>WPCI01114109.1_pt1 | contig 42833 bp, 37 predicted proteins | sample 5399871 | NCBI WGS metagenome assembly WPCI01 (sample SAMN12869469, study PRJNA574797) | sludge metagenome | isolation source: wastewater treatment of pH7 | place: China:Beijing | collected 2019-05-20 | reverse complement strand
GAATATCGGAACGGTCGTGGGGTCATTTCTGATGATCGACTCTGTTGCCCAGAACGCTTTGGCTAAGTACATGGGCCTCAAGGTGGATCGACGCGAGGAAAACCAAGAAATCGCCTAGCCGCAGACAAACCCTCGGTCATTCGCCTTTGTGACTCGCGCCACTTGGTGCAAAATGGAGTCAGGTAAGGTGTCGATGGCCATAGGGGGGTCGAAATGGAACATGCACCAAGAGTCTTAGTGGGCGTGGACGGTTCGGAAGAATCGGTCAACGCCGCGCGTTGGGCAGCTGACCGCATTGAGAAGAGCGGCGGAAACCTCACCCTCGTCTGCGCATATGCGATTGCGTCCTACACGTCGGTCGCGCTCGACGGAGGACTTTCCGTACTTGACGATCGAGCGCTGCAGGACAGTGCGCAACGTGTCGTTGACGAAGCGGCGGACGCCCTGGCGGGAAGAGATGTCGAGGTGTTCACCCAGGTGGAGGTCGGCGATCCCGCGAGTGTCCTGACGGAACTTTCAAACGAGTGTGACCTGATCGTAATTGGGTCCCGGGGCGGGAGCGGGTTCACTGATCGTCTTCTTGGTTCGGTGTCATCGGCGCTACCCGCGTACTCGCGGTGTCCGGTGGTGGTGGTGCCTCAGCACACCTCTGGTCAGCCGTTCACTCCGGTTCACCGGATCGTGGTGGGTGTTGACGGGTCTGAGGTCGCTTCGACTGCCCTTGAAAAGGCTGTTGACGAGGCGGTTATTTGGGACGCTGACCTGACTGTCGTTGCCGCAATCCCAATCGCGTCGCCAGGCGCGTCAGGGCTGTCTTGGATTCCTGCGCCGGTCAACCATGAGGAGCTGGTTGACGACATCCGCGCCTCCATGGACGTGAGTATCGCTAAGGCGAAGGGCGACCGCGAGGTTCGAACATCACGTCATGCGCTGGATGGTAGCCCCGCCGCGCTCCTGACCGAGTTCTCAACTGCGGTTGACCTGGTCGTTGTGGGGACGAGGGGACGAGGCGGCTTCGCCGGAATGCTGCTGGGATCGACTTCGCAGGCAGTTCTGCACCACTCGACCTGTCCAGTGATGACAGTGCCGTCGCGGCATCGGGATAAGCGACGCGGGCCGAGCCAGTCATGGGAGCGCCGCTGAGACCATACTGGGTTTGCCCCGATGAGTTGGTTGGCGACCCTGTCTGGCGTGGTGAATGACACCACCGAGGGCGGGTCCTCGCCTGGGGGCACTGGTGCCCGGGTGGTAATCTGGGTGCCGGATCAATCCCTGCCCTCGTAGCTCAGGGGATAGAGCACCGCTCTCCTAAAGCGGGTGTCGTACGTTCGAATCGTATCGGGGGCACAAACGTTCAAACTCCTATAACCCGGTGAAATGCCTGGTTAAGTGGGGTTTAGTCTATGTCGCATGATGGCCAATTGACGGTTGGCACTACCTAATGCGGGATATTCAAACGCAGTTTGGTAGCGCGCGACAGTGCCTGCCCTTTCTCTCAGACAGGTGTGTCTGCGGCCGTCTTTGTAGACGGATTTGTCTACAGGCGGTAGGGTTGAGCTATGAGCACTACGACAATTAGGGTTTCCACGTCCACCAGGGACGCTGTTAACGACCTTGCAGCTCGCCTTGGTCAAACTGTCACGGCCACGGTTGACCGTGCGGTCCGTCTACTTGAACAAGAGGTAATCGGGATCGATCTTGCCACGCCTTTGAGAGACGATGAGTTGGAGTGGCTGGATGCTGACGCCGGGTGATGTGGTTGAACTTGACCTAGGCAGTCCCACCGGTTCAGAAGCCGGACTGAGTAGACCAGCAGTCATTGTCACCGCTGAACGGATTCTTCGTGGCCAACCGAATGTCATTCAGGTTGTTCCGTTGGCACGAACGATCCGAGAAAGTGGCGCGGAGGTTGTTGTTTCCCCCGACTCTCTCAATGGGCTCACCGCTGTTTCCACTGCTCAGTGTCAACACATTCGCTCCGTTGCGGTGTTGCGTGTCGGCCAGCAGCTGGGCAACGTTGGAGCGGTGGTGCTACGGCAGATCAGAGACACTATCGCCACCATCATCGATGCGTAGAGTCGCCACAAGGCTATGGCTAGTGAGCGGAAATCTCATGAACTCGTTGAGTCGAGCATTAAAGTATGTATTCTTCCTTGGTCTTATAGTCCTCGGAGGTTGCTCTGCCAATGGCGCTAACGATACTGAGCTCTCTGCCGAAAGCGAGCAAGCGCTCAGCTTCCTTGACCGGGGGATATATGCGTCAGGCGATGGCTGGGAGCAAAGTCGCGCAGCTGTCGAAGAAAAAATCAGTCTGGCCCAGACACCAGATGACTTGATCAGAGCGCTCCGTCCTCTTGTGCGTCTTGCGGGTGGTGCGCATTCAGATATCGTCTCCGCTACAGACGATAGGGCATCTGATGTCGGTCAAACTGAACCCGATGTAGCGTCAGAGGGGGGCGTCGCTATAGTCACTATTCCGGGTGATGAAGCGTGGATGGTTCCTGATGACGAGCGTCACAAAGCTGTGCAACAAATCGCGCGAGAAATAGTCGGTCAACACCCCTGTGGCGCGATTATCGATCTGAGACTTGATACAGGAGGAAGTATTGACTGGATGATTATTGCTTTGTCTCCGCTATTGCCTGAAGGGAAACTCTTGTCTTTTATCAGCGACAAGGGATCCTCTGTCGTGGAAGTGGATTCGGTGATTTGGGCTGAGCACACATATCACCAACGTGATTACCAGGTGGAGATGGAAGCTCTACCCGGACTCGACATACCCGTTGCAATCCTTATCGGACCCTCTACTGGAAGTGCAGGCGAAATGACTGCTTTAGCTCTCACCAGTATTCCTCGCAGCCGAACTCTTGGATTGCCGACTGCAGGCATGCTTACTTATAACCAACATCAACAGTTTGAGGGATTCAAAAGCAGGCTGAGTACGGCGTACACGCTGGCAAGCGATGGGCAAGTATACGGTTATGATCCGATCATTCCAGATACGAGATCGAACTTTAGTGCGGCGATTCCTGACGCATTGAGTTGGCTCTCTACCGAAGGATGTGAATAGTCATAGAGACCCGCTGACGATAGGACGCGGATTGAGCGCGGCGGCGTTCCTGGAACCCGTTGTTGCCTGTGCTCCTCGCCTTCTCTCGCGAGTCTGAGATCTCGCCGGCGTTTTGCACGTTGAGGCCTCATGTTTCGGTGACTATAAATGCCTACTCCGCCGTTCCTCGTCATAGCTGCCTTTGGTTGCGTTGGCGGTCTCTAGTCAGTGAATCCCTCGTGCATTTCCAGAGAATCCAGGGCGAATCTTGTGACAAGGGGCCGCTACTGCAACCAAAGGCGGCTATGACGCGGCTTGACTGAGCAGCGGTTCCCCGAGAGCCGCTTCTCGCCTTCTGGTTGGATACTCGGGGATGGTCGCCTTGTTCAACACAGACCACACGTCAGAACTGAACTTGGACCGGATCGCGTTGCTTGCAGGCGGCTTTGGCCACCTGAAAACGGAGATAGCTGACAACAGATAGTCGTGCGACAGTAGTGCCATGCGAATTCTTCTACTTGGCGGCACCGGGTTCCTCGGACGAGCCATCGCGTCTACTGCCTTGGTGCGCGGTCACAAGGTCGTGTGCCTCGCCCGCGGCAACGGGCGACTGGTTGATGGAGTCCGGTTTGTCCAGGCCGACCGTGACGGGGAGGACGCGTTGTTACCCGTTTCGAAAGAACGCTGGGATACCGTCATCGACCTGGCACGCCATCCGATTCACGCCAAGCGAGCTGCCAGTGACCTGAACACAGAACACTGGGTCTTCATTTCGACAAGCAGTGTTTACAGTCGAGGCGACATTCTGGAACAGGACGAGTCCGCGCCTTTGCTTGATCCTCTCTACGCTGACTTTATGGCAGACATGACCCAGTACGGCGGTGCCAAGGTGGCGTGCGAGGGTATCTATCGCGAGAGTGGTCCCTCATGCACCATCATCCGGCCAGGATTGATAGGTGGGAACGAGGATCACACCGGGCGTAGCGGCTACTACCCCTGGCGATTCGCCCATCCAACCGGCAACGATGTGCTGGTCCCGGACCTCACTTTCCCAGTAGCTCTTATTGACAGTGAGGACCTTGCGGCATGGATCATTCACTGCGCGGAGACCCGTACCAGAGGGACGTTCAATGCGGCGGGAGACACGGTGGAACTGTCCAAGGTAATCAGTCTTTCCAAGGAAGTCGCCTCAAGCAATGCTGTCCCTCGCGTGGTGAGCAACGATGCTCTGAGTGCCGCAGGAGTATCCCCGTGGATGGGGCCCAAGTCTTTGCCGCTCTGGGTGGACGACCCGGACTACCGATACGTGGCAACACTTGATTCCTCGTCCGCGAAGGAACGCGGCCTGAGGTTGCGTCCCCTCAGCAAAACGCTCGCCTCGGCGCTGCAGTACGAGGAGAACCGTGATCGTCCTCGCGCAGCCGGACTAACTGACGAGGAGGAACGTCAACTGCGCCAGCTACTTGATTCTCGGGTTGAGAATGGGTGCCCGTCGTCATAGCCGCCTTTGGTTGCGTTGGAAGCGGTTGGTCAGCGGATCCCTCGTGCAGTTTGAGGAAAACGGGTCGCTTTCGGTGACGAGGGGTAGCTACTGCAACGAAAGACCTCTATGGCGAAGTGAGGCTGGGCGCTCGTTCGTATGGCCTCACCTTGTTCACCCCGAAACTGGGTTCTGGGACCATTGAGGCGATCTGGGGGCGTCGAAGCGAGGGCTATCTACCGGTCTGGCTTTCTTTGAGGTGCAAGAGCATGACCCCGTCTGCCTCTCTGCCATGTACTTCCTGGAAGCCTTCAGACGCATAAAGCGACTTAGCGAAATTGTCCGGCTCGACAGAGAGACTTACCTGTGCCAGGCCCCTTCGTGAAGCCTCAGTGATCAGTCCTTCGAGAAGTTTTCTTCCCAGTCCTCTCCCGCAGTGGCCCTTATCAACCCAGAGGCTTATCTCTGGAGTCTCTTGATCGATGTATCCATACCCGGCATCTGACTGCGCCAGAAAAACAGCCCAGCACACTCCCACCCGCTGACCGTTAAGCTCCGCGACGATGCCAAAGTCGCCTCGTTCAGGTGCAAGTTTTGTGTAGTGGGCGAACTCGGACTTTTCCTGAATGTCCTCGATCGTCAACCGCTCTCCACACCAGTTCATGTTTCCGAGCGTGGCAAGTTCAAGTAGCTCGGCTTCCGCTACGACCAGCGGGCGGAGGATAGTGGATTTCATGGGCCGATGATATCTGGCTGTAACTCGTTGCTCCGCTAAGATCTGTCCATGATCGACCACATGACCCTTGCAGTAAGTGATCTGTCGAGATCGCGTTCCTTCTACGAGGCTGCGTTAGCTCCGCTCGGGTATCAAGTGATCCTTGAGTTTGATAATGGAGTCTTCTCCATGGGAATTCCTGGCCTCAACGTCCAGGAACAGGGTGGGGAACTCTGGTTCGCCCTCGACCCAGATCCCAAGCCATTTCACTTCGCGCTGGCTGCTTCGGACCAGGAGCAAGTTCGGTCCTTTCACCGCGCTGCGATCGAGGCGGGCGGCGTTGACAACGGAGCCCCCGGGGAGCGACCTCACTATCACGCTGGCTACTACGCTGCTTTTGTCCATGACCCCGATGATCATAATGTCGAGGCTGTTTGCCATAGCTGACCCTCCGTTGAGCAGAGGAGCGTGAGTTGATTTTTCGTTGCTCGGCCTGAGAAATGTAACTATGACAAATTGGTGTTCACTGGGTTTCCTCGCTGGGGCTAGCTTTAGTTGTTTTGTCCAGGCCTAGTTGCAGGATCCCTCGTACATTTTGACGAAAATAAGTGGCTTTCGGTGACGAGGGGTAGCTACTGCAACGAAATGTCGTTATGACGAAGTTCAAACGGAGGGCTGATCGCTTGGCGAGGAGTGGTGTCGTGTGCAGATGAAGACGAGGGACGCTGTGGTGAGGTTTAGGGGAAGATTCCGATGATGGCCAACTTAGGTGCTGGTGTTCTCGGCGAGGTTCAGCAGTCTTATTTTGCCGCGGGACTGAGCTTGAAGGAGCACCTAGAATGGCGACCATGAGGGAGAATAATCCGCCGATGTCAGAGGCGCATGCGCGCGAGATCATGAACGCAACCGTCGAGGTCGCGCGCGAGGTGTTTGGCTCCAACCTCGTGGGTGCATTCGCCTTGGGGAGCCTGGCGCACGGCGGTTTCGCGCCAGAGGTTAGCGATATTGACATTGCGCTGGTCCTGTCTGAAGTGGACGAACAGACAGCGCCGCTGGTTGATGAGGTGCGTGGAAGGATCGCCGCGAGGTACACCTCACCGTTGGCGTCGAGGGTGTCGATCTTCTGGGCGGACGAGGAACACGTACGAACTGGGAAGCGTGGCGACGTCCGGTTGGGTCCAGTCGATCGTCTTGATCTGCTTGATTCGGGCGTTCTCCTCTATGGATTGGATTCTCGTGAGCCAGGCATTCGCCCCTCGCGGGAAGAACTGATCCTGGCAGCTGCTGAGTTTGCGGCGGGGAAGTTCACGCAGGAGTACCTTTCGAAAACGGGAGTTGACTTGGTTGCGGCTGGATCTCGCGACGCGTCTAAGTTTGTCCTCTTCCCCGTCCGGTTCCTGTACACGCTCGAAAGTGGCAACATCGGGAAGAATGAGGCAGCTGCGAACTGGTACGTCGAGTCTGGTGGACCTTCTCAGCGGTTGGTGGAGGCGGCGACTGCGTGGAGGGAAGAGGGTATCGGTGATCCTTCCGAGGCTGCGGAACTCATTGATTCTGAGGCCGATGGTTTGTTCGAGGAGTTTTTCGAGGCCTACTCGCAGGCGGGTCCGGCCGTCCTCCCGGAGGCTTTGCGTCAGAGGTTCCAAGAGGCGGCGGAGTATCTACGGCACTGAGGACACTGCACCGACGGAACCTCATGCCCGGAGCATTCTTGGCGAACAAGAAGTAATGGTGCACTCCGCGAGGCTGTCGCATTGGCTATGCATAAGGGGTCTACGGTTCTCGCAAGAGGTGCTACGAAGCTCCTTATCCTGACACTAGAGGATGTGCCTGATTAGCTGAGTTGTTGAAGGTGAACGCAAACTACTTGCTTCCCGAGCCATACTTCAGTGTTGCCGCTTGGAGTAGATCACCGAACCGGTCGACGATCTCCTGTTGGACCCTGAACGAGGTCTCCCGGTATCGGTCCCAGAAGTCCACTTTCTCGATGCATCCGAGTTCGGCAACGGCTTCGCTTATTTCGCGCTCCTGAAGGTCCTCAATCTGCTCTGCCGATAGTGCGTCCCAGTTCTCGATGGCGAGTAAGTCGGCGCGGAATCCTTCGTCAAATGAGGCTGGTTTGGTTAGTGCGGGATGGCCCTCGTCCGCCATGCAGTCGGACCACTCTTGATTCAGTTTCACGATCTCAGGTTGTTCTTGGATCTGTTGGTCTAACGTCAAGAAGGCCTCGTCCAGATCAGCGAACTCGGGATCTTGAAAGAGGGCTTCCGGGTTGAACCTTCGCATCTCCTCATGATTCGTTGCCCAGTTATAGCAGCCTTTGCTGTCCGAGCCAGAGATGGGGCTCGAGGCAATGCTGTCGTCATAAGGTTGTCCCTCGTAAACCGGCCCCCAGAGCGCCTCATTGAACGCACGCTTCTCGGAAGCTGTCAGGGAACGAAGATAGGCCTCGTTGGGATCAACCTGCCCAGGAGACACGTTGCTGAACTCCTGAACTCCCTCCATCCTGCTCTGGATCATTCCATAGCCAAACTGCTGCCGGTACTCAAGACTCCCCGGTTCCAAACCATTTGCCCAAGGCTCCTGTGGAATAACGATCTCGGATTGAGGATTCGGCGTGTACTCGAAGCCTTCCTTCACCATGCACTCGGCGATGAGTTCTTCGCGCAGGACTTCCATTTGCCATAGGGCAACTTCTGGGTCCCCTTGGACGGCGTAGATAGCGTTGAGAGCGTCAAAAAGTGGACCATCGGAACTTGGAGACGCGTGCTCTGTTGCGGGTGAGGACGAGGAACAAGCTGCCATGACAAGGAACACTGCGCATACGATTGCCGCTAACGAGGTTTGCCGCTGCATTGACGCTCCAGGTTGCAAGGGCACGAAATCATGGACTCCAGCTTTGCTCCCCATATCGGCATTCTACGGCGAGGAGTGCAAAGCATGGACAGGAACTGTCCCTGGTTCGTCAAGCGAGTCTCTGATTGCTCAAACGGTTTACTAGGACCCGAGGGCTCATTAGCGAACCTCCGCGAAACGCGATCTCCGTATTCTGAGGTACGTACACGGGTTCTCAGACGAGGTTGGTGATCGGACCAATATCGGTTGGTGTTGTCGGTGGTCTGACGTACTCTGAGCGTCATGACCTCTGGAAGTGACGAGAATCAGCTATATAGGCCCTTCCCTAGCTTTGCTGAATGGACTGTGCACGATGTCAGCACGTCCGCTTTTGACAAGTACGCATCGCGATTAGCGCAGGCGAAAGCTCAAGCAACCTCTGATCAACTGCAGCGAGTCCTTACTCGAACTATCCGCGAAGCAGCGGTCGATACAAACGCGATCGAGGGCGTTTTTTCGACCGATCGAGGGTTTACACGGACAGTGGCCACAGAAGCCGCCGCATGGGAAGCTGCTATGGAAGCCAAAGGGACTCGTGCTCGCCATGCCTTTGAGGACTCTCTGGCGGGATACGAACTGGTCCTTGATGCCGTAACAGAATCACACCCGATCACTGAAGCATGGGTACGCGATTTGCATAGCACGCTACTGAGATCTCAAGATACCTACGACGTGTGGACTTCCGCTGGGTTGCAGGCGCAACCTCTCCCAAAGGGTGAGTACAAGAAGTATGAGAACAGCCCTAGTCTTCCGGGCGGAGGAATCCACAGGTATGCTCCGGTTGCTGATACCGCGCCGGAGATGCACCGCTTTATCGAAGAAATCCGCACGCCTGAATTCCAGGCTGCTCATCCCGTAGTACAAGCGGCCTACGCGCATTATGCGTTCGTTTCAATCCATCCGTTTAGCGACGGTAACGGCCGCGTGTCGAGGGCATTGGCAAGTGTCTACCTTTATCGTGACCCAGGCATTCCGTTTGTTGTTTTTGACGATCAGAAGAATGAGTACTCCGATGCGCTTGAAGCTGCGGATGAGGGAGACGCGCGGCCCTTCATCCACTTCGTTGCTGCACGTGCAACCGATACCGCGGCTCTTGTTACTACAGAGTTGGCAGTTGAGGCTCGACCGGCTGAGGAGTCCCTTTCTGTCTTGGCAGGTCAGATCGAGGGCGGCAAACTGTCAGAGGACTTGGAGCCGGCTGCTCTTCGCTTACGCGACCTCGTCGTTAAGGAGCTGCGGGCACGTCTCGATGAACTATCGGTTCCGGGTGAACTGGAGGTTCAAGTTTTGAGCGGATCGAGTTCCAGTGTTCGGTTAGGCTCTGGATATCGTCCGCTTGGACGTGAGGGCCAGCTCCTAGTCTCGGTGACAACTCTTATCCCGCATAAGACCTATCTATACCGCTTAGTGGGGGTGGGGCTGCGTTCCGATGATTCGACGATTTCCGATCTTGTCGTGATAGATGACAGCGGCTATTCTGCTGAGTTCTCACTTGCGGACCTTGAGCCGATTGAGACTGAGTCAGCCCGACAAAGGGTACGAGTCTGGAGTCAACGATTCTGGGACATCGTGTTTGAGGAGTTCACCAAGAAGCACACGTTGAGCTCTTAGTGGGAGTTCGCGAAGCTAGTTTGTCGTAGCTTCGCCTCAGAAATAGGATTATGACAGATTACTGTTGGCCGAGTTTCCTTGCCGTGTTGAGTTTCTGCGGTCTTTTCCAGGTCTTGCTGCAAGATCCCTCGTATATTCCGAAAAAAGACGTGCTGAGCCATGCACCAAGACATCGAGACTGTGATCAAACATGGAGACAACGAGGGCTAGACCAACTGGCTGGTTGCGGTCGTTGGCCCGGCCCAGGAGCTCAACTAGGATTTGTGGATGGGAGAGGTAACTCGGGGCGGAGCGAGGAGCACTGGCCGTCTTTGCCCACGTCGGGCCTTAACTCCCGGAGCACTTTTGCTTAGCGCTGTGTTCGCATTGAGTGCATGCTCTCAGAGTTTACAAACGGACCCTGCGCCCGAACCTCTGAGTGTGTGCGTTCGCGGCCATTGGAGCCTCGATCCGGAGGACAGCTCGAGTTCCGCGTACAAGGCCGGGTCTGAATATTCAATGCGAATCGACGACTCGACTATCACCAGTAACGTTTTCATCCCCGACACTCTCGATCCGCAGTCCGGACCGATGACTCTGGTTATGACCGGCGTCGTGGGCGAGGTAACGATGGAGTACGAACTGGACGACTCAGTCCTCGTCATAGGGAAGACGGTGTCGTCTTCTGGACTTACTGATCCAGGTTCTGATCAGGCGGTAGAAGGCACGTGGCGGGTTGGGATGTCCCCGGGAACTCGGTTGGCTGTCACTTGTGAGGACTCCCGTTTCAGTCTTTCCTACATGGACGACGCCTCGGTGACATTTGTGTTCGTTGGAGGCGATGATCCTCCGACAGATATCGCCCCAGAGAGTGGTAAAGGATAGATCAGGCTTCTCTTGTCACATAAGGTGTCGGTATCTGAGAGACCCGAATAAGGAGCGCCAATGGAGCTAGGCCTTTACGATCGTCGCGTCCTTGTCACTGGGGGCTCTCGTGGGGTCGGACGAGGCATAGTCCTGGCTCTGCTCGACGAGGGAGCCTTCGTGTCCACCTGCGCACGCAACAAAGAGTCCTTGGACCAATTGATCTCGGACGCGGGGGAGAACTCGGACCGTCTTTTCACCGTTCAGGCAGATGCGCTCGATCCAACAGCTATGGGAGCCTTCGTGCGCGAAGCTACCGATCAGTTCGGAGGGGTGGATGGTCTAGTCGTGAACGCTGGAGCGGGAAACATTGGAGGTGTACTCGACTCCTCGTGGGAGGATTTCGAGGATCAATTCCAGATGAAAGTCGGAACTGCGCTCGCGGTGGTTCGTCCCGCCATCGAGCCATTGAGACAGTCAACGTCCCCAAGCATCGTGATCATCAATGGAATTACAGCGTACTCACCTGACTCAGAGATGGCGGCGGTAAGTGTGTCGAGAGCCGCGTTGTCCAGCCTGGCAACGCTACTTGCCACAGACCTTGTTGACCAGGGAATACGCGTAAACCAGGTGAATCTCGGACCAATCGTGACGGATAGGCAACGAGAACGGCACGCGCTGAACGGATCAGATCTCGCGTTCGAGGAATGGGTCGAGGAAGAGGGGCGCCGTCGAGGGGTGCCTCTTGGCAGAATGGGGACCGTTGACGAGGTTGTGCCATGGATTCTCCTCGCGCTTTCACCGAGGTCCTCGTTCACGACCAAAGCTCGAATCGACGTGTCGGGCGGCCTGTAGATTGGTCAAGAGTAACGCGTCTTGATCCTCCCGACGTCCTGTTCTGTTGGTTGCTTCAACTATTCGGACTGTGGCCGATGATCAGGATGGAGTAGCTCGTTTCTCGGGCCGTCAGATCCTGAGGTAGGAGGGAGCGGCCGCTCGGCGCTTGATGGCGTCGAAATTCGGGAACTTACGCCCTCGGACCCGGTGCGGTGTCTGTTCTCAAGGCGCGTCACAATGAAATAGGTGAGTGCGCCCCACAGCTAAGCGGTCGTTCTCGTGCGGTCTCATACGAGCATTTTAGGAAAGCGTGTGGTTTGACTTAGGGGATTCGAGAGAGTTCCCGTCCGACAACGTCCGCCGACTAGTGAACTCGCGTGAAGTCTTTGTCAACGGGTCAATGAAGCAGATCGAACGTGCCAATAGCTGTAGTGGTCGGTCGAAATCGTCCGGAGCTTCGTCCAGTAGGACCGGGTAGAACGGATCATTCAGGATGCCGGAGCCCAGAGACGCCAGGTGCACTCGAAGTTGGTGCATCTGGCCGGTGCGAGGGAGCAGCCGCAGGTGCATTCTTTTGTCGTCAAAGTCGAGTAGCTCGATCACAGTTTCAGCGTTCGGTGGTTCGCCAGTCAGTTCTTGCACCCGCAGAACCCGTCGCTCCTTATGGATATGCGAGCGCACTGTGACCGGGAAAGGCTGGGCGCCTAGCATCGGCGCATCCGGTCTCCAATCCAAGGGCAACATTGCGTAGGCCTCGTACTCCTTTTTCACTCTGCGACGGGCAAAGAGTGTCTGGTACGCACCGCGTGTCTCGGGGCGAGTCGAGAACATGACGACCCCGGCTGTCAGTCGATCGAGTCGGTGAATCGGGGCTAGGTCGTCGTTGCCAAGTCGGTTCCGTAACCGTACTAAGGTCGTGTTCTGAAGGAACTTGCCCGAGGGAGTGGTGGGCAGGAAGTGCGGCTTGTCAACGACAAGTAGGTCCTTGTCCTCGTACAGAATTTCGGGTTCGAACGGAATCTCGCGTTCCTCGGGAGGATCGCGGTAGTACCAGACGAACCTTTCGACGCTCAGTGGTGTTTCCCGGCTCAGGGATTCACCCTTGGCGTTCACCACCCCGCCGTGATCGAAGCGGGTTAGGAGAACTTCAGGGTCAAGGTGCCCGAAACGGGAGACCATGTACTCAGAAATTGTCTGCCACGGGCCGCTATCCGGAATCCGGAGTCGGGTCGCTCCCACGCCGTTGCGGGGTTCTAAAGGGGAGCGCATAGCCATTAATCCATTATCACGCCGCACTCCGCGCCCGCCCAAGCCCTTATGTCACACTGGATCTAGCGACCCATCAACTACAGGAGTGATCCCATGATCCAAGGTTTCAAAGACTTCATTTCTCGTGGCAACGCAATTGACCTAGCAGTCGGTGTCATCATTGGCGGAGCATTCGCTACTGTCGTCGACGCTCTGGTTGACAAGTTCATCAACCCGCTAATTGGCGGTCTGATCGGCAAGCCAGACTTCGATAGCTTCCTTCAGTTCACTATCGGGGATGCCGTAGTTCAACCAGGAGCTATTCTCACTGCGCTGGTTAACTTCCTACTCATTGCCCTGGCGCTGTACTTCTTCCTGGTAGTCCCCATGAACAAGCTCGCCGAGCACGGTGGGACTGCGGAAGAGGAAGAGGCTGAAAAAGTCTCTGACGAGGTCAAGTTGCTCAGTGATATCCGTGACTTACTCGCGAAGGATGCGAGCCCGCAGGACACGCCAAGCCCTAGGCACTAGAACCCCGTATCCGCGTCCCCAGAATCATCACGGGTTCTGGGGCCGAAGCCTTTCCTCGACAAACCTGCGGTGGTCTTCCACCGTCCGCTCGGCGTACGCGTTGCCCCATTTCCACAGCGCTTCTGCGACCTCGCTTCCGCCTCCTACATATCCGCTGACCGTCGCGGCTAAGGGGGACTGACTGTGGGCCCGCGCCAGGGTGGTGCCGCATGCGCGGGAGTAGGCCAGATATGAAGCGGTACCTACGCCATCTGTGTCAATGCTCCCTTTCATATCGTGGAATTGGCGGACATATAGGTCGTATCTGTAGGCCTGAACAGGTCCGAGGAATGGGTCAGATACCGCCTGGAGAATCCTCTGCATTCCAACGACTCTGGCTCCCTGGCCTTTTCGGTCTATAGCATCCTTGAGTGCCTTGGGTTGTTCGATTTTGCCGTACTGTTCCAGAACGCTCTGGTTTGCTTCTTTCGACTGCAGAATCAGCGCGTTTCCGTCGCCGTCCTCAAGCAGGCTGATGGTGCACTGGGTCCCGACGCTTCCGACCCCAACTACTCTTCGAATGACGTCAGAAACCCCATAGTTGCGAAGAAGCTGTCGAATCTCGGGATTAGACCGTCCATGTATTTCTGGTGCAGTTCAATGGCTCGTTTACCCGTTTCGTCGGGAAGTCTTGTCATGGTTGGTGGCTGCTCGATGAAACGCATTCGCCCATCTTCATCCGGTGCGGTTAACTTCCTGGCTGCACGTTCACTGGTCCGTTTTTTTGCCTGCCTGATTGTTTGTTCAAGATTGCGCCTGGCAGACTTCGGCAGGTTCTTGGTTCCCCCCTCTGCGTCGAAGTGAGTGTAGAAGCGATCAAGTGGGGTCATCGTTGTTGAAACTCGGAGTGCTTGCGCGTAGGCACCAACGGCGCCGATCGCGCCCTCCCTAACCACGTGTTCCTTGCGGCCTGCGGCCTGCCCCGCCAGAATTATGCTGGCTACCAGCCGCTTTAGATCCCATTCCCATGGAGCCCAAGCGGCCTCATCAAAGTCATTTAGGTCGAACACCAGAGTTCTCTGTGGAGAAGCGTAGAAACCGAAGTTCGCCAAGTGCGCGTCCCCGCACGATGCGACGTGAACCTCGGTAGTGGGTTCGTTAGACAGATCCGAAGCCATAACTGCGGCGGCGCCGCGGTAGAACGCGAACGGGCTCTCCGCCATCCGTTCCCGTCGCAGAGGCACCAGTTCCGGAACTCTGGTGGAGTTCTGCTCCTCAAGAATGTCTAGGGGGTCTCTGGAACGAGGAGCGAGGTCAGCCATCCGAGATCGGGGGATCACTTTTCGAAGTCGCCTTCCAGTTTTGATTCGCTCACTGGTTGGCGCGGGAGTTGCCCAGTGCATGGGCTCTGGTGAAAGTTCTGAGACCTCTTGGCCGGTTGAGTTCATGTAATCCGCTCTTTCTCTGATTTCCACGCATCCATCGCCTACGTTGTGCGCTTGCCGAACTCGACGACTCGTTTCAGTTCGAGACTGGTCATCGGTTCAAGCGATGGTTCAGAATAGCCCCGTTTGCTGCAGGGGAGAAGCGAAGAAAGACGCGTTCCGGAGGATGCAAAAAGCTACTGACCTCGATTAATCGACGTCAACCCGGGCCACATCCGTTCTCGCTACCGAATCAGCGGTGACGCGGCAAATCGACGGGGGCCAGGAGAACCGGGCGCGGTATCGTGAAGGCTAGTTACTTTTGGCCAAAGCAGTGGCTCTGAGATTCCTAAGCGAGGTAGCAATTGTCTGACTTGAAACTGTCCGTTCTTGATCTGATCCCTCTGCGCGAGGGGCAAACCAGTGCCGACGCGCTAACAGCCAGTAGGGAGCTCGCGGCGCTCGCGGATCGGCTCGGATATACCCGCTACTGGGTGGCCGAACACCACAATATGGCGGCCATCGCTTCGACGGTTCCCGCGGTGCTTATCCCATATCTTGCCGCGAATACAGAGCGTATCCGGTTCGGCTCCGGCGGGGTCATGCTCGCGAATCACGCGCCCTTCGCAGTTGCCGAACAGTTCGCGCTGCTCGCCGCCATGTACCCCGAGCGGATCGATCTGGGCCTAGGGCGAGCCCCCGGGAGCGACCAACTCACTGCCGCCATCTTGCGCCAGGGGTTGCCCGGTGATGGGGTTGCCAACTATGCCAACGACGTTGAACTCTTGCGTGAACTTCTTGGACGAGGGATCACTCCTCTCGGTCAAGACGTACCTCTTAACGTTGCGGGACACCGGTACGACATCCACGCCACGGCGGCTCCTGTTTCACCGGTGGACATCTGGTTACTGGGATCGTCGGCACACTCGGCTCAGCTTGCCGCGCAGATGGGTCTGCCGTACGTGTTTGCGAATCACTTCGGCATCCCCGGCATGGATCACATCCTCGACATCTATCGGAACAACTACGTTCCATCCGCTCAGTTCCCGAAGCCAACCACTTTGCTTCCGGTCAACGTCGTTGTTGCTTCGACGCAGGAGGAAGCCGAGCGCCGCGCTCAGGTCCAACGCCTCACCACCGCGCGGCTTCGCACCGGCGGCGCTTTGACTGCTCAGCCGTCTGTTGAAGCGGTCGAAAACTACGATTGGAGTGCCCGCGAACTCGGGGTGCCCCAGCAGGCGTACCCAATGACATTTGTTGGTTCACCAGATCGGGTTGCGGCGGACCTTCATAGATTGGCCGCGGAGTACCAGTCGGACGAAATCATGATCTCACCGGTCGCAGGGGCTTTTGCGAACGAGGACCCAGCCACCGCCCCCGGTCGCACCCAGACTCTAGAATTATTGGCGAGGGAACTTCTCTCGCACCCGCTCTAGTGGATTTTGCGGCGCAGGGTGAGACCGCGGGGAACTTCCTCAAATCCTCCTCGGGCAAGATTGTCCGCCCAAACCGACTTCCGAACGGGTTCACCGTTTAACTTCTCTACGGTGAAGGTGGCGAGGCCAGCACGACGCACAGTTTCGACCAGTGATCGAACGGCTGCCTCGCGCCGCGACTCGTTCGCTTCTTCATCCGCTAGCGCCGTCTTTCCTCCGCGCTCGACGTACAGGAGCGCGTCTCCGCCGACCAGGGTCACGAGGGCACCAGCATTCCTCTTCCCCACTAGGCCGTCGGGCCAGGGGAGTGCGGCACCGTAGGGATTTGCGGGATCGGTTGCGGCGAGAGTCCACGCCGGTTCCTCGCCCACCGACTTTTGTGCATTGTCACTGATCTCCCTAAGCCGGTCAACAGCTCCGGGAACTGCGAACTGTGCCCCTCCAAGTCCCTCGATGAAATACCCACGCTTGCATGATCCAGATACCTCGAAGTCGGAGTAGAAACGATATGCCTGGGCGAAACCTCCCGGAAAATCCTCGGCCACGACACTGCCTCTGGTCACAACTCCGTATCGCTCAAGCATCTCCACGGCCTGGAGAGTAGCGGCGGCGTCTGTTGTGAGCCGGTGTGTGTCAACTGCGGTGTCGGCGTGCGAGCGCGGAGTCCCAGATTCTTGGGGTGAGAGCTGAGCATCAGTTCCCGTGGATGAAGACAAGGCTCTGAGGTCCGTGGATTGAGCGTCACTTTCTGTCCTACGGGATGCCGGGACTGGTTGAACTAGGGACCAGCGTCCGACGAGCGTCGGATCGGGAACGACCCCCCGACCCAACGACAAACCGGTCATGCCCCGACGGGTCAGCGATCTGCCACGTAATCTGGTCTGCGCGGTCTTCTGTGCGCTTCTTTTGCCGCTGACTCGTGCGCGCAGAGCCTGAACCGAGTCCGATGTAACCAGCCCCATCCACGCGAGTGTCCAAATTGCCTCCGCCAGTTCGACTCCCGAAATGTGCAGTCCCCGAGTTACCAAGCCATCAATGATCGCCCCGGCAAAGAGGGCTCCCCGGTTTCCTAACTCGTCCAATACAGCCCGCTCAAGATCGCTGAGGGAAACCTCTGACTTTGCATCTACTGCCGGGGCAGTCCCGGTCGGCAAAAACTTGATCCACCCGTCGCGATTTCCAATTCTCCCGGCTCCGATCCACATGAACTCACCGCCACCAACCAGGCTGTCTAGGGCGCGGGCGTCATAGTCGAGGATTCGGTTTGGGAGCACCAAGGTTTCCCAGGCCGAAGCGGGGATCGGCAGTCCCGAAAGCTGATCGAGAACCGAATAGAGACCTTCCGACCCGCGAAGCGATCTGCCTGACTTCCCTGTGTCGTAGTGCTGCCACTCAGCGAGGAACTCAGCGAAGGCGGTCTGCCCTACCGGCTCAACCGCTCCGCGCAATAGTGCGAGTGAACGCATACGAATCCGGTCCAGCACTGTACGTTCTACCCACTGTGGGTGATCCGGATCGAGACCCCGATCGTCAGCCAGTTCAGCGGGAAGGAACAGCCCGGGCGAGAGTAAGCCGCGTGCCTCCAGATCGCGCAGTGTGGCATGTACGGTCGTAGGAGCTAGAGCGAAGCGTGACGCCACCTCCTCTTCTGTAAACGGTCCGTGAGTTCGCGCGTATCTGGCAAGTAGCTGGTGTGCGGGATCTTCGCTCGGTTCAAGGAATGAGGAGGGGAGACCCGGAGGCAGTGGAACGCCGGACGCTTGGACCAGAATTCCTGCGTCCTCGACAGCCGCCACGTAATCGGCGCCGCCAATTCTTGCCCTGAACACCTGTTTGTTTGAGGAGGCGCGTTCGACGGTCTGTCTGACAAGTTGGGACTCGTCCTCCAGTTCCGCGACGTCATCGGCCCTCAGTCGGTTCGCTATCTCACTCACGGTGAGCGGACCCAACATGCGGACCAGATCAACCAGACCGCCCGTTCCCCGGAACTGCCAGCCATCTCTGGTTCGCTGTAGTTCGGACTCCACCTCGGTAATCGCGTCTGCCTCAAGCAGGTCACGAAGTGGCACCTCTCCCAAGAGCTCCCGAAGGACTTCGGGGTCTACTGTTAGCGCTGCGATGCGGCGTTCCCCGGCCGGAGCATCCCCCTCGTACAGGAACTCGCCGACGTAGCCGAACAAAAGAGAGCGCGCGAAGGGGGAGGGGGTTTCCGTGACGACCTCGGTCAGTCGAGCCCGCCGCGTTGTTAGGTCGTGCATCAGGGTTCTAAGGGCCCCGGTGTCGTAGACATCTTGAAGGACTTCGCGCACGGCCTCAAGAATCATTGGAAAGTCAGGGTAGCGCGACGCGACTTCAAGTAGTTCGGAAGCGCGTAGGCGTTGTTGCCACAGCGGCGAGCGCTTTCCCGGCTTTGAATTTCCGAGAATCAGGGCTCGCGAGGATGCCTCACGAAACCGCGCAGCGAATACGGCCGATCCCTGAATCTCATCGCGCACGATCCGCATGATCTCATCCGGGTCAAACAAGAAAATATCCTCGGCTGAAGGGATCTCAGAAGAAGCACTTTCCGGACTCAAGTCGTCCTCGGTGAACAGGCCGAGTTCCATATCTGGAACTCGAACGATTATCCCGTCGTTGCTGGGCGTCGCCTTTGTTTCGAGGCCCCAGCGATCTCGCAGGCGAGCATTGATCGCCAAAGCCCAAGGGGAGTGAACCGCGAGACCCAACGGGGACTCAAGCACGTACAGCCAATCGCCGACTTCATCGCGCGTCTTCTCAACGACTAAGGAGCTTGCCGTGGGAACCTGTCCTGTCTGCGCAACCTGCTCAGAGAGGTAGGTGAGAGTGTTGTCAATGGCGAACGAGTCAAACCCGGCTTCGGCGAGGTACCCCTCGGCCCCGGATCGCTCGCTCTCGGTGAGGAGCTTTCCCGTCTCTCCCAAAGCGCGGCCTAGATCTACCGGGCGGCTCATAGAGTCCCCGCGCCAAAACGGGGTCTTTGCAATGGTGCCAAAAGCAGGCTCTACCTCAACCGAGTCCCTATTAATGTTCCGAACCCTCCAGGAGGTGGTGCCTAGACTAAAGACTTCACCCACCCGGGTTTCGTGCACCATTTCCTCGTCGAGTTCGCCAACGCGGGTGTGACCGTCTTCCTCGTTCCCTGTCACCACCCGGTACAGTCCACGATCCGGAATAGTGCCGCCACCGGTCACCGCGAGTCGTTTCGCCCCCGGTCTCGCGCTCAGGGTCCCCACAGTGCGATCCCAATCCACGCTTGCACGGAGCGAAGCGAATTCGGTCGAGGGGAACTTTCCAGAAATGAGGTCCAGCACCGATCCGTAGGCCGACTTAGGTAGATCGCGAAATGGCGCTGCTCTTCGAACCGTCTCAAACCACTTATCGACCTCAAGGGGTCCCACGGCTGCCTGTGCGATTGTCTGTTGCGCAAGAACGTCAAGTGGATTGGACAAGACACTAAGTGGCTCTATCTGTGTTTGGCTCATCCGCCTGGAGATCACGGCGGTCTCAAGGAGCTTCGATCTGTGCGTCGGATAGAAAACCGCTCGGGAAGTGCCACCAACCTGATGTCCGGATCGTCCGAGTCGCTGCAGGCCGGAGGAAACAGAAGGGGGCGGATCAATCTGAACCACCAAATCCACTTCCCCCATGTCAATGCCCAGCTCAAGTGAGCCGGTGGCGACAGCGCAGCGCAGAACGCCTGATTTTAGGTCCTCCTCAACCTGGGCTCTGATCTCTTTTGACACCGATCCATGGTGAGCCCGGGCCAGAAGGGGGGAGTTCGCATCCTGCGTTCGTTCTTCATGGATTTGGTTAAGTCGGGCTGTCAGTCTCTCGGCCAGTCTTCTTGAGTTAGCAAAGACGATGGTGGAACGAGAGTCCATGATCCGCTCATAAAGTGACTGCTCGATTGACGGCCACATCGACCCGAGCCTGTGCTCTTTTATGGGTTCGCCAGCATTGATAACCTCGGGTTCAATCACGGGCGGATTCGACATGTCCGGGACCGGGACCTCAACCGTGATGTCGAACTTTCGACTTGCACGAGGATGAACGATCTCGACGGGTTGGGCCCCGCCGAGGAACCGAGCAACCTCTGACACCGGTTCAACTGTTGCAGACAGTCCAATCCGCTGTGCAGGCTTCTCAAGTAGCATGTCGAGCCGTTCCAGCGATAGGGCAAGGTGTGCGCCGCGCTTGTTGCCTGCAAGGGCATGGACTTCATCAAGGATTACTGTGTCAATATTCTTGAGAGTCTCGGCTCCCGCACTCGTGAGTAGCAAGTAGAGCGATTCAGGTGTCGTTATCAGGATGTCCGGGGGATTGCTGATTAGACGCCTGCGTTCCGATGCGGTGGTGTCGCCCGAACGCACTCCAACGGAAATATCAGGAGCCTCTAGTCCCGCGGCCACGCTCGCCTCTCTGATCCCGGCAAGGGGTGCCCGCAGGTTGCGCTCAACATCAACTCCGAGTGCTTTGAGCGGAGAGATATACAGGACCCGAACCCCGTCGCGCTCGGGCTCCCCGCTCGCGGTTGCTCTCTGTTTCGCTAAAGAGTCGATTGCCCACATGAACGCGGCGAGTGTCTTGCCCGATCCTGTGGGGGCGATGACTAGAGCATTCGATCCGGAACGGATCGCTTTCCACGCCTCACGCTGGACCTCTGTTGGCTGTGCGAAGGCACCCCGGAACCAGGCGCGTGCCGGAGCAGAAAATCCCGCTAGCGGGTCTTCGTGAACTACAGAAGTCATAACGGCACTGTAGCTGGCCGCCCCGACAGAATACGAGGCGTGTGATCGGACTTTGTGATGTCAGTGCCTCACTTCGGCTAATAGCTTGGCACCGCGCGTTCTGCCCGCGAACCGACTACCGTTCAAACATGCCAGAGGGAGATTCCGCCTACCGCGTTGCGGCGCAACTAGATCGTGCGTTGTCGGGGCGAATCCTTACACAATTCCAGATTCGTACTGGAACTCTGGCTCGGGCAGATCTCTCGGGAGAAACCGTTCAAAACGCGGAGGCTTTCGGGAAACACATCATTGTCCGCATCGGAGAATACTCCCTTCACTCTCACATGCTCATGGACGGGACGTGGCACCTGTACCTCCCCGGCATCAGATGGCGCAGACCCGCACACCAGGCTCGTCTGGTTTTGGGCAATGATCAGGTGCAGGCCGTCGGATTCTTGGTAGGGAAAATCCGGCTAGTTCGAACCGATCAAGAGTCGAAACTGATAGGCCACCTGGGTCCTGATCCACTCAAACCTGAGTGGAACAACGGCGGACTTGAGAAAGCGACGCGAAACCTCGCCGCAGATCATCGGTCGATTCATGTCGCCTTGCTGGACCAGTCAAACGTGGTCGGCTTTGGTAACGAATACGCCAACGGGATTTGCTTCCTAGCGGGAGTCGACCCTGCAGCGCCCGCCGTGCAGGTGGACGTGCGGCGCTGTTTGTTGATGGGAGCTCGTCTGATTCGGGCCAATCGAGGACGAGTTGAGCGGACTACAACAGGTGATACCCGTCCCGGAAAGCGGCTTTACGTCTATGGCCGGGCGGGGCAGCCATGCCGACGTTGCGGCGAAACAATCCAGTTCACCAGACTGGGCGCCGCACCCTCTTCCATGCGACACGTGTACTGGTGTCCGAACTGTCAATCACTGGAGATGAACCGCGACCTGCGCCAATAACGGCACGCCGCGGCAGAACAGCTTCCACCTATCGCTAGTCTGTTCTTGTGGTGTCAGGTTTCTTCTCACGCAAGCGCTCCGAGCGGTCCAATCCTTCGGAGATAGCAGACGACCCTTTGGGAGGCGCGCAGCCCCCTACCCCTGAAACTGGGAACGAGGTCGAGGAACTGGTTCAGGAAAAGGGTCTTGATTTAGACGAGGTGATCCCAGACGAACCCGCCGAGGAAGCCGCTCCGGTAGATCCTGCGAAGATCCTCGACGAGGCTTCGGCTCGATGGCGCTCCACTTTCGCCGAGAAGCTGGGTAGGGACGGGCAGCGTTTCCGTGAACTCCGGGTTAGCCTCGATGACGCCCATCCCGGAGGGTTGGCGCAGCTCTACGTTGACCATCCGACCCGCCTCGATACCCTGATCCGCGAAGAGTCGGCGTACGAGGAAGCAGCACGCGAGATCCGAGAACTCTGCTCCTTTGCCGATTCCCTCGGGCAGCGATACGGTCAAGCCGACATCCACCTGGCCATTGGCATCGCTTCTTGGGAGGGCTCGGGAATAGAGGACGTTCCGGTACTGATGCGTCGTGCCAAGATTGATCACGACTCAAGCGGTGAGGTTACGATCGAGCTTCAGCCAGGGGTTGAAGTCAGCACCCGACTGTTGCGAGCCATTGCAGACGCGGGAAGTCCGGTCGACACCGTTGAACTCGGTCGTGCAATGAGGGGTTCGGACGGCTTCGTTCCTCGTTCAGCCCTGACTATTGTTCGCAACACGGGGATGGCACTTCCCGGGTTTGAACTAAAGGACTCACTGATCCTGGGAATCTTCACCCATCCTGCGGGTCAGATCTACCGCGAGTTGGCGGCATCGATAGGTTCGGATGCAGAGCCGATAGTGAGGGCTTTCGCAGGTGACCCGCAGGCACGCGAACTCTTTCCAGTTCCCCTAATTGAGTCGAACCCGTTTGACCGCGACCCGTGGAAAGAGCTTGGCGTCGGGGATCAGGACCCACAAACGCAGGACATCATTGAGGCGGTTGCCCAGGGAGCCTCGGTCGTACTTCCGGCCCGTAGTCCGGGTCAGAGCCCGCGTCTAACCGCTTCTGTTGCCGCCGCTCTTGTGGAAGTCGGTAGAAAAGTCCTCATCGTTCTAAACCGGGCAGACGAACATGACCAGCTGGTCCAGGCCCTGAAGGATTCCGGCGTTGGTTCGATCGTTGCTGACCTGAGTCCCCTCGGTGACCAGAAGATCATCGAAGGACGACTGATTGACCTGCTCGCCGTGTCTGAGCCTCCTGCCGAAAGCGCACAGATCGCTAGCATGCGCTATGGCCTCACGGCAGCGCGCGATGCGCTCGGGGCGTACACAGAGCTTCTGCACACGGAGCTGAGTCCATGGGGCGTCTCCCCCTACGATGCTCTCCAGGTTCTAACTGACCTCACTTCTTTGCCGGACCCACCAAAGACCAAGATTCGCCTGCCGCTTTCCTCCTTGGTTTCGCTCGCATCTGACGGGGGCGAGTCGGGAGCAGAGCTGCTTGAGCGAGCCTCCGGCCTTGGCCTCTTTAACCCGGACTCCAGCTATGGGGCATGGCAGGGAGTGGCAATTGAGAGCTCTGAGGACGTCGGCCCGATCGTCGGTTCGATTGGTCGTCTGGTCGATGAGCTGCTCCCCGCTCTTCGTATGCAAATGAGCACCACTACGGCGCAGTTTTCCTTAACACCATCTGTGACGCTGGGACAGTGGGAGACTCAGCTTGGCGTCCTTACCCGAGTTCGCGACTGCCTCGACGTGTTTCGTCCTGATGTGCTGGAACGATCCCCTGCGAACATGGTGGTTGCAACGGCACCGAAGCAGTGGCGTAAGGACCGCAGTATCAGGTTGAAAGGATCTGATCTCCGTAGTCTGCAGCACCAGGCAAAAGACTCAGTCCGTACCGGTGTTCATGTCGAAGATCTGCACGCGGCACTTATTGACGCGCAAGAGGTCCGCCAGCAGTGGAAACAGATTTCCTCTGACCCTAGTTCCGTTCCAACCGTCCCGAATCAACTCCAAGATCTCCTTGACACCTACCGAGGAGTCCAAGATGAACTCGCTGTTATTAGGTCGGTGCTGGAACCTGTTTATGGTGCTTTTGACTCGCTTTCCATCGACGAGCTTTCGGACATTCTCGAAGCGTTGTATCACGATCCCGAAGGTGCGGCTCAGATTCCTGAGCTACTACGTGTTCTGGACAAACTTGACTCACTCGGGCTACGAGATCTGGTAGTTGATCTGCGCGAAAGGGGTATTGACGGCAGCGCCCTCAGCCTAGAGTTGGACCTTGCATGGTGGGCTTCAGCGCTCGGTTTCATGCTGGCCGAAGAGCCTCGACTGGGAGGATTCGATCCTGAGGGTCTTGAGGCGCTACTCGCTACTGCCCGAGATTTGGATAAGGAACAGGTTGCGTCACTTGGATCTGCCCTGGTAGATCACGCGCTGGCCCGCGCATTCGAAGCTCAGGAACTGTACCCGGATCAGAAGCGTGAACTGCGTTCAGGGCTGTGGAATCAGGAGGGAATGGGAACCCTGTTCGGGTCGGTTAACCTCGCTTCAGATCTTCAGCCAATCATCATTGCTGGACCAGCGCAGGTCCCGATGCTGATCAAGCGGGGTCGCACCATTGACTCCATGATTCTTCTTGACCTTGAAGGACTCGCAGAGGGAGAGGTAGCCCCACTTCTGACTCGAGGTGATCAAGTCATTGCGATTCAGGACCCGGTCCGCGCTTTGAATCCCCAGCTACTTGCCGCGATCAGTGACGCGCTTCCGACCCTGGAGGTCCCCGGCGAACAGATCCCGGTTAGCAATATGGTTTCCGAGGTCATCGGCCGCCATATGGGTAGTGATGCCCTGGTCGCGGTCCCGTCTCCGCGTGCCGCTGAGCCGTTTACGTTCCTTTACGTTGATGGACGAGGAATGCCTGCCCCGGGCGTTCACGCAATCGAGACTTCGTCCACCGAGGTCAAGGCGGTCGCCGACCTGATTGAACAACAGTTGGAAGAGTATCCCGGAGATCGCCCCACTGTGGTGGTCTTCTCCGATCGTCATGCGGCGCGCATCGCCACGGAACTGCGTGAACGGAGCAAGACGAACGAGGTTCTCGCGAAGTACCGCGGGGATGACGAGGACTTCAGGAACATTGTTGTCTTCCCCGCCGAACTCACGTCACGCGGCAGCGAGCGTGCGGTCATTTCAGTCGGATTCTCCAAAACGCCACACGGCCGGGTTATCCATGACTTCGGGATTCTCTCAACTGCCGATGGATTAAGGGCCATGGAAGATCTCTCCCTTGGCCTGCGCGGAGATGTAACGCTTGTTTCATCGATCCAGGCTGATGAGATAGACAGGACCAGGCTCAAGAAAGACGGCGAGATCATCCTGTTCAACCTGTTGCACGCGGCAGAGTATGGCACGGCCGACCAACCCGAAGTCGAGGCAGACGGGCCCGACTCCCCACCAGAACTGTTGACGGATCTAGCGGAGCGGCTCCATCGAGTGGGGCTACGAGTCGTCCCCAACTACGGCTCTTCCGCAGGGATGCAGATTCCTCTGGCGATTGGCCATCCAGAGGTTCCAGATGAGCTACTGGTCGCCGTTCTCACCGACGACGATGCCTATATCAGCGAGCCGTCCCTCCGGGTTCGGGGTCGTCACTGGCCCAGAATGCTCGAAGAACAAGGGTGGAAGGTGTACACGGCGCTATCCATGGCTGTCTTCATTGATCCCAACCGTATCGCTGACGAGATTGTGCAACTGACGTTGGACGCCGTTGATGAGTATTACGCGAGAATCGGTGAACCTCAGACTCCGGGGTCCGCCGCGGCGCTAGGAGTTGTGCTGCCTGGCATGGAAGCCGCCAGTGTTGCAGCCGATGAGGCGAACTCTGTGTCCGAGGCGGATGCCGACCTTGTCAGCGAACTTGAGGTGACCGGGGCGCTCCGGGTTATTCAGCCTGAGCTATTGGGTGGCAACTTTGGAAAACACGGCTCTCGTGGACCGGGAGCGCAGAGCTTCTCCGCAGTGACAGAGACTCGTCTCCGCGGGCCTCGGCCACCGTACGCGAGCGGATTGCCGCTCGCGGCATACAGCGATGAGCAACTGGATGAGATGGCCGCGTGGATCATCGACGATGGCACCCCACGAACAGATGAGCAACTGATGGAAGGTCTGCGCGAAGAGCTCGGAATAACCCGCCACGGCGCCCAAACAGATGCCGTGCTCCGCAATGTTGCCCGACGGGCCCTGGACCAGAAGTGACGAAGAACGGCCCGGGCCCGGCATCGGATTCTGGTCAGGCCTCGATTTCTGGTCTCCCTCCGGACCCTTCTTCTGATTCTTACTCCGGCTGGACTCCGACGGTCGACCCAGTCCCGGGCCCCACCACTAGTTCGGACTCCGGCGCAGTGTCGAATCCGAAGGGTGGCAAGCCAAAGGCGAAACGTCGTGCAGTAGTTCGATTGAGCCGCGTTGATCAGTTACGACTTGAGGCGGGCGAGATTGAAGATCCCTATCAAGCAGTCGGTAAACCCGAGCCGTTGAACCAAGTCGACGCCGACGGCTCCCAGACCCAGAACAAGGCGGAGAAAGGCCATGATGCGTGGCTTCGTCAGAATGTCCCCCCGCACTGGTAAGCGCATCCCTCGACCCGTTTGGCCTTCGCGGTCTGTGAGGAACGTCCCCCGCGCTGGTGAACGCATGCCCGTCATCACCAAGCCGCTGCAATGTGTAGGTCATCCCAGCAGATGGTCGCTCATTATCGACCGGCGACCACAATGTGCAGACCGCCCTGGGTGCTAGCGCATAGTACTTGGGCCACTTCTAAGCTCGCTACCAAGAAGCTGATCCGGGTGTTCGCGTTGCCTTGAAAAGCACCTGAGGCCATTTCATTTACCTGCTCCACGGTCGCATCCGAGGCCAGCTTTCCGATCGGGGACTCGGGAGAAACACACGCGTCCGACGGACCCCAGATTTCAACGGCGTCGCCCGCCTCGAACCCCTGAGAATCAACCGGGAGCTCCAGGACGATTCTTGAACTTCCCGGTGGGACGCCGGACGTGTTGTCGTTAAAGTCCGTGTACCGAAGAATCTCCCCTCGTGCGACGTCGCGCTGAAGATCCTCTCCGTCTGTCTGTTCAAAACCACTCATCGCCTCGTCTGGAACTGCGGCTTTCGGAAGCAAAATGACAGCGGCGTTCTTGGTGGTGACAGACTCGCCTGCCTGGAGGTCGATCTTTGTTACCAGCGCTGGGACACCACTTGGAGTCGGTCTTAACGCGAGGACGGCAAAGGTGGCGACCGCAATCAGCAGCGTGGCAGTGAGAAGGGGAATCAGATGGCGGCGGACACGTCGCTGCATCTCTCTGGCTGTTGTTGAGTCTCTCATGGGACAACTATGGGTGATGGCGTTTCACGCCGCATCAACCTCAATCAGACCCTGTGTAACGTTTCCAAGTGGTGCCCTGTTAGTAACCACTGCAGAGGCAGCAGGGGCGGTAGCGATCCCTGGTCATGAAGACTGGTACTTTAGCGAGCCATCCTCATGAGAACGTACTGGTCACCGGTTACTTCCACCAGTTACGGAGTCCCATGGAGACCCTCAGGAGTCGCCACGTAGTCGACCTTTTGGTCGTGCGGAGCGAAGGGAATTTGGCCGCTTTTATGGAACTCGTCCGCAAAACAGACCCCAACCAGCAGCGGGGTTTGGTCCTGGCGGGATTCGATATCCTTGATGGCCCGGTCGTACCACCCCTTACCTCGCCCGAGCCGAGTTCCCGAAGCGTCGAGAGCCAACGCTGGCAAAATGATCACGTCAATGGGACCGCCACGTGAGCTCCGCAGAGGAATGAAGGGTGAAACGTTGGGAATGCTCGCAAAGTCAGGGTTGGGAGCAACGACACTCACTCCACGCTCCACGAGCTGATCGGTATAGAGGGAGACATCCGGCTCGGAGGAGTAGGGAAAATAGACGGCGACCACTGAGTCGGGGCCAATCGGGATTCGAGGATCATTCAGTGCGGTCGTAAGATTCTTGGCGCTTGTCTGTCGATGCTCAAGGTCCAGCGCCTGAACCCTGGTGCGACGCTTCGCCAGGCAGACTCTGCGCCAGTTGCGCTTTTGTCGATCCAGACTCTCTTCAAGTTCGCTCAATCTCTAACCTCTCAAATCACGCTCTGCCTCCCTCGACCTCCACCTCTGGAGTGAGAGACTATGCCTATGCATTCTGTTGCCCAGTTCTACCAGGATTGCCTCAGCGTCGCCGAGCAGCAACCCCCATTGGATATGTTGTTGGCAGACGCGATGGGCTGCATCCTTGCCGAGGACGTCGTAGCTCCGTTCGACCACCCGATTGTCGATGTCGCCGCATGCGACGGATACGCGGTCAAGGCCCATGATATTGCGGGCGCTACCGCCGGTCCGGTCTCCCTGCCCGTCACCGCCGAAATCGCCTCCGGATCAACCCAGTCACTTGAGTTGTTTCCCGGGACCGCGATTCGAATCGGTTCGGGTGCTCCTCTTCCCTCCGATGCAGACACGGTGATTCCCTTAGACTCGACCGATCTCGGAACAACAACGGTCACAATCAACAAGCATGTGCCCGCTGGTTCCAACGTCCGATCAAAGGCGGAGGACTTCGCTGCCGGTGAGCCTGTTCTGCGTGCGGGAACCCGCTTGGGCCCTGTGCAGATTGCTGCGCTCGCGGCGGTCGGTCGAGCTCGCGCTGTGGTCCACCCGAACCCTCGTGTCGTCATTCTTTCGATCGGCGACGAGTTGGTGGAGCCGGGCGTGGCTCCTCATCCGGGCACCGTTTTTGATACAAACGGACACATGCTTGCCGCAGCCGCGAACGAGGTGGGAGTGGAGACCTACCGTGTCGCCGCTGTCCCTGACGATGCCGGGCGACTAAAGAACCTAATTGAAGACCAGCTGATGCGCGCCGACCTGGTCATCACGACGGGAGGCTTGTCCTTCGGGTCGGGCGACACTGTCCGCCAGGTACTAGAAGAACTGGGCAATGTCGACTTTGAGCGGGTCGCGATTAGGCCCGGCAACATGCTAGGCGTTGGCACCGTGGGTGAGGAGTTCGGCAGAGCCGTACCTGTCTACTGCCTCCCCGGAGATCCGGTGGCCGCCCAGGTTTGCTTCGAGGTCTTTGTTCGCCCTGCGCTCCGAAAAATGCAGGGTTGGACCAAGCTGAACCGTGCCGCCGTGCGTGCGGTTGTGGACCGCTCGGTTACCTCGCTAGCAGGGATGCGCGAGTTCATCAGAGTAAGGCTCACCGGCTCTCCCCGTGAGGGATACACCGCCACGGTGATAGGTGAGCCGGACGCACTCTGGCTTTCCGCGCTTGCTACCTCGAACGCGTTGGCTGTGATTCCTGAAGAGGTTACAGAGGTAAACGCAGGAGATCAGGTGACCTGCTTGCTCCTGGAGCAGTAATCATGGGAGCTTTCGGCCTGTCCTCAAGATCGCGGGTTTGGGGTGTCCCCGCAGGGGACCTGGTGCGTGAGTACCAGGGCGAGGAACTAGCGGAGTTGCTGAGACCGGGAAGCCTCGTACAAGAGGTTACTGTGCGCCCGGCTATGGGTTCGGATGCTCTGAAGATCGAATCGGTACGAAGGGCGAACCGCGACTGGCTTGAGCCCTGGGAGGCGACGGTGCCTCCGGGAAGCACTAATCTGCCTCCAACGTGGGGTGAGTATTCCAAACGCATGAATCGGTCAATGAAAGAGGGGACCGGGCTACTGATTGCCGTCATTGTTGATGGGGAAGTGGCTGGTTGCGTGACGCTTGGCGCCGTTGAGCGTGGATCGATGAGTCAGGGAACCCTCGGCTACTGGATTGGGAAGCGCAACGCCGGGCAAGGGGTAACCGCGTTGGCTGCGGCGACGGTCATCGACATGATCATCCTTGAACTGGGTCTGCACCGGGTGGAGATTAACGTTCGTCCGGAGAACAACGCAAGCCTTGGTGTTTGCAGGCGGATCGGAGTGCGTGAAGAGGCGTACAAGCCACGCTTTATGAGCATCGCTGGTCAGTGGGCCGACCACATCGGATTTGGTGTGGACCGGGAGGACCTGCAGCAGCGCACTATGATTCAGGCTCTCCGTGACTCCCGACTTGAGAGTTCTGCCCCAATAGTTTGAAAACACGCGGAGTGGCACGCCCAACTGTCGGGGTAAGACCCATAGGTTTGGGTTGTGGAGCTTACCGGTCTGATACTCGCGTTGATCGCAACACTGTTTGTGGGTTACGCGGTACCGATCTGGTCGAAGCGCAGATATGCGCTTGCAACTTCGCGCAAGAATGACCGCTTCTCAGAGAGCCTGACGCTGCTGGAACCTTCGCCGGAGCGGGCGGAGCCGGACTTCGGACCGTCGTCGAGGCCCATTCTGAGCAGCGCAAGTTCGTCGATGGTTTGGAGAGGAAATGCAATGAGCGAAGAGAACATGGATAAGTCGGTCAGCTCGACCCGGCCTCGCTCGTCCGCGCCCTCCGCAGACGTGCGGGCGGCACAGGAGTACTCAGCGCTACGAGCGCGTCGCGCTGCGCACCTCTCTAAAGAGAAGGTTGCCGCCAAGCGCCGACTTGTGACGGCAGGTGCGGGGATAGTGGTCGCGATTGTCTTTGCCACGCTCGCCGCAACCGGTCTGATTGGCTGGCTGTGGATGCTGATCCCAGCTGGCTTCCTTTTGGCGACCCTTGCCGCGTCCGCAGTCGCGGGAGAGCGCACCAAGAAGCAAATCGATGCCGACAACGCGCGTATTGCTGAGTTGCGTAGGTCGATGAGCCGATCCAGCCTCGGACCCAGCCGTGCGGTGAGTGTCCCTAAGATTTCGTCCCTTACGGAGAACTCACTCTCCGCTGATGAGGTGGTGGACGAGGAGAGGACTCCGAGTTCCTCAAGCATCCCCCAGGCTGTTCTGTCCTCGGTAGAGGCAAGGGCGGCACTGGAAGTCAGTGATCAGAACGATGAACAGCACCAGGTTTCGACGCGGCGAGTTAGTGGGGGAGAGTGGGACTTCGTTCCGCTACCCGCCCCGAGCTATGCGCGCAAGGAGAAGATTGCGCGCCGCGTGGTTCACCCGGATACGGACATTGTGAGTGTGCAACCGTTGGCCTCGATAGTAGTTCCGGGGCGGCCGACCAGGGCCACGACGCCAGCGGCTGAGGAAATCGTCGAGACCTCAACGGCATCTAACCCGACGTTCAAGTTTGACCTGGATGCGGTGCTGGACCAGCGCCGCGCCCAGTAGCTGAGCCGAACAAGGCGCTCGCGCCACATTAACTGAGTTGGACGAGCTATCTGTGTAGCGATCAGCGGCAGAGTCGAATGAGGTGCGTGCGTCGTACATTCAGACTCGGATTCGCTGATTGGTGCATCTTTGGGCCCGGTTACCTAGTGAACCAAAGATCACTAGCTCCAGGTTCACTGTCGTGGGTCTTCGGTGCTAAGCTTTTTAGCGCAGTAAGGGGCTATGGCGCAGTTGGTAGCGCGCTTCGTTCGCAATGAAGAGGTCCGGGGTTCGAATCCCCGTAGCTCCACCAGGTAAAACCGCAGATCACGGTAGGTTTCAGGACCGCTCAGATCTGCGGTTTTCGTGTACTCACTTCGGGTTAATCACCCCGCCCGGAGCAGAGAGCTAAGTCGCCAGTAGATGGGTCATCGATCTGGAAACATAGCCGTTCTCGCCAGTCTCGAACCGAGATTTCGCCTTTTCTGAGCAAGAGGGTGGCGACTTTGGCTGTCTTTCCGAAATGAAGCCCGCGGAAATGGCGAGAACGGCTATCTTTTCCAACCCCACGACCCCACCACAATCCCAAGAGCCACTTTGTAAACGAAGTCCCGACCGCTGCCAGCGCCACGCCGGGTGCGATCCATGGGGTTGGGCCCGGGTGGCCCTACAGTGCGCTACTAAATGGCCAAGTTGCCTAGCTCGCTTCTGCTATGCGCTACGAAGTGGCCCGAATTGTGTGCGACACGCCGACGATAAAGGGCTTACGCGGGCCACTTTGTAGCGCACTCGCTGGAGTGACAGCGGCTGGTGGCCATTCTGTAGCGAACTCAGGAGATTCGCAGATCGGAGCCTCCGGCCTGTGTCGACATTGCGTTGATCGTGAATGCGGTGGTCGTTCTCCGGCGGACCTTGGTGGTGCTGGTTCCTTGGCCTCCGGCCTGTGTCGACATTGCGTTGATCGTGAATGCGGTGGTCGTTTTCCGGTGAACTTAGGTGGTTCTGGTTCCTTGGGCCCCAGGCCTGTGTTGACATTGTCCGGCCTGTGTCGACACTGTGTTGATCGTGAATGCGGTGGTCGCTCTCCGGCGGACGGAGGTGACTCTCGGTCCGGGCCTAGGCAGTTGTCAGGAGCGAGGCCCCAGGACGGCGTCAACTATCGCATTGATCGCAAATGCTGTTGCCTCGCCCAGATTCAGACACTCGGGATCCAGCAACCACTGATACTGAAGCCCATCCATCACCGCCAGGATTGACGCGGCTGCATCTTCGACGGTGCTGGTGTCCTCAATTCCTTCTTCTTCGCATAGCTCGCGGAAGTTGTTAGCTACCTCAAGGCGGAGGTTGTGGTATCGCTCTTCGTAGTATCCGTGAGTTGGGTGGTCATTGGTGATCGCCTCCGAAGACATCACCACGAAGTTTTGAACGATGCCCGGACGGTGTGCGTTGCGGAATGCAGTCTTGATTAGGTGCTCGAACTGAGCTCGGCCAACGGGCATGAGAACGTCGTCATCACTGTCAACATCAGAGGTGTCGCGTATGGAAACAGATTCGAGTAGCAGGTTCTCTTTGCTTCCAAAGTGGTGAAGGACCCCTGCGCGAGTCATCCCGACCCGCTGCGCGATCTCGGCGAGGGAGGCGTTGTTATAGCCTCTTTGTCCAAACACTTCATTTGCGGCCACCAGTATTGCTTGGCGCTTCTCTGCGGTCTCGGGACGACTCTTCGGGGTGGCCTGGACTTGCTCCTTTGCCTTTGTCATTACCCCTGCCTCACTAGTGCACACCTGCGGCAAGCTTAGCAATTCATATGCCTTGCCCACGTTGACCCATCACACGACCCTGAACGTCGCTCCCAATAGATCGGACACCCGGGACGAGGGTCCCACCAACAGAGTGAATTCGCCCGGCTCGACCACTCGGTTTCCTTCAGCGTCCACAATGGTGCATTCGGTGACAGGAACCCGAACCTCAACCTCGACGGTCTCACCCGGCGCGACCCACGCCTGCGCAAAAGTCTTTAGTTCTCGGTCAGCCCAGCTAACGCTGGTGACTTCATCCCGAATGTACGCCTGAACTGTTTCTCGAGTCGGCCTGCGCCCCGTGTTTGCAACCTTTATGTGACCAACGACGGTGTCGCCGATCCCGAGTTCGGTTGACTCAAGTCGGAGGTCGCTGTATTCGACTGTCGTGTAAGACTTACCCTCACCGAACGCCCAGGCGGGCTCCTGGGTCAGGTCGGCGTATCGGTCACCGTGCTGGCCACGAATCTGCGCGTAGAAAGTCGGCTGCTGTCCAGCATGACGCGCGAAGGAGATCGGCAGGCGTCCAACGGGTTCGATGTCTCCGAAGATCAGTTCAGCAAGGGCTTGCCCGCCCTTCATCCCCGGGTTCGCCGCCCAGATCACGGCCGCGGCCTTGTCCGCCGATGCCGGCAGAATCAGCGGTTTCGATGCCAGAAGCACAATGACTACGGGCTTCCCAGTCGCGATCAGAGCGTCAAGCAGAGCGTTCTGTCCACCTACAAGGTTCAACGTCGCGGTCGATCTGCCCTCGCCGCACAGGAAAATGTTGTCTCCAACGGCGGCGACGATGACGTCCGCCCCCTCGGTCGCCGCTATCGCCTCGTCAATCATGTCCTGGTCGAGTGGGGCGGGGGAGACGATTGGCATCCGTGGCTGGCCGTCGGGGAAAGTCGGTCCCTCGGGGTTCGGAAGAAGATTGGCGATGTTGGCTCCTCTCGCGTAGGTCACCTGCCCCCCGCGCGCCTCAACAATCGCCCTGATCCCGTCAAGCGGAGTGGTGGACATTTCGCGAGGTTGTCCCTCGGGCATCTCTGCCTGCCCCGATCTGCCCGCCCAGTCACCGAGCAGACAGTCGACGTCGTCCGCCACTGGCCCAATGACCGCCACTTTCTGCGGAGCGATAAGCGGGAGCGTTCCGTCATTCTCAAGTAGCACGAGGGATTCGCGCGCCACTTCGAGATTCAGGTCCTGATGGGATCCAACTACCTCATCGATGCGCTGGTGGTCAGGCAGCCGTGGGTTCTCGAACAGTCCCAGTTCGAACTTAAGGGCGAGGATTCGCGCCACAGCCCTGTCGAACGCATCCGGTGAGAGTAGTCCATCCTCGACCGCCTTGAGCGCCCCTTCGTAGAACGAGGGGGTCGTCATGATCATGTCGTTACCCGCCCTGGTAGCGGCGGCTGAGGCATGTGCAATGTCAGGCTGAATCTTTTGCTCCCAGACCATGCGGCCAACATTGTCCCAGTCAGTGATTAGGGTTCCCGTGTAGCCCCACTCGCCTCGGAGTACCTCGGTAAGCAACCACTCGTTCAGCGTGATGGGCACTCCGTCAGTGGTTTGATATCCGAGCATGAAGGTCCGACATCCCGCGCGAGCGACCCGTTCGAATGGAGGGAGGAACCAGGAGCGGAGCTTGCGTCGGGAAATATCCGCCTCGGATGCGTCGCGCCCACCCTGCGTCTCGCTGTATCCGGCGAAGTGTTTCGCGGTTGCCAGGACCGCGGTGGGATCCTCTAGTCCCTCGCCCTGATATCCCTTGACCACGGAGGTAGCCAGCTCGCCGATGAGGTAGGGGTCCTCTCCGAACGTTTCGTCGACACGTCCCCATCGCAGGTCTCGCGCAATACAGAGCACCGGAGAGAAGGTCCAGTGGGTGCCGGTCGCGGCGATCTCCGTTGCTGCAGCCCGGGCGAATCTTCGCATTAGCTTCGGGTTGAAGGAGGCCGCCATGCCCAGCTGAGTCGGGAATATCGTCGCGCCCGGCCAGAATGAGTGGCCGTGAATGCAGTCCTCACCAACCAACAGGGGAATCCTCAGGCGCGTCTGCTGGCTCAGTTCATATGCTTTCTCAATCCGCTCTGGAGACGTGTGCAGGATTGAACCAACGGTCTTGTCCCGCACAAACTCCTTGATGTCGCCGCGGGCGTCAATTTGCATCATCTGCCCGACCTTCTCCGGCAGGGTCATGCGACCGAGCAGGTCGTCAACCCTCTCGGAGATTGACAGTGAGGCGTCCAGATAGGGGGCGGACGGATCGTAAGACATTTTGAACTCTTTCAAGGAATCGGAGTGGTTCTGAAGGGCGTAATTAGCTCGTGCTTTCGGAAACCGGGCGGACCTGGGTAACCGTGTCGTTGACGTTCATACCGCGCTTCTTCATTGCGCGAGCGCGTTCACCAGCAGACCTCAGGCGTGGATTCACATACTCGTCAATACCGAAGTTGAGCAGAGATAGGGCAACGCCGATTGCTGCGATACAGAGCCCCGGAGGCAGGTACCACCACCACTGATTCTGTTGGAATGCCCCTTGCGCAGACGCCCAGTTAAGGATGGTTCCCCAGTTGTAGTTGCTGACCGGGATCACGCCGATGAAGGAGAGGGTGGTCAGACTGAGAACCGCGGCGGTCATTGTGCCGACGACGCTCGCGGCAATCAGGCCCATTAGGTTCGGCAGCATCTCGACTGCGATGATTCGATGGAGAGGTTCGCCGTTTGCCTTGGCTGCCTGAACGAAGTCACGGCTGCGAAGGGACATGGTTTGCGCGCGAAGAACTCGCGCTCCCCACGCCCATCCGGTGAGACCTAGGACCAGGGAAATAACCCAAAGCGGAGGATCCTCGAACAGCGACGCAACCACAATGATCAGGGGCAGCCCCGGGATGACGAGGAAAACGTTCGCCAGTGCGGAGAGTGACTCACTCTTCCATCCCGAGAGGTACCCGGAGACAACACCGACAGTCACCGCAATAGTGATGGCGATGATTGTGGCGAGGATACCGACCACCATCACGCCACGTGTTCCCCAAATGACCTGGCTGAACACGTCCTCACCAAGATGCGTGGTTCCGAGCCAGTGTGCGGACGAGGGCGGTTGCAGTCGTGACATTGCGTCAATCTGCGTCGGCGGATAGGGAGCTATCCAGGGCGCGAATATGGCGATGAGTAGAAAGAGTCCGAGGATGGTGAGGCCAGCTATGGATTTGCCGTTGCGGAACATCGCGAACGAGGCCACAAACTTGCTCCACGCACTTTTCGGGGTCGGCTCCATGGCCGCGTCAATATCGTTGGTCTCTGCGTCTTCGCCGAAAGCGGCGGGTTCATATGCAGTCATGATTTAGGACTCCGTCTGGCGTGTACGCGGGTCGAGGAATGCGTAAGCGACATCTGCGAGGATGTTCGCGATCAAAACGGACAGGGTGATGATCAGGAAGACGCCCTGCATCAGTGCGTAGTCTTTCGCGTTGGTTGCGTCCAGAAGCATCTTCCCGACGCCTGGATAGCTAAAGACCATCTCCATGACCACCGTGCCACCGACAATGAACCCGAGTGACAGAGCGAAGCTCTGAATCTGCGGCAGTACGGCGTTACGTGCCGCGTAGCGCCAGAGGACTCGCCTGTTCGGCATGCCTTTGGCCTGGGCGACGGTTATGTAGTCCTCGTCCAACACGGTCAGCATCATGTTGCGCATTCCGAGCATCCAGCCGCCGAGGGAAGCAAGGACGATGGTGAGAGCAGGAAGAGTCCCGTGGTAGATGACCTCGCCGATGAAGCTCCACGACAGTTCCGGAGTTACCCCCGGGCCGAATGCTTTGCCGATAGGGAACCAGCGAAGGCCGACAGAGAAGATGGATATCGCGAGCAGACCGAGCCAGAAGTAGGGAATCGTGTTGAAGAAGGTCGTTATGGGGATGAAAACGTCGAGCTTGCTACCGCGCTTCCACCCGATTATCGCTCCACCAACTGTGCCAATCGTGAAGGCAAGGATTGTGGCGACTCCGACCAGGCCGATCGTCCAGGGCAGAGCTCCGGCAATCACTTCGGTTACCGGTCGCATGCCGTGGGTGATGGAGATTCCAAGGTCGCCGTGAAAGAGGAGCTTCCAGTAGTCAACGTACTGGTCCCACAGGGACTTGTCGGTATCCAGGCCCAGCAGGGCGCGGAGGGCATCCGCCGCTTCGGGACTGACGTTTTTGTTTCGAGAGAGGTATTGGCTTACCGCATCGCCCTTCATCATTCGGGGCACGAAGAAGTTGATGGTCAGTGCCGCCCAAAGGGTGAACAGATAGAACAGAGCACGACTTCCGAGGAAGCGCCACGGTACCCGAGTTCTACCCCGGTACACCTTTGTTGCTGTTGTTCCCGCCTCGATGGGATCGGGTTCGGTCAAGAAGACTTCAACTTTATCCCTCGCCGAGGAATCCGCGGAGCTCATTGTGTCCCTCCAAGGATGCTGGATGCCTGCGCGAAGTGCTTCTCAGGGTTGGGGGAGGCGGCAAGCAGGTTCTTTGTGTAGGTATCTTTCGGGTGCAGAATGACTTGGTCTGCAGTGCCGTATTCAACGATTCGACCCTGGTTGAGGACGATGATCTCATCGCTGAAATGCCTGGCGGTCGCCAGGTCGTGGGTTATGTAAAGGACGCCCAGACCTTCCTCACGTTGCAAATCCGCCAGCAGGTTCAAGACGCCAAGGCGAATCGAGACATCTAGCATCGAAACGGGTTCATCAGCGACAAGCAGAGTCGGCCTCGAAGCAAGGGCGCGAGCAATGGCGACGCGCTGGCGCTGCCCACCAGAGAGCTCGTGCGGACGGCGGTCAATTACCTCGCGCGGAACCAGTTGCACTCGTTCCAGAAGCCTGCGCACTTCCCGATCCACGTCGGCTTTAGGAACAACGTTGTCGAGTAGCAGGGGGCGTTCGATGTGGTGACGGATGGTGTGGTACGGGTTGAGCGAGGCGAAGGGATCTTGGAAGACCATGCGTAGCTCTTGGCGGTACTTACGAAGCGCAGTGCCCCGTCGCGGGATCGGACTGCCGTCAATCAGTACCTCGCCCTCGGTCTGCGTCTCAAGACCGGTGAGAATCTTGGCGATGGTTGATTTACCGCTACCAGACTGGCCGACCAGACCAATAGTCTGTTTCGACTTAAGAGAGAAGGTGACGTCGTCCAGAGCCTTGATCTGGCCGGCACCGCGGACGTTGTAAATCTTGGTTACGTGGTTGAAATCGAGGGTGGTCATCGGTTCACAACTCCCTTTGATCCCGTCAGGCGGGGGAACGAGGCAAGAAGCTTCTTGGTGTAGTCGTTCTGGGGGTCGTTCCAGATCTTCTCCGCGGGCGCCATCTCGACGATCCGACCCTCACGCATAATGGCGATTCGGTCGGAGATTTCGAGTAGAAGGGGGAGGTCGTGGGTAATGAACACGACGGTAAACCCAAACTCTTCGCGAAGGGTGGAGATCTGCTGAAGAATCTCGCGTTGGACCAGCACATCAAGAGCGGTTGTTGGCTCGTCCATGATCATGAGTTGGGGGCGTAACGCGAGCGCCATGGCGATCATCACGCGCTGGCGCATGCCGCCGGAAAGTTCGTGGGGATACGACCGCGCCCGGTCAGCGCCGACCTTCACTATTTCGAGGAGATCATTCACCTCGGACCGCCGCTCAGACTTTGACATCTTGGGGCGGTGGACGATGAAGACGTCCTCCAGTTGCTTGCCGATTGGCGCGACGGGATTCAAAGCGTTCATTGCGCCCTGAAAGACCATCGAGATTTTGTCCCAGCGGAAGTGCTGCATCTGATCCGCATTGAGACTGTTCACGTCGATGTCGGTTCCCGAGGCGTCGTGAAAAATGACCTCGCCGCCGGTGATGACGGCTGGTGGCTTGAGGAGACGTTGGATTCCGTAGGCGAGGGTAGTCTTTCCACAACCGCTTTCGCCGGCCAATCCAAGGATCTCACCGCGCTCTAGTTCGAGGCTGACGTCAGTCACAGCTCTAACCGGGGGATCGACGTCGTACACCACCGAGAAATCGCGCACTGAAAGGAGTGTGTTACTCATCGTTGAGTGGTCGCTTTCGTTGAAATACTGGGCGGGGATGCGGAAGAGATGATCCCCGCCCAGCACGTTTCTCAGTTACTTCACTTGCAGCTTCTGCAGAACCATGACGATATTCGGCTGAGTGGGATCACCCGGCGCGTACGGATCGTCAGCATCTGGCCAACCAACGTAGTTGCGGGTGTTGTACTCGGCCAGTAGCGGGTGAGCGCCCAGCGTGATCGCGGGGACGTCCTCGACATAGTGCTTCTGGATCACTTCCAGGGCTGCTGCGCGTTCCTCATCCGAGGAAGCTGAAGCGTACTGGTTCAGCGCCGCGGTGACATCGGGGTTGTCGTAGCGACCGAAGTTGAACGTGGCCTTGCCATCAACGATCCAGCGTGGATCCATGGTCGAGGTGTAGAGACCATAGGCGTTGTTGGTGGACTCTAGCCAGTGAATGATCGACTGGAAATCACCGTCGGTGCGGGCTGCATCCCAGCCACCCCAGTCGGGCATGTCGATCTTAACTTCGACCCCGAGAATCTCTTTCGCCTCTTCGGCGATCAGTTGTTGCTCAGTGTTCCAGTCGCTCCAACCGGCAGGAACGGAGATGCTGAAGGTGACGATTTCTCCCTCAGGATCAACCAGTTTGTCCGAGGAATCCCAGGTGTAGCCGGCATCGGTGAGGATCTGGCGCGCCTTGTCTTTATCGACGGAATAGTCATCGTCCTTGTATGCAGCGGTGATCTCATCGCTGAGGATGTCGGCAAGGCCGGTCTTATTCCAGATTGCTTGGGAAGCCCCTTCGCGAGCAATAGTCACGTAGGCTTCACGGTCGATTGTGTACGCGAGTGCCTGACGGAATGCCACATCACTGAACGGCTTTTCCTGGAGGTTCATGAACACTGTTGCAGCTCCGGTGGTCGGAGCGGCCCAGAAGTGGTTGTTCTCGGGATCAGCGGCCAGGAAGCTGGTCTCAATCTGGGGAAGGAAGGCCTGCGCCCAGTCGGCATCACCAGAAACCAGAGCCGAAGTCAGAGCAGCGTTGTCGCCGTATGAAATGTAGTGAAGTTCAGGAACGGCAAGTTCTCCACCCCACCAGTCACTGCGTGCAGTCAGGGTTACAGACTCTGTGGTCCAGTTGGTAAGAACATAGGGGCCGGTTCCAACGGCTTGTCCCTCGCCGGTCAGAGGATCGGTGTTGGGATCTTCGATGTTCTCCCAGATGTGCTTTGGAACAATCGGAGTGTGGAGAACGGACGCCTGCTTGACGTACATCGAGTTCTCGAAGTTCAGGGTTACCTTGTCCCCGTCTACGTCCGCGCCGGTGTATTTGAGGCCGGAGGTATCGGTGAGGCGACCATCAAGGTACTGCCCGAAGGTGTAGACGATGTCGTCTGCGGTAAAGGGTTCGCCGTCGCTCCAGGTGACGCCAGAGCGGGGAACAACTGTGACCGCAGTGTAGTCATCGTTCCACTCAACAGACTCGGCAAGCCAGGGAGTCGTTCCTAGATCGCCGGTCGGGTTTACCAGAGCGAGAGGCTCGAAGATCACCATGCGGTAGCCGTACTTCGAGGCTGCGGAATCACCGAGGTAGGGGTTGTGCGATTCAGTGGTAATCGCTCCATCGGGCTTCGCGATGGTTAGGGCAGTGGTGCCCTGCCCGGCGTTCTCAGTAGTTGACGAACCGCCAGATTCAGGCTCTGTCGTCGAAGGTGTATCGGACTTTGCGCATCCCGCAAGCGCCGTGGCGCCGAGGGCAGTCACTGCGGCAAGCGCGGCGACTTTTCTAGACCATGGCCTAGAAACTGCGGAGGAAAGCAACATTGCTGGCTCCTATTGGATAGGCGAACGTCACAGACATTGTGACGGTAACCGTGAGCTTACTGTCCAGTAAGTAAGCTGTCCATCGTATATTTGGGCCAAGACAAAAGCGTTGCGATTTTGAGACCTAACTTTCGGATTCGAGGGCTAGGAGGAAGCTCTTTGTCTCCGGCCCGGTCCCACCGCTGTAGTTGCCTATCTTTCCGGTTGACGGTAGAACTCGGTGGCACGGAATGATTATGGGAATTGGGTTATTCGCGCACGCACCACCCACGGCTCTAGCCGCTCCTGGGGAACCCAGGGCTTCCGCGATGTCTCCGTACGAGGCGGTCTGGCCGTACTCAATGTTCAAGAGTTCCAGTTGTCCCGCAGTTCTGAAACCTCCGGAACGCTGCTTGGGACGATGCGATGAGGAAGGTTGGAGGAGCGCGTTTGGCTCAAGGTCAAGAGCCAGTGAGAAGTGGCGTCGCTTACCAGTGAAGTATTCGTCAAGTTGTTCGGCCGCCAGGAATAGGTGGTACTCGGCAGTGCGCTCGTCGGCCTCGTCCGATAGATCAGGCCGTGCGGGGAGGATCTGGTAGGTCTGCGACAGGCTCTTGAGCTGTTGTTCTGGGTTGAATAGGACGTGGGTGATTCCTCGGGAACTCGCAACCAGTCCTAAAGCGCCAACTGGGGAACTGACGACGTGAAAATAAAGAGGTGTTAGCACATCCGAATTATCCATACCCTAAGTGTTGTCGTTCTCCGTCCTTTTCAACAGAGGCAATACGGCGCCGGGCCCATTGGTCACAATCAGGGAGCAGAGACTGAGCGCCTCCCATATAGATACGTCTATAGATGTATTGCGCCTGTAATCTTTGGAGTTGGAAGTCGATCTTGAAGAACGGAAGTCAAATGAAACGAATAATGGCTCTCGGAGCAGTTGTTGCCATTGGCGCTTCGATGCTGGCAGGTTGCTCAGGGTCTGGTGGCGAAGAAACAGCCAACCTTGACAACATCAAGGGAACCTGGGTCCTTGAGGACGGAACTGGCCCGAAGGGCGACGTTGTCGTGGCCGAAGGGAATACTCCAGAGCTTGTGGTTGAGGACGAGGGCGCGTTCCACGCAACTGCGGGGTGTAACAACTTGTTCGGAACCATCAAGGCTGAGGGGGACCAGCTTGTCTTCTCTCCGGTCGCGTCCACAATGATGATGTGTGAGCAGCCGGTGATGGATGCTGAAACTACGTATGGCGGTGCGCTGGATGTCATCACCTCGGGAACAGTCGCGACTGACTCGCTGGTTCTAAAGGGAGATGGCGCAGAACTAAAGTTCAAGCGCGGCTAGGGCGTGTCTCCTAAATCTCTGCTCGCTGTGGTGACCGTGAAATCCGCGCTTGCTACGTTGTCATCGTCGGCTTTGCCACCAGCAAAGCCTCCTCTTCCGCCTTGCAATCACGAATTTCGCGGGCATCCTCGCCTGAGCGCAGATTCAGGAGACACACCCTAGTTTTTCTCTTATCAGGGCCGCCGGGATCCGTCTGGATCTCGGCGGTTCTTACTGCCTAGACACGCCCGAAACCGGGAACGGCGCTGCTTGCGATGGCTGACTAAAAGCCCAGGTCACAACAGGTTTCAGAGGGCATGACAGGGGTCACACGCTCGTGGCTGGACGCGATCGTAGAACCGCTGTAAGTTTGTATCTCGCCGGAAGTTCCGATGTGAACGAAAGGCCAGCCCTTCACAGAGCGTAAAGCTCGGTGTTTGGGGGTGTTGTTTGTGAACTTGATAGTGTTTGTTTTTTTGACGTTTAGTTGTTTTTGTTTTTTGGTTGGGATTGCGTTTTCTGCCTTTTTTGGTGGGGAGTGTTTTTTTGGCATTGACTGTGTGGCTGGGCTCTGATTGTTTTGGTTGGGTGTCTGGTTGTTTTTTGGTTTTTGTTGGAGAGTTTGATCCTGGCTCAGGACGAACGCTGGCGGCGTGCTTAACACATGCAAGTCGAACGGACCTGCCTCAGCTTGCTGGGGTTGGTTAGTGGCGAACGGGTGAGTAACACGTGAGTAACCTGTCCTTTTCTTTGGGATAAGCGCCTGAAAGGGTGTCTAATACTGATTATTCTGCTGATTCCGCATGGTTTTGGTTGGAAAGATTTATTTTGGGAAGGGTTG
>WPCI01031003.1_pt1 | contig 42866 bp, 35 predicted proteins | sample 5399871 | NCBI WGS metagenome assembly WPCI01 (sample SAMN12869469, study PRJNA574797) | sludge metagenome | isolation source: wastewater treatment of pH7 | place: China:Beijing | collected 2019-05-20 | reverse complement strand
GGGGTGTTGTTGATGGGTGCTCCGAGGTTGGCTGCTGAGCTTCAGTTCGAGGCGTTGTTGGCGGTGTGGGAGGGCTGGACCTGGACCGAGGCGGCTGAGCGGTCGGGGGTGTCTCGGCGGTCGGTGGCGCGGTTGGTGGCGCGGCGGAAGGCCACGCAGCCGGTGCCGGAGAGACTGTGCAGTCGGCACCGCCGCCCGCACCGAACCACACACCCACCGCGCCGCCCGCAGCACCTCCGGTGCCCCCGGCGAAGCAGACGCCGCCGCCGGCTCCGAAGCCGACGACTGGGAAGAAGTAGCTGATGTCGAATCAGCAGAGCGCGGTGGAGTTTGGGTTGCGGGCGGTGCAGTTCTCCCGCCTCACCCGCCGCGGCATCCTCCTCGGCCTCTCCCTCCCACAACTCATCGTCCTCGCCATCGGCGTTCTCTCCATCGTTGGCGCCCTCTACGCAGGCGGCGGGATGCTCCTCGCCTGGACCGCACCCATCTGGCTCCTCTCCGCGGCTCTTGCATGGACACCGGTCGGGGGCAGGAAGCTCATCGAGTGGGTGCCCGTCACCTTCCGGTGGGTCGCCCGCACACAGGCACGGCAGACCGTGTTCCGCCGCAGGATCGTGAAACCCCGACCCGCAGGCACCCTCGCCCTCCCAGGCGATGCGGCAGCGCTGCGTGAGTGGGAGGACCCGGAGACGGGTGCGGCGATGATCCATGACCCTCACGGTCAGACGCTCACGGCAATCATCGCGGTATCGCATCCCGCGTTCGTGCTCCTCGACCCCGGCGAACAAGAACGCCGCGTCGCCACCTGGGGGCGCGTACTCGCCACCACCTGCCGATCCGGGAGGATCGCCCGCCTCCAAATCTGCGAACGCACCCTCCCCGACGGAGGCTCAGGCCTCGTGGAGTGGTGGCGCAGTCACGGCACCGATGACGGGTCATGGACCTCGACCGTGTACCGGGAGCTCATCGACCGTGCAGGGCCTGCCGGCGAGCGTCACGCGACGACGACGATCAGTCTCGCCCTCGACCTGCGCGCCGCAGCACGTCAGGTGCGGACCAACGGTGGCGGGATCAAGGGGGCTGCTGCGGTGCTGCGGCAGGAAATGACGACGCTCGTGACCGCACTGCGCGCCGCGGAACTCACCGTCGGCACCTGGCTCACCCCCAGTGAGGTCGCCGTCATCCTCCGATCCGCCTACGACCCCGCCACCGCTGCACTCCTTGAACGTCACGGCGACATCGGCAGATCACTGGCGACTGCGGGACCCGTGGCGGTGACGGAGTCGTGGGATCGACTGCGGTCAGACTCCGCACACCATGCAGTGCTGTGGATCAGCGAATGGCCCAGGTCACAGGTGTATCCGGGGTTCCTCGCACCCGTGCTGCTGTCGTCAGGCATCCAACGCTCGTTCTCGCTCGTGTGTACGCCGATCCGTTCCGATCAGGCGGCACGCGACATTCGCAAGAAGAAGACCGAGTTGATTTCGGATGCGGCGCAACGTTCCAAGATGGGGCAGATCGAGGACGCCTCCCAAACCGCCGAGTACGGCGATGTGCTCCAGCAAGAAGCCGACCTCACCGCAGGGCACGGCGTTCTCCGCTACACCGGCCTCATCTCGATCAGCGCGTCGACGCCGGAAGCGCTCGATACCGCGGTCGCGGCGATCGAACAAGCCGCGATCCAAGCGTCTTGTGAGACCCGGCGTCTTGTCGGGCAGCAAGCCCAAGCCTTCACCGTCGCAGCCTTGCCGCTGTGCCGCACCGTCTGAGCGTGGTGGGTGGTGTCACAGTCGGTTCACAGATCGTGTTCGCGTAACCACGTTCTGAGACGTCGTCGCGCGTTCGCATACGGCGACGAGGTGTTGAACTGAATCATCCGCCCAGCCGTGTACTTCCCATACCAGGGTGCACCGTACAGTTCTTCATTGCTGAGCTCTTGAATGAGGCGGACGATCCCGTTCTTCGCCGTCTCGAACTGGCTTAACAGGTCGGGCCATGACGAACTTGCGTGATCGCCATAGAACTTGGCTGCGAGATTCCCGAGTTGATTCCAGGCAAAACCTTCTGCTGGGAACGTTGGTTCGACCCCCTTACTGCGTTGCGTGTGCCACGAAAGCACGAGTTCGTTCCAGCCGATCAGGTAGGCGACCAAGTCAGCGGGGCACATCACCGTGTCCGCTGCGTGACCGGGCATCGAGTGTTCCCGTGCACGATCGGCCGGGACGCGATCCAGATCGCGGGAGAGTTTCTCGTATCCGTCAACGACAGCATGAAGAAGCTCGGTCTTGTTCGCCGGAACAGCCACTCGCACCCCCACTGTCGTCAGGTTCCCATTCTCTCAGCACAGCGGATGCGCACCTGATCTACGACCGTGACTCTTCCGCGCGGGACAGGAGACCTGATGCCCACTTTCAACAACCCGACTACGGATGCCGCGGAAGTATCCGGTGCACTCCGTGGCCTCGCGCACGCGACTCGTGTGTTCGAGGATCCCGCCGACACCTATGCGGTGCTCGGTGACCTGCTTGCTGGGGTGCGATCTCTGCGGCAGGTGCTCGATCAGCTCGCGACCGCGCACGTCACTCACCGAGTGCGTGCGCACGACGATGCCGGGGATCAGACGGTCGGCGCGACGAACGTACTGACCGCGACCGCAGAGCTGCAGCAAGCCGCAGCGTTACTGGATGCGGTGCATGACCGAGTGGATGCGGCAATGGCCGCCTCCGGGCGGATCGCCTGGCACCCCGAACCCACAGACCCGCCGTCGGTGTCGCGGTGGGTGAGTGTCGTGTTCCTGCAGGGTCAGGACGCCGACGAAGTGCTGACGATCATCGACCGTGACGGTACGGATTCGGCGATCGAGCATCTGGTCGGGTTCGACATGGGCGATGAGACCACCCAGGCGGCACTCGTCAACGGATATGTCTACGACACCATCCCCACCGGTCACCACGACCGCACCACCACGAACGGCGAATACACGTTGACGTACAACCACGACCACGGGCACGTCTCCCTGCTCCGCAGACAGCCCGAATCGCAAGAGTTGGCGGCTCCTGCGTCGAGGACTGCACCGGCACGTCAAGGGGCGCGTCGGCAGGCACGGGTGGTCGAGGATGACGATGACTGGTTCGCACCGTCTCAGTCGTCCTCGATGTCGCGGGGGCGAGCACTGTGAGCGACCGGCAGAAGCTCCACACCGCGGCACTGGTAGAACCGGCCGGCGAACCTCGCACGCAGCGGAAGGCACGCAAGCACGCCGCAGCGAAGATCGAAACCAACGCCCGCAGAATTGACCAAGCAGCCGAACGTGAGCGGGCGGCGGCGCAGCGGGCCGAACGCCGCAACACCACCTACCTCCCCGCCCCTGGCGAAGCAGGCGCTGCGACGCTCAGAACGCCGGGCAGGTTCCGTCTGCCACGCCATCAGGACACCTCCGCGACGCTCGCTGGCGCGTATCCGTTTCTTGCCGAAGGGGGCCTCGGTGCTGACGGAGTGTTCGTCGGCCAAGACCTCTATTCGGGCGGCTCGTTCGTCTACGACCCCTGGACCCTCTACGCCCGCGGAATGATCACCGCCCCCAACATCGTCCTCGCAGGCATCGTCGGCTCCGGCAAATCCTCCCTCGCGAAATCCCTCTACACGCGGTCGATCCCGTTCGGCCGCCGCGTCTACGTCCCCGGAGACCCAAAAGGCGAACACACCGCCGTCGCGGAAGCCGTCGGCGGGCGCGCCATCGTCCTCGGCCACGGGCTCCGCAACCGCCTCAACCCCCTCGATGAAGGACACCGCCCCTCCGGGGTGACCGACGCGGAATGGACGGCGCAGATCGCTTCCCGCCGCCGCGAGTTGATCGGTGCGCTTGCGGAGACGGTGCTGGATCGGGTGCTGTCGCCTCTGGAACACACGGCGATCGACCTCGCCCTCCAAGACACTGTCCGATCCTCGGAGGTACCGATCCTGCCGATGGTCGTCGACCGCATCCTCACACCCGACCCCGCAACCGACACCGACGGACGCCTCCGCGAAGACGGGCGCCTCGTCGGTCACGCGCTGCGCCGCCTCGTCGCGGGCGACCTCGCGGGGTTGTTCGATGGGCCGTCGACGGTGCGGTTCGACCCGTCACTGCCGATGGTGTCGCTCGATCTGTCGCGGGTGGCGGAGAACAGCACACTGATCTCCGTGCTGATGACCTGCTCGTCGGCGTGGATGGAGTCGGCGCTGATGGACCCGAATGGTGGGCACCGGTGGGTGATCTACGACGAAGCCTGGCGTCTCATGGCCTACCCCGCACTCCTGAAACGGATGGATGCACAGTGGCGGTTAGCCAGGCATTACGGGATCGCGAACATGCTGATCTTCCACAAACTCACCGATCTCGACAACGTCGGCGACCAAGGTTCCGCGATGCGAGCCCTCGCCAACAGCTTGCTTGCGAATGCGGAGACACGGATCATCTACCGGCAAGAACCCGACCAGCTCGGAGCGACCGCCGCAGCGCTCGGGCTCACCGGCACCGAACAGAAACTCCTCCCCGGCCTCGGCACCGGGCAAGGGCTGTGGAGGATCAAGGAACGCTCCTTCGTCGTCCAGCACCAGCTGCACCCGGCCGAGCTCGCCGCGTTCGACACGACCGCGCGGATGAAGGGGTAAACGCTTAGGTTCAGGATTTCTGAAGCCTGTTTCCGCGTGATTCCGGTGGCTTTCGCCGATCTGGGGGGTGCTGTGAGGGTACAAGTTCCCGTTACGGCCGGCTCGGTTTCGGTGACTAGCTTGGCGTGCCGTTTCGTACCTATCCCTCGATTGATCCGCGACGACCGAGGGAGCAGAACCGATGGACACGATCAACGAGCTGGCAGCCGACGAGCGCACCGCGAGGATCATCCTCGCCATCGCGTCCGAACCGGGTGATGCGGTGACGGGGCGGATGATCCGCACCGTCGGCGCAACCGAGTCCGTCACCCGTGCCGTCGCCGATGAGGTGCCGGCCGGCCCGGATGGCGATACCTGGCAACGACGCCTCGCACCACGCATCGACGCGAGCCAGGCACAGCGGGTTATCGCGGAGACCGAGCGCCACGGAATGCGGGTGCTGATCCCCGGCGATGCGGACTGGCCGGCGTCGGTCAGCGCGCTGGGCGATCGTGCCCCGGTGGCGCTGTGGGCGAAGGGTGACACCAGCCTGCTCGCAGGGCCGGTGTGGGATCGGCTCACCGTCACTGGGGCGAGGGCGTCTACCGGGTATGGGGAACACATCACGACGGAGTTGGTGCAGTCGGCGGTCTCAGATGCTCGGACGGTGCTCTCCGGTGGGGCCTACGGGATCGACGGCGCCGCGCACCGCGCCGCTCTCACTTTTGGTGGTTCCACGGTCGCGGTGCTCGCGGGCGGTCTGGACCGCCCGTATCCGGCTGGGCACACGGAACTCCTTGGCCGGGTCGCAGACGAGGGGCTGTTGTTGAGTGAGATGCCGCCGGAGGCTGCGCCGACGAGGTGGCGGTTTCTGCAACGTGGCAGGCTCCTCGCCGCCCTCTCGGGCACGGTCGTCATCGCCGAGGCGGGTTACCGCTCCGGAACGCTGCATACCGCGGCCCGTGCGATGGAGCTTGGTCGTCCGGTCGGTGCGGTCCCTGGTCCGTTGACGAGTGCTGCGTCTGCGGGGTGTCACCGGTTGTTGCGTGATGGGCTCGGGTCGATCGTCACTGGCTACGACGACATCCGCGAACTCCTCCACGGAGTGCGTGATGGCGCGCAGCGTGCGGTGCGGGAGCGGGCAGGACTCGAGACTGACCCTCTCGATCAAGAGAAGCCCGGCCCGGACCGGAGCCCGCAGGGTCCTGGGTTGTGAGGTCAAGGGTCTGGGTGGTGCACCTGCTGTGAAGGCGACCCGTGCCGGGTTGCTGCTCACCAGAACGTCAGGAGGCATCTCGTGTCAGGATCACTCACCCCCATTCCACAGCCGGTGGCTGCGCCACCATCGACCAGGCTCCGGCGATGGCTGTCCGTGTTGCTGACTCTGTTCCTGCTTGCGGGGTCGTTCGCGCTGAGTGCTCAGCCTGCGCATGCGGCGAGTGAGGGCGTCGGCTACTGGTCTGACGGCGCGTTCCTCGGCGCCTACAACACGGGCGTCGACGGCCGGCAAGCGTACTGCGCCGATCTCCACGCTGACCCGCCGTATGGGAATACGGCGGGGCCGGAGCGGATCACGTCACTGGATTCGCTGTCTCGTCAGCAGCTTGCCGAGATGAACTATGTACTGGACCGGTGGGGGCAGTCCGGTGATGCGAATGTGACGGCTGCGGTGGCACTGTATGTGTGGTCAGTCGCAAGCCCCGGCATGTACAACTCGCACGGCATGTCCGGTGACGACTACTACGTCGCCCGCGCGCCCGCGTCGGAGCGCGGCACGATCCTCGCGAACCTCTCGACTATGCGGCATGAGGCGGCGGTGAACGCGGTGACGGACCCGTCGTTGTCGCTCGCGCTGGATATGACGGATCAGTACAACGGCACCCTTACCGTCACTGCGCATCCCGCCTCTCTCACGGGGAGTGCGTCGCTGACGAATGCGGTCTTCGCGGACGGGGCCTCGACGCGAAATCTCGCCGTCGGCACGCACCCGATCACCGGCACCCCGGCTGATGGGGTGCCGTCGTACAAGATCGGCGCATCCATGACGGTGCCTGCCGCCGGGTACGGGGCTGCGCTCGACCTGTATGCGACGCCCGGGCAGCAGCGCCTCATCGCCGCCGTCGCAGGCTCCTCCACCGACCTGTCTGCGCAGGTGGAGTCGCCGGTGATCGAGTTGGACTTCCAACCGGAGATCACCACCCAGGTCGCCTCCCGCTACGTCGCCGAGGGTGACGCGTTCGTGGATGGACTCACGGTGTCGGTGTCGAAGGGCACCTGGATTCACCTCGACGGAAACCCTGTCGAGGTGACCGCGAACGGCACCTTGTACGGGCCGTTCGATGAGCAGCCCACCGAATCAGACGCCCCACCCGCCGGAGCCCCCATCGCGGGCACCGAGACGGTGACGCTCACGGGTGCGGGGTCGTACACGTCGCCAGGCACGATCATCGCCCCGGAGCCGGGGTTCTACACGTGGGTGTGGGCGATCGACAAGGCCGCGCACGGCGATCAGGCGAAGTACCTCACCGACTCGTTCACCGACCGGTTCGGGCAGGTGACCGAGACCTCGGTGGTGCCGTTCCAGCCCGTCGCCGTCTCCGAAGCCGACCAACGCCTCGCCGTCCCCGGCGACGCGCTGACCGACACGATCACCGTCAGCAGCAGCAATGGTGTGTGGCTGAAGAAGGACGGCGCACCCATTCCGGTGCTGTTCGAAGGCACCGCCTACCAAGTCCCCGGCACCCTACCCCCAGCACAGAGCACGGCGATCGACTCGAACGCGGTTCCGCTCGGCACCGTCACTGTCACCGCGGACGGCCCCGGCGTCTACACGTCACCGTCGGTCGTGGCACCGTCGGGTGGGTTCGTCACCTGGGTGTGGGAGGTCAAGAAGTCCTCGCAGCCGGAGTGGGCGCGAGACTACCTCGCGAACGATTGGGCCGACGAGTACGGCATCAACGTCGAGACGACATCGGTGCGGTGGCCGATCACGGTGACGTCGCTGATGCGGGAGTACAACGTGCACCCCGGAGGCCGCGCGTTCGATGTCGTCACCGTCAGCGGATTCCCGGCAAACCATGGTGACTTCACCGGCGACGGCTACTGGAACGCCGACCTCGACGAGCTCCGCCACACCGTCTACGGCCCCTTCGCCACCGATAGCGAACTCACGGATGATCTCGACCTGACCACGGCGCCGGTGCTCGCGGAGCTCACGACGCCAGCACGGAACGGGGTCTACAAGCTCGGGTACACGGACGATGACAAGATCGTGCCGACTGAGCCGGGCTTCTACGTGTTGGTGACGACGTTCAAGGGTGATGATCGAGTGCAGCCGTACTCGTCGTCTCCGGCGGATGTGCTCGAACGGTTCTATGTCCCACCGACAGGCACGGAGGTGCCGGTTTCGGTGGTGACGCAGGCGACACCGGAAGCACTCGTCGGGGAACCGTTCTCGGACACGGCGCTGGTGCAGGGCACGAAGATTCCCGACGGCGCGTACTTGGTGTTCCGCGCGTACGGGCCGAACCCGGCAGAGGCCGGGGCAGTGTGTGAGTCGCCGTTCTACGTCAGTGACGAGATCCCCGTCACCCAAGCCGGCATCTACCACTCCGGCATGACCACTGCAACCGAGCCCGGGAACGTCTACTGGGTCGAAACCCTCTTCAACAGCGATGGCGACGTGATCGCCGAAGGAAAGTGTGGGGCACCTGGTGAGACCACCGTCGTCACCGAGCAGCCGGAAAACCTGCGGGTGAAGACGAACGCGACGCCCACCGTCGTGCTGGGTGAGCCTGCGCATGATGTCGCAACCGTCACCGGCACCGTCCCTGACGGGGCACGGCTCGTGTTCGAGGCGTACCGGCAGCACACCGATGAGGCGCTGTGCACGGCGGAAGAACTCGTGTTCACCTCTGCGGTGATCGACCTGAATGGTCCCGGCGAGTACGCCTCGGAGGAGGTGATCTTCGATCAGGTCGGCACCTACTACTGGGTGGAGACCGTGATCGACAAGGACGGCCTGATCCTGCACCGCGGCCTCTGCGGCGCACCGGATGAGACCACCACCGTCACCGAGGTCCCGGACGAGCCGGGCAAGCCGGGTGCACCGCGTGAGCTGGCGCAGACCGGTGGTGGTGATTGGTGGCCGCTCGGACTCGCCGGTGGCCTGATCGCTGCCGCGACCGGTGGGGTGCTGCTGTTCGGGCGTCGCCTCGCGATCGCCCGCGAACGCAACGGGTACGTCCGCGAAGAGGACGAGGCGTTCGAGGAGTTCAAGGCCCAGTTCGAGGGAGCAAAGGAGGACTAACCAAGGCTGCTGACCTGTCGGCGCCCCCACTATGGCGGGTCAGCACGGGAGGGCACGAACCACCCCCAGGTTCGTGCCCTCCCACCTTTCTGCCCCCAGGGCTATGCGGGTGCACCTGCATGGCGACACCCCTGCACTTCTCGGAGAGGACCGTCCTGTGACGCCGAAACCCCGCTACCGCCGCACCCACCCCGACCATCAACCCTCGGCAGCACCTGCGTCTGAGAGTGGCGGGCCGGTCGTCGTGCCAGTGGTGGAGTTGACCATCAGTGCGGACGGTGCGATGACGGTCACCGTCGACGGGGTGCCATATTTGCCGGAGCCGTTCGCGCCGGGCTGGCGGCGCGAATCATTCCCCGCGATTCTCGACGCCCTCGCTGCCCGCTACCGCACCCCGCTGCGGGTGCAGGTGCGGGAAGCGGACGGCTCAACCTTCACCGACATCATCACCCCGCCCCGCGAACGCCCTACAGCGAGGCTATGGGAAGCACCGGTGCCAGAGGCGGTGTCACCGCCGATGTCTGCCGCTCAGCCGGTGCTGCATCAGGTCGCAGGTTCGGGGTTTGTGCCGGGTGAGGATGTCGCGGTTGCGATCATCCACGCCCACTCCGATGCCAGCCCCGACGGCACGGCCCGTGCGCTCCTGACCGCGGAACAAGCTGCGGCTGCGGTGACCGGTGAAGTGCTTCTCCTTGGTCGCATCTCCGGCACCCTCGCTGTCAGCAGGCTCCTATGAGTACCCCACGGCAGGGCGGGGCGCTCGGTGATGAGCTCGCCAACCTCGGGATCGTCGCCCTCATCGCCGCGGCGGTTCTCGCTGTCATCCTCCGCGTGGCCGGCACGATCGCCGCGTGGGTGACGGGGATAGTGCAGCCGACCGGTGGCATCGAGGCAGGCCTTGGCGTACTCCTACACCCCGCCGACCCGGGTGCTGCGCTCGGTGCCGATGGGCTCAACGCCGTCGTCTACTGGATCGTCGCGGGGCTGCTAATCACCGGCGTGAGTGTGGCGGGCTGGTGGGTGTGGCGCACGTTCCGGGAACACACCCGGCGCACAAAGATAGACCCGCGTCGGATCGTCGGAATCGCGACCCGCACCGATGTCGCCACCGCGGCATCGGAGAAGGAGTTGCTGCGTCGCGGAGGGCAACTCCGCCCCTCGCTGTCGAAGCCCAACGCGCAGGATGTTGGCTATCTGCTTGGTGCGTCGCGGGGCGTAAATGTGTGGGCGAGCGTTGAGGACTCGATCCTGCTGATCGGGCCACCCCGCTCCGGCAAAGGCCTCCACGTCATCATCAACGCGATCCTCGACGCACCCGGCGCCGTCATCACGACCTCCACCCGCCCGGACAACCTCACCGCCACGCTCACAGCACGCAGCACTGACGGGCGCCCAGTGGCGGTGTTCGACCCGCAACACCTCGCCGAAGGCGTCCCCGCGGGGCTCCGCTGGTCGCCGATCCGGGGATGTGAGGACCCGTTGACGGCGATGATCCGGGCCACCGGCCTCGCCGCAGGCACCGGCCTGTCTGCCGGGGGTGTCGAAGGTGGCGACTTCTGGGAAGGGAAGACCCGCACCGCGCTTCAAGCGCTGCTCCACGCCGCTGCGCTTGACCACCGCACTCCGGCCGAGTTGTTTCGGTGGACCCTCGACCCTGCCGCAGCGTCGGATGCCGTCGCGATCCTCACCGCGAACCCGAAAGCTGCGACCGGGTGGGCTGACTCGCTGCAGGCGATGATCGACTCCGACCCCCGCACGAGGGATTCGATCTGGCAGGGGGTCTCTCTCTCGCTCGCAGCCCTCGCCGACCCGCGCGTGCTCGACTCCGTAAGTCCCGCCCCGGACGAGAGGTTCGACCCGGAAGAGTTCCTCCGGAAGCGCGGAACGGTGTATCTCCTTGCGACGGGGGCTGGGGCGAACAACAGTGCGGCGTTGGTGTCGGCGTTCGTGGAAGACCTCGTCGAAGCAGCCCGCCGCCTCGCCGCACGCTCACCATCCGCCCGCCTCGACCCACCCCTGCTCCTCGCCCTCGATGAAATCGGCAACCTCGCTCCATTGCCGTCCCTGCCGACGCTGATGGCAGAGGGTGGGGGTACGGGGATCACGACGATGCCGGTGTTGCAGTCGCTCGCGCAGGCGCGGGAGAAGTGGTCGGATAACGCGGCCGGAGCGATCTGGGACGCCAGCATTGTGAAGATCATCCTCGGCGGTGCATCCAACAGTCGCGACCTCCAAGACCTCACCACCCTCATCGGTGAACGCGATGAGATCACCGACTCCACCACCATCGGCGATCACGGCTCCCGTACCGCGCAGCGCTCGATCCGGCGGGTGGCGATCATGCCGCCCGACGTGATCCGCACCCTCCCATTTGGCACCGGCCTCATCCTGCTCCGTGCAGCACCGCCTCTCGTCGCGAAACTGCGTGCCTGGACTCGCCGCAAGGACGCGAGCGAGCTGCAGGATCAGCGGCGCGTGGTGGAGGAGCTGCTGCAACACGGCACCCCTGCACAGGCTGGTGAGCAGGGTGCTGTGGGCGCACCTGAGTGACAGAGCACCCCCGAACTGCGGGGTGCCGACTGTCACGAGGAGTGTCCAATGGCCATCCACACGCAAGAGTCTCTGTCGGGGTTTATCGCTTCCGAACCTCATCTGTCGTTCACCGAGAAGGGTGACGCGCGCCTGTTCGTGAAGGTCGGGCAGGAACACTACCGCCGTGAAGACAACGGATCGTTCACGCAGACCGAGACCACTTTCCACGACCTCGTCGCGTTCCGGAAGACCGCCGAACGCGCCCACCAGCGCTTCGCGAAAGGCGACAAGTTCGTCGCCGAGGGCTACACCCACCACTACGACCGCACCGACGAGAACGGGCAGACGGTCAAGGTCGAGGAGTTCGTCGCGAAGAAGATCGGCCACGACCTTGCCCGCACCCGCTACACCGTCGACCGGCCCCAACGCACCCCAGAATCCGACTCACTCGATGCAGAACTCGAAGACAAGGCACTGTCACCCGACGCGCCACGTCGCGCGTCCACTGGTGCCGCTGCGGTCGGGAGGTGAGAGCAGATCATGGTCGATGAACTACCCGACACGGGCGTATCAGGCTCAGACGATGTCGATCCGGGTGAGATTGCGGAGGATGAGTTCGATGAGAGCTACGACCCCGACACCGACATCCCCGGCGGCCAGGGAGAGGACGATTCTGGGCCTCCGGGGCCGGTGAACTGGAACCTCCTCACCGCCGACGCCGCAGAAGAAGAATGGCTCGCGCTCAACGAATGGGTGCACTGGCTCCGCCACACCTACGGCCTTCCCGTCGCCGTGGTCCCGCCGTTCTGGCACCGCCACCCGGAGCTGGTGTGGGAGTTGTCCGCGCTGCACATCCACTGGCTATGCGCGATCCACCCCGAAGCCAAAGGCTCCGCCATGCTCGTCTGGCACCGCGACTTCACCGAAGCCCAAGAACGACTCCGACACTGGACCGCCGCCTGCGGCACACGGCTGACCACCGACCGCCCCACACGCCGCATCGCCTGGCCAGGCGAACCCGACACTGACCCCATCGAAGACACCCGCATTTCAAACAGGGAAGAAGACTTTGTGGAGTACATGCACGCCGACGTGGAAGCACGACGGCGTGCCGAGGATCAGTTCATTGCAGGCCTCATGCTGAGCACGGGAGAAGTACCATGAGCGAGCCCTCTGGCAATGAGGAGAGCCCCGAGACCACTGCGCTGCGTAAGGCAGGGCGGGAACTCGGGGCCTCGTTCCTTCCAATCACGAAGGATCAGGGTGTGGTGCTGCGTGCTACGCTGCGCGCCGCCACTGGTACGTCTCAGGAGCGACGAATCGCGGTGCGATCTTGATCCGCTCATAGTCGAAGATGCCACCCAGGAGCTGCGACTTCTCGATGCGGATGTCCAAGAGCATCTTGATGAGCCGACGCTGTTCGAGTAGATCAAGTCGTTCCCAAGCCGCACGGATATCGTCGGTGCTGATGAGATCGAGCACCGCTGAGTCCGCCACCGGTGGTACCGCTTCCCTCGCAGCCTGCTCGATCTGCGGGTTAAGCCGCTGCTCAACATTCGACAGCATCGCCAGGCTGATTGCGCCCTCCGCGTACTGTCCGGCGGCTTCATCCAGCCGGTCACGGAGAGCTGCCAGTCGTTCCTCAGCCTCGCGGACACGATCGTTCCAGTCATCATCCGGGCCGGCCAGCACCGCCAAGCTCTCCGGGGTGGAGAGCCAACCCAGCAGGGCTTCGAGAACGTAAGTGTCTGTACGCTCCACGTCGATGCTGATCCGCCGGCATCCGATGTGCTGGCACACATAGTTGTTGCGCGGCCTCCCGTTCTTACGAGGAATCACGTTGTGTACACGAGCGAGGAAGCGGCCGCAGAACCCGCACCGAGCGATGAAAGACAACAGCCACTTGGGGTGACTGTGGTTGTCCTCCTCGACGTACCGAGTCCGACGCGCCCGGTCAGCGAGAACACGGTTGACCTTCTCCCACTTCTCGACGGGGATGATCGCAGGCCAGTCGGCCTCACCGATCACCTCGCCTTGGTACTTCCGCAAGCCCGCGATTGTGGGGCTTCGGATGATCTGCACGAGCGTTGCGTTCATCCAGCCGCGCGTCTTATCGCTCAACGGCTTCATCGGTGTTGGGATACCTTCGCGGTTCAGTCGCGTGATGATCCGGTTCACCGGTACTCCGTGAAGAATCTCATCGACTGCTGTCGTGATGACCGCAGCCTTCTCCGGGTCTATCTCCTGGCGCAGCAGAGCGCCCGTGTTCTCGTCATACACCCTGCGGTAGCCGTAGGGGAGCCGTCCGTGTGGCCGCCCCTTCTGCGCGTTCAGTCTGACCGTGCGGAGCTGCCGCTCCCGGATGACCGCCGCGTCCTTCTCCGCAGTCAGGAACTCAAGTCCCATCATGAAGGCGTCGTCGCTGCGCGCGAAGTCGTAGACCCGACCCTTTGTCAGGTAGAGGACGCCGGCTGCCTGACACGCAGCGCGGAGCTGAATGTATGCCGCGAGTTCGCGTCCGGCACGAGACGGCTCCCACGTCACAAAGGCTGCATACTGCTTGGACGCGATGAGCTGCAAGGCCTCCTCGAACCCTTCACGCTCCCGAGTGCGCCACTGCGAGGCGGAGCGGTTTGCATCGGTGATGACCCGGGCAACCCTCCAGCCCTGCTGCTCACACCAGGAACGACAGTCCGTCTCTTGATCGCTCGTGGACCGCATCAAATAGTGACGATCCATCGAGGCGCGAGTGTAAATCAGTGCATCGGTGCCTGATTCGGGTGGGCGGGTGATTGCGTTGGCATCCATAGTGAGCAGGTACTCCTTCTATATCTGCCTCGGTAATGCTGGGTGAACCCACGAATGACCTCGACACCGACATGCTCGCAGCGATTGAAGACTTGCTTGACTCGTGGCCGGGCACGCTGATCGTGGTGTCGCACGACCGCTACTTTTTGGAGCGTGTGACGGATCAGCAGTTTGCGATCCTCGACCGCAGACTGCGGCATTTGCCCGGCGGAATCGACCAGTACCTTCGTTTGCGAGCTGAGCAGCAGCAAGCAGAGTCTGAAACGTCTGTGTCTGCATCGGATGCAGGTGGTGCTTCGGCGCGAACCTCCGCTCATTCGCAACCGCAGCAAGCTGTGCTTTCTGGTGCCGAGCTGCGGGCGGCTGAGAAAGAACTCGCAGCCATTGAGCGCAAGATGGATCGCCTCCAGAACGACATCGTGCGCTCGCGTGACGGGCTTGCCGAGCTTGACCAGAGTGACTACCAATTGCTGGGGGTTGAGATGGCGAAGATCGTAGCCTTTGAAGATGAGGTCGCTGAACTCGAAGAACGCTGGCTGGTACTCTCGGAACAACTCGGCTAGCCTCCTGTCGACTCGGTGAGGAGCCAGGGGCTCGAACCCTCGACAGCTCACGCGCAGACCCGCTGTGTGTGAGCCTCACACACAAGGAGAGTCGAAATGGAAGATCGCTACGACCGCAGGCAGAACCTTGCTTCGGCCCCAAACCTGAGGGATCTTGGCGGGTTCCCGGCTGGTGGTGCCAAGGTGCGGCGGGGTGTCGTGTATCGATCGGCGACGCTCACTTCGCTGACTGACGAGGACCTTCTTGCGTTCAGTGCGCTTGATGTGCGTACGGTGTGTGACTTGCGCACCGCCGCCGAAGTTCTCGATGCGCCGGATCGCCTGCCATCGCGCACCGAATATGTGACGCTGGACGTGCTTTCTGACAGCTCAATGAGCGTGGCCGCGAGCCTTGCACAGTTCGTCGATGATCCGCGCGCCTGTGCCAGCATGCTCGCTGAGGGTAGCGCGGCCAAGCTATTCGCAGAGACCTACCGTGATTTCATTCGGCTGCCGTCGGCCGCTCGCGCATACCGTTCGCTATTTCAGAGCATTGGAAACACCGGGAGAGACGGTGCCGCGCTGTTTCACTGCACGACCGGCAAAGATCGCACCGGATGGGCTGCGGCCGCTCTCTTGTCGCTTGTCGGAGTGAGCGAGTCCGACGTGTTTACCGACTATTTGCAAACGAACACTGATTTGTTGCCTGCGCTCGAACCAATGATCCAAGAGGCGCAGGCACGCGGAGTGGATCGCGAGTTGCTGCTTCCTGTGCTCGGGGTGCGCGAGGAATACCTGTCTGCTGCGTTTGCGGAAATGCGTGATCGCTTCGGGAGTGTGCGGGACTACGCGAGCAAGGGGCTCGGTCTGAGCGAAAGCGAGATTGCGGGCGTGCACGAGGTCTTGCTCGGCTAGCTCGGTATCGCGCCACAGTGAAGTTCTGATTTTGGCGGGAGCGAGCCCTGAGCGCCTTCGCATCACGCGCCAGGGCCCGCGCCAGAGCACGAGTTCGGTGCGCTAGCTACCTGGCAGCGCGATCGGGGTGAGCCGTTGTAATTGGGTGATGTGGCGAGGCTCAAGCTCTTCAAGTGAGGAGACGCCGAGAAGCGTCATGGTGCGTTCGATTTCACTTCGCAGGATCTCGATAGTGCGGTCAACGCCTTCGCGCCCGCCAGCCATGAGCCCGTACAGGTAGGCCCTGCCGATCAGGGTGAACTTTGCGCCGAGCGCGACGGAGGCGACAATATCCGCTCCGTTCATGATTCCGGTGTCGATCATGACTGTTGCGTCACGCCCGACCTCCCGAACCACCTGCGGCAGGAGGTGGAACGGGATGGGGGCGCGGTCAAGCTGTCGGCCACCGTGATTGGAAAGCACAATTCCGTCGACTCCGCGATCAATCAAATCAACGGCTTGAGGCAGATTTTGCACACCTTTTACGACAAGCTTGCCAGGCCACATCTCTCGGATCACTTCGAGATCCTCGAAGGAAATTGTGGGGTCCATCGCGGCGTTCAGGAGTTCGCCGACGGTGCCTCCGGTGGAGTCAAGCGAAGCAAATTCAAGCTTTGGCGTGGTGAGGAAGTCGAACCACCACCAGGGGCGTGGGATCGCGTTTGCGATGGTTCCAGCTGAGAGCTGCGGGGGGATCGAGAAGCCATTGCGCTTGTCGCGGAGGCGTGCGCCCGCGATGGGCGTGTCGACGGTGAACATGAGTGTGTCGTATCCGGCTTTTGCTGCGCGTTCGACGAGCCCGTATGAGATGTCACGGTCGCGCATCACATAGAGCTGGAACCAGTTTCGCCCGCGTGGGTTGGCGTGTTTGACTGCTTCGATCGATGTGGTGCCGAGTGTCGAGAGGGTGAAGGGAATGCCTGCTGCCGCCGCTGCGCTCGCTCCGGCGATTTCACCCTCGGTCTGCATGAGCCGGGTAAAGCCTGTGGGGGCGATACCGAACGGCATCGCGGAAGAGCCTCCGAGGACTTCGATTGAAGTGTCAACTTCTGCCGCTGGCTTCAGAATGTCCGGGTGAAATTCGATGTCGGCGAATGCCTGTCGTGCACGGTCTAGCGAGAGTTCGCCTTCTGCGGCTCCATCGGTGTAGTCGAATGCGGCCTTTGGGGTGCGTCGCTGTGCAATGGTGCGGAGGTCTGCGATGGTGAGCGCTGCGTTGAGTCGGCGTTTCTTGCCATTCAACTCTGGTTTCTTGAACTGCATGAGTTCGAAGATTTCCGAGGGGCGGGGGAGCTGACGCTGCACCATGGGAATCCTTTCGCGTATGGAGCGCGGTGCGACTGTGCACGCGAACCTATGTGGTCTGACCACACAACACTACGCCGTAACCACAGGGGGCGTCAACGGTCGCCGGCGGCAGCGGGGCGGCGACCAGCCAGTCCTGCCGTCGCTGAAACCCGAGCTAGTCGAGCTGGGCGGCAATCGCGCGCAGGACCTCGCTCGGTGTGGCGTCTGCGTCGAATGAAGCAACGAGCACCCTTGATGCGCCCTGCTCGCCGCCAAACCAGGGGCGAAAACGATCCGAAAGATCGCCAAGATCGCGCTCGAGCTCACTGAACACCCGAGGGTCGTTGCTGCGTAGCCAGCGCCGCAGTGCCGCATTGTGCACCGCTACCGTCGCCGCTGCCAGGGCAATTGGTGCCCACTCGGGTGTGCCCGGAGACGCTTTTCGCTGCAAGAAATCCGCAAAAAGCCGTTCGTATCGATGGGTGATCACAAGTTCGCGCTCACGCAGTGACGCGGTGCTGCGCAGCACCTCAGAGCGCAACCTCGCTCCAACCGGATCCCGCGTAAGTAGTCGCGTGACTTCCAGTGCGCCCAGCACAATTTCGTCGTACCCAAGGTCGTCCGAATTGGCGAGTTGGTGCTGAAGATGGGAAAGCGCAAGATCGTGATCAGCGAACACCACATCTTCTTTGCTGCCAAAGCGGCGAAAAAAGGTGCTCCGGCTCATGCCGATCGCATCCGCGAGCGCGCTCGCGGTGGTGTCCTCGTATCCGTGTTCGGCGAGATAGCGCACCGCCGCTGCCTGGGGTGCCTGCGCAGCCCAGTCGTCGAGGGGGTCACTGGTGGTCATGAGCCGAAGCTATCACAGAACTGAGACTCAGTTTCATGCATGTATGAAATTACAAGGTGCATTGTGCAACATTCCAGCAAATTCATAAAGTCTTGAAGCGAGACTGAGTCCCAGATATAGTGTCAGCAAGGCGGATACTTTCGTGTGTCTGCACCTCAGAACCCCTGACCGATGGAGATCACCATGGCGATCGAAACTCTTGCCTCACATTCGGCCGCAGAACCAGGCAGCTACGTTCCACCAACCAGCGAGTACCGCTTTCTCCTGGGCGAAGCATTCGGAACTGATCTGGTGGCCCGGTCTACCGGGGGAGCCCTGAGTGCTGAAGACGCTGGCGACGCGATCGATGCGGCGGGCGAGTTTGCCGCAGAGGTGTTTGCCCCGCTGGATCGACAGGGTGATCAGCAGGGTTCCACGCTTGAAGGGGGTTCCGTGCGAACCCCAGACGGCTTTGCCGCAGCGTACCGATCCTTCGCAGAAGCGGGGTGGGTGTCAGCAGCGGTATCGGAGGCTGCCGGAGGTGATGGGCTGCCAGCTTCGGTCGTCGCCGGGCTCACTGAATTCTGGAACTCAGCGAATGCCGCATTCGCGCTCTGCCCTGCGCTCAGTCTTGGCGCGATCCGCGCGATCCAGGCAAATGCTTCGCAAGAATTGCGTGACACCTACCTCCCGCAGATGGTGAACGGCACCTGGACTGGCACCATGAATCTCACCGAGCCAGAAGCCGGGAGCGATCTTGGCGCGGTGCGTACGATGGCGCGTGACAATGGTGATGGCAGTTGGGCGATCAGCGGTCAGAAGATCTTCATTACCTGGGGTGACCATGACGTTGCCGAGAACATCATTCATCTCGTTCTCGCTCGCACTGAGAATGCGCCGGCGGGACACCGAGGAATCTCTCTATTCGTTGCGCCGAAGTACCTATTGAATGAAGACGGCACTCCGGGCGAACGCAACTCAATTACCACGGTCAGTCTTGAACACAAGTTGGGGATCCACGCGAGCCCGACCTGCGTGCTGCAATTCGAAGAAGCTACCGGCTACCTTGTAGGCGAACTGCACCAGGGGCTCATGGGCATGTTCGTCATGATGAATGAGGCGCGCATTGGTATCGGTGTGCAGGGTCTTGGCATTTCGCAGCGTGCCTATCAACGCGCGCAAGACTACGCGTACACCCGGCTTCAAGGCTCCGTACTCGGCATGCCAGCGGGCACCCCGATTGCCGGGCACCCAGATGTGCGTCGCCTGCTGCTGTCAATGGCGAGCCGGATCTCGGCCATGCGCGCTTTCTCGGTGCTCGTGGGAGATGTTCATGATCGCGCTGAGGAGGGCAACAACGCCGCACTCTCGGAGTTCTTTGTTCCGATCTTGAAATCCTGGTTTACCGAGCAGGCAGTGTTGATTTCTTCTGACGCGATTCAGGTGCACGGAGGAATGGGATTCATCGAGGAAACCGGCATCGCCCAGCAGTTCCGTGACTCCCGTATTCTCCCGATTTATGAGGGAACGACAGCGATTCAGTCCAACGATCTGGTGGGACGCAAGGTGCTGCGCGATGGTGGAGCCACCGCAGCCGACCTCTTCGCACGTATTCGTTCCGAGGCCGAAACGCTGAGCGGATCCGCGAACCCCGCAGCGAGCCGGCTCGCCGAACGTGTGCTTCGAGCAACTGAGGCAGCCGAACGTGCAACTGCTTCGGTGCTTGCTTTTGAAGCGTCACCGCGGGATGCCTACGCGGTATCCGTTCCCTACCAGGAACTGCTCGCCACCTTGGTTGGCGGCTGGATGCACGTCACGATCGCTACCGCTGTGCTCGCACACGACACCCTTTCCGATGAGGATCAGCGCCGCCTCACCGAAGCAGACTTTTATGGCGCACACCACCTCTCCAAGGTGCTCTCGCTCGCTGAGACAGTGAGCGCCGGCGAGATTTCCTAATCAGATATCTCACAATCAATTACATTGAAAAGGAATCGGACGACCTGGACATGCAGGCCGATCGTTCAAGAAAGGTAAGCAACCATGCAGCGCGATATTTACGACGAAGACCATGAGGCGTTCCGCGAGGTCGTCAAGGAGTTCCTCCGCCGCTATGCGACCCCCGAAAAGGCGCAGCAGTGGGAAGCAGACGGCGAGATTGACCGTGCAACCATGCTCGCCGCGGGTGAACAGGGCATCATCGGACTGTCCGTCCCCGAAGAATTCGGCGGCGCCGGAATGCTGCAGGACTACCGATTCCGTGCAGTGGTCAACGAAGAGGTGATTGGTTCCGGCAACGGGTCACTCGCCGGTGCATTCGGCATCCAAGATGACCTCGCCGTTCCGTACCTCGTGCACATGGGCACGCAGGCACAGAAGGAAAAGTGGCTACCCCGGATGGCGACCGGCGAGATCCTCGGCGCACTCGCAATGACCGATCCCGGTGCGGGAAGTGACCTTCGCGGTGTCACCACCCACGCGAAGAAGGTTGACGGCGGCTACATTCTCAATGGAGCCAAGACCTTCATCTCATCAGGCAAGACGGCAGACATCGTCGTCACATTCGTGAAGACTGGCGAGGGGAACAAGCCTGACGCCTTCAGCCTGCTGATTGTCGAAAACGGTATGGAAGGCTTCGAACACGGAAAGAAGCTCAGCAAGATGGGCTTCCACGGCTGGGATACCGCTGAGCTCTCGTTCACCGACGTATTCATCCCAGAAGAGAATCTGATCGGTGGCAAGGAAGGCATGGGTTTCATCCAGCTGATGATGAACCTTCCGCTTGAGCGCCTCTCGATCGGTGTCGCTGCCGCAGCAGCATCAGAAGCCGGTTTCAAGTGGACGCTCGAGTACACGAGCAACCGAGAAGCATTCGGTCAACCGGTCGCGGACTTCCAGAACACTCGCTTCAAACTTGCTGATATGGCTACGACCGTTGACGTGCTGTGGGCCTACGTTGACCGGGCGATGGATCTCTATCGTCAGGGCAAGCTCAACGCCGACGAGGCAGCCAAGGTCAAGTTCTGGAGCACCGAACGCGAATGGGAAATCCTCGACCAGGGAGTCCAGTTGCACGGTGGCTACGGGTACATCACGGAGTACCCCATTGCGCGCGCCTTCCTCGACGCACGCGTGCATCGCATCTACGGTGGAACTAACGAAGTCATGCGCGAGATTGTTGCTCGTGCTGTTACTGGCCGGAAATAACGCGAAAGTTCTGGTCGGGGCTGCACGACGCCCCGACCAGAAACTGCGGTAGATTTGCGCTGTAGCGCACTGAAGCGACCAACGAGGAAAACTGAGGAACATGAAGATTGTCGTATTGCTCAAAGAAGTGCCGGACACCTATGGTGACCGGACGCTGAGTCTCGAAACCGGCCTGGCCGAGCGGAACTCTTCGGAGAACGTACTCGATGAGATCGGGGAGCGTGCGCTGGAAGTGGCACTTTCCTACGCCGACGCACACGAAGGCACCGAGGTCACCGCACTGTCAATGGCACCGGAGGGTGCGACCACTTCAGTTCGCAAGGCACTCGCGATGGGTGCGGCCTCTGCCGTGCACATTGCAGACGAAGCGCTCGCGGGTGCAGACCTTGGGCTCACTGCCGAGGTGCTCGCCGCAGAACTGCGAAGCTCGGGCTACGACCTGGTGATCACCGGCAATCAGTCGACCGATGGATCAGCAGGCATGCTCCCCATCATGCTTTCCGAATTGCTCGACGTGCCAGCGCTCACGAACCTTTCGGATGTGACAATCTCCGCAGACGATGTCTCCGGCACTCGCTCTTCAGACGACGCGACGATGCAGGCACGCACCACGCTGCCAGCAGTCATTTCCATCACTGAGGCGCTCCCAGACGCACGATTCCCGAACTTCAAGGGAATCATGGCAGCAAAGAAGAAGCCGCTCGAAGTGAAGACCGCGAGCGATCTCGGTATCGACGTGGACGACATGACCGCTTCACGAGGGATCATGATCGAAATCGCCGAGCGCCCTGCCCGCGCCGCCGGAGTCAAGGTCACTGACGAAGGCGATGCCGCACAGCAGCTCGCAGCCTTCCTTGCCGAAAACCGCCTGGTCTAACCGAGCCCCAGAGTCTGAGAGAGAACGAACGATTATGGAATTTGCCGCAGATTCGATTCTGGTGCTGCTCGACACCACACCAGAAGGTCAGCTCGCAAAGTCATCGGCTGCGCTGCTGGGTGCAGCCTCCACCGTCGGCACCCCCGTTGCCCTCGTGGTGAGCGACAACGATGCCGCAGCGGCTCAAGCCGCAGAACTCGGCGCCGCCGCAGTGCTTCACACTCGCGCAGCGTCAGAACTGGGACGAGGATCCGCAGCCGCGCTCGCCGCAGCCGCAGCACTCGTGCAGCCGGACGCGGTGCTCGCTTCACACTCGGTCGAAGGTCGCGAAGCGGCGGCGCGCTATGCCGCACGCACCAGATCGGGTGTCATCGCTGACGCGATCGCGATTGCACGCGACTCTGAAGGAGTCACCGCAACGACATCTGTGTACGGCGGTGCCTACACCGTTGGCGCAGCCGTGACTCACGGTGCCCCAGTCATCACTGTGCGACAGGGCGCGGTCGAAGCACGAGCGCAGGCGCAGCCACTGGCCGCGCAGGCTCTTGAAGTGCCAGCCAGCGAAGGCCGTGTCGCCGAGGTCTCATCGGTCGAGGCAGCAGAGGCAGGCGGCAGCCGACCCGAGCTGCGTGGCGCCAAGACTGTCGTTTCTGGTGGTCGCGGACTTGCCTCGAAGGAGCAGTTCGTGCTCGTGGAACAGCTGGCTGATGCCCTTGGCGCAGCGGTTGGTGCATCGCGTGCGGCTGTTGATGCCGGGTGGGTGCCTCACTCGTATCAAGTTGGACAGACCGGCGTGTCAGTTTCGCCTGAACTGTACATCGCACTCGGTATCTCTGGAGCGATCCAGCACAAGGCTGGTATGCAGACGTCGAAGTTCATTGTCGCAATCAACAAAGATGCTGAAGCACCAATCTTCGAGGTTGCTGACTTCGGCGTGGTCGGTGACGTGTTCACGGTAGTGCCCGCATTGATCGCTGAGATTGAGAAGCTGAAGGCATAGCCCATTGGCAACGTACTCATCTGAACGAATTCGTCAGGGACTTCCGCGCACTCCCGGCGGCCCGGCTTGGCCGGATGTCGATGGCGCAGTGATGGCCGTGCCTGGCCAGGCACCCGCGGGAGCGGCAGAGCCGGTTCAGGCTGCCCAGGCTGCTGCGGTGGCTCCGGTTGCGGCAGATGCCGCCGAGAGCGCAGCGACTGCGACCGCGGCCCCGCTTGTCGCTTCAGCAGCGGCAGCCGTTTCGGACGCACCCTCGGCCCAGCCCAGTCAGTCTCCTGCCGCAGCCCTCGCCGAGGTGCCCTTGCGCAGGGGCCTGCCGCGCACACCGGGTGGCGATCCGTGGCCACCAGCTGGCAGCGCACTGGTTGCGGCAGCCGCTGAGAACGTAGTCGCCGCACCTGCGGCGGTGGCAGCAAGCGTGCCGGCTGCTGCTGCACCGCTCCACACTGAAGCGGTGGCCCCTGCGGCCCCTGCGGCGAACGTCTCCTCGGCTGCTGCCGTGCAGAGCGCTGCTTCGACGTCTGCGACTGCAACCGTCAGTGAAGAAGTCACGCTTCGTCAGGGACTGCCGCGCGTTTCGGGCGGTGATCCTTGGCCGCCAGCTGCGACTGTCACGGTACAGCGCGCCGTTGCGAGCCCTGCGGCTGGCGCAGCGGAGCTCGCTGACGCCGTGGCTGCTCCAGTGCAGCCAGTGACCTCGACAGCAGCTCAGGCTCCCGCCCCAGCTGCCTCGGTTGCGCCCGTGGTCACTCCCGCTGCTGCGAGTGTGGCCGCTGCACAGGCCGCAGCTACGCCGGCCGCAGCCGCGCCTGCCGCAGCTACGCCTGCTCCAGCTACGCCCGCTGCGGCGGCACCGTCGGCAAAGACGAAACCAGCCGCCTCGGCAACTGCCCCGGTACGCACGCGTGAGCCTCTTGTGATCGGCAACCGCACACTCGGGCAGTGGACGAAGCTCGCCGTGCTGTGGGGAGGCGGCGCAATCGTCGCTGCCGCCATCATCGTGCTTGCTGCTCGCGGATTGACCACTCTGCCAGGGGTGCCCGAATTCCTCAAACGCTATCCGGGCGAGTACCATCTGCCAGAGTTCACCGATCCCGGCTTCCCAGCATGGGCGCGTTGGTCGCACTTCTTGAACTTCTTCTTGATGGTGCTGATTATTCGCTCCGGTCTGCTCGTGCGTAGACAGCAGAAACCTGACGCCTTCTTCACCCCGAAGAAGGGTGGCACGAAGGTTTCTATCTACCTGTGGTTGCACACCTCGCTCGATATCATCTGGCTCGCCAACGGCGTCGTGTTTGTCGTGCTGCTCTTTGTGAGCGGGCACTGGGCTCGAATCGTGCCGACCAGTTGGGAAGTGTTCCCGAACGCGATCAGCGCAATGATTCAGTACCTCACGCTTGAGTGGCCGGTCGAAAACGGCTGGGTGAACTACAACTCATTGCAGCAGCTCATGTACTTCACGGTGGTATTCATCGCGGCTCCGCTCGCGGCAATCACCGGCGTGCGGATGAGCGAATGGTGGCCGAAGAACGCTGAGAAGCTGAACAAGCTCTACCCTGCGCCAGTGGCTCGTGCGATCCACTTCCCAGTGATGCTGTTCTTCGTCCTGTTCATCCTGATCCACGTGTTCTTGGTGTTCGCAACCGGTGCGCTGCGCAACCTGAACCATATGTTTGCTGGAACCGATGTGATCAACTGGGTCGGCTTCGCTTGGTTCGCCGGAGGGCTGCTGCTCACCGTCGCCGTCACGTGGGCGGCTCGACCCCTGATCCTCGCGCCAATCGCCGGAGCATTCGGACGTGTGAGCGAGCGCTAACCCACGTAAGACACCCGTAACTGCCGGGTATTCACCAGACGCACACGCTGCTCGTGAATACCCGGCAGTTTCGCATTCATGCGGCGCAATTCTCTCCGGCTCCACGGATAGGCTTAGCTCATGAGCATCGAAGCTTTTGATCCGATCGAGGCCAGCATCGCAGACACCCTGCAGGCACTCGACGACGGCCGAGTCACCTCGGTGGCGCTTGTCGAATGGTGCCTCGATCGCGTACGCGCTATCGATCAATCCGGGCCCACCCTGAACGCGATACCCGTGCTGAATCCGCACGCACGTGATGAAGCGCACGCGAGCGATGCTCGTCGGGCGGCTGGACAAGCGGGTCCGCTCGAAGGAATCCCATTCACGGTGAAAGACTCCTACATGGTGCGCGGGCTCACCGTTGCCTCAGGATCCCCGGCATTTCGAGATCTCATTGCCCAGTGGGATGCCTTCAGCGTCGAGAAACTGCGTGAGGCAGGTGCCGTGCTGATCGGCAAGACAAACATGCCTCCTATGGCCGACGGTGGCATGCAACGGGGGGTCTACGGGCGTGCAGAAAGCCCGTACAACCCGCACTACCTCGCCGCAGCCTATGCCTCTGGATCCTCGAATGGATCGGGGGTGGCCACCGCCACGAGCATGGGCGTCTTTGGAATGGGAGAAGAGACCGTGTCGAGTGGGCGCAGCCCCGCCTCAAACAATGGGCTCTGCGCCTACACGCCGAGCTGGGGTGTGTTGAGCATACGCGGCAACTGGCCGTTATTCCCAGCTCGCGACGTAGTGGTGCCGCACACCAGATCAATGCCTGATCTGCTCCGAGTGCTCGATGTGCTGGTGCAAGATGATCCGCTGACCCGAGGCGATTTTTGGCGCAACCAATCGGTGATCCGCTTGCCCAAGCCAAGCGAACATCGCCCCGAGTCCTATCTTGACCTCGCCTCGACCGCCTCGCTCGTCGGAAAGCGTTTTGCGGTGCCACGCATGTATCTCGGGAGCGATCCAGCGTTCCCGATCGCGGTCCGACCCTCGGTGCTCGCGCTGTGGCAGGATGCCAGAGCCCGGCTTGAAGCACTGGGTGCTGAGGTTGTTGAGACGGCGTTTCCGCTGATCGAACAGTATGAGGGTGACCGGCCAGGACAAGAGAACGTGGCGGCGCTTGGCGTGCTGCCAACAGCTTGGATGGACACGGAGTTCACCGATTTTCTGGGGTATGGCTGGGACGATTTCTTGCGTGCGAACGCTGAACGCGCGGCAGAGGATCTCCCCGCACCCAGCTACGCCTCGCTCGCTGAGGTGCACCCGGACGAGATCTTCCCCACGCCGCCCGGCACGCTGCCGGACCGTTATGAAGAGGTCGATGATTACCCGAACCGCTATCGCGCGACGGTCGCGTATGCCAAGCGAGGCATCCCAGACCCGAGAGAGCGAGATGACTTTGCTGCGGGGTTGCGGGCGCTCGTGCAACTCCGGCAAGATCTGTGGCAGCGTTGGCTTGATGACGAGGGGTTTGACGGGGTGGTATTTCCGGCAAACGCAGATGTTGCAGCTGAAGATGCGGAGCGAGATCTGGCTGCAGCGGATCACGCCTGGTCAAACGGGGTGTTCTTCTCGAACGGCAACTACGCGCTGCGCCACCTCGGTATTCCGACTGTGACGGTGGCGATGGGCGTGATGTCCGATACGCGGATGCCAGTGGGCCTGACGTTTGCCGGTCGCGCATACGATGATCCCGCGTTGCTCGGATATGCCGCCGCTTTTGAAGCGGGGGAGCCAGGCGGAACCGGCACCTTGCGTGTGCCGCCGAGGGTGTAACGAGGAATCTCGCGGAAACTTGTGCCTAGTCTTCGATGGGGCTGAACCGGTCGACGCTCAATGCAAGCTTGCGCAAGAGCACCGCAAGGCGTTCGCGTTCGAGTCGTGGCATGCCGCCGATGAGGCGTTCTTCGGCGTCGGCTAAACGAGTCATTGCGGCGTCCACGAGTGTTTGGCCTTGCTCGGTCATTTCCACGAGCACTCCGCGGCCATCGTTGGGGTCGGTGAGTCTGCGCACAAGATCGCGTTCAACCATGCGGTCGATGCGGTTTGTCATTGTGCCGCTTGACACCATGGTCTGTTGCACGAGGATCTTCGGGCTGAGGCGGTAGGGTGATCCGCTGCGTCGGAGCACGGCGAGCACGTCAAATTCCCATGCCGCCAAACCGCTGCGTTCGAATGCGTGAACGCGAGCACGATCGAGGTGTTTGGTGATTCTGGTCATTCTGGAGAAGACCGCGAGGGGTGCAATGTCTAGGTCAGGGCGGGCAGCAGCCCACTCGGCCAGGATGCGGTCGACCTCGTCTTGTTCATTCACTCTTCTATTATCTCGGGTTGGAATGGGTAGAAGATGCAGGTGAAACTGACATTTTTTGCTCGCAAACCGCGAAGCGGTCAACGGCGCGAATAATTTCTGCCAGAATGGAACGGTGCCGCGCAGCGGTACGGTCCGCCTTGGTGTAACGGCAGCACGACAGCCTTTGGAGCTGTTAGGTCCAGGTTCGAATCCTGGGGGCGGAGCGACTTTAGCGAGCGAAGCTCGATAAAGTCGCTCCGTGATGCGCCAACAGGCGCATCCAGTATGCAGGGAAACGAAGTTTCTCCGTGTGTGGGGAGCGGTGGATGCGAGCGAAGCTCGATAAAGTCGCTCCGTGATGCGCCAACAGGCGCATCCAGTATGCAGGGAAACGTAGTTTCTCCGTGTGTGGGGAGCGGTTGATGCGAGCGAAGCTCGATAAAGTCGCTCCGTGATGCGCCAACAGGCGCATCCAGTATGCAGGGAAACGAAGTTTCTCCGTGTGTGGGGAGCGGTGGATGCGAGCGAAGCTCGATAAAGTCGCTCCGTAGTGGGCCAACAGGCGCATGTGATGTGTATGGTTTCTATATTTCAGCCCTGCACTGCACCGGATGTTGAAGGAAGCTCTATGACTCAGAAGCTCGCAGTTGTGATTCTCGCAGCGGGACAGGGCACCCGCATGAAGTCCACGACACCGAAGGTGCTGCACCGTATCGGTGGAAAGCCGCTCATTTCCCACGTGCTTGATACGGCAGCTGGCTTGCAGCCAGAAACCGTTATTGCGGTGGTGCGTCACGAGCGCGAGCAGGTGGCTCAGGCGATTCTTGATCATGCTCCTGGTACTGTCATCGTCGATCAAGACGATGTTCCTGGCACCGGTCGGGCAGTGGAGCTCGCTATTGCAGCGCTGCCTGGGGATTTTGATGGTTCGATTGTGGTGCTCAGCGGCGACGCGCCATTGATTGATGTGCCGACTCTTGAGCGTCTGGTGTCTGGACATATTGAGGCTCGACGCGGCATGACGCTTTTGTCAGCGATTTTCGATAACCCCACTGGGCTCGGCCGTATTCTGCGTGAGCATGACGGCGCGATGGTGGGGATCGTGGAAGAGAAAGACGCGAGTGAGGCGCAGCGTCGGATCACTGAGATCAACGGCGGCATTTATGTCTTCGCTCGGGCGGCGCTGAGTCGAGCGCTTGATGAGATCGACACAAACAACGCGCAGGCAGAGAAGTATCTGACCGACGCGGCAGCGCGTATTCTTGCGGTTGGCGGTCTTGTTGACGCAGTCGCGACTGATGATCCTTGGCTGATTGCTGGGGTGAATGATCGCGCTCAATTGGCCGATGCGGGTCGCGAATTGAACCGGCGGATTGTGCTTCGTCATCAGCGTGCCGGGGTGACGGTGGTTGATCCCGCGACGACTTGGATTGACGCGGATGTCAGCATCGAAGCCGATGTGGAGATTCTGCCTGGCACGTTTTTGCGTGGTGCCACGTCGATTGCTTCGGGAGCGATTGTCGGCCCCGATACGACGCTGGTGGATTGCGAAGTGGCCGAGGGAGCGCATATTCGTCGGAGCGAGGCGACCCTCGCGGTGATCGGTGCGGGCGCCGAGGTGGGTCCGTTCAGTTTTCTTCGTCCGGGGACGGAACTTGGTGCTGCCGGCAAGATTGGCGCGTTTGTCGAAGCGAAGAACGCGCAGATCGGCGATGCGAGCAAGGTGCCACACCTGAGTTACGTCGGTGATGTCACGATCGGTGAGGGCAGCAATATTGGTGCTGGCACGATTGTCGCGAATTACGACGGGGTGAAGAAGCACCACAGCACGGTCGGCGATGCGGTTCGCGTCGGTTCGAAGAATGTGCTGATTTCGCCGGTTACCATTGAGGACGGAGCATATACTGCTGCGGGAACAGTGGTGCGAAAAGATGTTCCTGCAGGTTCGTTGGCGATGAATGTCGCGCCACAGCGTAACCTGGAGGGGTGGGTGGCCGAGAACCGGCCTGGAACAAGCAGCGCACACGCTGCAGAACAGGGCAGAGAATAGCGACATGAGCGCGATCGAAATGGCAGGCCAGAAGAAACTGGTACTGATCACAGGCCGGGCGTATCCGGCCCTTGCCGAGCGAGTGGCTGAAGAACTGGGTGCCGAATTGGTGCCGACTGACGCTCGTACCTTCGCGAATGGCGAGCTCTATGCCCGTTTCGATGAGAGCGTTCGAGGTTGCGATGCGTTCGTGATCCAGAGCCACACTCACCCGATCAATGAGTGGCTGATGGAACAGCTGATCATGGTTGACGCTCTGAAGCGTGCTTCGGCGAAGCGGATCACCGTGGTGGCTCCGTTCTATCCTTACTCCCGTCAAGACAAGAAGGGCCGCGGTCGCGAGCCGATTTCTGCTCGTCTGGTTGCTGATCTGTTTAAGGCTGCCGGAGCTGACCGGATCATGTCGGTTGATTTGCACGCTTCGCAGATCCAGGGCTTCTTTGACGGTCCCGTTGATCACTTGTTCGCGATGCCGGTATTGCTGGATCACTTCAAGAAGACCATTGACCGTGATGATCTGTGCGTGGTTTCTCCTGATATGGGCCGTGTGCGTGTGGCTGACGTGTGGAGCGACAAGCTTGGTGCTCCGCTCGCGATTATTCACAAGCGGCGCGATCCACTTGTGCCAAACCAGGTGTCGGTGCACGACATTGTGGGTGATGTGAAAGACAAGTGGTGCGTCGTCGTCGATGACATGATCGATACGGGTGGCACGATTGCGAAGGCCGCCGAGGCGCTCAAGAAGAACGGTGCTCGGGGAGTGACGATTGCGTGTACGCACGCTATTTTCTCGGGGAAGGCTACCGAGTACTTGTCGCAGGACTTTATCGATCAGGTTGTGGTCACCGATACCTTGCCGATTCCTCCGGAGAAGCAGTTTGAGAAGTTGACGGTGCTGTCGATCGCTCCGCTGCTTGCTCAGGCGATTCACGAGGTGTTCGAGGACGGTTCGGTGACTAGCATGTTTGAGGGTGCTGCGTAACTTGCAGTTGTCCGTATCGCAGCCGTCCTTGTGGCGGCTGCGTTTGTTTACGGGGGAGTGATCGTCGTGGTTCAGACGTTGCGGATCGCGATTGCCGGTGCTGGCGGTGTTGGTCTACTTTTGGCGCAGACCTTGCTGGCGCGGCGCGAGGAATATCGCGACCGGCTGGGCGTGGAGTTTGTGCTGGCTGGGATGTGTGCGAGTTCCAGCGGCCTGGCTGAGGATTCCGGAGTTCGCCTCGAACAGCTTGGTGAGCGCGCGGGGTGGGAGCCCGGTCTGACCGGTACGGCGTGGCTTGACCGGGTTGACGCCGATGTGCTCTTTGAGGCGGGCCCGAGTGAGTATGTCACGGGTCAGCCGGGTCTCGGCTATTTCGAGGGTGCACTGGATCGGCGCATGCACTGCATCGCGATCTCGAAGGGTGCCCTGGTGTTGGCGGGCGAGCGGTTGTGCTTGCGAGCGCGGGATCTCGGTCTGCGGGTGCATGCGAGTGCCGCGGGGGCTGCGGCGCTGCCGGTGATTGATTTTTTGAGTCACGATCTTGCGGGTGCAGGGGTTGAGCGAGTTGAGGCGGTGCTGACTGGTACGGCCGCGTTTGTGCTTGACGAGATGTGGCGCAATGAGGTCGGCCTTGAAGAGGCACTTGCGAAGGCGCAGCAATTGGGGATCGCCGAGGCTGATCCGTCGTTTGACCTTGACGGCTGGGATACCGCTGCAAAGTTGGTGATTATTGCCGGGTGCGCTTTCGGGGAATGGTTGTCGCTTGATGAGGTTCCCAGGCAGAGCGTGCGCGATGTCAGCGAGGCTGAGCTTGCGCGCTGGCGTGCTGCTGGCGAGAAGCCTGCGCTGGTGGGTGTGTTGACTCGTTCAGGCAATTCGCTGTCTGCCCACGTATCATTACAGACGTACGAAAAGGATCATCCCTATTCGCGTACTCGCGGCAGCACGAAAGGTGTGTTTGTCGCTACGAGAGATCTCGGGGAGTATTCCATTCTTGGAGGTGCTTCGAGTCCCGGTGCCACCGTTGCGGCGGCGCTGAAAGATCTTGAGCATTTGGTGCGCGAACTTCAGCGCTGAATCGTCGCCTTCGGTTGGATTGCGAACTCTGGAATCGTCGGGTGCGTATTCCATAGCCTTGTTCTATGGCGAATATAGAAGGCAGGCACATTGTGCAATGCTTTCCGTCAGCCGAGACTTGAAAAGGTAGTGTCGGCGACGTTGCAGTCACTCGGTATTGAAACAAGGAAGAGTCACATACTTATGGCTATCAAGAAGAACATTGCCCTGCTGGCTGCAGTCGCAGCCGGAGCTCTTGCTCTCAGCGCCTGCTCAGCCTCGAGCACCCCACAGGCAGAATCGGAAGACGGCGCTCGCACCGTCACCATCGTCACCTCGAATGATGCGCCGTTCTCGTACCTTGATGACTCGACCAACGAACTGACCGGTATCGATGGCGAGATCCTCAACACGATCGCAGAAGAGCTGAACTGGGACATTGAGGTCATCGTGACTGACTTTGCCACGATGCCACAGACCGTGCTCTCGAAGAAGGCCGACTTCATCGCTGACGGTCTCTACGTCACTGACGAGCGGAAGAAGACCCTCTCGTTCTCAGACACCTGGTACTACCAGGGTGAAGGCATGCTGGTTCCCGCAGACTCGACACTGAAGAGCCGCGACGACGCAAAGGGCCTCAACATCGGTGTCATGACCGGCACCACCCACCTTGAGATCGCCCAGAGCCTGAGCGATGACGCGCACATCAAGCAGTACGACTCGCAGGCGAACCTGCTGCAGGCAGTGGCAAACGGCCAGGTCGACGCAGCCTTCACCGACCAGGCAGTCGTCGCTTGGAGCCTTGTGCAGAACCCGAATGACAAGGTGAAGCTGGTGACTCCATACGAGCCATACTTCCCAGGCACCATCGCAGCGGCGTTCCGTCAGGACGCTGAGAGCGACGAACTGCGTGAGCAGCTCAACGAGGCGCTCGCAAACCTCAAGTCGACGCCGAAGTACCTCGAGATCCTCGAGAAGTACGGGCTCGGCCAGGACAACGTCGCCGAATAAAGTATCGAGCAGCAGTGGGGCGTCTATGTGACGCTCCACTGCTGACTCATTTGAGGAGTGTAAAGCTTTGGAGTTCATCGAAAACGTGATCGGGGTCATCCCGAGTCTGCTCAAGGCGGTCCCCGTTGTCGCTCAGCTCGCCGTCGGTGCGATGCTGCTTGCCCTGGTGCTTGGCCTGCTGGTTGCTCTCGCGCGACTCTCGAACAGCAAGATCCTTCGGGCAATTGCCACGGTGTACGTCGAGATTCTGCGTGGCACCCCGCTGCTCGTGCAGTTGGTCTACATCTACTTCGTGCTTCCTGTCGTCGGCATTCAGCTTGAGCCGATTGCTGCGGGCATCATTGCGCTGGGCCTGAACTACGCCGCGTACCTCTCCGAGGTGTACCGCACTTCAATCCTGGCGATTGACTCCGGCCAAACCGAAGCGGCGCTCTCGCTCGGATACACCCCGACCAAGGCGCTCTGGCGAATTGTGATTCCTCAGTCGTTCAAGGTGGCGCTCGGTCCAATTGGCAACTACTTCATCGCGATGGTGAAGGACACCGCGCTGACTTCGGTGATTGCCGTCTCTGAGATCCTGAAGACCGCGAACACCCTGAACTCTCAGACCTTCCAGACAGTTGAGATCTACACTGCTGCTGCGCTGCTCTATCTCGCGCTCTCGCTGCCGCTGTCTCGTCTGGTCATCGTGCTCGAAAGGAAGGTGCGTGCTCGTGCCTAATCCAGTCATTAGTATTCAAGAGGTGCATAAGAGCTTCCTCATCGGCGACAAGCCGACGTTCTGGCAGCGTCTCTTCGGCAAGAAGGATCAGCGCCGCACCCTTGAAGTGCTCAAGGGTGTTGACCTTGATGTGATCTCCGGCGAAGTCGTCGTGCTGATCGGTTCGAGTGGCTCAGGAAAGTCGACGTTGCTGCGCTGCATCAACAAGCTCGAGGTTATCGATGCTGGCCGCATTCTCGTGAACGACCACTTGGTTGGATACCGCGAGCGTGACGGACGCCTCGTTGCTGAATCGGCGAGCGCGACCGCGCGCAAGCGTACCGACATTGGCATGGTGTTTCAGCACTTTAACCTCTTTATGAACAAGACGGCACTCGGCAATGTGATGGCGCCGCTTCGTGACGTCAAGAAGATGTCGAAGGCGCAGGCGCAGGAACTTGCCGAGCCCGCGCTGAAGATGGTTGGCCTTGCGGATCGCATGGAGAATTATCCTTCGCGTCTCTCAGGGGGGCAGAAGCAGCGCGTGGCGATTGCTCGCGCGCTTGCGATGGAACCGAATGTGATGCTCTTTGACGAGCCGACCTCGGCGCTTGACCCTGAGCTTGTAGGTGAGGTGCTCGCAGTAATCAAGAAGATTGCCTCGACCGGCACCACCATGATGATCGTGACCCATGAGATGCAGTTTGCGCGCGAGATCGCAGACCGCATTGTCGTGATGGATGGCGGCCAGATTGTGGAGCAGGGTCACCCTGACGAGGTGTTCTCAAACCCGCAGCACAGCAAGACTCGTGCGCTGCTGCGTCGCTCAGGCATTCTCGACAGCCCTGAGACGGAGGTCGTCACCGTGCTGCCCGAGGATCTCGACTAGCGAGTGCTGCACGTCGCGGTGTCATCGGATCCGTTGCGCCCCACCGGCTCTGCTCAGTGACTACTGACAGAGCCGGTGGGGCGTTCTGGCGTTTGGGGGAGCCGCAATTCTGAGGTGCCCGGTACCTCTGCGGAATTCGCGCGCTTCTTCAAGAGCGCACTCACCAAGTCGATCAATTCGATGATTGCGGGGGAGTAGATGCTGTTACGCCTGCGCACGACGGCAATCGTGTCGTAGAGCGGATCAGCGAACGGGGCAACGTGCAAGTGCTTGGGAAAGTTCTTGCCCTGTGCAGCCGCGCGAGAAATCATGGTGTCGCCGATCCCGCGTGTCACAAGGTCGAGGGCGGTCTCAAGGTATTCCACTTCGACGAGCGGTTCCAAGCGGAGCCCGCGTTCCTGTGCTCGCTCGCTGAGCTGCCGTCTGGTTGGATCGTTCCAACTGTGGCTCGCGTCGTAGAGCACGATGGGGTTTGAGGTGATTTGTTCGATGGTGACGGGGGTGCGTACGCGCGCCGGTTCGGCTGACGTCCACAACACTTCGTCCTGAATGAGCGGAAACACTTCGAGTTCTTGGTCGGGGACCGGAAGCGCCACGATGCCTGCCTCAAGCCTGCCATCGCGAACGCCCTCGACGACCTCGAATGAGTTTTGTCCGAAGAGACGAAGCCGAACATTTGGTCGCTTGCGGTGAAACTGCTCTACGAGATCCGAGAGAAAGTAGAAGTTTGCGTTGCGCAGCACGCCGAGTGAGATCGACCCGCGCTGAATGCCTCGGAGTTCGATGAGCGCGTCGTCTGCACGGTCGGAGGTGTCGACGATCTGGCGAGCCCAGATCAGCAGTTCCTGGCCAGCCGCGGTGAGATTGAGCTTTCTGCCAGCGCGAATGAAGAGTGAAAGCTCGTGATGTTCTTCGAGCTTTCGGATGAGCGCGGAGATTGTTGGCTGGGACACCCCGAGCATTGCTGCGGCTGCGGTGAATGAGCCTTGGTCGGCGGCGTAGACGAACGCTCGGAGCTGCGTAATTGTCATAGATAAATCCTATGGCATATAGAAGGTACTGGCCCATTGTGCGTGCCGACCGGGGTTCTTAGCATCAAACTATGAAGTTCACGACTCCCATCCTTTCCAAGTACGAGGGCAGCTTTACGCGCCTGAAGACCCCTCTTGACGTTCCCGCAGCGCAGCGCGATCCGAAGGTCGTCGAGACTGTCTCGGCAATGCTGCTCGACATTGAACAGCGCGGACTTGACGCAGTTCGCGATTACGCGAAGAAGCTCGACAACTGGGAGGGCGACGACTTCGAGATTTCCGCAAAGACGATCGCCACCAGTGGCGATCGTATTGATGCAGAGCTGCGTCAGGCTATCGAGCTCGGCGCCGAGCGCACCCAGGCATTCGCTCGTCGTCAGCGTGAAGGACACGTTGACTTCGATTTCGAACTCGCGCCAGGCCTGCACACCGGTGTGCGCTACGTGCCAGTCGGCCGTGTCGGCGCATACATGCCAGCCGGTCGATTCCCGCTTACTGCGAGTGCATTTATGACTGTCGGTGTCGCCAAGGCGGCAGGCGTTCCTCACGTGGTTGCCTGCACCCCACCACAGCCAAACGGCCTCGCGAACGACGCAGTGCTCTACACCGCTCACGTATCAGGCGCGGACCGCGTCTTCCTGCTCGGTGGCGTGCAGGCACTCGCGGCAATGGCCTATGGACTGATCGACGAACTGCCAGTCGACATGCTCGTCGGTGCGGGCAACGCCTTTGTAGCTGAAGCGAAGCGTCAGCTCTTCGGTCGTGCCGCAATCGACCTGCTCGCAGGCCCATCAGAGGTAGCGGTGCTCTCAGACGAAACTGCCGATCCAGAACTCGTAGCTGCCGACCTCCTCGGACAGGCAGAGCACGGACCGAACTCGCCAGCAGCTCTCGTCACCACCAGCGAAGCGCACGGTCGCGCGGTCATGGCTGCCGTTGAACGCCAGCTTGAAACCCTCGCCACCGCTGCGATTTGCGGCCCGGCTTGGCGCGACTATGGCTCGGTCACGGTTGCCGACTCGCGTGAGGTTGCAGTCGCGCTGATGGATGATCTCGCACCAGAACACCTCGAGGTCATCACCGCAGACGACAAGTGGTACCACGAGAACCTGACCAACTACGGCTCGGTATTCCTGGGTGAGTGGAGCACTGTTGCCTACTCCGACAAGGGCATGGCTGGCACCAACCACACCCTGCCTACGGCCGGTGGCGCGAAGCACAGCGCTGGCCTGTCGGTCTCGCGTTACCTGAAGCCACTGACCTACCAGCACATCGAGAAGCAGGCGACTCCGCTGCTCGCACCAGCTACGATCACCATCTCGGCGTCCGAGGGAATGGCAGCTCACGAGGCGACCGCGCAGATGCGCCTGGATCGTTTTCACGCATAGTCGAGCGTCTTCGCAAGAAACCGCTTGAGCACTGAGGGGTGGCACCGCATGCGCGGAGCCACCCCTCAGTGCGGTGCCGGGCGTGTCGCTTGTGCGCTCGATGTGCGTGAGCAGTCAGAATGCGGTAAACTCTTGTGCTGTACTTCGGCGAGGGGCGCGTGCGCCCGTGATCGACGCGGTAGAGCCTCTAGCGGGCCCTTCTGACGCGCCACACGGCGAGGCAATTCAGATCAGGCGGCCCCGGCCGCCCCGAACGGGCGCGAGCCCGCTAAGAGGAGAACTACTATGAGCAGCCAGGCAGCAAAGCTTGAGGCAACTGTACGCGAGTCATTCGGCAAGGGCGTAGCACGCAAGCTCCGCGCAGTCGGTAAGACCCCAGTCGTCGTCTACGGTCACGGCGCTGAGCCGCTGCACCTCTCGGTTGAGACTCACCCGCTGAGCCTCATCGTTCGTCACGCAAACGCGCTGATCGAGCTCGACATCGAGGGCAAGAAGCAGCTCGTACTCGTGAAGGACGTGCAGAAGAACCCTGTGCTCCAGCTCATCGAGCACGTTGACCTCCTCATCGTCAAGAAGGGCGAGACCGTTGAGGTTGAGGTTCCCCTGGTGATCGTTGGCACCCCATTCTCGGGCACCAACGCACTGCAGGAGCTCAACACCATCCGTCTGAGCGTTCCCGCAACCAACATCCCAGAGCACGTCGAGGTCAACATTGAGGGCTTCGAGGCTGGCTCGCGTGTGCTGGCTGGCGAAATCAAGCTCGCAAGCGACGAGACTCTGCTTGACGCAGCGGATCAGCTCGTCGTGCAGGTCGTCGAGCCACGCGGTGCGAAGGACGACGAAGCAGAGGGCGACGAGGCAGCAGCCGAGTAAGTTTTCTCAACTCTTTCTACGAACCCCGTCGAGTGATCGGCGGGGTTCGTTGCTGTCAGGGTTGGAACCTGGTTGCGTGCCAATTGCCAGTCACGGATCCGGGTTCGAAAGAGATGGTGAGCGGTGCCATCGATACCCTGCGAGCGAAACCGCCGACTGAGCGGCAGCAGAAGCGGTGCATTTGCACCGCAGTGTGGTTCGATAGTTCGGTGGGAATATTCTGGCGTAGGAAAAAGACGGAGGGCGAGCCCGTGGGCGACGCATGGCTGATTGTTGGGCTCGGAAATCCCGGAGCCAAGTATGAGGCGACCCGACACAATGTCGGGCAGATGGCCCTCGATGTGCTTGCCAATCGCATCGGCGCAAGCTTCACCGCGCACAAGACACACGCACGAGTCGCAGAGGGCTTCTTGCGGCCGGGAGGTCCGAAGCTCGTGCTTGCGAAATCAAATGGCTACATGAACACCTCTGGTGGCCCGGTGTCTGCACTTGCGAAGTACTTTGATGTGCCGAGCGATCGAATCATCGTGATGCACGATGAACTCGATCTCCCCTTCGACACGCTGAAGGTCAAACAGGGTGGCGGGCACGGCGGACACAATGGCTTGCGGGACATCGCGAAGGCTCTCGGCACACCAGACTATTTGCGTGTGCGGATCGGGATCGGTAGGCCTCCCGGCCAGCAAGATCCGGCAGACTTTGTACTGAAACCCTTCGCGAGCAGTGAGCGTGACTCGCTCGCTGTTCTGCTCGAGGACGCGGCAGACGCAGCCGAAGGCCTCTGCACTGATGGGCTACTCTCCACCCAGCAACGATTCCACGGAAGAGCAGCTCGATGAGCCTGACAGGTCTCGACCGCCTGCTGACGAAGGCTCCATCCTTCGCGGATGCGCTCGACAGCGCACGCCAGAGTGCCGACTTCGCGGCGGCTGATCCGCTTCGGCCTGCGCTGATTGCCGGACTGCTCCGAGCGCGAATGCAAGAGGGCGAGCGCGCAGCGGTGCTGGTAATCGCCGCCACCAGCCGCGAGGCTGAAGCCATGCGATCCTCGCTTGCCTCGCTCGTGCCTGAAGCGGTCACGGCAGAGTTTCCTGCCTGGGAAACCCTCCCACACGAGCGACTGAGCCCGAGCGCTGAAACTGTGGGTCGTCGTGCCGCAGCTCTTCGGCTGCTGCGGGAATTCTCAAGCGGTGACGGGAACGCACCGCTCGTGCTCGTTGCTTCTGTGCGGGCGGCGCTGCAACCGGTTTCCCCACACGCAGCAGGGGCCGAGCCGATTGCACTCCACGCTGGCACCGACAGCATCGGTCTTGAACAGATCGCAGAGAAGCTCGTGCACACCGCATACACCCGTGTTGATATGGTCACGAGGCGCGGCGAGTTCGCGGTGCGAGGCGGCATTCTTGACGTGTTCCCGCCGACCGCAGAACAAGCGGTACGGGTCGATTTCTTTGGTGATGAAGTTGATCAGATTCGGCGCTTCGCTGTGAGTGATCAGCGGAGTGCGGGGGATCCGCTGCCGCACATCGAGCTTTGGCCGGCACGCGAACTGCTCCTCACCGAGGAGGTACGCGCCCGCGCGGCGGAACTCCTCCCGCGATATCCAGCGCTCAGCACGCTGCTGGAAAAAATTACGCAGGGAATTGCCGTTGAAGGCATGGAGAGTCTCCTGCCGCAACTGCTGCCCGGACTCCGCCCGCTCACTGCTTTGCTGCCCGAACAGGCCGCAATCATGGTGCTTGCTCCCGAGCGCGTCGCAGGACGCGCGGTGAGTTTGGCAGAGACGAACCGCGAGTTTCTTGAGGCGGCATGGGCCGCGGCAACCGCCGGAGCAGAAGCCCCGGTGCCGACGGAGGATCACGGCATGCTCTCCATGCGTGAACTCAAATCTGCCGCGGGATCACGCCCATGGCAGACCGTCTCTGGATTTGTGAATGATGCCGGCGACGAACACTCCGGCGCTTCTGCTCTTTCCGGCGCTTCCGCTCTTTCCGGCGCTTCCGCTCTTTCCGGCGCTTCGACTCTTTCCGCTGGGAGTAACGACTCAGCTGCGAGCGAGGCCGCGGAGGCTTCACCTGCCAGCTCGGTGCGAGACGCGGAGGAGTTCGCGGCACAGCTCTCACAAGCTTCCGGTCAAGTCGTTGTGCGCGGGCGAGCGCTCCCGAGGCCGACGCCGGGCGCCGATGCCGGTGCAGCAACCATCGAATCGCTCACGCATCGTCTGCGGCACGGTTGGCAGGTCATCGTCACGGCACAGGGCGTGGGTCTTGTTGAGCGTGCCCGCGATGTGCTCGCCGATGCGGGACTCGCCGCGCGAATGGTCGATCTGCTTCCCGATGCGCTCGAAGAGGGAGTCATTTATCTGACTCCGGGAACTGCCTGGTCTGGCTTTGAGAGCGACGAGGCCAAGTTGATGCTGGTCAGCGAGGCTGAATTCTTCGGCCGTGCCGTCAGCCAGCATGCGGCACCCACCAAGCTTGCAAAACGTCGCGGCAAGAATGTGGTTGATCCGCTGCAATTGCAGCCAGGTGACTATGTCGTCCACGAAACCCACGGAATCGGTCAATTCGTTGAGTTGACGCAGCGGATGGTGCCCACGGGCGGTCGCGATCCGCGTGGCGGCGCAGCGAAGGCACTGCGTGAATACTTGGTGCTCGAATACGCTTCGACCAAACGCGGGATGCCAAAGGACAAGCTGTTCGTGCCCACCGATCAGCTGGATCAGCTGTCACGGTATGTGGGCGGCGAAGCCCCCTCGCTCTCGAAGATGGGCGGCAGCGATTGGGCGACCGCGAAGAAAAAGGCCCGCAAGGCTGTTCGCGATATTGCCGTTGAACTCGTGAAACTGTATTCGGCGCGAGTGGCTTCCAAGGGGCATGCCTTCAGCGCAGACACCCCGTGGCAGCACGAACTCGAAGAGGCCTTCCCGTACGCAGAGACGCGGGATCAGCTCACCACCATCGACGAAGTGAAACGCGATATGGAGCGCTCGATTCCGATGGATCGCCTTGTCTCGGGAGATGTCGGATTCGGGAAAACCGAGGTCGCTGTGCGGGCCGCGTTCAAAGCGGTGCAAGACGGCAAACAGGTTGCGGTGCTCGTGCCGACGACGCTGCTGGTGAAACAACACCTGGAAACGTTCCAGGATCGCATGGCCGGATTCCCGGTCCGTTTGCGTGCACTGAGCAGATTCCAGACCGAAAAAGAGTCAAAAGACACGCTCGACGGTCTCGCAGCTGGCACGGTCGATGTGGTGATCGGCACGCATCGACTGCTCACTGATCAGGTGAAGTACAAAGATCTTGGCCTGGTCATTATTGACGAGGAGCAGCGATTCGGAGTTGAGCACAAGGATTCGCTCAAGAAGCTGAAGACGAACGTCGATATTCTTGCGATGAGTGCCACCCCGATTCCGCGCACCCTCGAAATGGCGGTCACAGGAATTCGCGAGATGTCGACGCTGGCAACCGCTCCAGAGGATCGCCACCCGATCCTCACCTTTGTCGGCCCCAGAAGCGATAAACAGATCATCGCCGCGATCCGACGAGAATTGTTGCGTGAGGGGCAAGTGTTCTTCGTGCACAATCGAGTGCAGTCGATCAATCGCGTGGCAGCGCAGCTTGCTGAACTCGTGCCTGAGGCGCGTGTCGCGGTCGCGCACGGAAAGCTCAACGAACACCAACTCGAGCAGGTCGTCGTTGACTTCTGGGAGCGCAAATATGATGTGCTCGTATCGACCACGATCATCGAGACGGGTCTCGACATCGCCAATGCGAACACGATCATCATCGATGCCGCAGACAAGTATGGCCTCAGTCAGCTGCACCAGCTGCGTGGCCGAGTCGGTCGCAGCCGGGAGCGTGCCTACGCGTATTTCCTTTATGATCCAGATAAGCCGCTGACCGAACACGCGCACGAACGACTCGACACAATTGCAGCAAACAACGAACTCGGCTCAGGGATGCAGGTCGCGCTGAAAGACCTTGAGCTGCGTGGCGCAGGCAACCTACTCGGTGGGGAACAATCGGGGCACATCGCGGGTGTCGGCTTCGACCTCTATCTGCGAATGATCGGCGAGGCGGTTGCCACGTTCAAGGGCGAAGATGTCGCCGGATCCAACGAGCTCTCGCTTGAACTGCCCCTCGATGCGCATATTCCTGAAGACTATGTCGAGAGTGAGCGGCTGCGCCTTGAGGCGTACCAGAAGTTCTCTGCTGCTTCGCACCCGCAAGCACCTGAGGAGCATGTCTCTCTCGTGCTCGAGGAACTGACGGATCGTTACGGCGCGCCTCCGATCGAGGTGCAGAGACTCGCAGCGATCTCTGGGCTGCGCCGACGCGCGTCGCTGCTCGGCCTCTCAAAGGTCGTCGCGAGTGGAAACGCATTGCGCATTGAACCCGCCGAACTCCCCGGATCACGGCAGATGCGCATGAACCGTCTCTATCGCGGTGCACGCTACACCGAAGCCACGAAAACGCTGCAGATCCCGCTCCCCGAGAGCGGGCCTACCTCACGCAGTCCGCTCTCCGGTGTCGGTCGCGGCGGTGCCGCACCATACGACGGCGATATCGTCGCCTGGGTTGGCGGCGTGTTCACCGCGCTGCTTGAGCCTGAACCGGCGGTTGCAGCAGCAACTCAGTGATGTTGCGTTGCGGGCGGGAGGGGGAAGCAGATCCTGCTGATCCTTCGCCCGCCTCTGGCGCGGAATGAATCCCTGTCACGCAGGAGACGAGTCTGTGTCACGGCGGGGGACGAGTCTGTGTCACGCGGGGGACTAGTTCGTGGTGCAGAGTGCTTGCAGGTCTTTCCCTGCCTGTGCGAGTTCGCCGGATTGCTTCACCAGTGAGGTGATGTACCCCGGAGCGCCAAGCATCGAGTCTGGGGCCTGAATCTCACCAAATCCCTGTGCCGCAGCCCGCACATTGTCGATGGCGGCAACCACCTCGGCGTTGCTGATCTGTGCCTCAATTTCTGCGAGCGTACTGTCAAAAGTGTCAGAAAAGACGTCGATCTTGGGCAGCTGGCCGCTGGCAAGGTCAGCACCGGCTTGTTCGATTCCGGCGCGGATCTGCTGTTCTGCTTCGGCGGTAAGACGATTGATCTCATCTCCCGAGATTGCGCAAGCCTCAAGAATCGTCTGCTCCGGTGCCATCGTCGGAGACGTGAAGTGCAACTCAGGCTCGGCAGCGCAGGCAGTCACACTGCATGCGAGTACGGAGACCATCAGGATCCCGCCCACACGCGCGGCGAAAAACGAATTGGGCATGAGACGATGCTAGTCCCCGCAGGATAGGGTTCCCTGTATGGCTACCAGCGAATCTTCTTCGGTGCCCCTCTCTGGCGTGACGGAGGCGCTCGAAACTGTGCGCCGCATGGTGTTCCCACACGGATGCGCCTGGCATGAAGTGCAAACTCACGAGTCATTGGTGCCGTTTCTGATTGAAGAATCGGCGGAGTTTGTCGACGCTATTGAACGGGGCCTGCCCTCTGATGAGGTTGCGGGGGAGCTTGGCGACGTACTGTATCAAGTGCTCTTCCACGCGGTGCTCGCAGAGCGCGACGGCGAAGGGTATGACTTGGATTCGATCGGGCGCAACCTTGCCAACAAGCTTCAGGCGCGGCATCCCCATGTCTTTGGCGACCGGGGATATTTGAGTGTCGAGCAGCTTCATGCCGAGTGGGAACGGTTGAAAGAGGACGCTGCGGGCGCGCAGCGAGGATCGCGTGGCGTGCTTGAGGGCATTCCGGTGGGCATGCCGAC
>WPCI01118621.1_pt1 | contig 42891 bp, 42 predicted proteins | sample 5399871 | NCBI WGS metagenome assembly WPCI01 (sample SAMN12869469, study PRJNA574797) | sludge metagenome | isolation source: wastewater treatment of pH7 | place: China:Beijing | collected 2019-05-20 | reverse complement strand
GGCAAGGGCCGCCGCCGCCGCCGCGGCGTCCATGCGCAGGGACAGGGCGGACGGGCCGCGCGACAATTGGCCGTCGTCGATGTCGACGCGAATGAGCCGCCCGATCGGCGGGAACCCGCCGATGGCGTACATGTCATAGTCGGTCGGACCGAACTCCGTGCCGAGTGCGATGACGAGATCGGCATCGGCGATGGCCGCGCGCACGGCGGCGAGACTGGGGCTGGCGGGGATGAGCAGCGGGTGGCCGTACAGGAGGCCGCGCCCGTTCACCGTCGTCACCAGCGGAGCATCAAGGCGCTCGGCCAGGCGCGCCAGTTCCGCACCGGCATGGCGGGCGCCGCCACCGGCCAGGATCAGCGGCCGTTCAGCAGTCGCAAACAGTGCGCGCGCTCCCTCGAGCCCGGTCTCGTCCATCAGGACCGGCGGGTCGGCAGGTGGTGGCGCGCCCGGGGGAAATGCGGCCGGCATGGGCAGAACGTCGGTCGGGATCTCGACATGGACGGGGCCCGGTCGTCCTTGCGTCATCAATGCAAACGCGCGCTCAAGCGCCGGCTCCAGTTCGTCCGGGGCCTCGACGCGGATCGAAGCAAGGGCGAGGGATGCAGCGGTGGCGCGCTGGTCCGGCAGTTCGTGCAGGAAGCCGAGGCCGCGCCCGAGCGTCGGGCGGGCATTCACCGACGAGATCACCAGCATCGGCACCGAATCGGCCCGCGCCTGTGCCATCGGCGTCAGGATGTTGGTGAGGCCCGGTCCGGTGATGACGAAGGCGACGCCGGGCCTGCCGCTGGCCCGGGCGTAGCCATCGGCCATGAAGCCGGCCGCCTGCTCGTGGCGGGGCGTGACATGGCGGATGCGCGATGCGGCCAGCCCGCGGTAGAGCTCGATCGTGTGGACCCCGGGGATGCCGAAGACGGTGTCGACGCCGCGCCGCTCAAGGCCGGCGATCAGGGCCTCGCCCACGGTGCTCATGCGGGCACGGCCTGATCAAGGGCGGGCATGAAGTCGGCGATGCGGTCGAGCGCGCTGTCGATCGCGGCATCGGGTGCTGTCAGCGAGACGCGGATCCAGCCGTGCAGGGCCGTCCCAAACGACTCGCCGGGCATGACGGCGACGCCCGCCTCATCGAGCAACCGCGTGGCGAAGGCTTCGCCCGACAATCCGGTGCCGCGGATGTCGGCGAGCACGAACATGCCGGCTTGTGGCATCCGCGCCTTCACGCCGGGCAGCGCATCAAGCCGCGCCACGATCCGTTCTGCACGCCGGCGGTAGGCGGCACGCATGGATGGCGCGGCAGTCGAGGCATGACGCAGCGCATGGGCCGCCATGTCGGCGATGAAGGGCGGCCCGCCGAACAGCATGGTCTCGGACAGCGGCAGGACGCGGGCGCAGAACGCCGCCGGGCCGACCGCCCAGCCGGCGCGAAATCCCGGTGCGGCGTGCGACTTGGAGATCGAGGCCACCGAAATGGCGCGCTCGACGAGTTCGGGGTCGTCGAGCGGCGAGGCAAAAACGCCGTCATAGATCAGGTCTTCATAGACTTCGTCGGAGACGATCCACAAATCATGGCGGCGGGCAACGTTGCCGAGGGCCGTGATCTCGGCCCGTTCAAGCACGGCGCCGGTCGGATTGTGCGGGGTGTTGAGGAGCAGGACGCGCGAGCGGGGCGTGATCGCGGCTTCCAGATCGCTGGCGGCCATGCGGAAATCATCCTCGACGCGCAGCGGCACCGGGACGAGGCGGGCGCCGGTGGAGCGGATGACTCCCTCATAGGTCGCATAGAGCGGATCGCCGACCAGGACCTCGTCGCCGGGGCCGACCAGGCCGGTCATGGTGGCGTAGAGCGCCGTCTGCGTTCCGGGGAAGCACAGCACATTCTCCGCCCGGATCGGACGTCCCGAACGCATGGTGTACTTTTCGGCGATCGCGGCGACGAAATCCGGCTCGCCGCGCCCGTTGGAGTACCCGGTGCGGCCCGACCGCATGGCCGCGGCGGCGACGTCGACCAGATCGGGCGGCGTCGGGATGTCCGGCTCACCGATGGTCAGCAGGATGATGTCGTTCCCGGCTCGCGCCATGGCCTTGGCGCGCATGTGCACGGCCCACTTGTCGGAGCCCAACCCGGCCAACCGGTCGGTGACAGCGGAATAGCGCATCAAATCGCCCCTTCGCGCGCGGTGATGGCGCCGTCGAGCAGGGCCTCGACGGCCATGCGGCCAGCCCGGCTCAATTCGCCTTTGCCGAAGAGATCCGGCGCCAGCGATGCCTCGAGCCACAAGCCGTCAATGAGGGCATTGATGGCGATGGCGAGGCGGACGACCGCAGCCCGGTCCGGGCGACCGAGCACCTCGGACACCAGGCGCTCGATTTCGTGCCGGAAGGCGAGATAGGTGTCGCGGTGAATGGTGGCGAAAACCGGCTCGGCATGGACCTTGGCGATGAACGCCGCCCAGATTGACAGCGAGCCGGCATTGGCGACCGGCGGGGTCAGGTTGGCCTCGACGAATGCCAGGAGGCGTTCGCGCGCCGGCCCGGTGCCGCCGGCGATGGCCTGACGCGCGGCGTCGGTCAGCCCCTCCATGGTCTCGAGATAGGCCTGGCGCAGCAGATCGTCCTTGCCAGGGAAGTAATGCCGGATCAGCCCCGGCGTGACGCCGGCGCGCAACGCAATCTCGCGCACCGTTGCGCCGGCAATCCCGGATTCGGCGACGATGGTCGCCGCAGCGGCCAGCAAGTCCTGCCGGCGCCGGTCCTCGCCCTCGCGGCGAAACGGTTTGCGTGCCGTGCTCATGCGCGCCACAGCGGTCGGGTGAGGCAGGTGGGTCCGCCTTCGCAGGCGATGCAGAGCGCATCCGCCACGAACGTCGATACCGTGCAGCCTGCCTCCTCCATCAAACGGCGCGTTTTCGGAAACCCGTCGACGGCGATCACGGCGCGCGGCGAGGTGGCAAGCACGTTGAGCGACAGGCCGAGGCTCGCCTCGAATTCGTCCGGCGGAGCGACCAGCAGCCCGATGCCGCGATCGCGCAACAGCCGATAGAAGGCGTAGGGAAGCAGCGGCGCGTGGACGAGGGCGAGATCCGGTGCCAGCGGCGAGATTACCGACTGGAGATGCAGGCAGGCATCCTCGCCTGCCCACAGCGGCAGATCGTAGCCGATCACCTCGATTCCGTGCGGCGCGAGCAGCCTTTCAAGCTGGCCTACGCCATCGCGATTGGTGCGCACGCCCATGCCGATGGCGAGCGTCCGCGAATCCACGAACACGCAATCGCCGCCTTCGACCATTCCGGGGGGCTCGATCCGGCCAAGGACCGGGATGCCGAGCGCCGCGAAGGCTTCGGCGTGAAGCGCCGGCTCCGGCTCCCGCAACACCTTGCCCATCGACAGGATGATCGCGCCTTCTTCGGTCACCAGCGACGGATCGTGCACGAAGACCGAATCGGCGAGCCCATCGGGTCGGTCCGGCAGGAACTCGATGGCCGCACCCGACGCGGCGACCAGGCGGACGAGCTCGGCATGCTGCGCGACGGCGCGCGCCGGTTCGAAACCGGGTCCGTAGTGCCATGCAGCCGGGTCGGCATCACGCATCGGCAGGTCCGGGCGACGCATGAGGACGCGTCGCAGGGGCAGGCTCATCGACTGTGCACCGTATCGCGCCATGTTCATCTCCGCGGCAACGGCCTTGTTATACAAACGAATAATTTTTCGGCAAGCCGGCAACAAGGCGTTGACGCCCGCGTTCCGCCCGATCATTCTGAACGAAGAGGGAGGAGTACGCGTCCGATCATGATGCAGTCCTGCGGAATTGGCGCGGGGCCGTCGGGGTGGAACGTGCGATGAACGGGGAATCCGCCACGGAGGCCGTTCGCGTCGACGATCTGCACAAGCGGTTCGGTGCACTGGAGGTGCTCAAGGGCGTGTCGTTGTCGGCGCATCAGGGCGACGTCGTGGCCATGATCGGCGCATCCGGTTCCGGAAAGTCGACTTTCCTGCGCTGCATCAACATGCTGGAGCACCCCTCGGCGGGCCGGATTGCGGTCAATGGCGAGGAAATCCGCCTCAAGCCAGACGGGCATGGCGGGCTGATGCCGGCCGATCGCAGGCAGATCGAGCGCATCCGCTCGCATCTCGGCATGGTGTTCCAGTCGTTCAACCTGTGGACACACATGACACTCCTGGAAAATGTCATGGAAGTGCCGGTCCACGTCCTCGGCCTGCCGAAGGCGGAAGCAAGGGCGGAGGCGATGGCGCTGCTCGAGCGGGTGGGCCTGGCCGACAAGGCGGGCGTTTACCCGGCCTTCCTGTCGGGCGGCCAGCAGCAGCGCGGTGCCATTGCGCGGGCGCTCGCGGTGCGGCCGAAGGTCATGCTGTTCGACGAGCCGACCTCGGCGCTGGACCCGGAACTGGTCGGCGAAGTGCTCAAGGTCATTACGGATCTGGCGCGCGAAGGCCGCACGATGCTCGTCGTCACCCACGAAATGAAGTTCGCCCGCGAAGTGGCGAACCGCGTCATCTTCCTGCATCAGGGCATGATCGAGGAGGAGGGGCCGCCGGAACAGGTGTTCGGGGCGGCGAAATCGGAACGACTGAGAAAGTTCATCCAGACCGTCTCGTGACGGCTGAGTTAAAAAAGGGAGTGAGGATGATGAAGACCATGTTGAAGATGGCGGCCGCGGGCCTTCTGGCATCGATGTCGGTTGCTGCAGCCGAACCGGTGAAGGTCGGCATTGCCGCCGAACCCTATCCCCCGTTTGCCTCGCCGGATGCCTCCGGAAACTGGGTCGGCTGGGAAGTCGAGATCATCGGCGCGGTGTGCGAGGCGGCCAAGCTTGAATGCGCCATCACGCCGGTCGCCTGGGACGGGATCATTCCGGCGCTGACGACGAAGAAGATCGACGCAATCATGGCTTCGATGTCGATCACCGAGGAGCGGATGAAGACGATCGACTTCTCCGACAAGTACTACAACACCCCCACCGGCATTGCCGGCACCAAGGGCGCGGCCATGGACGCTTCCCCCGACGGCCTGAAAGGCAAGATCCTCGGCGTGCAGGTGTCGACGGTTCATGCCGACTACGCCAAGAAGTATTTCGGTCCCGTCGCAGCCGAGATCAAGGAATACCAGACCCAGGACGAGGCCAACCAGGATCTCGCTGCCGGCCGCATCGACGCCACCCAGGCCGACGCGATCGCGCTTGATGCATTCCTCCAGTCCGACCAGGGCAAGGCGTGCTGCGAGTTCAAGGGCAATGTCGCCGATGACGCCGCCATCCTGGGCGCCGGGGTCGGGGTCGGCCTGCGCAAGGAGGACGGCGCGCTGAAGGAACAGTTCAACGCCGGCATCAAGGCGATCCGCGAGAACGGCAAGTTCGACGAGATCTCCAAGAAGTACTTCAACTTCGACATCTACGGCGGATGAAGGGCGTGCGCCGGGCGACCGGTTTCGGCCGCCCGGCCTTCGCCTGAGGCGTGATTTCGGTGGTCCCCGCCACGTTGGTGCTTGCCGCGGCAAGCCTGTTCGAGCTCCTCGCCCCAACCCCGCCGGGCTGGGGCGGCAACCTGTTGCGTGGACTGGTGCATACCCTCGAGATCGCCGCCGGCGCCTATGCGCTCGGCCTCGGCATCGGCATCGCGGGGGCTGCCGGAAAGCTCTACGGCGGTGCCGTGGTGCGGGATCTCCTGGACGCCTACACGACGATCGTGCGCGCGGTGCCCGAACTGGTGCTGATCCTGCTGCTCTACTATGCCGGGACGGACCTGCTCAACCGTGGCCTCGAGGCGGCCGGATTCGGACGGGTTGACATTTCCGGGCTGGCGGCAGGAATTGCAGTGCTCGGCATCGTGCAGGGTGCCTATGCGATCGAGGTGATGCGCGGCGCGATCCTCGCCATCCCGCAGGGCCAGATCGAGGCGGCGCGGGCCTACGGCATGTCCGGCCTGCTCATCCTGCGCCGCGTCACAGTGCCGGCCATGCTGCCTTTCGCCATTCCGGGCCTCGCCAATCTGTGGCTGATCGTCACCAAGGATACGGCTCTGCTCGCCGTGGTCGGCTTCAACGAACTGGCGCAGGAGACACGGCAGGCGGCCGGCGCGACCAAGGCCTACTTCACCTTCTTCATGGCGGCCGGGCTGCTCTATCTGGCGCTGTCGCTGGTCTCCAACGCGGTGATCCGGCGCATCGAGCGCTGGTCGCGGCGCGGCATGCCCGAACCGGGCGGGGGCGGCGCATGAACCCGCCGGCGCGCATGGCTGGGCACCGCACCGTGATGATTGCCATAGGCGTTGCCATCGCGGTCGCCTGCGCGGTGATGATGCGGTGGGACTGGCTGCCGACCTATGCGTGGCATATCGCGGCTGGCGTCTGGCGCACGGTGTGGATCCTCGTGGTCACATCGGTGCTCGGCATGGCCCTTGCCATCCCGATCGGCCTTGCCCAGGTGACCGGGCCCTGGTGGTTGTCGGCGCCGGCGCGCGCGTTCTGCACCGTGATCCGCGGCACGCCGCTGCTCATCCAGCTCTGGCTGTTCTATTATGGCCTCGGGTCGCTGTTCGCGCAATTTCCCGAAATCCGCGATTCCGTGTTCTGGCCCCTCCTCAGGCAGGCCTGGCCATATGGCGTGCTGGCGCTCACGCTGTCGTTCGCTGGCTACGAAGGCGAGGTCATGCGCGGGGCGTTTGCCGGGGTGCCGAAGGGCCAGCTCGAGGCGGCACGCGCCTACGGGATGAGCCGGGCCACGCGGTTCCGGCGGATCTGGCTTCCGCAGGCAGTTCATCGCGCGTTGCCGACACTGGCCGGCGAGACGGTGCTGCAACTCAAGGCCACGCCACTGGTCGCCACGATCACGGTGTTCGACATCTTCGCGGTGGCCTCGCGCGTGCGGCAGGATACGTTCATCGTCTATGAACCGCTGCTTCTGGTCGCCGCGGTCTACATGATCCTTTCGGCGCTGATCGTGTTTTCGTTTCGCCGTTTCGAAGCGCGGTTGCCGGTCCGCCTCGGCTGATCCCGGCTTGCGTCAGGCGCCTTGGGCGGCGACAATCGCGGCACATCGGAGCATGAGGCCATGGCGGACGGCGTAGGCAGCGAACTCTACAGTGACCAGCTGATCGACATGCTGGAGAGGGTCTGGGGCGCCGGGTGGCTGTCGCCGGGCGGTCCGGAAGAAGTCGCCCGCCTGCTGGAGGGATTGCCGATCGGCGGCAAGAGCGTGCTCGACATCGGTTGCGGCGCCGGCGGCATCGACGTGGCACTCGTCGAGAACCACGGCGCCCGCTACGTCACCGGAATCGATGTGGAAGACACGGTTCTCGCGCACGCGCGCTGGACAGTCGACAAGGCCGGCCTTGCCGACCGGATCGGCTGCCTGAAGGCGGCACCCGGCCCGCTGCCATTCGCACCGGAAAGCTTCGACATCGTGTTTTCCAAGGACTCCATCGTCCACATTCCCGACAAGCATGCGCTGATGCGGGAAGTCTTCCGTGTTCTCAGGCCGGGAGGATGGTTCGTGGCCTCCGACTGGCTGATCGGCCATGACGGCCCGCCAAGTCCGGAAATGGCGGCCTACATCGCCGCCGAGGGACTCGATTTCGGCATGGCTTCGCCCACGAAGTACAGGGACGCGATGGAGCGCGCCGGTTTTGTCGACATTTCCATTGCGTCGCGCAACGCCTGGTACGCCGAGCGTGCCACCGAAGAACTCGCGCTCATGCAGGGGCCGATGTACGGCGACGCAGTCGCGCGTCTCGGCAAGGAATTCGTCGACCACAATATCGGGATCTGGAGTGCGATGCTGCCGGTGCTGAGGACCGGCGAGCATTGCCCGACGCATTTGCGCGGCTACAAACCCTGACGTTCGACCCGCTGGGCTTCCGGGATGAGGCCGTCCGGGCGGAAGTGGCAAGGGAAAAACGCGGCCGCGCAGGTGTAAACCGTGCGCCGAGCGTCGTCGCGGCTGTAGGGTGTGTTGGTCGTCATCAGGTCCAGCCAGACGCCTTCCATCGTCACGCGCAGGACGCGTGCCACGTGGCGCGGATCATAGGGGGTGGCGCACACCACTGCGAGCCGTTCGCAGATGCCTTCCAGCACCTGGGCGTATTCGAGATCGTTGGAACCGCATTCCTGCTGGTAGATCGGGCGGCACTGCGCTTCACCCCAGAAGGCGCACCAGGCCGAAAGCCGCTCCGCCGAACAGACATGCTCGGAGAAGTCGGCCCTGACCAGGGCGTCGAGCTGCTCGGCAGGGTCTTGGCCAACGCTTTCCAGCGCGGCGATCCAGTTGTCGCGGTATTCCTGGGCCAGGTAGAGCAACGTTTCGGTGAGCAGCTTTTCCTTGGTTTCGAAATGGAAGTTGACCAGTCCGTGGGAAAGGCCGGCCGTCTGGGCGACATCGGTCAAGGTTGTCCGGGCATAGCCACGCCTGGCGATGGTGTCGATGGTCGCCTCGATCAATTGCCGTCGGCGCGCGTCGCGGCTCAGCTTGCGGCGTGATCGGTCGAGGATTTCGGCTGCAGCCATGCGAGTCGGCCTCCGGCGGGCGTTGCTCATCCCTTGCAAATCTTGTGGCCGCGCAAAAGGGCACGACCGTGGCCTGGGAGTCATTTTATACTGATTGACAGATCAGTCAAAATCGGGCCTGATCTGGACAATCCCGCAACGGCCGACCGGGGGGAGTGTGGTCCGGTTGACGCGGCGGCAAGACCGGGAGGACTGCATGCTCGCCAATACGCGAAACCTGAGCCGTTCGAATGCGCACTACCGTAACGCGTTGAAGCGGTTGCCGCTCGGTGTGTCATCGACCTTCCGCTACTGGGGCGACGATCGGACAATCTACGTCAAGCGCGGCAAGGGCGGGCGCGTCTGGGACATCGACGACAATCAATATGTCGACTACCGGCTTGGCTATGGTCCGGCGATCCTGGGCTATGCCGACGATCGTGTCGACGCGGCAGCCCGACGGGGCATGGAGGTGGGCGGCGTGTTCGCGCTCTCCACGGAGCGGGAACTGACTGTCGCCGATCGCATCGCCAACATGGTGCCGTCGGTCGATCTCGTGCGGTTTTCCAATTCCGGAACGGAAGCGGTGATGGCGGCGTTGCGCCTGGCGCGCGCCTATACCGGGCGGGAAAGCTATGTGCTGATCGAAGGCAGCTATCATGGCCTGTTCGATGCAGCGATGTGGATGGCCGACGTCGGCGAGTGGAACCCCGACAGCCGCTCCGACCCCGAGACCGTGCCCTATTCCAAGGGCATTCCCATGCAGCTGAAAGACCTTGTCCACCTGACGCCGATGAACGATCCGAACCGGCTGGAGGATATCTTTGCCCGGCACGGCGATTCGATCGCGGCGATGCTGATCGAGCCGATCCAGGGCAATTGCTGCGGCATCTCGGCCGATACCGAATTTGTCAGGCTCGCCCGCGACCTGTGCACCCGGCATGGCGCGCTGCTGATCGTCGACGAAGTCAAGACCGGATTCCGCGTGGCGCGCGGCGGCGTGCAGTCGCTGCACGGGGTGACGCCCGACATTTCCACCTTCGCAAAGGCGATGGCGAATGGCTACCCGATCGCCGCGCTGGGCGGCCGCGAAAAGGTCATGCGGATGTTCCGCTACGGTGGGGCGGCGCATGGCGGGACCTACACTGCGCATGCCGTGTCCCTGGCCGCTGCCGAAGAGTGCCTGCGCATCCTCGACGAGACCGATGCACTTGAGACCATCGCCACCGCCGGCGCCAGGCTGAAGGCCGGCATCAAGGCCATCCTCGACCGGCGCGGCATCGTGCATTCCTTTGCCGGGCACGATTCGATGTTCGGCGTGTTCTTCGCCGAGGAGCCGCCGGGCAACTACCGCGACTGGAAACGGTCGGACTACACGTTCTACGACACGATGGCGTATCATCTCCACGATCTCGGCGTCATCTGCGAGCCCGATTCACGGGAGCCCTGGTTCATGTGCGAAGCCCATGACCAGTCCTGCCTCGACGACACGTTGCGCGCGGTCGAACTGGCCGTCGACCGCGCCCAGGAGCAACTGGCGGCCCGGCCACAATCGTGAAGCGGCATGATGCCATCGTCGTCGGCGCGGGCCACAACGGCCTGGTGACGGCCTGCTATCTGGCGCGGGCCGGGCTCGATGTGCTCGTGGTTGAGAAGAACGACTGGGTCGGCGGCGCGGCGGTGTCGCGCTCGTTGTTTCCGGGCGTGACCTATTCGAACTGCTCCTACGTATCGTCGCTGTTGCGGCCCGAGATCATCCGAGACCTCGAACTGCCGAAATACGGGCTGCAGATCGTGCCCTATGAAGGCGGCGCGGTGTTCACCCGCGACGGCGGTTACCTGTCGATGTTCCGCGACCACGATGCCAACCGTCGCGAATTCGCGCGGTTCTCGCCGCGCGACGCTGAAGCCTATGACCGTTATGCGCGTGACGTGCTGCGCCACTGCCGCTTCATCCGCCCGATGCTGTTGCGCACACCGCCCGATCCGTCATCGTTTCGCATCCGCGATGTCCAGGAACTGGCCTGGCTTGGGCGCAAGATGCTCGACCTGCCGGAAGACGATGCCGCAGACATGATCCGGTTCTGGACCATGAGCATTTCCGACTATCTCGACGAGTATTTCGAGAACGATGTCATCAAGGGCTATCTTGCCGTCTCGGCCATCATCGGCACGGCACTCGGCCCGATGTCGCCGGGTTCGGCCTATGTGCTCCTTCACCACTACATGGGCGACGTCGACGGCAACATCGGCGCCTGGGGCTATGCGCGCGGCGGCATGGGCGCGATCACCCAGGCGCTCGCGGCGGATTTCACCGCGCATGGCGGCACGATCCGCGCCGGACGGGGCGTTGATCGGATCATCACCAGCGGCGGCCGCGCCACCGGTGTCGTGCTTGACGGCGGTGAAGAGATCAATGGCGACCGCGTGGTGTCGGGCATGGACGTCAAGCGAACGTTCCTCGGCTGCGTGGACGAAAGCGCGCTGCCGGACGGGTTCCTGCGCCGGGTGCGGAACTTCAAGAGCCGCGGCTCGTCGGGCAAGCTCAACATTGCGCTCGACGGCATGCCGGCCTTCCCCGCCCTGCCGGCCGATTCGACCTCGATCCGTGGCGATCTGCACTTCACCGATTCCATCGCCCGCATGGAGCGCGCCTATGACGACTGGAAAGCCGGGCGGTTCTCGCGCGATCCGTTCCAGGACATGATGATTCCGTCGCTGCTCGATCCGACGCTGTGCGAGCCGGGCAAGCATTTCATGAGCTGCTTCGTGCAGTACTGCCCGCCGAAGATCGACGGGCGCGACTGGACGGATGCCGACCGTGATGCCTTCGCCAATACGGTCATCGACCAGATCGAGGCTTACTCGCCAGGGTTCCGCAGTCGCATCCTGCACTATGAAGCCCGCACGCCGCGCGAACTTGAAGCCGAGGTCGGTCTGACCGACGGCAACATCTTCCAGGGGGAACTGACCTTCGACCAGCTCCTGTTCAATCGTCCGGTTCCCGGTGCCGCGCAATACCGCACGCCGATCAGGGACCTGTGGCTTTGCGGGTCGACCACCCATCCCGGCGGCGGCGTGATGGGGGCGCCCGGCCGCAATGCGGCCGCCGAGATCCTGCTGTCCATGAAACGCCGGGCACCGATGAGCGAAGCCTATGAAGTCCTTTGATGCCATCGTGATCGGCGCTGGCGTAAACGGCCTGGCCGCTGCCGGACGCCTGGCGCTGTCTGGCGCCAGGGTCGCCATTGTCGAAAAATCCGATCATGTCGGCGGCGCCATGGACACCGTCGAGTTCATGCCCGGCTATCGCGCCAGCGGCGTCGCCCACCTCATGTTCATGCCGGACGCGCGCGTGATCAGGGAACTCGAGCTGGAGCGCCATGGCTTTGCACTCGCCGCCGAGGGGATTGCCACGACGGCGCTCTCGGCCGATGGCCGGCATCTTCGTCTCGAAGGCGCCTTTGGCGAATCCATCGCCGGCGACCTCGATGCCGGCGATCGCGCCGAGTGGGCGCTGCTGCGCGCCCGCCTGCTGCGCCAGGCTGCATTGCTGGCGCCGTTCAATGCCATGGTGCCGCCGAGGCTGGCGCGCGGCGCGGGCAACGATCTGCTGGCGATCGGCCGGCTCGCAATGCGCATGCGCCTGGCCGGGCGCGAGGAGTTCCGTGAACTCATGCGCATGCTGCTCATCAACGTCGCCGATGCACTCGACGAGGGCATTGCGGATGAACGGCTCAAGGGGGTCATAGCCCATGATGCCGTGCTCGGCTCGCATCTGGCGCCGCGCTCGCCCAACTCGCTCATGCTGCTGCTGCACCGGCTCTCGGGAACCGTGAATGGCCGGCAGGGCGCGCTTGGCGTCCCCAAGGGCGGCATGGGGGGTGTCGCGCAGGCGTTCGAGCGGGCGTTGCACGGGCTTGGGGTCGAGGTCGTCACCGGTGCCCAGGCCAGCCGGCTGGTCGTGGACGGCGAAGCGGCGACAGGCATCGTTCTGGCCAGCGGCGAGACGCTGCGAGCCCGGATGGTGCTGGCCGCCACCGATCCGAAGACCGCGCTGCTCGCCCTGGCCGGTCCGTCGATGCTGGACACCGGTGTCATTCGGCGCGTGCGTTCGATCCGGTCGCGCGGGCATGTGGCGCGCCTGCATCTGGCGCTGTCGGGACCTCCGGATTTCCGCGGCGCCGACCTTGCCACGCGGCTGGTCGCCGCGCCATCGCTGCGGGCCGTGGAGACGGCCTTCGATCCGGTCAAGTATGGTGAGGTGCCGGAGCGTCCGGTGCTGGAAATCCTGGTGCCCAGCGCGTTCGAGCCCGGGATGGCGCCGCCGGGGCACCATGTGCTGTCGATCAACGCCATGTATGCACCGGTCGAGCCGCTGGGCGGCTGGAACAAGGCGCGCGGGCTGTTCTTCGATCGGGTGATGGCGGTGCTGGAGGATCATGCGCCAGGCATCGGCAAGCTCGTCGTCGGTGCGCAATTGCTGACGCCGCGCGACCTGGAAGATCGCCATGGCCTCGTCGGCGGCGATTGGCACCATGGCGAGCTGGCGGTGGAGCGCATGCTGTTCCTGCGGCCGACAGTCGGCCTGTCGCAGTATCGCACGCCAGTCACCGGCTACTATCTGGCGGGCGCGGGATCGCATCCCGGCGGCGGCGTTTCGGGCGCGGCGGGATGGAATGCTGCCGGCGTGGCCCTGGAGGATGGGCGATGAACGATCCGCGCCTGCATTTTCGCCGACCGATGCTGGAATCGCCGTTTCATCCGCGCACATCGGCGGCCAACCGGCTCCATGCCTGGGGCCGCTGGGGCGGCTACGTTGCCGCGCTCGCCTATGAAGACGAGACCATGGAATACTCGGCCATCCGCGGGCAGGCGAGCCTCTATGACCTGTCGCCGATGGTAAAGTACCGCATCGCGGGCGCCGATGCCGAAGCGTGCCTGAACCGCCTGACACTGCGCGACGTGCGCAAGCTGGCCGTTGGCGCGGTGCACTACACTGCGTGGGTCGACGACCATGGACAGATGCTCGACGACGGGACGCTGTTCCGCATCGAGGACACCGCGTTCATGCTGTGCTGCCAGGAGCGGCATCTGCCCTGGCTCATCGACAGCGCCTACGGCTTCAATGTCGAGATCACCGATGCCACGGAGGACCTTGCCGCGGTGTCGCTGCAAGGGCCGTGCGCCTACGCGGTCCTGCGCCGAGCCGGATTCGCCGATGCGGCGAGCCTCAGGCCATTCCGGCATCGGCAGTTCGATTTCGACGGCGCGGCGCTGATGATCTCGCGCACCGGCTTCACCGGCGATCTCGGCTACGAACTGTGGGTGGAGCCAGGGCGCGCGCTGGCGCTCTGGGACCGGCTGATGGATGCAGGCGCACCGCTCGGTCTGCGCCCCGTGGGCTCCAGCGCGCTCGACCTGGCGCGCATCGAGGCCGGCTTCATCATCGCCAACATGGATTTCGTGCCCGCCGTCCAGGCGGTCCGCCCCGACCGCAGCCGTTCGCCGTTTGAAGTCGGGCTCGACTGGATGGTCGACTTCGACAAGGGGCATTTCAACGGACGCCGGGCACTCAAGGCGGAACGCGACGGCGGCACTTCGCGTTTCTCGCTGGTCGGGCTGGATATCGACGGCAACATCCCGGCCGACCACGCCATCATCTATCACGACCGGCGCACCGAGGCGGGCATCGTCACGGCCGCCGCCTGGTCGCCATCGGCCAAGCGCAACATCGCACTCGCATCGCTCGACCGCGCCTTCCTGTCGCGCGCCGACAATCTCTGGGTCGAGATCTATGCGCTGCGCGAGTTGCAGTATCACAAGCTCATGGTGCGGGCGCGCATCGCGCCGCGCCCGTTCTTCGATCCGCCGCGGCGGCGCGCCGATCCGCCCGGCGAGAACTGACGGGGAAAGACGATGAATGCGCCCGCCGCACCGCATCCACAGTCGCCGCTGCTCAACCATTGCCCGCCGACGCTTCCGGCATCCGCATACCGGGATCCGGCGCGGTTCGACCTGGAGATGCGGGCCATCTTCCGGCAAGAATGGATCCATGTGACCCGGCTCGACGACATCGTGCCGATGTCGCTGCGCCGCGTCCATGTTGCCGGGCAGAACATCCTCCTCGTGCGCGATGGCGAAGGCGTGGTGAGGGCGTTCCTCAACAGTTGCCGGCACAGGGGCGCCGAACTGTGCGAGACCGACAGCCGCAAGCTCGGCTCGCGTCTCATCTCCTGTCCCTACCATCAGTGGTCCTACGGACTGGATGGCAGGCTGGCGCGCATTCCCTGGGCGACGCCGACGGCGGACTTCCGCAAGGAAGACCACGGGCTCATTCCGGTGCATGTCCGGGTGTGGAACGGTTTCGTGTTCGTTTCGCTGGCCGCCGAGCCGCCACCCTTCGAACTCGCCCCGGACCTTGGCGTGAGCGCGCTCGACAACTGGCCAATGGCCGACCTGGTCACCGGCCATGTCTTCGAAAAGGAGCTTGCCTGCAACTGGAAGGTCTTCTGGGAGAACTACAACGAGTGCCTGCACTGCCCGGGCATCCATCCGGAACTGTGCGACATGGTGCCGGTCTATGCGCGGGGCGTGATGTCGCCGGCGGAGGAGCCCGGCTGGACCCCGGATACGCCGGCGCCGGCAAGCAACCTGAAGCCCGGTGCTCGCACCTGGACATTGTCGGGGATGCCCTGCGGGCCGGAGTTCCCCGGTCTCTCCGACGCCGAGCGGGCCGCGGGCTACACGTTCGTGACGCTTTATCCGACGATGTTCATCGTCGCCCATGTCGACTATGTCCGTGCCGTCACGCTCACACCGCTCAGTCCGGAACGAACGCGCCTGACCGCGACCTGGCTGTTTCCGCCCGAAACGCTCGGCCGGCCGGGCTTTGACCTGCACGATGTCACCGGCTTTGCCACCATGGTGCTCGAACAGGACGGGGCGGCCTGCGAGATGAATCAGCGCGGTCTCGTCAACCAGGGTTTTCAGGGCGGCACGCTGATGCCGCAGGAGTTCGACATCCGCCGTTTTCATCGCTGGGTGCTCGAACGGGCGCCGATCGCGCCGGACAATGGAGGAGCATCGCATGACACGGCATGACCACACGGAGCCCGAAGCCGTTCCGGTCGAGTGGGATCGTTCCGGGCTCCCGGCCTGGACCTATCATTCCCGTGCGCTGCTGGCGCTCGAAATGTCGGAGGTCTTCCTCACTCACTGGCAGATCGCAGGGCATGTTGCCGACATTCCGCAGCCCGGCGACCACATCGCCTTCGACATCGGCAACGAGCGGGTGCTTGTCATTCGTGGCCAGGACGGCATCGTGCGTGCCATGCACAATATGTGCCGGCATCGCGGCGCGCGACTGGTCACGGACGCGCACGGCCATTGCCGCAACGCGCTGGTCTGCCCGTTCCACGGCTGGGTCTACAATTTCGACGGCACGCTGCGCGGCGCGGCGCGCCCGAAAAGCTTCGGCGAGCTCGACAAGGACGAATTCGCGCTGGCGCCGATCGAAAGTGAAATCTGGAATGGCTTCATCTTCGTTCGGCTGAACCCGGGTCCCCAACCCGCGGTCGCCGAGTGGCTGGCGCCCTTCGACGCCGATGCCCGCGCCTATGATTTTGCCGGTCTGGTCCCGGCCGGTGATTTCACGGGACAGGAATTGCCGGTCAACTGGAAGTCGGTTCGCGACGTGGACAATGAAGGCTACCATGTCGCCATGGCGCATCCGGCGCTCCAGGATCTCTACGGCGCCAGCTATGTGGATCATGTGCTTCCCGGCGGACTGTCGCTATCGATCGGCCGCTACAACCCGCATGCGGGCCGCCGTCCGAGCGTGCGGGCTTACGTCACGCTGGCGCCGGAGGCCAAATGGCTCCCGCCGGGGATGCGCAGGCAATGGTCCTACTACGGGACGTTTCCAAACGGGGTGATCGCGGCCACGCCCGAGATGGTGCAATTCTACCAGGAATTCCCCGTCGATACCGGCCGCACCTTCATCCGCGGCAGGACGTACCGGCGCCCGAACGAGGATCGCCGCACGCGGATCGCACGATACCTGGTCAAGCGGATCGACCGCGAGACCTACGACGAGGACATCGCGCTGTCGATCGCATCGAACGATGCGATGAAGTCGACCGCCTTTTCCGGGTTCCACCTGTCGGACCTCGAATATGGCGTTCGCCGCCACCATGACCGGTTGCGGGCACTGCTACCGGTCGTCGAGCTTCCAGAGCCGCCGGCCGAAGCCGACATGCCCCAACTCAACGGGCTTCTCGCCGGGCGGTCCGGTTCGCAGCGCTTTTGAGGCTCGCCAAACACGATTTTCGCGCTAACAATGAACGCCAGTCCCGAGAGGAGTGCAAAGATGAGCCGATTTTCCCGCCGCACGATGCTGACCCTTATGGGTTCCACGCTGGCCATGCCCTATGTGCGCCGGGCGCGCGCCGAGGATGCGGTCGTCAACATCTACAATTGGGCCGACTACATCGGCGAGACGACGCTGGAGGATTTCACCAAGGCCACCGGTATCGAGGCGGTCTACGATACCTACTCGTCGGCGGAGGAAATGCAGGCCAAGATGCTGGCCGGCTCGTCGGGCTACGATGTCGTGGACCACGCCGGCGTCGACATGCCGCGCATGATCAAGGCCGGCATCTACCGCAAGCTCGACAGATCGCTGCTGCCGAGCTGGGGCAATCTCGACCCGGAGGTGCTGCGCATCGTTTCCGGCTGGGACCCGGCCAACGAATACGGCATGCCCTACATGTGGGGCTCGGTCGGCATGACCTACAATCTGGACATGATCAAGGAACGTCTTCCCGATGCCGACCTGACGTCGCTCGACGTGATCTTCAAGCCGGAGAACGCCGCCAAGCTTGCCGATTGCGGCATTTCCATCCTCGACAGCCCCACCGACGCGATGCTGATGGTGCTGCGTTATCTCGGGCTCGACGGCGACACGACCAATATCGCGGACTACGACAAGGTGGTCGAGGCATTCAAGCCGATCCGCCAGTATATCCGGACCTTCGACAACACGAACTACCTCAACGCCATCCCGAACGGCGAGCTGTGCGCGATCAACAACTGGTCGGGCGACTATGCGACGGCGCGGACCCGCGCGGAGGAAGCCGGTATCGAGATGAACCTTGGCTACTTCGTGCCGAAGACCGGCGCTCCGGCCTGGGTCGATTGCATGTGCATTCCGGCCGATGCCCCGCATCCGGAGAACGCGCACAAGTTCCTTGAATTCATGCTGCAGCCAGAAGTCGCGGCCGGCTGCACGAATTTCACCTACTATGCCAACGGGAATGCCGCCTCGAAGGCGTTCATCGACCCGGAGGCGCTCAACGATCCGGCGGTCTATCCCGATGCCGAGACGGTCGCGCGCATGTGGGCGCCGAAACCGTTTTCCGAGGAGCAGGAACGCGCCTACACACGCGCCTGGCAGGCGATCAAGACCGGAAGCTGATCCGGGTCCGCGGCGGAGGGACGGGACATGGCTGCTGAGGCGGACAAGGCCGGCCTGCCGGCATGGGGCAAGGGCAGGCCCTATATCCGCATCGAGAATGTCAGCAAGCGGTTCGGCGATTTCACTGCCGTTGACAACGTGACCCTCAGCATCGAGCAGGGCGAACTGTTCGCCCTGCTCGGCGGCTCAGGGTGCGGCAAGACCACGCTCCTGCGCATGCTGGCCGGTTTCGAAACGCCGAGCTCAGGGCGCATCCTTATCGATGACCAGGACATGGCCGGGGTGCCGCCCTATCAGCGGCCGGTCAACATGATGTTCCAGTCCTATGCGCTTTTCCCGCACATGAGCGTGGAGAAGAATGTCGGTTACGGGTTGAAGCACGAGGCGATGTCGGACGCGGAACGCCGCGACCGCGTTCGCGCCATGCTCGACCTGGTGCAGTTGACTCCACTCGCTGGCCGAAAGCCGCACCAGATTTCCGGTGGCCAGCGCCAGCGCGTGGCGCTCGCCCGCGCGCTTGCCCGGCAGCCCAAGGTGCTGCTTCTCGACGAACCGCTCGGCGCGCTCGACAAGAAACTGCGCGAGCACACGCAGTTCGAACTGGCCAACATCCAGTACAAGACCGGCATCACCTTCGTCGTCGTGACCCACGACCAGGAAGAAGCGATGACGCTCGCCACCCGCATCGCGGTCATGGACCAGGGCGTGGTCAGGCAGGTCGGGTCGGCTACCGAGATCTACGAGTTTCCCAGGAGCCGTTTCGTGGCCGGGTTCATCGGCTCCATCAACATGGCCGACGGCACGGTGGAACAGGCCGGCGACGATGGAACGGTCGTTGACGTGCCCGCGTTTGGCGGACGTTTTCGCGCCCGGGCCGACCGGCGGCTGTCGCCCGGCGACCGCATCAGTTTCGCGGTGCGGCCGGAAAAGATCGCGATCACGCGTGGCAAGCCGGAACGCGCGGCCAATGCGATGACCGGGGTTGTTCATGACCTCGGCTATTTCGGCAAGGACTCGCTCTACCGGGTAAAGCTGGGCAATGGCACGGTGCTGTCGGTCAACAGCGTCAACATGCGCCGGGCCGGTGAAAACGAGCGCGTGGCGCAATGGGAGGACAAGGTCTGGCTGTCATTTGATCCCTCCGCCGCGATCCTGTTGACGGAGTAGGTCGATGCACCGCCCGCAATCCTCGCTGGCGCGCTGGTTCGACCGTTCCGGCTGGCGTTCCGGTATCATCGCCACGCCCTATGTCTGGCTTGTCCTGTTCTTCCTGATGCCGTTCATCATCGTCGTGGCGATGAGTTTCGCGGTGACCGCCCCGACCGCCCCGCCCTTTGCCTTCAAGGACGGATTCCCCTGGATCGACCTGCGCAATTTCGCGCGGCTTGAATCCGACACGATCTATGTCCGCTCCTATTTCATCTCGGTGACGAACGCCGCGACGGCGACCCTGCTCTGCCTGCTCATCGGCTATCCGATGGCGCTCGGGCTGACGCGGGTATCGCGAAGCTGGCGCAACATCCTTTTGATGCTGGTAATCCTGCCGTTCTGGACCTCGTTCCTGCTGCGCGTCTACGCGTGGATCGGGCTCATGGGCACGAATTCCTGGTTCAATCGCGGCCTGACCTCGCTGGTCAACCTGGTAGTGCCGGCTGACATGGCGCTGCGCTCGATCCCGATGATGAACACGAATTTCGCGGTCGTGCTCGTCATGGTCTATTCCTACCTGCCATTCATGATCCTGCCGCTCTACGCCAATCTGGAGAAACTCGACACGACACTCAACGAGGCGGCGATGGACCTCGGATCGCGCCCGTGGCGGGTTTTCGTCGACGTGACGTTGCCGCTTTCGATGCCCGGCATCATCGCCGGCGGCCTTCTCGTGTTCATTCCCGCCTCGGGCGAACTCATCATTCCGAGCCTCGTCGGCTCGGCCTCCGACCCGATGATCGGGCGGGTGATTTCGGACGAGTTCTCCTCGGCGCGCGACTGGCCGATGGCATCGGCGGTCGCGGTTGCCCTTCTCATGTTCCTCGTCCTTCCGATGATGGCCTACAGCCATTTCGAGACGAGGGCACAGGCGCGGCGCGAGGAAGAGCCATGAACCGGCGGCCGATCTTCCTGATTTCCTGCCTGGCGTTCGGCTTCGCCTTCTTCTATGTGCCGATCCTGTCGATGATGGCATTTTCGTTCAACAAGTCGCGGCTGGCGACAGTCTGGGGCGGCTTTTCCTTCCAGTGGTACGGGCGCCTGTTCAAGAACGATCAGGTGATCGACGCGGCGATCCTGTCGATCCAGATCGCCGTGGTCAGCGCCACCATGGCCACGATCCTCGGCACGATGGCCGGCATTGCCCTGGCGCGCTTCCGGCGCTTTCGCGGCCGCACGCTGTTTTCCGGGCTGGTCACCGCGCCGCTGATCATGCCGGAAGTCATCACCGGCATCTCGTCGCTGATGCTGTTCATCCTGATGGCGGAGTGGATCGGCTGGCCGGGCAAGCGCGGCTTCACCACCGTCACCATCGCCCACATCACGTTCTCCATGACCTATGTGACGACGATCGTGCAATCGCGCCTGTCATCGGCCGACATCGCCATCGAGGAGGCGGCGGCCGATCTCGGGTCGCGGCCGTGGCAGGTGATGAAGGACATTACCATCCCGATCATTTCGCCGGCGATTCTGGCGGGCTGGCTGCTGGCCTTCACGATTTCGCTCGACGATGTCGTGATCACCAATTTCACCACCGGACCGGGGGCCACGACCCTGCCGATCCTTGTGTGGAGCAAGGTCAAGCTCGGCGTGACGCCTGACATCAACGCGCTGGCAACCATCATCGTCCTGACCGTTGCCGCAGGCGTCACCATCGCCGGCATCATCATGGCGCGCGCTGACCGGAAACGCGACCGGGACATCCAGATGGCCATCAAGTCGAACGCATGATCCGGATCGAACACGACGAAGACCGGCGCCAACGCGCCTTTCTCGACATGGCGCCAGGCGAGCCGGGGTCCGGGCGCGTGCGCTACGCGGCTGCCATGCACTTCTTTCAGCGAGGCATGCTGTCGCGCCGGGCGCTGGAGATCTATCGCATCGCCGCCAAGCTTGATCATGAAGACCCGCGCGAAGCGCTGGCGCGTCAGGGTCATGCGATCGAGCTGACCGGCGGTGAGGCAGGAGCTCTGGCCATCGCCGGCCTGGTCGATGCCGTCGACGGCTATCTGGCCGCATTCGAGGGTGATGGCGTCCGGGCGGTGCGCGACGGCCTTTCCCGCAATCGCGACGGGTTCATCCGGCCACGCCATGCCGAGCGCCCGGCGGTGGTCGACGAGCATCTTGAGCCGGCGTTGCGCCACCTGGCAGCCGGCGGACAGTCCCCGCTGGCCGATGCGGTCCGTAATGCCGCATCCTGCCTTGTCTGGCACACCTATGACGGATACGACCCCGAGCGGATCGGCGCGGCGTTCCGCGACGGACACGCCTATGCGTCCATCATCGGTGAAAGCGCCGCCATCCCGGGCGAGGACTATGATCTCGGACTGTTCCTGATCGCGCCGCATGTGTTCTATCGCGACCATCGGCACAAGGCGCCGGAGCTTTACGCGCCGCTGACCGGGCCGCATGGCTGGCGGTTTGGACCCGGGGAGCCGCTGGCATGGCTGCCTGCCCACACGCCGGTATGGAACGAGCCGTTCCGGCCGCATGCGACCAAGGTTGGCGCCGTGCCGTTCCTGTGCATTTTCGGCTGGACCCGGGACGTGGCGGAGCCTGCGACCGTCATTGCCGCGGATGACTGGCCGCAGATCGAGGCGATGCGCGAGACCCCGCCATGAGCACCGTTGCCGACCTGGTACTCGTCAACGGCGATGTCGTCAGCATGGATCCGCTCAGGCCGCGAGTTCGTGCCGTGGCGATCGCCGGCGGTCGCATCATGGCGACAGGCGCCGACGATGCGATGTTGTCGCTGGCAGGGCCGCACACGCGTGTGATCGATCTCGGCGGACGCATGGTTCTTCCAGGCTTCCAGGATGCCCATATCCACCTGCAGGATGGCGGGCTCGATCTGGCGCAGAATGCGGCGCTATGGGACGTGCGTTCCATCGAGGCGCTCCAGGCCGTGCTGGCCCGTCACGCGGCCGCCTTCGACGGGCCGTTCATCATCGGCTGCGGCTGGCAGCCGGGCGTGTTCACCGCCGAGAATCTCACCCGTCACGTGCTCGACGCGGTCATCTCCGACCGGCCCTGCCTTGTCTATGATTCGGGCTATCACAATGCCTGCCTGAACTCGAAAGGGTGCGAGATGGCCGGCATCGTGGCCGGCACGCCGGACCCGCCGAACGGCCATTTCGTGCGCGATGCCGCCGGCGTGCCGACCGGCATGCTCAACGAGGATGCCATCTATCATGCTCGCGACCGGCTGCCCGAGCCGACGGAGGAGGACTATGCCGCGGGCGTGCTGGCCGGGCAGGCGCACTGCAACCGCAACGGCATCACCGGTGTGCTGGATGCGATGGTCCGGGAACGCCATGTCCGCGTCTATCAACGGCTGGCGGATGCGGGTCGCCTCACCCTCAGGGTTGCATCCACCGCCGTCATTTCCCCGGACGAGCCGCTGTCGACGGCGCTCGGGCGGATCCGGTCATTGCGGCACGAGGCCCGCCATCCGCATTTCAAGGTGCATTCGGCGAAGTTCTTCCTCGACGGCGTTCTGGAGAACCGGACGGCGGCGATGATCGAGCCTTACGCCGATGGGGAAGGCGGCAACGCCCCGCTGATGTTTGGCGACAATGCCGTGAGGGACCTGTTCGTTGCGTTTGACGCCGAGCGATTCCAGATTCATGTCCACGCCATCGGCGATGCCGCCGTGCGTGGCGCGCTCGATGGTCTGGAGGCGGCGCGCGCCATCAACGGACCATGGCCGTCGCTGCACCAGATCGCCCATGTGCAAGTGACCGATCCAGCCGATTTCGGCCGTTTCGGCGCGCTTGGGGCAATGGCCAACATGCAGCCGCTGTGGGCTCGCCATGAGCCCGACATTCCCGATCGGACCATGGCCATGGTCGGCGTGGAGCGGGCACGGAACGTCTACGCCTTCCGCTCGCTGATCGATGCCGGCGCGCCGTTCTGCCTGTCGAGCGACTGGCCGGTCTCGACCCTCAATCCGTTCGAGATCATCGAAACCGCGCTGACGCGCCAGCCGCCGCGCCGGGTCCATGGCGACGTCGAACCGTTTTTCCCCGAACAGAGGCTGACGCGCGAGGAGTGTCTTGCCGGCTATACCGTCAACGCGGCTGTGGCCTGCTGGCGCGCCGGGGAGACGGGGTCGCTGGCGCCAGGCAAATCGGCCGACCTCATCGTGCTCGATCGCGACATCCTGGCCTGCGACGTCCACGACATTGGCGGGACCGTCGTGCTGCTGACGCTGTTCGAGGGGCGTGAGGTATGGCGCGATCCTTCGTTTGCGCGATGAGGCCTACCAGCGCACCGCTTCACCGGGCGCCGCCGCTTCGATGGCGAGCGCATGAAGTCCGGCATCGAGTTCGTCCTTCACCAGCGCGTTGATGGTGCGGTGCCGGTCGACCCGACTCATGCCGGCAAAGCGATCCGCGACGACGCGGATGCGCAGATGCGTTTCGCCCGAGCCGTCGAACTCGGCGGCGTGGCCGTCGACCACATGATGGTGGCCGGCGTGGCGGTCGCTTTCGTTGATGATCTCGAGGCGCTGCGGCGACAGCGCAGCGCGCAGCCGGGCTTCGATCGCGGGCATGATGGACATTGCTCGGGCAAACTCCCATATCGGCCGGGCGGCGTGTCCGCAGGCTGATTCCGGCTTTTGCGCCACGGGTCGGCAAAGTCAATCCTTGTGTCCCGCAGCAATGCTCCCATAATCGGTGCCATGAAGCCATTCTCCGACATGTTCGAACGCATCCGTGTCAGTCGCGACGACGCGGCCGAGGCGCGTTCGGCGTTTCCCGGATGCCAGTGGGATGGTTGCCGGCTGCCGGGCACCCATCGCGCGCCGGTGGGGCGGCACAAGGAAGGAGAGTACTTCCGCTTCTGCCTCGATCACGTGCGGCTGTACAACAAGGGCTACAATTATTTCTCCGGGCTCTCCGACAACGAGGTGGCGCGCTACCAGAAGGAGGCGCTGACAGGCCACCGTCCGACATGGCGCATGGGCGTGGACGGGGACTCACGCGCCGATTTCGCCCGCAGCCGCAATTTCCGCGCCGGGCGCCGTATCCGCGACCCGTTCAACCTGTTTGGCGGCGATCGCGATGCGCTCAACCCGACGCCGCGGGCACGGCGGGCGCGTCCGCTGGAAGCCAAGGCGTTTGAGACACTCGGGCTCGACGAAGGTGCCGATTCGGCCACCATCAAGGCGCGCTACAAGATGCTGGTGAAGCGGCATCACCCTGACGCCAATGGCGGCGAACGCGGTTCGGAGGACCGGTTCCGCGACGTGTTGCAAGCGTACCGATTGCTCAAGCAGGCGGGTTTCTGCTAGAGCCGTCGCGTCTTCACCCAACGCCCGTTCCTGCACCGTACGGACGTCAGATCATTCCGTACGCGGAGAGCCGATGAACAAGATCGATCGCGAAATCGCCAACCTGCCGGACGTGGCGATTTCGGTGGAAAAGCTGTTCGGTTTCAAGTCGACCATGCAGGTTCCGGCCTATTCGGCCGCCGGCGAGCATGTCCCCGACCTCGACCCGGACTATCTGTTCGACGAGGCCACGACGCTTGCGATCTTGGCAGGGTTCGCCTTCAACCGGCGCGTCATGGTGTCTGGCTACCACGGCACCGGCAAATCCACGCACATCGAGCAGGTCGCCGCGCGACTCAACTGGCCGTGCGTGCGTGTCAACCTGGACAGCCACGTCAGCCGCATCGACCTTGTCGGCAAGGATGCGATCGTGCTGAAGGAGGGCAAGCAGGTCACCGAATTCCGCGACGGCATCCTGCCCTGGGCCTACCAGCACAATGTGGCGCTGGTTTTCGACGAGTATGACGCCGGCCGTCCGGACGTGATGTTCGTCATACAGCGCGTGCTGGAATCCTCCGGGCGCCTGACGCTGCTCGACCAGAGCCGTGTCGTGCGCCCGCATCCCGCGTTCCGGCTGTTTGCGACCGCCAACACGATCGGGCTCGGCGACACGACCGGGCTCTACCATGGCACGCAACAGATCAACCAGGCGCAGATGGACCGCTGGTCCATCGTCACGACGCTCAACTACCTGCCGCACGACAAGGAAGCCGCGATCGTTCTTGCCAAGAACAAGGGCTTCCAGAACGAGAAGGGCCGCGACATCATTTCCAAGATGGTGCGCGTTGCCGACATGACCCGGCAGGCGTTCATGAATGGCGACCTGTCGACGGTGATGAGCCCGCGCACGGTCATCACCTGGGCGGAAAACTCCGAGATTTTCGGCAATATCGGCATGGCCTTCCGCCTGACCTTCCTCAACAAGTGCGACGAATTGGAGCGTACGCTCGTGGCGGAGTTCTATCAGCGCGCCTTCGGCGAGGAACTGAAAGAATCCGCGCTCAACGTCGCGCTGAGCTGAACCTGCGGCGATGAGTTCGGCCGGCGACAACATCCGCGGCAAGGTGAAAGGCGGCAGCGAAACCGACGCCTTCAAGCGGGCGATCACCGTCTGCATGCGGGCGATCGCGGCCGACAAGGCGCTCGAGGTCAGCTTTTCCAAGGACAAGCCAGGCCTGGCCGCGGGCAGGGCGCGGTTGCCGGAACCGTCGAAAAAGCCGACGCTTGCCGAACTGCGCGTGAGCCGTGGGCTCGGCGATTCCATGGCGCTGCGGCAGGCCAAGCACAATCCGCAGGTGCATGCGCGACTGGCGCCTGAAGGCCGGCAGGCGCGCGCCGTGTTCGATGCGGTCGAACAGGCCCGGGTCGAGGCGATCGGGGCCAACGCAATGACCGGTGTCGGCGACAATCTCGCCGCGATGCTGGAGGACCGCTACGTCAAGTCCAACCTGACCGAAGCCACGACGCGCGAGACCGCGCCGGCGGAGGAGGCAATCGCGCTGATGGTGCGCGAGCAACTCACCGGGCGGAACGTGCCGGCGAGTGCGCGGAACCTGGTCGAGGCGTGGCGTCCGTTTGTCGAGGAGCGCTGCGGCAAGGATCTTTCACTGCTTACCGAAAAGCTCGACGACCAGGGCGGTTTCGCCCGCCTCGTGCGCGACATGCTGGTGTCGATGGACATGGCGGAGGAATATTCCGACGAGGACCAGGACAGCGACGACGACAGCGCCGACGAGCCGCCGCCGGAGGGCCAGGACCAGGAAGACCAGTCTGGGGACGACGATACGGGCGGCGAGGAGTCAAAGCCCGAGGACAGCGACGAGGGATCCGAGGATTCCAGCGAAGGCGAAGCCGAAGCGTCGGACGCGGCCACCGAGGATGCCGGCGAGGAGGATGACCCGGACTCCGAAACCCCTGGCGAGGCAAAGCGTCCCGAGCCGTCCTACACGCAATTGCCGCCGGATTTCGACTACAAGGTCTTCAGTCCGGCGTTCGACGAGACGGTCGGCGCCGAGGACCTGTCCGACGAAGAGGAACTCGACCGGCTGCGCGCCTATCTCGACAAGCAATTGGCGAGCCTGCAGGGCGTTGTCGGGCGGCTTGCCAACCGGTTGCTGCGCCGGTTGATGGCCCAGCAGAACCGTTCCTGGGAATTCGATCTCGAGGAAGGTGCTCTCGACACGGCGAAACTCGTGCGCATCGTCATCGACCCCATGCAGCCTCTGTCATTCAAGCGCGAGAAGGATACGCGCTTCCGCGACACGGTCGTCACGCTGCTCATCGACAATTCCGGTTCGATGCGCGGCCGTCCGATCACCGTCGCCGCCATCTGCGCCGACATCCTGGCCCGCACGCTTGAACGCTGCGGCGTTTCGGTCGAGATCCTCGGCTTCACCACGAGGGCGTGGAAAGGCGGGCAGGCGCGCGAGAAGTGGCTGAAGGACGGCAAGCCGGCCAATCCGGGCCGCCTCAACGATCTGAGGCACATCATCTACAAGTCTGCCGATGCGCCCTGGCGCCGGGCGCGGCGCAATCTCGGGCTGATGATGCGCGAGGGGTTGCTGAAGGAAAACATCGACGGCGAGGCCTTGTTGTGGGCGCACCGGCGCATCGCCGCCCGGTCGGAGCAGCGCAAGATCCTGATGATGATTTCCGACGGCGCGCCGGTCGACGATTCGACGCTGTCGGTGAACCCCGGCAACTACCTGGAGCGGCATCTGCGTGCGGTTATCGACCTGATCGAGAACCGCTCGCCGGTGGAGCTCATCGCCATCGGCATCGGCCACGACGTGACGCGCTACTACCGCCGCGCCGTGACGATCGTCGATGCGGAAGAACTGGCGGGCGCGATGACCGAGCAGCTCGCCGCGCTGTTCGGCGAAGAAAGCGCGCGCGGCGAACGGCGGGCATCATGAACGGCCGGCAGCGGTTCGCGGCTTCGGCGGCGCTGGTGTTGCTGGCCTTGCCGGCGGCGGCCAAGGACCTTACGGTCACGGCCTACAGGATCGCGAATTTCCGCCTCGGGTCGGCTGAAACGCGGTTCGGAAGGCTGGAATTCAATGGCGGCCTCGATCTGCGATCGGATGACGATGATCTCGGGGCGCTTTCGGCCATCCGTTTCCTCACGCCTGGCCGCCGGTTCATGGGCGTCGCCGATACCGGCTTCTGGTATTTCGGAACGATCGAGCGCGACGACGCCGGGCGACCGAGCGGGGTCTCGGCGTTTTCCATGCAGGAAATGGTCGATTCCGCCGGCAAGGTGATCGGTGAGAAGTGGCAGACCGATGCCGAGGGACTGGGGCTTCGCGATGGCGTGGCCACGGCGAGTTTCGAGCGCAAGCATCGCGTTTCGGAGTACCGGGTCGATGAGGCGGCCATGGGTGGTCCGGCCGGTGATGTGCCGTTCCTGGTGCCGGGTCACGAGTTGAGGAGCAATCGCGGTTTTGAGACGGTGGCGCAATCGCCGGCCGACGGACCGCTTGCTGGCGCGCGAGTGATCGTGTCGGAGAAGAGCCTCGACCGGAATGGTGATGTATTCGGCGCCGTTCTGGAGGGGCCGCGCAAGGGTATCTTCTCCGTGGCCCGATCGGGCGAGTTCGACATTACCGACGGCGCATTCCTGCCGGATGGCGATCTCGTCCTGCTGGAGCGGGCGTTCTCGATGGCGGAGGGGGTGCGGATGCGCCTGCGCCGCATCGCCGGCGACACGATCGCCAAGGGTGCGCGCGTCGATGGCGAGATCCTGATGGAAGCCGACCTGACATCGCAGATCGACAACATGGAAGGGCTGGATGCCTGGCAGGCGCCGGATGGCACGACGATGCTGTCAATGGTTTCCGACGACAATCATTCGCTGCTGCAGCGCACGCTCTATCTCGAGTTCCGGATGGTGTCGGACTGACGGGCGGGCTCAGGCCGGGGCGCGGGCCGCGCCAAGCCAGGCCATCGCAAGGCGGTAGGGCAGCAAAGCGAAGGCGGCGATCAGAAGTTTCACCGCGAGGTCCCCGAGCGCCCAGGAGATCCAGCGCGGCGCTTCCATCGACAGGGTGCCAAGGAGCGGCGCGGCCTGCGTCGCGAATTCATCGCCCGGTCCGACGAGCGCGAACGCGCCGGCAAAGGCGATGGTGAAGAACACCGCGGTATCGACAATCGAGCCCAGAACTGAGGACAGGGCGGGCGCGCGCCACCAGGTTTGCCGGCGCAGTCGGTTGAACACGGTAACGTCGAGGAGTTGCGCGGCGAGGAACGCGGAGCCCGACGCGGCGGCGATACGGGCGAGTCTGCCCGGTGTGGTCTCGAAATCCACAAGGCCTGCAGCATGGAGAAGGCCGGGAACCGTCATCGAACATGCGATGGCGACGAAGAAGCCGGCAAAGACGACACGGCGGGCAAATGCCGGTCCATGCCGGCGGTTGGCGAGGTCGGTGACCAGGAAGGCGAAGGGATAGGTGAAGGCGCCCCAGGTCAGGATGTCCGCCAGGGACAGATTGCCGAGCTGGCCCTCGACCGGAAACTGGACAAGGACATTGGACGCCGCGACGACGAGTGCCATCGCGGCCGCATGGGGCCAAAGCGCTGCGCGTGTCATTTTTTTATCCTGGGTAATGGAACCAGCCGCGGCGGCAGTGCCGCCACGAGGCGCTGTCAGGCGGCGACTTCGCTGGCGGCCTTCTTGGCCACCTGCTTCTTGAGCAGGCGCGCGCGCTGCGACAGTTCGCGCTCGTCGGCCTTGGCCAGGAACGCATCCAGACCGCCGCGATGCTCGACCGAACGCAGCGCGTTCGCCGAAATGCGCAACCGGTAGGAACGGCCGAGCGCATCCGACAACAGTGTCACATTGACAAGGTTGGGCAGAAAGCGGCGCTTGGTCTTGTTGTTGGCGTGGCTGACGTTGTTGCCGGTCATCACGGCCTTGCCGGTCAGTTCGCAAACGCGGGACATGGTTTCTTCCTTCGATCCTGTCACCACATCGTCGCACCGCAGCGGGAAGTCCGGCCGCGCGCGATGTCTGGCAACCTGTGAAAAAGTCGCGCCGTCATAGTGGCTATCGCCGGGGGCGTCAAGGCGTCCGACGCAGGCGTTCATGACCGGTTCATCGATGACGGCGCATTGACGCCGCCACAATGCCAAATTCGGACGCGACACTGAAGACATGCCCACAAGATTTCCCGCCTTATCCGCCATTGTCCTTGTGCTTTCGTGTGGCGCGGCATCTGCCGCCGAGCGGAGCTTTCGTGCCGACTACACGCTCTCCTACATGGGGGTGACGCTTGGGAAGTCGAGCTTTCGCTCGGTCTATGACGGCAAGGGCTACACGCTCGAATCGTCCTTCGGCAGTGCCGGCCTGGCCTCCATGGTCGCCGACACGTCCGGCAAGGCCAGCGTTCGCGGGCGGGTCGGCAAGGATGGCGCCGAACCGCATTCCTTCGTGCTGACCTATGCGTCCGGGCGCAAGAAGGGCGCGGTGCGGATCGCCTTCGAGGGCGGCAAGGCAGTGCAGTACACGGTCAGCCCGCCGCCGCGGGCCACCAGGGCCGCGGACTATATCGCGCTGACCGACGGCATGCTTGTCGCCGTCGCCGATCCGTTGAGCGGGGCGATCGTGTCGGCGGCCAATCCGTCCGATCTCTGCCGCCGGACGATCAGGCTCTTCGACGGTGAGACCCGCGCCGATCTGGTCCTGTCGCCGAAGGGCACGGGAACGTTTCGCACGGTCGGGTTCTCGGGCGAAACGGTGCGCTGCGCGGCGAAGATCAGGCCGGTTGCCGGATACCGCAAGAAGCGACGCGATGTCGCCACGGTGGCGGCCTCCACGGGCACGATCGACTTCGCGCCGGTCGGGGTCGAAGCGCTGTGGGCACCCGTCGCCATCAGCCTGAGCACCGGGTGGGGACCGGTCAGCGTCACGGCCACCCGGTTCGGCGCGGATTGACCGGCGGGCCGGGAGCGGCGACAAGGCGCGGGGCCGAACGCGGCCCGTCGCACCGAAGGATCCCGGACGATGCCCTTTCCCGGCGGAATCACTGCCGAAGCCAATGGCGGATTGCTGTTCTCGCTCGCCGCTGCCGTGCTCTACCTGGCGATGCTTGACCGGCCGGTGTCGCTGCGGCGCACCATCGTCAAGACCATGACCGTTGCGATCCTGGCCCTGATTGCCTGGCGGGAAGGCGGTCCGGCGCTTCTGGTCGCCGCGCTGGCGCTGTCGGCGGCCGGCGATGCGTTTCTCGCGCATGACGGCGAGAAACCGTTCATGGCCGGGCTGGCGAGCTTCCTTGCGGCGCACCTTGCCTATGTCGGCCTGTTTGTCCTGAACGGGTTTGCCGCTGTCGCGCTGACAGTACCAAGGCTTGCCCTTGCCGGCGCCATCGTTGGCTTGGCGCTGGCGATGATCCTGAAGCTGAGGCCGGTCGTCGGCGCGGCGCTCAGGCTACCCGTGACACTCTACGGCCTTGCCATCGGTGCGATGGGCCTTGCCGCGCTCGGCATCGCAAATCCGCTGGTGCCGCTCGGTGCGGTCGCTTTCATGGCGTCGGACGCGCTGCTCGGCGGTGAGAAATTCCTTGTCGCCGAAGGTTCGCCGATGTCGCGACCGATGCGCGTGGCCGTCTGGGTGCTCTATGTCGCCGGGCAGATGGCCCTGATGCTGGGCATTCTCGCCTGACCGATCAAAAGACATCCTTGCGGCGGCGGATTTCGCCGAACACGTCGGCATCGGTCGCATGCTCCATGCCGAGCCGTCGCCGGATCGCGGGATCGCTCCAGCGCAGGAACGGGTTGGCGGCGAGCTCGTGGGCGATCGTCGTCGGCAAAGTGGGCTTGCCGTGTTCCCGCAGTGCCGCCACTTCGAGGGCGCGCGCCTGGAGCGCCGGATTGTCCGGGTCGATGGTCAGCGCAAAGCGCGCATTGGCGGCGGTGTATTCGTGGCCGCACCAGACACGGGTGTCTCCGGGAAGCGCGGCAAGGCGGGCGAGCGCCGGCTGCATGGCCTCGGCGCCGGCCTCGAACAGGCGGCCGCAGCCGAGCGAGAACAGCGTGTCGCCGGCAAACAGCACGCGGCTTCCCGGAAAATGGTAGACGACATGACCGGCGGTATGCCCGGGCGTCGCGATCACATGCGCGGTTTCATTGCCGAACGTGACGAGGTCGCCATCGCAGACACCGCGGTCAATGCCCGGGATCTTCGCCGCTTCCGCATCCGGACCGACGATGGTCAGGCCGAACCGCTGCTTGAGGGCGAGGTTGGCCTCGACATGGTCGCCGTGCCAGTGCGTGGTCAGGATCAGCGAAGGCGTCCAGCCGGTCTCGCCGATCGCGGCGAGGATGGCGTCCTCCTCGGGCGCGTCGATGAGGGCGGTCAGCCCGGCAACCGGTTCGTGGATCAGCACGCCGTAATTGTCGTCGCGGCAGGGGAAGGCATGGATGATCATGGACACGGTCGCATCTCCCGGTTTCTTCCTTCCATAGTTTCCCGTGCCCGCCCTGTCACCAGCGCGGTTTGAAAGGTTGCGGAAATGCCCTAGATTTGCGCCATGCATGCTGACATCGTGGAGTTGCGGGCCTTCTATTCGACGCTGACCGGGCGGCTGGCGGAGCGGGCCATCGCGACGGCGCTCTCGCTGAACTGGACGCCGATGGCGGACGAGCGCCTGGTTGGGCTCGGCTATTGCCTGCCGTGGCTGGAACGGTTCGGTCCGGACGCGGAGCGCGTGCTGGCGTTGATGCCGGCGGGGCAGGGCGCGGTGAAGTGGCCGGCGGAGGGTCCTTGTGCCACCGCGCTGGTGTTCGAGGAAGACCTGCCGCTCGCCGATTCATCGATCGACCGGCTGCTCATGGTCCATGCGCTGGAGTTCGCGGAAAATCCGCGCGAGACGCTGAAAGAAGCCTGGCGGGTGCTGTCGCCCGGCGGCCGGCTCGTGGCGGTGGTGCCCAACCGGCGCGGCTTCTGGTCACGTTCGGAGCGCACGCCGTTCGGCGCGGGCCGCCCCTACAGCCGGGGACAGATGATCGCGCTTCTGCGCGAGGCCGGGTTCACGCCGACCGGTTTCGCCGAAGCGCTGTTCTTTCCGCCGGTAAGCCGGCGCAGCATACTTGGCGCCTTCGCGCTGATCGAACGGGCCGGCCGGCGGTTCTGGCCGCTGTTTGCAGGCGTCAACATCGTGGTCGCCGAAAAGCGGCTCTACCAGGGTGTTCCGGCCCGGGCGCGCAGTTCACGTCGTGTCTTCGCACCCGTGCTCTCGCCGCAGGGCGCCGGGCGCGCGCCGCTGTCCTGAGGCTGGCGCTCGACAAGGACGCCCGCCGGGTTTATGTCCGCCTCGCCGGCGCAAGGGCCGGAATCCACCGGAGCCTTCGCCGCCATGAGTGCCGACGCGAAACCGAACCGGCCCGAGCCGAAACCGGGCATCCTGTCGATCGCAGCCTATGTGCCGGGCCGAAACGAGGCGCCGGGCGTGGCCAGGGTGCACAAGCTGTCGTCCAACGAGACGCCACTCGGTCCGTCTCCCCGGGTGGCGGCGGCGCTTGCCGAGGCATCGGGCAAGCTCGCGCTCTACCCGGATGGCGAGGCGCGGAAGCTGCGCGAGGCGATCGCGGCGGCGCACGGCCTCAACGCGGCCAACATCTTGGCTTCGAACGGATCGGACGAACTGCTCGGCCTGCTGTGCCAGACCTATCTCAAGCCGGGCGATGAGGCGATCTACACGGAGCACGGTTTCCTGGTCTACCGGATCCAGATCCTCGCCGCCGGCGCCACCCCGGTCGTCGCGCCGGAGCGCAACGAGACCGCCGATGTCGATGCCATCCTGGCGCGGGTCACGGCGCGGACGAAGCTGGTCTTCATCGCCAATCCGAACAATCCCACGGGCACCTACCTGCCTGTCCAGGAACTGCGCCGCCTTCAGGCCGGCCTGCCGCCGCAGGTGCTTCTGGTGATCGATGCCGCCTATGCCGAATATGTGCGGCGCAACGACTACGAGGCGGGCATCGAACTGGTGTCGTCGTCGCAGAATGTCGTCATGACGCGCACCTTCTCCAAGATCCATGGCCTGGCCGGGCTTCGCATCGGCTGGATGTACGCACCGTCGCACGTGATCGATGCCGTCAACCGCGTTCGCGGGCCGTTCAACGTGAATGCGCTGGCGATCGCCGCCGGCGCCGAGGCGATCGCCGACCGGGCTCATGTCGAGAAGGCGATCGCGCACAACGAGCACTGGCTGGCCTGGCTGAGCACGGAGCTGACGAAGCTCGGCCTGCGGGTCACGCCGAGCGTGGGCAATTTCGTGCTGGTGCATTTCAACGCCGAAGATCCGGCGCACGGCGCCGAGGCGGCAGACACTTTTCTTTGCGGCCGCGGTTTCATCCTGCGGCGGGTCGCCGGCTACGGATTGCCGAACGCGCTGCGCCTGACGGTCGGCTCGGAAGAGGCCAATCGCGGCGTGGTCGCGGCGCTTGCCGAATTCCTCGGGCGTTGACGCGATGCAGGTCTTCGATACCGTCGCGCTCATCGGCATCGGCCTCATCGGTTCATCGCTCGCGCGCGTCATCCGCGAGCGGGGAATTGCCCGCCGCATCGTGATTTCCACGCGTTCGGCCGAAACGCTCGAACGCGCCCGCGCTCTCGGGCTTGGCGACGACTATACCGCCGATGCGGCGGACGCGGTGCGCGCGGCCGACCTCGTGGTGGTGTCGGTGCCGGTCGGCGCGTCGGGCGACGTTGCGCGGTCGATCGCGCCGGCGTTGAAGCCGGGTGCGATTGTCACGGATGTCGGCTCGACCAAGGCTTCAGTCATCGAGCAGATGCGGCCGCACATTCCCGAGGGCGTGCATTTCATTGCCGGCCATCCGATCGCCGGAACCGAGAAATCCGGCCCGGACGCGGGTTTTTCGACGCTGTTCGACAATCGCTGGTGCATCCTGACGCCGGAACCGGGCGCCGACCGGGACGCGTTGGCGCAGCTGTCGCGATTCTGGACGGCGTGCGGCTCGCGGGTCGACGTGATGGATCCGCAGCACCACGACATGGTCCTGGCCATCGTCTCGCACCTGCCTCACATCATCGCCTACAACATCGTCGGCACGGCGAGCGACCTCGAGACGGTGACGAAGTCGGAGGTCATCAAGTACTCGGCCTCCGGTTTCCGCGACTTCACCCGGCTTGCGGCATCCGACCCGGTGATGTGGCGCGACGTGTGCCTGCACAATCGCGATGCGATCCTGGAAATGCTGTCGCGGTTCATGGAGGACCTGTCCTCCCTGCAGCGCGCCGTTCGCTGGGGCGACGGCGACAAGCTGCATGAACTGTTCGCGCGCACGCGCGCCGTCAGGCGCTCGATCATCGAGGCGGGCCAGGAAGTGGATGTGCCCGATTTCGGACGCCAGGCGGTCAAGCCGTCCTGACGGTCAGGGCAGCGGCGGCAGGAAGCCGAGCGGCATGAAGCCGAGAAACGCCTGACCATCGACGAACCGCACCGGAATGCCTGAGCCTGGCGGCGATTCGATCGCCTTCAGTGCCTGGATGCCGGCGATGATCTCGGCCTTCTCGTCGGGGAAGATGCGTTGCAGCACCAGTGACAGCGACGCGAAATCGCCGGCCCTGGCGGTCAGCACGCCATCGGCGCGCCCTTCGGCGGAGACCGCGATCTTGCCGGCGATGGAAACCGGCGCGCCGCCCTCGGCCGACACGGCGAGTTCCTCCACGACAATGGTCCGGCCGCGCACCGTGCGCTGGCGTGCAAGCAGGATCGGTGCGCCGTTGACGATTGTCCCGCGGCCATCGGCATCAAGCGCGGGCACGTCGCGGCCGCCGACCGCGCCCGGATCGATGCGCAGGCCGCGCGCCGACAGCGTGAGCGCCAGATCGTCGCCGGTTGCCTCCGCGGATGTGTCGAGCGTGTCGAGGCTGAAGGCAGGTGCGCCACCTTCGTCGGCAAGCACAGCGCGGGTCTGCGTTGCCGCGAGCAGGATTCGCGACGGCCGCGGAATCCACAGGCGCAGCGCGACGGCGAGTCGATCCCATGTCAGTTCCAGCGGCTTCAGGCCGGGGAGTTCCAGGCGCGAGGGACCATCGACGCCGATCCGCGCTGACAGCGGTGCCAGCGGCTGCCAGTTGCCGGAAACCGCGCCGGTCTGCAACGCCACCCCGTCCAGCTCGCGTGCATAGTTCAGCGAGGCGCAGGACAGCGACAACGTGAACGGAAACCCGCCGATGGCGCGCCCGTCGCAGGCCGCGCGCCCGCCGCGCGCTTCCACCCGGGCGATCATGCGGTCGACGACCTCGTCGAGGCGCATCGCGGCACCCTTCCACAGCAGGGCCCAGACGGCGAACGCCGCGCCGAGAACAACGATCCAGCCGATCAGGCGGGTTCGTCCGCGCCTGTTTTCGCCGCTTGACGTCATGGGTTTTCCTTCATTACAGCCGCCGGGTTCGGGACAGGGACGCGGGACCGCCAGCCATGGGCGACTTGTGGGTATTCGGCTATGGCTCGCTGATGTGGCGGCCCGGGTTCGACGCGGTCGAAACTTCCCGCGCGCGCATCCACGGCTATCGCCGCGCACTGTGCGTGCGCTCGCATGTGCATCGCGGCACGCCGGAACGACCGGGGCTGGTGCTCGGGCTCGACCGGGGCGGGTCGTGCATCGGCATGGCGTTTCGCGTCGGGCCCGATGCGCGCGAGGCGGTGCTGGCCTATCTGCGCGACCGCGAACTGGTAACCAATGTCTATGTGGAACGCCTGCTGCCGGCACGGCTCGATGACGGCCGCCGGATCGAGGCGGTCAGCTATGTGGTCGACCGCGGCCATGTCCAGTATGCCGGCGCGATCTCCCCGGCAGACGCGGCCGCGACCGTCAGCGACGCCGCGGGGATCTCCGGCCGCAATCCCGACTATGTCTTCAACACGGTGGGCCATCTGACGGACCTCGGCATCCGCGACCACTGGCTCGAGCATGTCGCGGCGCTTGTCAGGTCGAGGCCTGGCCGGCCCTGAGCGCGGCGAGCTTGTCGACGACGAGCGGCGGGAAAGGCGGATGAACCGGATCATTGGCGAGATCGAGCAGCAACGCGTCGCATCCGGTCTCGATGGTCTCGATCAGGCGCGCCTGGAATTCGTCCTTCGGCAGGCCGGCGGGAATGGCGGGGAGAATCCGGAACACCAGCCTGCCCGGATAGCGCATGAACTTGCGGCGCGGCCAGAACAGCCCGGCATTGTGTGCCACCGGAACGACCGGAAGACCCAGCCGGGCATAAAGCTCGACAATGCCGTACTTGTAGGCCGGCGGTGCGCCGGGCGGGCGGCGCGTGCCCTCGGGGTAGATGATGATCTCGCGGCCTTCGGCGATGCGGCGGCCCGATTCCTCCACGACGCCGCGCAGGGCCTTGGCGCGATCGCCGCGGCGCACCGGGATCATGTCCATCTTGCCCACATACCAGCCGAACAGCGGGATGAGCATCAGTTCGCGCTTCAGGATGAACACCGGATCGCGCATCAGCGGAAACAGCGTCATGACATCGACGAAGGACTGGTGTTTCGGGGCGAGGATGTAGGATTGCGCCGGCAGATGTTCGGCCCCCTCCACCACGGTCGTCACACCGACGATCTTCTCAAGCAGCCAGATGTTGGTGTTGGCCCAGAAGTCCGGCACGAACCAGGCGATTCGCCTCGGCGAGACGAAGTAGAGCGGCGTCCAGAACAGCATCTGGAAGATGATCGCGACATAGAAGACGACGTTGTATGCAAGGGAGCGAAGCGCGAGCATGAGGGTCAAGTCCTGCCAGAAGCGGTGTGGATACACCAGCCCACGGCAAAGGCCAACGTCGCTCAGTTCGGGTTGGCCATCGATGCCCGGCCTTCCAGCACCGGGGCGCCGGCAATCAGGTTGCGGACGGCGGCGCCGGCGAACTTCACATACTCGATGAACAGGACGCGGGCGATGTCCGGCCGGGCCATCCAGCCGAAGCGGCCGAATTCGGTATTGACGACCGGGTAGGGAATGACGCGCGACTGCTCCGCGACCCGGCGGATTTCCATGAGGCTGCGCGGAATGTGATAGTTGGAAGTCACGACGATCACGCTGGCGTAGCCGCGGTCGCGCAGCCACTTGGCGCTTTCCTCGGCATTGCCGATGGTATCGAGCGCGGCATAGTCGATGTCGACGCAGCAGGCAAACAGCGCCGGATCGCCGCCGGTCGCCCGTTGCAGGTCACTGCGATCGGCCACCGGGTTGACGCCGGAAATGAGCAGGCGCCGGCCCTTGCCGGTCTTCAGCAGCGTTACCGCCGCCGTGAGCCGCTGGCTTCCCCCCGTCAGTGCGATGATGCCGTCAGCAGGCTCGACCGTTGCCGGCATCCGCATGCCGCCCACATGCATACCGAACAGCGCGAACCCGGCGCCGAACACAAGGATGGCGAACAGCGCAAGCGACAGCAGACGCGCGCCCAGGCGCGCCAGCCGGCGCGGCAGGGACGGAAGGGCGACATTGCTGTCCATCATCATGTGCTCACGCTAGCTGCGAAATGCGGCATTCGCCAGTCATCCCGGCGCGTCGCTACGACAGATCAATGCGGTCGAGCTGGCGCACGACCGTGACATGCGACGTCAAAGCCGTCAGCCCGCCGACGAGGAGGATGGCGACGACGACTTCGGCGACGAACGCCCAGCCAACCGCGAAGGCGCCAAAGAGGGCAATGGCCTGCTCGGCCTCCGGTGTGGCGCGATTGGCGTTCGCCCACCAGCCGACGGCGAGGAACACGAGCAGCGCGACAAGGCCGCCGGCCGCCGCGCCGCGCAGTCCGACCTGAAGGAAATGGCGGCGGAACTCCCCGGCAATGAAGCGCGACTCGGCCCCGACGAAATGCAGCACTTCCATGATCTGCGTGGCGCCGGCCATGGCGCCGCGCGTGGCGAAGACGACGGTCGTGATGGTGGCGGCGACCATCAGCGCGAGGATCGCCGCGCCGATCACGATGGTGGTCCGCGCCATGGCCGACAGCCGGTCGACCCAGGCGCGGTGATCGTCAAGCGAGGATTGCGGGATCTCGTCCTTGAGCGTCCGGGCGAGGAGGGCGAAATCAGGCGGAGCGGCCTCGTCGATGGTCACCACGACCAGGCGCGGCACCGGCAGGCTCGACAGGTCAAGTCCGACGCCAAGCCAGGGTTCGAGCAGTTTCGCCGATCCCTCGAGATCGACGATGCGCGCATCGGCGACGCCGGCAAAACCGAGGGCGATGTCGCGGGCACGCTGCAGCGCGGCCTCCATGTCGAGACCCTCGGCGGGCCGGATCTGGATGGTCGCCTCACGCGAGATCTGCCCCTGCCACGTCGCCGCCGTCGTCGATACCATCGACACCGCGCCGAGCGTGATGCAGGCCAGAAAGGTCATGATGGCGATGACGAAGGCAAGGGCGCGCCCGGCGACATTGTCGCGCGGCACGATCGGCCCGAGCGGGCGGGCGGCTTCGGCCGGCGGACGATGCGGAGGAATTCGGGCTTCCCGGCGGTCAGTCATAGATTTCGAGCCGCCCTTCGGACAGGACCATGCGGCGGGCGTCGACCTGGTCCATGAGCGTCAGGTCATGGGTCGCGATCACGACGGATGTGCCGAGCCGGTTGAGTTCGCGGAACAGCTTGAGAAGGCGGGTGGCCAGCGGCGGATCGACATTGCCGGTCGGTTCATCGGCCAGGAGCATGGCGGGCTGCTCGATGATGGCGCGGGCAATCGCGGCGCGCTGCTTTTCGCCACCCGACAGCAGCGGGGGATAGGCATTGGCACGGTCGCCGAGCCCGACCCAGCGCAGCAGGTCGAGCACATCGGCGCGGTAACTGGCCTCCTCCCGTCCCCGGACGCGGAGCGGCAGCGCGACATTCTCGTAGGTTGTCATATGGTCCAGCAGGCGGAAATCCTGGAACACGACGCCGATGCGGCGGCGCAGCGCCGGCAATTCGGCCCGGCTGACCAGGGCGCGATCCTTGCCGAATACCGTGACGAGACCGCGCGTCGGCTTCAGCGACAGGAAGAGCAGGCGCAGCAGCGTGGTCTTGCCGGCGCCGGAGGGTCCGGTGAGAAACTGGAACGAGCGTGGTGCGATGTGCAGCGAAACGTCACGCAGCACTTCCGGCCCGAGGCCGTACCGCAAGCCGACATTCTCGAAACGAATCACCTGGCGCCTCTCCGCGCTTGTAAGGGTCGGGGTTCCGTGCGACGCGTTACAGCCTGCGGCAGGCCCGCGCCAGCGGGACCTTCGCGGCAAAACATCATTAACCAAATGCGTTTACCCCGGGAAGGAAGACGAAAAAAGGGCACGTCATGGCCGATGAGCCGTTGTCACGGCCGGTGAACGGCGAAATCCTTGCCGCTCCGGCGCGCGAGGTTGGCCCGGCACGTCGATCCGAGGCGATCGACGCGGTGTTCGAATCCCTGCGCCAGGACCCACAAGGTCGCGCAACGGCCGCGCCGACGCCGCCGACCGGCGGCCTTACGGTGCTGAGCAGCAGCGGGGCGGCTCCTGCGGGCGAGCGTGGCGGACCGCTGTTCTGGGCGACGGGCCTGCTTCTCATTGTCACGGCTTTCTGGATCTCCGGCGGCCATGCCCTGTTTTCCGGCTTGCGGTGGCCGTCCCTGTTTCTGGCCGAGCCGGCATTCACGATGCTGGATTCCTCCACGCAGACGCAGGCCATCGGCGGGCGGCTCTATCTTCTGGTCGACGGCACGCTGCAGAACACCGGCATGGAGGCGGCCGCGGCGCCCGACATCCGGATCGTCGTGGTGGACGGCGACGGCGTGACGACGCGCTATCATCTTGGCTTGGGCAAACGAATCATAGAACCCGGTGACACGGCGGATTTTTCCAGCCGGCTCGACGCGCCGCTGTCCGGCGTAAAGAAAGTGACCGTCGACTATTCCGGGGAGTAAGCCATGCCGGTCGTGCGCGGAAAGGCCATCGAGGTGTTGTTCAGCGCGTCGGCCATCGCGCGGCGCAACCTGGAACTGGCCAAGGACATTGCGGCCGCGGACTACCGCGACCTCCTGGTGATCGCGATCCTGAAGGGGTCCTTCATCTTTGCCGCCGACCTGGTGCGGGCCATGCACGATGCCGGCTTGGCGCCGGAAGTCGAGTTCATCACCGTTTCGAGCTATGGCGCGGGAACGACGGGCGGCGAGGTGCGGGTGCTTCGCGACATCGACAGCGTCGTGAAGGACCGGGACGTCCTCCTGATCGACGACATCCTCGAATCGGGCAACACGCTCAAGCATGTTCGCGACCTGATGCTGTCACGCGGCGCGCGCAAGGTCGCCATCGCGGCGCTGCTCAACAAGCGCATGAAGCGCCGCGCCGACATCGAGGCCGACTATACCGGGTTCGATTGCCCGGATCATTTCGTCGTCGGCTACGGCATGGACGTCGCGCATGCGTTCCGTGAACTGCCGTTCGTCGGCGTTGTCACCGGCGATGCCTGACCGATTGCCTCAGCGATCCTCGATCAGGCGCTCCAGGTAGCGTTTCTCCTCGTCCGGAGACAGGGCATCGCCGAGCCGCTTGCGGATTGCCTCCAGGATCCTGCGGGCCCGCTCGGCATCGATCTCGTCGGGAACATCGACCGTCTCGCCGAAGTCCGGGCCATCGGTGCGCTCGGGACGGCCGAGCGGGTCGCGACCCGCGCCCTGGCGGGCGCCGGGCATGCCGCCGCCGGGCTGGTCACCCATGGCTTCCTGCATCTGCCGCATCATGTCCTGCGCGCCCTGCCGCAAGGCTTCCAGGGCGCGCCCCTGCTGGCCGACCGCATCGTCGCGTTCGCCCTGGCCGAGCGCGTCCCCGGCCTTGCCCATGGCGTCTCCAGCCTCGCCGAACCCCGGACCGGGTTCGAGGCCCAGCCCCTCGAGCATTTCCGACAATTCGCCAAGTTCGCCGCGCAGATCGCCCTGCCGGCCCTGGAGGTCGCCGAAGCCTTGTTCGCCCCGACCCTCGCCGCGCTGATTCCCCTGTTCCTCGCCGCCCTGTCCATTGTCACCGCGCGGGCCGTTGTCACCGCCTTCGGCGCGCTCATTGCCCTCTCCGTCCCGGCCTTCGCCCTGGCGGCCGGTGCGGTTGGTTTCGTTCATGAGTTCCTGCTGCCGGCGCATGATCTCGCCGAGCTTGTTCATGCCGCGGCGCATGGGATTGTCCGCCTGCTGGCCGTTCTGGCCATTGCGCCTGGCGGTCTGCAGGTTCTCCATCATTTCCCGCAACTGGGACAGCATGTCCTGGGCCTTCTGGCGTTCGCCGGAGCGGGCCAGCCTCTCGATCTCCTGCATCATGCGGTCGATGTCGGACTTGCGCAGTTCGCGCGTTTCGCCGGCGGACTGGTCGGGCTGCTGGCGCGGATCTGCGTTTTCGGCCAGTTCACGCAGGAACTCGTCCATCGCCTTGCGCAACTCGTCCATGAGGCGGGCGATCTCCTGCTCGTCGGCGCCCTGTTCGAGCGCGCTCTGCAGGTTCTCCTCGGCCTGACGCAACCGCTTCTCGGCTTGCGAAAGTCCGCTGTCCTCGATGCCGACGGCGACCTGCCAGAGATAGTCGACGACACCGCGCAGATCGTCGTCGCTCACCGCGTCCTTCAGGCGCGCGCGCGCCGTCACGACGCCGAGAAAGTGCGCGGCGACCGGTATGGTATCGGCGGGGCGAATGGTGATGGCATCCATGAGGTCGCCGATGCGGCGTCGGGCGTTGGCATCGAGCGCGAGCAGGCGGCGCTGCTCGATGAGCGCGCGCGCCAGCGGATCGGTGAAGCGGCGTTCCGGCAGCCGGACCGTGCGAGGCTCCGAGCGACCCTCGTTGGCGCCGGCGTCGCGGGCCACGAGCGTGATCGTGATTTCCGCGCCTGCGAACGGGTGGGTGACGAAATCCTTGATCGTGCGCGCCTTGCCGTCGGCGGACGAGCGGCGCGGCAACGCGAGCGGGAGATCGGGCTCGGGATAGAGCGGGCGCGCCCCTTTCGCCGCGCTGGCGACGCGAAGTTCCGCCAGCGCCTGCGTGGCGCCGTAGTCGTCGAGGATGGTGTACTCGAGTTGCAGCCCGCCCTTGGCGGCGCGCTTTGGATCCGCGATCCAGGCGATGCGCGGCGCCTGGTCAGGAGTGAGCGACAGCGGCCAGCGCGCCAGTTCGCCGCCCTTCGCACTCAGGACATAGGCGCCATCCACCGTGGCGGTATCGGTGAAGGATCCCGGCGCCTGTGCCACGATGGCGCGCGCCGGCCCGGCGCTGGCCTGGTAGGACAGTGTCTCGGTTCCGTCGCCGCCGGACACGCGAACGGTCATGACGCTGCCGGCCGGCGTGGCGATCGGACCGTCCTGGCCCGAGCCGGACAGGACGGTGGGGGGCTTGGGGGTTTGGGGGGGGGGGGCCAACCA
>WPCI01251584.1_pt1 | contig 43434 bp, 37 predicted proteins | sample 5399871 | NCBI WGS metagenome assembly WPCI01 (sample SAMN12869469, study PRJNA574797) | sludge metagenome | isolation source: wastewater treatment of pH7 | place: China:Beijing | collected 2019-05-20 | reverse complement strand
CCCATTCCGAACCCGGAAGCTAAGCCCCACAACGGCGAAGGTACTGCAACCGACAGGATGTGGGAGACTAGCAAACCACCGCAAATCAACCAAACAGAACGCCCCCCACCACACGGTGAGGGGCATTCTGCATTTAACCCTGCCCCATCCTGGCCCTAGCTCGGTTGGGTCAGGTCAGGGCGACGTGCTCCGGGGGCCGGCCCAACTGGAAAGTGGTAACGCTTTGGTCTGGGACCTCCTGCCAGGTGCGGTCGGAAAAGTCCAACACCACCGGCTCGGAAACGACTAGCTGAGCATTTTCCGGCAGCCGCTCCTGGCTGCCATCGTGCAGGCGGATCTGGATCGGACCGTGAGCAAAGTAGAGCGTAGGGGAGGACCAGGTTGGGGTTTGCCCTTCCGCTGGCACACTGGAAGTTCGAAGCGCGTAGATTCCGTTCCCGGCAGTGGCCGCCATCGTGGCAGTGAACGGCGCCTGGATCCCATTCTCAGCCCGGGCCAGTTCGATCCGATCTCGCAGGCGGACCAAGGCGGTGACCGGATCCTTCGTCAGGCCGTAGGTGAGCGCCAGGTAAAAGCAGACCTCGGTGTCAGAGTTACCCCGGAGTTGCGAGAAGTACCGAGGAGCAATCTCCAAACATAGTTCTCGGCGAATCAGGTCGAACCCGCCGACATTGCCGTTGTGCTGGAACATCCACCCGTCCTGGACGAAGGGGTGGCAATTCTGCTGGCTGATGGTGCCGCCCGGCGCTGCTCTGACGTGGGCAAGGAACACCGGGGCGCTGATCTGCTCGGCCAAAGACCGCAGGTTCTGACTGTCCCACGCCGGGGTCACCTCATGAAACTGGCCGAGTGTTCCCCGCGGCCCGACCCAGGCCATCCCGAAGCCGTCCCCATTGGTCGGGAACTCGTGGTCACGGAACTGGTGCGCCAGGGGTGAGGTCTGGAGGCGCAGGTGCCGAGCGTTGATGCTCTGGTCCAGCAGGGAATGGTTTGGTTTGGTCAGCAGGGTGTCCAGGTAGATCTGGTCCCCCTGGTAGGCAATCCAACGGCACATGTCATTCCTCCTTGGAATGGGTGCCTCGATGGTAACAATCCATCCGAGCTCATGGAAAGCTTAAGGAGTTTGCGCCTGTCCGGACGGGGAACAAGGTACGATCGGTACGTGCAGTAACGCGGGGAGTCCAAGTGGGTTTCCCCAGGTCAGCGACGTGTAAGCTTCGCTAGGGAAGGTAGGGTATCGTGCTGATTCGCCGGGTTGACGCTGAGGAGTTGCGCCAAGCTGTCTCGGGAGCAGCCTTCGTTCCACTAGAACAGGCCACCCCCTGGCGGAAGTTCTCCGAAGCGAACGGCCACTACCTGTGGGGGCACCTGCTCTGGGAGGAAGACGGGAAGGTTCTGGCCGCTGCCACCTTCTACCGGTACGAAGTTCGGGGTCAAAAATACCTGTGGACGAGAAACGGGCCGCTGTGGCTGAAGGCGCCGGCGCCGGATCGGGAAGAGGAAGCCCTCGACCTGCTGCGCACACACCTGCGCCAACACGCCAAGCCTTACAGCTTCGTTCGGCTTCACGCCTGGTACGAGCACCCGGCGCTGCACCGCCCATTTCGGGTGATTGGCTACGATCGGACGGTTCTGATCGACGGAGCCAGGGGTAACCGGGAGCAAGCGTTCCAGCTGCTGCCCACGGCTGGGCGGCGCCTGATCAAAAAGGCACGCCGCCGGCTCGAAGAACACAACGGGACCATCGTCGAGGCGACCGGCCTGAGCCGGGAAGAGTTCACCGAGTACTACCGGATCATGGAAGAGACCGGTAGCCGGGACGGCTTCACCCCGCACGAGTTCGATTACTACTGGGCGATGCTGCAAAAGCTCGGCCCCGAACACGCCCGCCTGTTCGCCCTCAAACTAGACGGCAAGCTGGCCGGGTGGGACCTGGTGGGAGTGTACGGGAAGCGGGCGACCGCCTTCTACGGAGCCACCAATGCGGCGGCCCGCTCGTCGCAGACCGCACCTCTGCTGGACTTTGAGGTGGCCTGCCTGCTGGGCGAGGAGGGAATCGAGGGGTTGGACCTAATGGGGATTCACTCCCCGCGCACGCCTCAGCTCTACGACGTGGGCCGGTACAAGCTGCAGTTTGCCCAGCACTACGTTGATGTTCCCGGGCTGTGGGACCTGCCGCTGAGTGAACCGATGTACCGCACCCTGGAACTTGCCTACCGCACCCGAACGGTCTACCGCCGCCTCACCGGTCGCGTTCGCGGCCAACGAGGGGACGACTGACGAGTCGGCTAGCCGACTTCTTTGGGGAGGGCTCCGCGCCGGTAGAGCCGGTTTCGGGGCACCAGGATCAGGGACGAGAGCAAAGCCGCAATCACGGACGCGGTCAAGATTGCCACCTTGGTCTCCGCGTGGGCTGCGTGCCCCGCCTCAAATGACAACTCGGACACCAGGAGCGAAACGGTGAACCCGATGCCGGCCAGGACCGACATGCCGAACAGGTCCAGCCACTTGACCGAGGGATCCAGTCGAATCGGTCCGATCCGGGTGATCAGCCAGGTGGTCAAAGAAATGCCAATTGGTTTTCCAAACACCAGGCCCGCCATCACGCCCAGGGCGGCCGGCGAGGTCAGCGTGTGGATGAAGCCGTCGAAGCTGCCTACCGCCACCCCGGCTGAGAAGAATGCGAACAGGGGAACCGCGACGCCAGCCGAGATCGGGCGGAATCGGTGCTCGAACTGTCCGGCCAAACCGGTGTTGCCGTGGGCTGGCAGGCCCCGCGGTGGCTTGACCGGAATCGTGAAGCCGAGCAGCACCCCGGCAATCGTGGCGTGAATGCCGGACATGTGCATGAACGCCCACGCAACCACGCCCAGGGGCAGCAGAATGTACCAGGCAGTGGCCGGTTTCAGCGCGAAGTGCAGTCGCCGATACTGGGCGATGGCACCGTAGAGAGCAATCACCGCGAAGGATATCAGGAGCGCCACGTAGTTGATGTCGGTGGAGTAGAAGATGGCGATAATGAAGATCGCAATCAAATCGTCGACCACAGCCAACGTCAGCAGGAAGATCCGGACGGCACTGGGAAGCGCAGATCCGATCAGCGCCAGGACGGAGACCGCAAACGCGATGTCGGTGGCGGTGGGGATGGCCCAGCCGTGGTGCAAGTTGGGGTAGTTCCGCACCACCAGCGTGTAGATCAGGGCGGGAACCAGCACGCCGCCGGCGGCCGCGGCCATCGGCACGATCGCGGTGGAGAACTTTCGCAGATCACCGGCTACGAACTCCCGCTTCAGCTCCAGTCCGACCAGGAAGAAAAAGATGGCCAGCAGGCCGTCCGCCGCCCAGGTTCCCAAAGACAACTTCAGGTTCCACGGGGCGTAGCCGATCTCAAAGTCGCGGAGAGCAAAGTAGCTGTCTGACCAGGGAGAGTTAGCCCAGATAAGCGCGACCAGAGCGGAGAGGACCAGCAGGACCCCGCCCACTGTTTCCGCGCGCAAAATGCGTAGGATCCGGCGTTCCTCCCGCTCGCTCCCAGGAGACAGGAAGGTGGCAATCACCTTGGGTCGGTTAGTTGACTCCGGGCTGGACATCGGAGCTCCTCTCCAGTGGGGATGGCAGTCAGCACCGTCAAACCAACACTGGGGCGGTGCCGCATTAAGGCCAGTCTAGTGAGGTTGCCACGGGAACAAAGTTTTGTTGTCAGTTAATGCATCCAAAGAGTGGACAGGTCCGCAACCGGTTGTCTGCGCCTAGTTTCGGGGTTTGCCGGAGGATTCTCGAATCACCAACTCTGGTCGGAGCACCACCTGTTGATGCTGGTGGTTCGGGTCCCCCGAGGTGTGTTCGAGGAGCAGTTGGGCCGCAACCCGGCCCATCTCGCTGGTTGGCTGGCGGACTGAGGTCAGCGGCAACACCCAATCGGCGGCAAAGTCGACGTCGTCGTAGCCGATCAGGGCCACCTCTTTGCCGACCTCCACCCCGGCCGTGGCCAGCGCCCGGTAGACGCCGAAAGCCATCATGTCGTTGCCACAGAGGATTCCGGTGGGTAGGCCAAGATCGAGAAGCTCAGCTCCGGCCAACAGTCCGTCCTGCATGCCCAAACCGGGGGGACGAATCTCAATCAAGCTCTCGGCCGGATCGAGACCCCGCTCGGCCAAACCTTGACGGACCCCGGTGATGCGGTCATCGAACTGGTGAAGTTGCGTTGAGTCGCCAACAAAGGCAATCTGTCGGTGTCCCAGATCCAGGAGGTGTCGGGTGGCCAGGCGGGCTCCGGCGACGTGATCCACCGAGACGCAGCAGTGATCCGGTCCCATGTGGCAGTCAACGTAGACGGTCGGGACTTCCGCCTCGGCCACCGGCGCGGTTGGGGGGAAGGGCCCCGCCGTCGCGGGGCTGAGGAGCACCCCACGCACCTGCTGGGCCGCCAGCATTTTCAGCAGTTGCTGCTCCTTGGCCTCGCTGTTCTCGGAGGAGGCCACCACCACGACGTGATCGTTCATCGAGGCGACCTTCTCTACCGCATGGGCCACCTCCATGAAAAAGGGAGACCGAACGTCCAACACGATCAGCCCGATTAGTTGGCTGGCGCTACCGGAGAGAACCCGTGCGTGCGGGTTTGGGGTGAAGTTCAGGTCGCGGATGGCCTTTTCAACCGCCTCCCTGGTTGGCTTCCGAACGGTTTGGGGCCGATTCAGCGTGTTCGACACGGTCCCAATGGAGACGCCGGCCAACTCGGCTACGTCGCGAATCGAGGCCCGATTGGCTTTCTTTCCTTTTTTGGATTTGCCCTTCCCAGACGACGCGTGACTGCTCTCTTGGTTGGGCATGCGGCCTCCTGGCTAGATTAACTCCGGCTCTAGTTGCGGCTCCGCTGGTCTCGAAATGGTTACGACGCCGAAACCACGGTTGCGGAGCAAGTTTCACCAGTATACAGTGACTATCACCACGTTTGAACCGGTTCATTAGATGAAGCGGTTCAAACTAGGTCCTGGAACGCAACACAGTCGTTGAAAAAAGATGCCGCCTCCCACCGAGCCAAGTTCTGCCTAGTTCTCTGTCCATCGGTGTGAGGAAAGGGTACCTTTCGGCGACCTGGTGTCGTTTCGGGTGCAGCAGGTTGGGTTGGACCTAATTGAGGGCGTGGGGGCCCTCCACAACAGCATGTCGCTAGGACAATAAGGAGATTGAGATGAAACTACGCCGTTACTCAGGGCCGCTAGTCGGACTGTTCGCCGCCTCAGCACTGGCGCTGTCGGCCTGCTCTGGCGGGTCCGACGCCCCGACAGAGAAGCCCTCTGACCAGTCGGGTGACGCCTCGGCCGCCGAACCGGCCGGGGGCGACTACACGATCGCAATTGTGCCGAAGGACGCCACTAACCCGTGGTTCGTCCGGATGGACGAGGGCGTCAAGCGTTACGCGGCTGACACCGGGATGAACGTGTTCCAGAAGGGGCCGGCCGAGACCGACGCCACCATGCAGGCGCAGGTGATCCAGGATCTGATCGCGCAGGGCGTGGATGCGATTGGTGTGGTGCCGGTTGATCCGGGCGCGCTGGAGACCGTGCTAAAGGAAGCGATGGACGCCGGCATTGTGGTTGTTTCCCACGAGGGGGCGTCGCTGCAAAACACCCAGTACGACATCGAGGCATTCAACAATGCCGACTACGGCGCCTTCATTATGGATAACCTGGCCGAAGCGATGGGCGAGGAGGGTGTCTACACCACCATGGTGGGTCACGTTACCAACGCCTCTCACAATGAATGGGCAGACGGGGCGGTCGCCCGCCAGAAGGAGGCCTACCCGAACATGCAGCTGCTCGAGGCTGAGCCGCGAGTGGAGTCCCAAGATGATGGCGAGGTCGCCTACCAGACCGCCAAAGAGGTCCTGAAGAAGTACCCCGAGGTCAAGGGAATCGTCGGTACCTCCTCGTTTGACGCTCCCGGAATTGCGCGCGCGATCGAGGAACTGGGACTGAAGGGGAAGGTCTTTACCGCTGGAACGGGTATGCCCGAAGCCAACCGCGCCATCTTGGAAAGCGGCCTGGTCACCTCCCTCACCCTGTGGGATCCGGCAGATGCCGGCTACGCGCTGGCCTCGCTGGCCACCAAGATCCTCAATGGGGAAGAGATCAAGAACGGCCTGGACCTGGGAGTTCCCGGCTACGAGGATATGCAGTTCGCTGAAGGCTCGGACAAGGTGCTGGAAGGCAACGGCTGGATCGTAATCAACAAGGAAAACGTGGGCGACTTCGGCTTCTAGTTCGAACGTCGAAAGTGGGAGGGGGCGCTGTCCCCCTCCCACTTGAATCCAGACCGTCAACCCTAGTCGTGGAGGGAGCCAGCAAGTGTCAGATAATGTTCTGGCTGTGAAAGACATCCACAAGTCTTTCGCCGGCGTTAAAGCGCTAAAAGGCATCGACCTGCAGATCAAACCGGGTGAGATCCACTGTCTCGCCGGTGAGAACGGCAGCGGCAAATCGACCCTGATCAAGATCATCTCCGGTGTGTATCAGGCGGATCAGGGCACCATCACCTACGGAGATAAGTCATTCAGCCATATCAGCCCACTTGAAGCCATCGATCATGGGGTTCAGGTCATCTACCAGGATTTCTCGGTCTTCCCGAACCTGACCGTGATGGAAAACCTGGCTTTGACCTCTGAACTGGCTGCAGGCCGAAAACTGACCAACTGGAAGCGGGCTCGAGCCATCGCGGAGGAAGCGGTGTCCAAGGTCAACTTCAAGGTTGATCTGGAAGCAAAAGTCGGTGACCTGTCGGTGGCTGACAAACAGCTGGTCGCGATCTCGCGGGCGCTAATGAGTGACGCCAAGTTGATCATCATGGACGAGCCCACGACGGCACTGACCCGCAAAGAGGTCGAGGCCCTCTTCCGTGTAACCCTGGATCTAAAAGACCGGGGCATCTCCATTCTGTTTGTGAGCCACAAGCTGGAGGAAGTGTTCGAGATTTCCGATCGGTTCACCATTATTCGAAACGGCGAGATCGTCGCCACCCGGCTACCGGAAGAACTCGACCGCAAGTCGTTCTCCTACTTCATGACCGGCCGTGAGTTCGAGGAAAGCCACTTTGTGCCGGAGAATGTCTCTGACGATCCGGTCCTGGAAGTGCAGGGATTGAGCCTGGCACACGGCTTCACCGACATCAACTTCTCCCTGAGGCAGGGAGAGATTCTGGGGATTACCGGCCTGCTGGGCTCCGGACGAACCGAGTTGGCGCTGGCGCTGTTTGGTGAGTACAGTCCCGACTCGGGTCAGATTCTAATCAATGGAAAACCCGCCCGGACCGGGTCGATTCGGAAGGCAATTGGGGCCGGAGTTGGCTACGTCCCGGAGGATCGCCTCACCGAGGGCCTGTTCCTCGATCGGTCAATCAGCGACAACATCATCATCGCCGAGATTGACCGCCTGGTCGGGCGGATGGGACTGCTCGACGACAAGAAGCGGGAGAATGAGGCGCAACATTGGGTCGACGAGCTGAAAATTGCCACCAATGACCCTGAGAACGCTGCGTCCACCCTCTCCGGTGGCAACCAGCAGCGGATCGTGCTGGCCAAGTGGCTGGCCACCGCCCCGAGAATCCTGATTCTAAACGGCCCGACCGTTGGGGTAGACATCGGCTCCAAATACGACATTCACCAAACCCTGCGCCGACTGGCCCGGGAAGGGCTGGCAGTCGTGATCATTTCCGACGATATCTCTGAGGTATTGGAGAACTGCAACCGGGTCCTGGTGATGAAGTCGGGGCGAATTGAACAAGAAATTGACCCCTACACGACGACCGAAGCCCAGTTGAGCCAGATCATGACGCACGAGAGTGGACAGGAGGTCAGCCGATGAAGAAGCTAGTCAATCGAGTTGTCCGAGCTAACGAGTTCTACCTGTTTCTAGTCATCGTCCTCCTCGCGCTGGTGATCCAGCTTCGCTCCGGGCAGTTCTTTGCGGCCAACAACCTGGTCGACATCGCCAATGCGATGGTGGTCCCAGGAATCTTTGCCATCGGCGCCTACCTGGTGATTATCTCCGGCGGGATCGACGTGTCGTTTCCGGCCTTGGCCTCCCTCGCGGTCTACGCCACCACCAGCTACCTGGTCTCGGTCAGCTATCAGGGATCAATCTTCCTGCCGCTGATCATGGTGGTGGCTCTGGGGGCTCTCCTGGGGGCATTCAACGGAGTCTTTGCCTCCCGGCTGAAGGTGCCCACCCTGATCATCACCCTTGGAACCACGTCGGTCTTCTCCGGCATCATGCAGGGAGCGCTCGGCTCGGTGCAAATCCCGAACCTGCCGCCTTCAATGAATGCCCTCGGCAAATCGACGCTGCTGGTGGCCACCAATCCCCAGTCCGGATTGACCTCAAACCTGCCCACCACGTTCCTGATCTTCGTGGCGGTGGTATTTGGAGCCTTCCTGATGATGCGCTACACCATGTTTGGTCGCGGCATTTTGGCGATTGGGGGCGATGAGACTTCGGCGGCTCGGGCCGGGTTCCGGGTTCGTCGGATCAAGTTCTGGCTCTACGTGATTGTCGGGGTGATCGCTGCGCTGGCCGGCCTGGTCCGCACCTCCATGATGGGCCAGATGCACCCCACCAACCTGCTCGGATCGGAAATGATGGTGATCGCTGCGGTCGTGTTGGGTGGAACCTCCATCACCGGCGGCACCGGCTCCATCACCGGGGTCATCCTCGGCACCCTGCTAATCACCATGGTGCAAAACAGCATGATTCTGCTTGGAATCCCCACCTTCTGGCAGGGGTTCTCTCTGGGCCTGCTGATCATTATCGGGACTGGCATCACGGCCGTGCGCGCCATGAGGTCCCGTCGCCGACTAGCCGTTGAAACTGTGTGAGAGGGGCGGACCATGAAACTAGAAGCTGCGAAAGAGTCCTTCACGAAGAGTCTGCGCCGAGATGCCCACACCTATCGTTTGCTTGGGTTCCTGCTGGTTGTCTTCCTGTTCTTTGCGATCGCCAAGCCCGACGGGTTCCTGCAAATGCGGACCTGGCAGGCTATGGCATTCCAGTTCCCCGAGTTTGGCCTGATGGCACTCGGAGTCATGCTAACCATGATCACCGGAGGTATTGACCTCTCGGTGGTGGGGATTGCCAACATGACCTCAATTGGTGCCGCGGTGATCATGCTGTCCCTGGCCCCGGTAGATGCCAGTGGGGGACAGGCTACCGTGGCCATCCTGGCGGCCATCATCTTCGCTTTGGCGGCGGGGGCGCTGGCGGGAGCATTCAACGGGTACCTGGTTTCCAAGGTGGGGATCCCGCCCATTCTGGTCACACTCGGAACGCTGGAGTTGTTCACCGGAATCGCCGTCATTATCACCGGCGGCAAACCCGTGAGCGGGCTGCCAACCCAGTACGGCCAGATCTTTGCCGGGAAGGCTTTCGGCGTGATCCCGGTGCCGCTGATTGTCTTTTTGCTGGTGGCGGTAATCATTGCCTTCCTGCTGACGAAGACCACCTACGGCATCAAGTTGCGGCTGTTGGGGACCAACCCGAAAGCTGCAAATCTCTCGGGGTTACATACGACTGCCCTGCTGCTGAAGACGTACACCATCTCCGGGATGACGGCCGCAGCTGGCGGGCTGGTGATGCTGGCCAACTACAACTCGGCCAAGGCCGATTACGGGTCGACCTACACCCTGCTGACCATTCTGATTGTGGTCCTCGGTGGAGTGAATCCAAACGGTGGAAGTGGGCGAATCATCGGGGTGCTGCTGTCGGTGTTTACCCTGCAGATTCTGTCCTCGGGGCTGAATATGTTCCCGAGCATCAGCAGCTTCTACCGGCCGTTGATTTGGGGTTCCGCCCTCCTGATTGTGATTGTGATGGACCACTTCTCAGAGGATGGGGTCCTGAAGAAGCTACGCCGAAAAGAAAGGGTAAGCAGTGAGTAATTCCAATGAGAAGCGTGTTGTCCTAGGTGCCGACTTCGCCGGGTTTCCCCTCAAAGAGGCGGTCAAGGAGCACCTTCAGGAGCGCGGCTGGGAAGTGGTAGATCTGACGCCAGATCTGGACCATTCCGATATGTACCATCGTGTGGGTTTCCAGGTGGGAGCCCAGATATCCGAGGGAAACTTCGCCAAGGGGCTGCTGTTTTGCGGCACCGGCATGGGCATCCACGTGGCGGCTTCAAAGTGTCCTCACGTTCATGCGGCCGTAGCTGAGAGCCTGCCTGCTGCCAAGCGGGCGGCCACCGCCAACAACTGCAACGTGCTGGCAATGGGAGCGTTCTTTGTCGCGCCGCCGCTGGGGATGGCGATGGCCGATGCCTTCCTGGAGAGCAAGCTGGGAGACGGATACGAAGACTGGGAAGGGTTCTACGAGTATCACCAGCTCGGATTCGAGGAGTGCGAGAACTTCGACTACGAAGCATACCGAGACAATGGCTTTCAGCTTCCGGTAGCTCCAGAAATCCCCCTGGGACCGCAGCCGCGCGGCCTGGCGTACTGAGAGGGAAACATGGCACGAGTACTGCTGGCGGGTGAATCGTGGATCAACTCGGCCACCGACCATAAGGGCTTCGATCCGTTTCCTCACACCCAGTTGCAGATTGGGTGCACGGAACTATTGGCTGCTCTCTCTGAGCGCGGCCACCAGGTCACGCATCTTCGTTCCCACGACGTGGCCGACCTGTTCCCCCAGGAGCAGGCTGAGTTGGACCGGTTTGAGGTAGTCATCCTGTCCGACATTGGCGCCAACTCTCTGCTCTTGTCCCCCCGGGTGTTTGCCGAGGGGAAGACGGCACCGAATCGGCTTCACCTGCTGCGCGACTGGGTCCGGGCCGGGGGCTCCCTCCTGATGGCAGGCGGTTACCTCAGTTTCCAGGGTTTCCAGGCGAAAGCCAACTACGCTGGCACCGCCATCGAGGAGGTACTTCCGGTCAACCTGTTCCGATGGGATGACCGAGTCGAAACCCCGGAGGGCTCCCGGGGCGAGGTCCAGGACTCCGCCCACCCGATTGTGGCCGGGTTGGACCGGGTGTGGCCGCCACTGTTGGGCTACCAACAGCTCCGAGCCAAGCCTGAAGCCGAAGTTCTGGTTCGCATTGGGGAGGATCCGCTCCTGACAGTGTGGGAGTATGGACAGGGACGGGCCGCGGCCTACGCTTCGGATATCTCTCCGCACTGGGCCTCAGCCGAGTTCATGGCCTGGGCCGGGTACGGCCAACTTTTCGGAGCGCTGATCAATTGGTTAGCGCGCACAGACCCATCGGAGGTGTAGGTGAACCAGCAGGAAGTCCTCGTCGTCGGCTCCGCCAACCAGGACATCGTGGTTCGAGTTGATCGACTCCCGAAACTGGGGGAAACCATCCTGGGGGAAGACGTGGTCTACCTGCCGGGTGGCAAAGGCCTAAATCAGGCCTGTGCCTGCGGTGCCACCGGGACCAGGACCCATTTTCTGGGGGCGGTGGGGGCCGATGGATCCGGCACCCAACTGCTGGCAGCGATGCGGGAACGGGGAGTTGACGTTGACCTGACCCCCAGTCTGGACGAGGTGGCCACCGGTACCGCACACATCTTGGTGAGCGCTAACGGTGGCAACCAGATTGTGGTGGTGCCGGCCGCAAACTCCCAGGTGTCCGAAGTCCAGGTGCAGCAGGCATTTGCCGCACTGCCCGACCCGAGGGTGTTGGTGCTGCAGGGGGAGATCCCGTTTGCCACCTCGCTGGCAGCGGCGGAGCTGATGGGCGCGCGCGGGGGCAGAACGGTGTTCAACCTGGCCCCGGCTGCGGAGGTGCCGGAGCGCCTCCTGGCTCTGGCCGATCCGCTGGTCGTCAACGAGTTTGAAGCCGGGTTGATTCTCGGTGTCACCCCGCCGAGTTCGCGGGCCGAAGCGGCGGAACGGGCCCGGGAGTTACTGGCCCGCTCGCGGTCGGTGATCATCACCTTGGGAGCCCAGGGCTCAGTGGTCGCTGATCAGGAGGGCACCGAGGAAATTGCCCCCACAGAGGTAGCCGAGGTAGTGGACACCACCGGAGCCGGTGACGCTTTTGTTGGCGTGCTGGCCGCTGAACTCTGCCACGGCCAGGACCTCCGGGAGGCGGCCCGCCGAGCCAGCTTGGCCGCTGCCCAGTCGGTCACCCGGCCCGGAGCCTCCCAGTCCTACGGCGCCATTGAGGCGCTGTATCGCGAAGCCTAGAGTTCCGCCCGGACGCGCCCGACGATCTCCTGCATTAGCTGCGGATCGGACTTAGTCGAGTCCGGCAGGGGAGCGCGCATGTGTACTTCCGGGGCGCCGGTCTGCTGGAGGATCTCGACGACGTTGTGAGCGCGAACGCCACCCGAAGCAATGATTGCGATCCGGCCGTCGGCCTGCTCGACCAGAGCTCGGAGCGACTCCGGGTCGGCCACCTGGTGTCCGCCGGTGGTCAGCACGCCGGTGTAGCCCAGCTCAATCAGTTGGTCCAGGGCCCGGTGCTGGTCTGCGACCTCGTCGAAGGCGCGGTGGAACACGAGCGGTCGATCCCCGGCCGCCACCCGAAACCTCCGGGCCGCCTCCAAGTCAATTTCACCGCCCTCTTCAGCGGTAATGGAACCGACCACGAACCCGACCGGAACCTCGGCGGTTTCGGAGAGGTGGCGCAGGTGCTCAATGCGTTCCACCAGCCCGTCCACCTCGTCGGTTGTGAGCGCAAACCCTTCGGGTCGTTCCCGCACCAGGATCCTGATTCCGCCGGCGGGGGCCCCTTCAAGGGCAACCCGCAAATCTTCGTCGGTGGGGGTGAGTCCGCCGCACCAGAGCTCGCGGCACAGTTCGATTCGGTCCGCCCCGGCCTCGGCGGCAAGGCGTGAATCGGTTGCTTCTTCGACGCATATCTCGATCTGAATCATGGATCCTCCTGGTTTGGTCCCCTTCAGGATACCGGGCCTATGCAGGTGGTTGCGTCTGCTATAGAGTCAATTCACCTGGAAAAATATGAGTGATTCTGCTGGAACCGATATTGACCTCAAAGGGGGCAAAATGAGGGTGGCACCAATCAAGGAATTAACCCTTCAGGCGGCTCGAATTAGGCGCAGCGTACTGGCAACCCTGGTTGATCGAACCTACGGTCACGTCGGTGGTTCGATGTCCATCGTCGAGGTGTTGGCTGTCCTCTACGGCGGCCAGGTCCGTTACCGCCCCTCCCAGCCTGACTGGTCGGGCCGCGACTATGTGGTCCTGTCAAAGGGGCACTCAGGTCCCGCGCTTTACAGCACGCTGGCGCTGGCAGGGTACTTTCCAACCGACTGGCTGACCACCCTCAACGACAATGGCACCAGGTTGCCATCACACCCGGACCGGCTCAAGACGCCGGGGGTGGACGCCACCACCGGCTCGCTTGGGCAGGGGATTTCGGTGGCGGCCGGCATTGCTCTGGGACTGCAACTGGAGGGGACGGACCAGCAGGTTTTCCTGATCGCAGGGGATGGGGAACTAAACGAGGGCCAGTGCTGGGAAGCATTCCAGTTCATCGCGTCGCGCCCGCTCGACAACCTGATCGTCTATATTGACCACAACAAGCGACAGTTAGATGGGTTTGTGGAAGGAATCATCAAGCCATTCGATATTGCGGCGAAGATGGAAGCCTTCGGGTTCTACACCCAGCTGGTGGATGGTGCCGATGTGAGCGCTATCTGGGATGCCACCGAGCGGGCCCGGGAGGTCAGGGGCCGGGCTCGGGCCATCGTCCTGGATACCGTCAAGGGCCAGGGAATCCGCTACTTCGAGGATTTGGTGGAGAACCATTCGGTCCGGTTTGGGGCCGCGGACTACCAGGCCGCAGAGGCTGCCCTGGCCGAGTTGGATCAGACGATTGCGGAACTGGAGGGAAAATGAGCCGGTGGGAACTTGCGGATGAGCACGGCCCAGCTCTACAGGAGATGCGCCAAGCCTTCTGTCAAACCGTCAGCGAACTGATGGAGGCCAATGACCGGGTCGTGATGCTGGAAGCCGATCTGGGTTCCGCCTCGGGCACGCTCACAACAATTGGGCGCAGTCACCCGGGCCGCTACTTCAACGTGGGCATCTCGGAAGCGAACATGATGGGGATGGCCGGGGGCCTGTCCCTGCGCGGCTTCGTTCCGTTCGTCCACACGTTCGCTCCGTTTGCCTCGCGCCGAGCGGCCGACCAGGTGTACCTGGAGGGCGCCTACGCGCGCAACAGCTTCACCATCTACGCCTCCGACCCGGGGGTCTGCGCAGAACACAACGGGGGAACCCACTCCAGCTACGAGGATGTCTCGCTCATGAGGGCCATACCCGAAATGGAGGTGTACCACCCCGCGGACCCGGTCCAGTTCGCATGGTTGGTTCGCCAGTTGGCTGAGCGTCCTCGGGTGCACTACGTGCGGGCCGCACGCAAGAAGGTCGCGCAGATTTACCAGGCGGGATCGACCTTCGAGATTGGGCGTGGAAACCTGCTGGCGGACGGGGCTGACCTCGTGCTGGTGGCGGCCGGAGACCTGCTCGGGGAGGCGCTCGCCGTGCGGGAAGCTTTGGCTGAGCGCGGGGTCGGGGCAGCCGTGGTGGACATGTTCACGCTCAAACCATTTGATGAGGAACTGCTCCTCTCGGTGGCGGCCGGAAAGCAACTGGTGGTGACGATGGAGAACCACAGCGTCTACGGCGGGCTAGGCGGGATCGTGGCCGAGGTGCTGGCAACTGCGGGACTGGGCGTTCCCCTCCGCCGAATTGGCGTCAACGATCAGTTTGGCCAGGTGGGTACGATCGACTTCCTGAAGCAGACCTACGGCCTGACCGTTGACCACACGCTGGAGGTCATTGGCCAGGCCGACGGGTTTGCGTCTGTTAGCGCGAACTGACGGGGGTGGCTAGCGGCTCAGCCGGCGTCTCCGAGTGAAGCGGGGCATTGGCTTCGACCACTTCCCGGTGCTGGGGGAGGCGGGTGTACAGCTCGTCGCGCAGCGGGTTCAGCCGGTACTTCACGACGGTGTAGAGCTGGTAGATCAGAACGGCAATGTTAGCGCTCAGGGCAATCAGGGAGACGGTGAACAGCGCTGCCGGATCGCCCGAAGCCGCGACCGAGAACTTCGAGGTGGTGACGAAGGACGGCACCGCCATGGTGAACATCATCCACAGGGCCAGGGTGTGGGCTCGGTGCTGGAGCCAAGCGCCCTTCTTGATCAGGAACGCGGGGATCGTGCAGGAGATCAGCAGCGCTGCCCCGGCGTAGAACGAGTGGTCACCCACGCAGTTGTAAACGTAGGCGAAGTTCCACAGGTCGTAGGCGATCACCCAGAACCAAAGCATGTCGGGCCAGATCATGTCTTTCGATTTGCCGCGGGAGATGAAGATCCCGAACCAGCCGCAGATGGTGATCAGATTGATCAGGCCGGCAATGCCGTTCATCCAGTTCCACGGACCGGAAAGCATGTACACCCCATCGACGATGCCGTCGGCATTCATCGCGCCCACCTGGAAGTCTCGAATGCAGGCTTCCATGATGTTGATCGCCAAAATGGCGGGCGGGAAAATCAGCGCGGCCCGTTTGGCCGCCACCTTGGGTGAGTAGCGAATCAGCATGAAGCCCAGGCACCCGGCCAGGGCCGAGTACACCTTCACCCAGTGGAACCAGGTGCCGGTGGAACCGGTCGCGGTGTTGGGCCAAACGAAAATGGTCAAAATGATGGGCAGGGCCACGAAAAAGAGGAGGCCTCCGGCTTTGGACCGGCGGGTCAGCTCGTTCAGGCCAATCAGGGCCCCCAACACGACGAACCAAGCCGCCCAGGAATACCAGGGAATCGAATCAAACAGGAACATGCGCCTTTGCCTTTCTACGGGACAATTACCTTGTCTCCCACGGTAGATTTGGGCCTAGAGCTGTCACCATGGACACTTCTGTCCAAGTGTCTAAAACAGCCCGGTTGAAGCCAGAACAGGCTGCTCGGCCGGACAGTCGGTTGGGTCTGAGGTCCCGAAAGGAGCGCGGTGGGTGTGAGTGGGGATCGGGGCGCGAAGGAGCTGTTGGCCGAAGCACTAAAGGACCAGTTGCAGGTGACGGCGCTGTCCAAGGTCACGGTGACCGGCTTGACCAAACAGGTGGGCCTAACCCGCCAGGCGTTCTACTACCACTTTGTCGACGTCTACGACCTGGCCGTCTGGGTGTTTGAAACCGAGGTGGCCGACCACATCATGTCCCACGCCTCGTACGACCGGTGGGCAGAAGGCTACGAGCAGCTGCTCACCTACATGCGTGAGCACCGGACCGGTGTCTACGCGGTGATTCATTCCCTCGGCCACCACGAGTTGGAGCGGTTCCTGTACGGCCAGTTCCACCAAATGATGGAGGCCATCGTCGCTGAACTTCGCGGTGATCTCACGGTCAGTGCCGCTGACCAGGAGCGAGTGATCAGCCACTTTGCCCTGGTGGTGCTCGGGTACTGCATGTACTGGCTGGCCTCCGACATGGAGGCCGACCCGAGTGAGCTGGTGCCAGAAATTGAGTTCCTGCTGCAGGGTCAGGTGCGCCATGCCCTGGAAACCTACGCTGCCCGGGCCTAATCGCCTCGCGAACATTGCCTCGCGAACACCGCCTCGACCAGAGCCGGCACCGCATTTTGCCGGGGCGCCAGCCTTGACAGGATAAGCTGAGACTCATGGAAATCATTCACACGAATCACCCGCTGGTCTCGCACAAGCTGACCGTGCTCCGCGACAAGAACACCACTCCCAGCCAGTTCCGCCACCTGGTGGATGAGCTGGTTACTTTGTTGGCGTACGAGGCGACCCGCGAGGTCTCGGTAGTGCCGGTTCAGATTGAAACTCCGGTGGCGCCGACCGAGGGGCTGGGCCTGGCGGAACCGCGGCCGATGGTGGTGCCGGTGCTGCGGGCTGGCCTGGGGATGCTGGAGGGGATGCTGCGTCTTCTCCCCACCGCGGAAGTTGGGTTCCTCGGGATGGTCCGAAACGACGAAACCCTGGAAATCGACACCTATGCGGAGCGGCTGCCCGACGACATTTCCGGCCGGCAGGTGTTCGTGCTGGACCCGATGCTCGCCACCGGGTCGACCGTGGTCGAAGCGATTGAGTACCTCCTCAAGCGCGGGGCCAAGGACGTGACCGTGGTCAGCATTTTGGCGGCCAAGCCGGGCCTCGAAACCGTCGAGCGGGGCGTTGGGCACCGCGCTCAGGTCCGAGTGGTGGTGGCGGGGATCGACCCCGAACTCAACGAGAACAACTACATCGTGCCCGGTCTGGGTGACGCTGGGGACCGCCTGTACGGGGTTGTCGACTAGCCCACGTTTCGGCGCATGCTTTCCCGGTGAGGTGCAGTCAGGCTTTACCATGATGGCGTTGCCTGTTGGCCTTGGACCAGAGAGCGAGGATCCCGCCGATGTCGCCAGAACCCTCACCCCCGCAACGGCGGTTGCGCGCCTACATTGAAACCATGCCCACCGGGGTGCACGCATTCGTGATGGCGACCGGCATCATTTCGGTGGGGATGGAACTGGTCAACCAGCACCTGATTTCGCTGGCGCTCTGGGTCATTGCCGCGGTCGGTTGGCTCTGGCTGACGACGCTGGTGGTCGTGCGGGCCTTCGTCGCAACCGAGTCAGTCCGCCGGGCCCTAAAAGACCCGAACCAGGCCTTCGGTTTCTTCACCGTGATTGCCGCCACCTCGGTGGTGGGTACTCGCTTTGCGGTGGGGGGAATTCTCGAGGTGGCCATCGGTTTGTGGATCGTGGCCCTGTGCTTGTGGGCCGTGGCCGGCTACGCCATTCCCTGGGGGATCCTGGTTCGGCCGCTGCCAAAAGATGAGCGGCAGCGCGCCATGTTCACCACCCCGGAAGGGGGAGGGCGCTTCCTCAGCGATTACATCGATGGGACCTGGTTTGTCTGGGTGGTGGCCACCCAGTCGGTCGCGGTGCTGGGGGCAACCATTCAGCCGCACCTAGATGTGTTCGAGACGGTGGTGGCTGCCATCACCGTGGTGGCCTGGTCGACCGGGCTGGGACTGTACGTGATGGTGGGGACCGGGCTGGTCCAACGAATCTTCCGGTGGGGGCTGAACCCCACCGACCTGACCCCCTCCTACTGGGTGGTTATGGGCGCGCTGGCGATTTCCGCTCTGGCTTCGGGCCGGATCATGAACATGAACTCCCAGACGCCGGTGGCCGCCGCAGCCTATTCAATTGCCAGTGGGGTCGGGGTGATGCTGTGGGGCTTCACCACCTGGTTGGTGGTCGGGCTGCTACTGATGGTGGTCTGGAAGATTTGGCGGCGAGTCGCTGTCAAGCACTACATCACCCCGCTGTGGTCGATGGTCTTCCCAATGGGTGTCTACTCGGTCGCGTCCATGACGATGGGGGACGGGGTGGATGCCCCGCGAATCCTGTGGGCCGGCTACGACTTCATCTGGGTGGCGCTGGCGGCCTGGGTGCTAGTGACCGTCTCCTGGGTGGTGCACATGGTCGGCCGGGTCAAAGAGTCGAGGGCCCAGCAGGACGTGAGCGCCTAAAGACGCCGGCCGACCTCCAGGGTTCGACAAAGATCCCGGGTGGTGCGTCGGATCCGCTCGGCCGTGCGGTCGAGCTCCGCCCCGCGGGCGTGGCTGAGGTAGCCGAGGGGAATGACGGCCGCGGCTCCGCGGGCGAGCAGTTGGTTGGCCCCGGCCAACACCTGTCCGCCAATCACGAAGCTGGGAACCCCCGCCGCACTGGCCTGCTCCACCACCTGCAGGGCGGTCTTTCCTCGCAGAGTTTGCTGATCGACTCGCCCTTCGCCGGTTAGGACCAGGTCGGCCCCGGAAATCGCGTTGGCCAGACCGCTCAGCTCAGCCACCAGGGTGGCGCCCGAGACGCGCCTGGCCCGCAGCAAGTTCAGCGCCGCCCATCCCAGGCCCCCACCGGCCCCCGCGCCGGGAGCCAGCACTAACCCGCCGGTGCCATCGACCGTGCAGCAGCGTGCGATCCGAGCCAGGATCTGATCCAGGGCGGGAATCTTGGCGGCGGGCAGACCCTTCTGGGGCCCGTATTCGGCCGCGGCCCCATCCGCGCCCACCAGCGGGTTGTCGACGTCTGTCGCCAGGACAAACTCCACCTCGGCCAAGTCTGGGTCCAACTCGGAACTATCCACCGTGGCCAGGTTCGTCATTTGATTGGGGATCGGGTCCAGCTCGGACCCGTCCGCGGCCCGGAACCGCAGCCCCAGCGCGTGCATCATCCCGATGCCCGCGTCGATGGTCCCGGTGCCACCCACGGTCAGGACGATCCGGCGGGCTCCCCGCTGGCGGGCGGCCCGGATCAGCTCTCCCACCCCCGCGCTGTTCAGAAAATAGACGTCGCGTCGGCCCGCCGGGACCAGCTCCAACCCGACCGCTTGGGCCGATTCGACCACGGCGACCCGCCAGATTGGATCCCAGGCCCACCGGGCCTCCACCGGCGATCCCGCCTGGTTGGGAACCGTGGTTTTCACCAGCTGGTAGGTGCCGGTGGCAGCCAGGGCCGCCAGGGTCCCCTCGCCGCCATCAGCCAGGGGAAGTTGAATAACCTCGGCGTTCGGCCAGACGCTACCGATCCCATCGGCCATGGCGGCAGCTACCTCGACGGCCGTGAGGGTGCCCTTGAACGAGTCGGGCGCGACGACGATCCGCATCGGGAGCCTACAGCAGCAGATCCCGCAGATCCGCGACCTGGGCGGCCACCGCCACCACGGCTGGGGCGGTGAACTCCTCGGGCGAGCCGTAGCCCCATCCCGCGCCGATCACGGCAATGTTGTTGTCGGTGGCGCCCTCGACGTCGTGGTGGCGATCGCCCACCAGCACCGGTCGGTCCAGGTCGGCCCCCACCGCTCCCAACCGGGAGAGGGCGTCGGCCACCACGTGGGACTTGGTGCTGGCCGGGTCGGGGCTGGCTCCCGCAATCACGTCAAAGTAGGGTGCGAGCCCCAGGTACTCGAGTTGAGCCTGGGCCATGGTCTCCATTTTCGAGGTGGCGGTCCCGAGCCGAACCCCGGCCTCGGCCAACTCGGCCACCAGCTCGGGAATCCCCGGATACATGGGCGGCTCCAGAAACCGCGGCAGGTAGAGCGCTCGATAGACGCGGATTGCCTCGTCCATCAGTTCGGGCTCGATCTGGGCGAAGTGGGAAAAGGAGTATCCCAGCGGTGGGCCGACGACGTGGGTGATCTGGTCGTCGGTCAGCGGATCGCGTCCGATTTCGACCAGCGCCGCCTGGAAGCACTCCATGATTAGTTCGCCGGAGGCCACCAGGGTTCCGTCCACGTCGAACAGGACGGTGGGCCAGGTCTGGGTAATAGCAGTGTGGCTCATAGGACCAGGGTAGGCTAGCCGAGGGGCCGCCCCAAATGGCAAGTGCCCCAGATCGCAGAAAATTTATCTCGACATCGAGTAAAATGCTATTGGGGCACGTACCCGAACGTGTCGCAAGACCTGGCCCGAAGCGCCAACGGAGGCTGTGAGCATGGAAAAAATCAAAGTAGTTGGACCGGTAGTCGACCTGGACGGCGACGAGATGACCAGAATCATCTGGCAGTTCATCAAGGATCGCCTCATCTTCCCCTACCTGGATCTGGACCTGAAGTACTACGACCTGTCGATTCAGAACCGCGACGCCACGGACGATCAGGTGACCGTTGACGCCGCGGAGGCAGTCAAGAAGTACGGGGTGGGCGTCAAATGTGCGACCATTACCCCCGACGAGGCCCGGGTGGAAGAGTTCGGCCTGAAGAAGATGTGGCGCTCGCCCAACGGAACGATCCGCAACATTTTGGGCGGGGTCATCTTCCGCGAGCCGATCATCATCGACAACATTCCGCGCCTGGTTCCCACCTGGACCAAGCCGATCATCGTCGGCCGTCACGCCTTCGGGGACCAGTACCGCGCCACTGACTTCAAGGTCCCCGGGGCGGGCACCATCACCCTGACCTACACCCCGGCCGACGGCTCTGAGCCGGAAGTGCACGAGGTGGTGGAGATTCCCGAGAACGGCGGCGTCGTCATGGGGATGTACAACTTCAACGAGTCGATTCGCGACTTTGCCCGGGCATCTTTCGCCTACGGGCTCCAGCGCGGCTACCCGGTGTACATGTCCACCAAGAATACGATCCTGAAGGCCTACGACGGCCAGTTCAAAGACATCTTCCAGGAAGTCTTCGACGCCGAGTTCAAAGACCAGTTCGAGGCGGCCGGCCTCACCTACGAGCACCGGCTGATTGACGACATGGTGGCCTCCTCGCTCAAGTGGGAGGGCGGTTACGTCTGGGCGTGCAAGAACTACGACGGCGACGTCCAGTCCGACACCGTGGCCCAAGGATTCGGGTCGCTGGGCCTGATGACTTCGGTGCTGATGACCCCGGACGGCAAGGTAATGGAGGCGGAGGCAGCCCACGGGACCGTGACGCGCCACTACCGTCAGCACCAGGCCGGTAACCCGACCTCCACCAACCCGGTCGCTTCGATCTTCGCCTGGACGCGCGGCTTGGCACACCGGGCCAAGCTCGATGAGACCCCGGCGGTGGCCGAGTTTGCCCAGACCCTGGAGCAGGTAGTCATCGAAACGGTGGAAAGCGGAAAGATGACCAAGGACCTAGCTTTGCTGATCGGCCCGGACCAGCCGTGGCTGACCACCGAAGAGTTCCTGACCGCGATCGATGAGAACTTGCAGCAGAAGCTGGCCTAAAACCTCAATTTCAGATTGTCATTAGTTGCCCCGTCACGCGCCTCGAATATTTGGTGTGTGGCGGGGCACAATAGAAGATAGAGTTACTCGGCTCCGCCTGGGAGCAGAAGAAAGGTCTATCGATGGGTGACGATCTGATCGTAGGAATCGACCCGCGCACCGGTGAGCCGGCCCGAATCGGAGTGCTGACTTCCGGGGGAGATGCGCCCGGGATGAACGCGGCCGTGCGGGCCGTGGTTCGGACGGCGTTGGCGGCCGGAGCTCAACCCTACGCCATCATGGAGGGTTGGATTGGGGCTCTGCGCGGGGGCGAGGCCATCCGCGAGATGAACTGGCAGAGTGTCTCCTCGATTCTGGCCACCGGCGGCACCGTGATCGGCTCGGCCCGCTGCGACGAGTTCCGCACCTACGAGGGGCGAAACCAGGCGGCCCGGAACCTGCTGGAACGCGGGATTGACCGGCTGATCGTGATCGGTGGGGACGGCTCGCTGTCCGGGGCGGATGAGTTCCGACGCGAATGGCCCCAACACGTGGCCGAGTTGGCTGAGCGCGGCGAGATCTCGGCCGAGGTGGCCGCCAATCACCCGCGACTGACCCTGGTCGGATTGGTCGGCTCGATCGACAACGACCTGGTCGGCACCGATATGACCATCGGAGCTGACACCGCGCTGGAGCGGATCATCACCGCCATTGACCAGATTTCCTCAACCGCTGCCTCCCACCAGCGCACCTTCATTTTGGAGGTGATGGGACGCCAGTGCGGTTACCTGCCCCTGATGGCGGCTGTCGCCGGGGGCGCCGACTACGTGTTCACGCCCGAAAACCCGCCGGCCCCCGGCTGGGAGGCCGAGATGGCCGAGCGCCTGACCCTGGGCCGGGCTGCCGGCCGACGCGAGTCCATCATCTTGGTGGCGGAGGGGGCCCGCGACACCAACGGCGATCCGATTACGACCGAGGATGTGGCCGCGGCCCTGCGCGAGCATCGCGGGGAGGAACCGCGGATCTCGATCTTGGGGCACATTCAACGAGGGGGTACCCCCTCGGCCTATGACCGGTGGATGTCCACTCTGCTCGGTTACGCGGCCGTGCAGGAGGTGCTGAACCCCGCCGCCCACGGACAGGCCTGCATCCTGGGGGTGCGCCAGAACCGGGTGGCCCGAATCGACCTGGAGCTGGCGGTAGCCAACACCCGGGCGGTGGCCAAACTGATCACCGCCGGCGACTATGAGAGCGCCCGCCAGGCGCGCGGCCGAACCTTCTACGCGATGGGCGACATCTTCCGGGTCCTGTCGGATCCGCCGCAGGAAGACCCGGCACCCGAACGCGAGATTCGGGTGGCTGTCCTGCACGCGGGCGGACTGGCGCCCGGGATGAACACGGCGGCCCGCGCGGCTGTCCGGATGGGAATCCATCGCGGGTGGACCATGCTCGGGGTGGACGGGTCGTGGGCCGGCCTGGCCGACGACCGGGTGCGCGAGCTGACCTGGGCGGACGTGGAAGGCTGGGCTTTTGACGGGGGAGCCGAACTCGGCACCCGCCGCGCGGTTCCACCGGTGGAGTCCTACTACGCCATTGGCCGGGCCCTGGAGCGGAACCGGATCGATGCGCTGCTGGTGATTGGCGGCTTCAAAGCCTACCTGGCCGTGCGCGAAATGGTGGAGGAGCGGAAACGGTTCCCGGCTTTCAACATCCCGCTGGTGCTGGTGCCCGCCTCAATCGACAACAATCTGCCCGGGGCCGAACTGGCCGTCGGTGCCGACACCGCGCTCAACAACAACGTGTGGGCCCTGGACCGGATCAAACAGTCCGCAGCCGCGTCGAGGCGCTGCTTCGTGGCGGAGACGATGGGCCGCAAGTGCGGCTATCTAGCCATGATGAGCGGGTTGGCCACCGGTGCCGAGTTCATCTACCTGAACGAGGAACCGCTGACGCTGGACCGCCTGAGTCACGATGGTGAGCGCCTGCGCCGTTCGTTCGAAGCGGGTCGGCGCCTGCTGCTCGTGGTGATGAACGAGGAGACCTCGCAGTATTACGACCGCAAGTTTGTGGCCCGCGCCTTCGAGGCGGTAGGCCAGGGTCTGTTCGACGTGCGCCATTCGGCGCTGGGGCACATCCAACAGGGTGGGGCCCCCACTCCCTTCGACCGGTTGCTGGCCACCCGCCTCGTCAACCAGGCTTTGATCCAACTGGAAGAGGAACTGACGCACAACTCGATCGAGGTCAAGTACGTGGGGATGACCTCTTCGCGCATCGAGGCCCACCCGATCGAGCAGATGGACCGGGACGTGGACCTGCCCAACCGCCGGCCTCGCCAGCAGTGGTGGTCCATGCTTCAACCGGTGGTGGAGGTGGTCTCCCTGGAAAACTCGGGGTCGCCAGTCCGGCAGATTCCCATCGCCGATGCGCAACTTCAACCCATTACCCCAGCCTGAGCGACCATCTTCAAGGAGGAATCATGACCAACTCAGCCCCAATTCCCGCCCCCACCGACCCGACCCGGACACCCGCCTGGGCGCACCTGGATCAGTTGGCGGAAGACTTCTACCCGGACCTGCGGCACTGGTTCGAGGCGGACCCCCAGCGGGCCCGGACCTGGAGCTTTACCGCCGCCGACCTGTGGGTGGACCTGTCGAAAAACCTGATTGACCAGGAAATCGTGGCGGCGCTGCTGGAGTTGGCCCGCGAGACCGGGGTGGAAGAGCACCGCGATCGGATGTTCCGGGGCGATCGGATCAATGTCACCGAGAACCGCGCGGTCCTGCATACGGCGCTGCGTCGGCCGGCCGGCGACGTGGTGGAGGTGGACGGGGCCAACGTGGTTCCGGACGTGCACGAAGTACTGAATCGGATGTACGACTTCGCCGACCGCGTCCGGTCCGGCCAGGTGACCGGCATCAGCGGGAAGAAGCTGACCAGCATTGTCAACATTGGGATTGGCGGGTCTGACCTGGGGCCGGTGATGGTGTACGAGGCGCTGCGCCCCTACGTCGACCCGGAGCTCAGCTGCGAGTTCATCTCTAACATTGATCCCAACGACGCGGGCGAGGTGGTGTCCCGCCTCGACCCGGAAACCACCCTGGTCATCGTCACCTCCAAGACCTTCACCACCCTGGAAACCCTGACCAACGCGAGGGTTGTGCGCGAATGGCTGCTGCGGAGCCTGCGTGAGCGCGGCCTGGTGACGGATGACGCCAATGCGGCCGAGGCAGTGGAGCGCCACTTTGTGGCCGTTTCGACCGCGCTCGACCGGGTGGCCGAGTTTGGCATCGACCCGGCGAACGCGTTCGGGTTCTGGGACTGGGTCGGCGGGCGCTACTCGGTGGACTCTGCGGTCGGCCTGTCGCTGGCGATCGCCCTTGGACCCGAGAACTTCCGCGACCTGCTGGCCGGGTTCCACGCGATGGATCAACACTTCCAAAACGCCCCCGCCGCCGAAAATGTGCCGCTGCTGATGGGCCTAATCAACGTCTGGTACACCGGGTTCCTGGGGGCCGACACCCACGCGGTCCTGCCCTACTCCCAGTACCTGCACCGGTTCCCGGCCTACCTGCAGCAGCTGACGATGGAATCGAACGGCAAGTCGGTTCGATGGGACGGCTCGCCCGTTTCCTACGACACGGGGGAAGTTTTCTGGGGCGAACCGGGAACCAACGGCCAGCACGCCTTCTACCAGCTGATCCACCAGGGCACCCGCCTGGTCCCGGCCGACTTCATTGCATTCGCCAACCCGACCCACGACTTCCGGGACGGCGACAACGACATGCACGAACTGTTCCTCTCCAACTTCTTCGCCCAAACGAAGGCGCTCGCGTTCGGCAAAACGATCGACGAGGTGCGCGCCGAAGGGACCCCGGAGACGATCGCGCCGGCCCGGGTGTTTGGCGGCAACCGGCCGACCACCTCGATCATGGGGGACCGGCTGAACCCGCGGGCACTCGGTGAACTGATCGCCCTCTACGAGCACATCACCTTTGTGCAGGGGGCGGTGTGGGGGATCGACTCCTTCGACCAGTGGGGAGTGGAGCTGGGCAAAGTCCTGGCGCAGCAGATCCTTCCGGCGGTTGCGGGCAACAAGGAGGTGTTGGCCGAACAGGATCCGTCCACTCGGAGCCTGATCGAATACTACCGGGAGCACCGGCGCCACTAGCCAAACCGGACCTAATGGGCGGGGGTCGGGTCTATCTCGACCCCCGCCGGCCCCACCCCGCCAGGAGGCCGCCGTCGGCCACCCAACCCGGGTCCGGTCGCGCCCGCGGGAGGCGCGCGAGGTGGGGCGGGGGAATGAGGGGGGCCGGCTCGGAAATAGCCCGGGAAACCGGGTGCTGAGGTCCTACCTCTGCCGCGGCAATTCGCGGTAGCCTGGGGGAAGGGAAATCGACGCTCCGGGCTGCTCTGCGGGGCCGAGGAACCACCTGTTACGGTTCAAGATAACGTCACTAAAAGGAGAATTATCCATGACTGAACCTCGCATTGTCACCGTCACCGGAGCCGCTGGCAACATCGGATACGCGCTGCTTTTCCGGATCGCTTCCGGGCAGCTGTTCGGGCCGGATGTCCCCGTGAAGCTGCACCTGCTCGAGATTCCGCAGGCAGTCAAGGCCGCTGAGGGAACTGCAATGGAGCTCGACGACTGCGCCTTCCCGCTGCTGTCGGGCATTGAGATCTTTGACGACGTGAACCAGGCGTTCAACGGCACCAACGTGGCGCTGCTGGTGGGCGCGCGGCCGCGTTCGGCCGGGATGGAGCGGGCCGACCTGCTGGCGGCCAACGCCGGGATCTTCGGTCCCCAGGGCAAGGCCATCAACGACGGCGCTGCCGATGACGTGCGGGTGCTGGTGGTCGGCAACCCGGCCAACACCAACGCGGTGATTGCGCAGCAGTCGGCTCCCGACGTGCCCGCGACTCGGTTCACCTCAATGATGCGCCTGGATCACAACCGGGCCATCTCGCAGCTGGCCAGCAAGACCGGTGCGTCCGTGGCTGACATCAAGAACATGGTCGTGTGGGGGAACCACTCGGCCGACCAGTACCCGGACGTCTCCTATGCGACGGTGGCGGGCAAGCCGGCCGCCGAACTGGTGGAAGAGGCCTGGCTGGCCGAGTACTTCCGCCCGACCGTGGCCAAGCGTGGCGCGGCCATCATTGAGGCCCGGGGCGCCTCGTCGGCTGCCTCCGCCGCCAACGCCGCCATCGATCACGTCCACACCTGGATCCACGGCACGCCCGAAGGCGAGTTCGTCACCGCTGGCGTGTACTCGGACGGTAGCCACTACGGGGTGCCCGCCGGGCTCTCCTTCGGCTTCCCCGTGATTGCCAAGGACGGCGAGTACCAGATCGTCGACGGTCTGGACCTGTCCGCGGGCACCCGCGCCGGGATCGACCACAACATCAAGGCTCTGCAGGAAGAGTTTGACGCGGTCAAGGAGCTGGGCTTCATCAAGTAGGTACCAGCAGGTAATTCTCCTTCGGCCCCCGGCGGGGTCGGGTCCATACGGATCCGGCTCGGTCGGGGGCCAGGTCGTGGGCTAGGTGGGTTTGCCGTTGCGGTCGGGTTGTGTGGGCGGGGGTTTTTCGGTCGGGTTGCGAGGGTCCGGTTGCGAGGGTCCGGTTGTGGGGGCCGGGTTGCGTGGCCGAGTTGCGAGGGTCCGGTTGCGTGGGCCGGGTTGTCGGAGCTCGGTGGTGGACTAAAATGGTGAGTGAACGCCGACAGGGGCCGGTGCCCACCTAGTGGAATGTGAGGAACGTCTCGTTCCTTGCCCGGATGGAATTATCCGGAACACTGGGAGGCTGGGAAATAAGCCACCGAGGTCGGTTGTTTGTCAACAAAAAGTTGCATTAATCTAACTGGTGGATCAACTGAGTGGGACCGGACGTAGTCGCGGCTGTGATCGGGGAGGCTCCGGGCTGGGAGCTCCGGATAGCTGGTTTAGAAAATAGACTTAGCGGTCCGAAATATATCGGAATCTAGGACCTATATGTATTGAACAGGTCGGAAACGCCGAGCTGGGGCGTTCGCCGGCCTTCGGCCCCGCGCGAGTAATATGGGGCGCAATGACCACTGAACCGGTGGTGACCTGCGGTTATGCTTGGAACAGGGCAGATGGGAACAAGGATGCTCGAGGTAAAGACAAACGACAGTAAAGCATCCATTCCGGAGGGATTGTGATTGACAGAGATCGCGAGCGAGCAATGTTGCGCGCGGTGGAGCTCTATTATTTTGAGGGCTTCACGCAGGCGGCCATCTCGGAACGCCTGGGCTGCACCCGCTGGACGGTGGGTCGCCTGCTAAAAGAGGCCACTGATGCCGGCGTGGTGGAGATCAACATTCACCACGAGCGGGCGCGGCGCCACGACCTGGAACAGCGGCTGGAATGCGGGTTCGGGCTGGTGCGGGCCCGCGTGGTGCCGACCGGTTCGACGCCGCGCGAAACCATGTCCCGCCTCGCCCATGCGGGGGCAGACTTCCTCACTGACATTCGGCCCCGACCGCGGGTGGTCGGGGTGGCCTACGGGCGCACAATGGGTGCGATGGCACGAGCCCTCCCCGAACGGTGGATCCAAGGGGTGACCGTCGTTCAGATTGCTGCGGCACCCGCCAACCTGGACGACGCCTTTGTGGGTAGTTCCATTCGGATGATTTCCCGGCGCGGCAACGGGGTCAGTCGGACCCTGCCGTCGGTGCCGGTGTTTGCCACAGCCGAGCAGAAGCGGCGGGTGGAAGCGCAGGAGGAAGTGGCAACCTGCCTGGGGTTGGCTCGCAAAGCTGACGTGGTGTTCTACTCACCCGGACCGGCCGGGGCCGAGTCCCTGCTGATCGACTCGGAAGGGTTCTCGCCCGCCGAGGCCGAACAGCTTCGGGGCGGAGGGGCAGTGGCGGTGATTGGGAACCGACTGATTACGGCCGAAGGCGAACCAGCTGATGCCGAAGTGGACCAACGCACACTGGGGGTCGGGTTGGATGATCTGCGTCAGGCTCGCCTGTCAGTGGCGGTTGGGGGTGGAGCCGACAAGCACGAGGCCTTCCGGGCCATCGTTCGGGGGCGCCTGGCCAACGTGCTGGTGATCGACTCGGACACGGCGGAGATGCTGCTTGAGGCGGGACTCGCAGACCAAAATGCCGAGTGGTCAGACTAGTGCGCCCAGTCGGTCAGTAGCTGGAAGCAGGCCCGCTTCGCCGACTGGACGGACAAGTGCGCCCAGTCAGTGAGTTGGTACGCTGGTCTCGGCCCCACCGGACATTCCCGCTGGGATCCGCCCGCGGGGCCGCGCAGTCCGAACTTTTGGCTCAAATTTGGAGGACCCGTGTCCGAACCGCTTCTCAACCTCCCCCTCGAACAGCTTGACCCAGAGATCTTCGCCGCCATCCAGGGTGAACTCACTCGCCAGCGCGATCACCTGGAGATGATCGCCTCCGAAAACTTCGTTCCCATGGCTGTGCTGGAAGCTCAGGGTTCGGTCCTGACCAACAAGTACGCCGAGGGTTACCCCGGGCGTCGATACTACGGCGGTTGCGAGTGGGCCGACGTGGCCGAATCGTTGGCTATCGAGCGGGCCAAGTCCCTGTTCGGTGCCGACTTTGCTAACGTCCAGCCTCACTCGGGAGCCCAGGCCAACGCAGCGGCGTTGCAGGCGCTGGCTGAGCCCGGCGACGTTATTCTCGGTTTGGACCTCGCTCACGGCGGTCACCTGACCCACGGGATGCGCTTGAACTTTTCGGGACGCTACTACCGTCCCATTCCCTACCAGGTGGACCCGAACACCTACCGGGTCGACATGGATCAGGTTCGGAGCCTGGCTCGCGAGCACCGTCCCTCGGTGATCATCGCCGGTTGGTCCGCCTACCCCCGGACGCTGGACTTCGCGGCGTTCCGCGAAATTGCCGACGAGGTGGGGGCGGCACTGATGGTCGACATGGCCCACTTTGCCGGCCTGGTAGCAGCCGGTCTGCACCCGAACCCGGTGCCGTTCGCCGACGTGGTCACCACGACCATTCACAAGACCATCGGTGGTCCCCGATCCGGTCTGATTCTCTCCTCGCGAGCTGAGAAGTGGGGCAAGAAGCTCAACTCGGCCGTGTTCCCCGGGCAGCAGGGTGGCCCGCTGATGCACGTGATTGCGGCCAAGGCCGTGGCGCTGAAGGTGGCGGCTTCGCCGGAGTTCAAGGAGCGTCAGGAACGCACCATTGAGGGGGCGAAGATTCTGGCCGAGCGGTTGTCCCAGCCGGATATGTCCGAGCTTGGGATCGATGTTCTGACCGGGGGGACTGACGTGCACCTGGTCCTGGTGGACCTGCAGAACTCTGCCCTGTCTGGACGGGACGCGGAGGACCTGCTGGCGCAGATCAATGTGACCGTTAACCGGAACGCGGTCCCCTTCGATCCGCGTCCGCCGATGACCACCTCCGGCCTGCGGGTGGGTACCCCCGCTCTGGCGACGCGCGGGTTCCAGGCGGATGACTTCCGCGAGGTGGCCGACATTATCGCGGTGGCTCTGCGTGAAAAGGCGGCTGGGCGCGAGGTGGATGTGGCCGGTCTCCTCGCCCGCGTCAAGGCGCTCACCGATGCCTACCCGCTCTACCCGGAGCTCGACCAATGAAATACCCTTGGCCAGCTCCCGGCGGTGCCCTGCCCCTGGATGGGGTGAAGCTCGCCGCCGATGTGAAAGAAGAGTTGAAGAGCCGCGTTGAAGCTTTGGCTAAAGAGGGGGTTCGGCCTGGGCTTGGCACGATCCTGGTGGGGGACGACCCCGCCTCGCAGGCCTACGTCAACGGGAAACACCGGGACTGTGCGGAGGTGGGGATCCATTCGATTCAGGTCCACCTGCCGGAAACGGCCACCCAAGCACAGGTGGAACGCGCGATCGACGAGCTGAACGCGGACCCAACCTGCACTGGGTTCATTGTCCAACTGCCGCTGCCTCGGCGCCTGAATCAGGATGCCATCCTGGACCGTATCAACCCGGACAAAGATGCCGACGGGCTGCACCCGTACAACTTGGGTCGCCTGGTGACGGCGATTAACCGCTCGCCGCTGTGCCCGCAGCCGTGCACTCCCCGTGGGATCATCAAGCTGCTTCAGCGTGGGGGAGTGTCGCTAGCCGGCGCCACCGTCTGCGTGGTGGGTCGCGGTCTGACTGTTGGGCGTCCGCTCGGCCTGATGCTGACCCGCAAGGACATCAACGCAACTACGATCCTGTGCCACACGGGCACGAAGGACCTGAAGTCGATCATTAGTGAGGCGGATGTGGTGATCGCGGGTGCGGGCGTGCCCGGCCTGATCACCGCGGACATGGTTCGCCCCGGCGCCGCGGTGGTGGATGTGGGGATCTCCCGCGTCGATGGCCGGATCGCCGGAGACGTGGCCCCGGGCGTGGAGCGGGTGGCCGGTCAGTTGACGCCTAACCCCGGAGGGGTCGGGCCGATGACCCGGGCAATGCTGCTGGCCAATGTGGTCGAGGCGGCGGAGCGCCAGGTTTCGCAGTAGTCAAACAGATTTTTGGTGGGCAGCTCGAGTGCAGCGGATGCGCGCGGGTTGCCCACCGGTCTGTTAGCGCCAACTAGTGGGCCAGGACCTCTGAACAGTTGAGGCCGGGGGTATCGATTTGCACCGTCAGGTGGTTGATCTTCCCGGCAAAATGGTCCTTGATGCAGGTCTGAATCCCACGCAGGATTCGAGCCTGTTCGGCTCCGGGCAGGTTCGCCATTTCGGGGCGCAGGACCACGTGGGCGGTCAGGGTGACCAGGCCGGTGCCAACCGTGGTGGCGTGCAGGTCGTGAACCGACTCGACCGCGTCTTGGCCCAACAGGTGCTGTTCCACCTCGGACAAGTCCAATCCGGCCGGCGCATTCTCCATCAGAATCGAAACTGACTGGCGTAGCAGGTGCCAGGATCGGGGAATGATCATGGCCGCGATCAGGAGGGAAGCCACCGAGTCGGCGTAAGGCCAACCGGTGGTCATCAGGACGATGGCGGCGACAATGACCGCGACCGAGCCAAGGGCGTCGGTTAGCACCTCCAAAAATGCGGCCTTCATGTTCAGCGAGCTGTCACGTCCACCGGCCAAAATCCACAGAGAAATAAGGTTGGCTACCAACCCCACCAGGCCAATGGTGAGCATTGGACCGGCTTGAACTTCGACCGGTTCGGTCAGCCGTCCGATCGCCTCCCACAAAATTGTCACGCAGATGACCAGCAGCAAGAGGGACTGGAGAGCGGCGGCAACCACCTCGGCCCGAACAAAACCCCAGGTGCGTTGGCGGCTGCGCGGGCGAGCCATCAAATGAGCAGCGATGAGAGCGATCACCAAACCGGTCGAGTCGACCAGCATATGTCCGGCATCGGCCAGCAGAGCCAGTGAACCCGAAATGATCGCGCCCACAACTTCCGCCACCAGGACCAGGGCCGTGACAATCAGCGCCCCGGTCAGGCGTCCGCGCGAGGCAGACGCGTGGGAGTGGCCTGCTTCGCTGTGCGAGTGTGCGCTCACAACTCTCCTTCCTGATACCCCCATGGGGTATTGCCTGGTTAACTCTACCCGTGTGCTAGACGCTCGTCAACGCTGGGCCTGCTCGCCCGGGTCCAGGCAAAGATGGGATACTGCCGTCATGAGTTCAGCATTGATCACGACCCTCAATCTCAACGGCATTCGAGCGGCCCATCGGCGCGGCCTCATGGAATGGCTTGCGCTGGCCAATCCCGACGTCCTGCTGCTGCAGGAAGTGCGCGCTCCCGAAGAAGTGACAGAAGCGCTGCTCGGGCCCGAGTGGAACGTTCACACTCACCCCTGTGCAATCAAGGGACGAGCCGGGGTCGCCGTGGCACTTCGGCGCGACGGACAGTTCCAGGCCGAGGGAGAACCTCGCGTGGGGCTGAGCCCAGATGAACCGGACTACGACACCGGTCGGTGGGTGGAGCTGGATCTGGTGGGGCCAACCGACCTGACCGTCGTCTCCGCCTACTTCCATTCCGGGTCGGTGGGGACTCCAAAGCAGGAGCAGAAGATGGCCCACCTGCCCCGAATCGAGGTTCGGTTGGCGCAACTGCTGGACCAGAATGCACTAGTGGCGGGCGACTTCAATGTGGTCCGGTCCGAGCTGGACATCAAAAACTGGAAGGGAAACCACAACAAGTCGGCCGGGGTGCTGGACGAAGAGATCGCCTTCCTAAACCGGTGGGTGGACTCGGGTTGGTCCGACGTGGTGCGCGACCTCGCCGGCCCGAACCAGGGGCCATACTCCTGGTGGTCCTGGCGTGGAAAGGCCTTCGATAACGATGCCGGCTGGCGGATTGACTACCAGTACGCTTCCCGGGGACTGGCTCAATCAGCTCAGCGGTACGAAATCTTCCGGGCACCCAGCTGGGATGCGCGTTTTTCCGATCACGCCCCGGTCACGGTCGAGTACCAGTTCTCGTAGCTCCCGCTCACTGCTCTAGCGACTCAGGGGAGGAAAGAGTCACGTAGTTGGGGCGAAGGCCCTCGCGGCGGGACTCGCGGGAGACCCGCGTCTGGAGCCGCGGGGGATTAGCAATCCAAGCGCTGGCAAGCAGAACCACCCGGGCCTGAAGGTTGACCCACAGAATCAGCGTGATCAACGTGGTGGCAGCGGTCAAAATGGGACCGCGCACATTTTGCACCACCGAGGTGCCGGCCAGCTGCAGCAGTGCCGTGGAGAGCCCGGCCAAGCCCGAACCCCACAGCAGGTCCGGACGCGGCGGCCGCACACCCGCCACCCACCGGATCACCACTGCCACCAACACCATGTTGATCACCACGGCCGCCACCCAGGTGAGCCCGGTCGAAATCGAGTCAAACCAGGTCTTTTCCACCCCGAGCCGGGTCGCCCGCGTCCCGAGCCAGCTGGTCAGAAAGACGATCCCGGCGGTGGAGGAAATCCCCACCAGCAGCGCCACCAGCCCGAGAAATCGTTGCCCAACAGTGACGGGAAACGGCTCACGCACAGTTGAGAGCGCAAACATTGCCCTAATTGCGCTGGAGAGAGAAGCCACCACGGAGGTGGCGGTGAAAAGCAGGACCCCCAGAGAAACGACGCCGGCCACCGTGGTGCCGGGACCCGACCCAAGGGTGGCGGGATCGACTAGGCCGTCCGGGTGGGTGCCCGACTTCAAAAGGCCTGGCAGCCAGGAGTTGACCGCCTCGACCACGGCGGTGCGAAGCGCCTCGTTGCTGCCAAGGAGAGCGCTAAAGACCATTCCACCCAGGGTGATGGCGGCGGTCAGGCTGAATAGGGCCCGGTAGGAGATCCCCGCGGCCAACAGTGAACCGTTCGCCGTCCCGAAGCGTGCGAACGCTCTAAGGGGACGCAGGTGCAGGGAAAGTTCAAGCAGGTTCTTCAGGCGATCAATCCCGGTCGTTTCTCTCCAGACGCGGCGAAAATCGGCCGAATGGGGGACGAAGTTCGGGCCGTACCGGGTGGTGGGCTCTGAGCCGGGCATCGATCCCCCTAGAGGGCGAAGTCGAACAGGGCGCGGGTGTTGTAGCGTCCGTTGGGGTCAACGGAGTCGAGGCGGAAACCGGGAACCATCCAGGAGGCTTCGAAGTCCGCCCAACCCGCACGAGCCCGGTGCAGGGATTCCTCTGGCAGGCCGTGGGCGAGGGTGACGTGCGGGTGGTATGGGAACCGGGCCTGGTGATCCAACGGGCCGGACCGGAGCTCATCGGCGAGTGACATGCAGGCGTCCGCTCCCTCGGTTACGTCCAGAAACACCACCGGTGAGGTGGGCAGAAAAGTGCCGGTCCCCGACAGGGACAACCGGAAGGGACCGAAGTGGGAGGCAACGTGCTGGAGGTGGCGGAAAACGTCTTCTCGCTCGTCCACATTGACGGGAGTGGGGGGAATCAGGGTCAGGTGCGCAGGCACGCAGTCCGCAGCTGGATCACCGAGCTCACGGCGAGCCGCGGTCAACTCGGTGACCCACGGTTCGGGAATGGCAATGAGCACGCCCAGCCATTCCTGATCATCAGTCTTGGGGGGTAGGTACATGCGACCGGTCCGAAACCTCTAACAATTGGGAGTTTAGCTCCCTCAGATTAGCAGGTTAGCCACTCCTACCAAAGTGCTAGTTTCCGGACAGGAGCAAGACAAGTCGCGTCCGGATCGCTACCCTGGAAGGACCGACCGGAACAGCAGAAAGTAGACTTTCATGAGCGTTGTCATCCGTGATGCCTGGACGCGCCCGGATGGGGCGGCCCGCGTGGCCACCCTTTTTACCGAGACTTTTGGGCAGGAGCCAGATGGGATCTGGTCCGCCCCGGGGAGGGTGAACCTGATCGGTGAGCACACTGACTATAACGGAGGGTTAGCGCTCCCAATTGCCCTGCCGCATCGCACCTACGCGGCCCTGCGCCGGCGTGACGACGACCAGGTGCGGTTGATTTCCGCCCAGGAGGAGTCCCAACGAAGCGTCGACTTGGCTGAGGCCGGACCGGTCGGGACGCTGGGTGAGGTGGATGGTTGGCCCGCCTACGTGGTGGGGGTGGCCTGGGCCATGCGCCAGGCCGGCTACCCGGTTGCCGGCTTCGATATTGCCATTGACTCCTGCGTTCCCTACGGGGCCGGGCTCTCTTCCTCCGCCGCCCTGAGCGGATCGGCCGGGGTCGGCCTGACCGACCTGTTTGGCTTGGACCTGGACCGTGAGCAGTTGGTTCGTTTCTGCATCGCCGCGGAAAACCAGATGGCCGGGGCGCCCACCGGGGGAATGGATCAGTCGGCCTCCCTGCGCTGCCAGCCGGGATATGCGCTCCTGCTGGACAACCGAGATCATTCCGTCCAACAGATTCACTTTGACCTGGCGGCCCGCGATTCCCGCCTGCTGGTGATCGACACGAAAGCTCCGCACGCGCTGGTGGACGGGCAGTACGCCGCCCGGCGTCAGACCTGTCACGAAGCGGCACAGCAGTTGGGCGTAGAGTACCTGGCTGACATCACTGACTTGGACGAGGCGTTGGCCCGGCTGACCGACCCGGTCGCCCAAAGCCGGGTGCGCCACGTGGTCACCGAGATTGCTCGGACCCGGCAGGTGGCCGAGTTGCTTCAGAAAGACGCGGACCTGGCCGAAGTTGGGCGTCTGTTCACCGAATCGCATATCTCGTTGCGCGACGACTACGAGGTTTCCTGCCCGGAGCTGGATTGCGCGGTGGAGGAGGCTCTGCGGGCTGGAGCGGTTGGGGCCCGCATGACTGGTGGTGGCTTTGGCGGCTCAGCCATTGCACTGGTCCCGGCGACCACGGTGGGCGAGGTAATGGATGGCGTAGTCCAGGCGTTTGCGGCGCGAGGCTTCGCTGCACCCGAGTTTCTGGTAGTGGAGGCTTCGGCCCCGGGAGGGCGGGACGCCTAACGGTGGCCAAATCAAACGTCCTGGCCGCTACTTTGCTGGCGGGGGGAATCATTAGCGAGGCGGTGGGTCGAACTCACCGCCAGGTACGCCAACACCGTAAAGCCTGGGAGGCGCAGAACTTCCGCACCCTCAACCAGCTGAAGAAAGACGATTTCCTGCTGGTGGCTCTCGGTGACTCTGCCACCCAGGGGGTAGGGGCAGCGCGGATCGACCAGTCCTACGTGGCCAGGTTGGCGCAGATGATTCCCGGGTCGGTCCGGGTGGTCAACCTGTCGATTTCCGGGGCTACCATCGAGACGATCCTGGCCGCCCAGCTGCCGCAGCTGCGCGGATTGGAGCTGAAACCGGACCTGGTGGTCGCTAACATCGGGGGCAACGACGTGGGAGCTCCGCACATCACCCCGGAGCTGTTCTCCGCCTACGCCAAGCGGATGGCGCGTGAGCTTCCCGGGCCCGCCCTGGTGGGAAACATCCCCAGTTTTTCATTCCTCCCCCGGGAGCAACTGGCCGCAGAGTTGTCCGCGATACTGGACGAGCAGATGAGCGCTGCCGGACACGTTCCCGTTGACTTGCGCCGACTCTCGCAGCAGTATTCCACCTGGGAGTATCTGACCAGGTATCACGCTCCGGACCTGTTTCATCCTAATGCGCGGGCCTACGCGGCCTGGGCGCTTGAGTTCGGGTCGCACCTCTAGAAGGAAAGCATGTCGGAATCGATCAAGTTGATTGTGGGCCTGGGAAATCCAGGAGCTGAGTACGCTAACACGCGGCACAATGTCGGGGTAATGACAGTTGAGCTGCTGGCCGAGCGTCTCGGGGTTAGTTTGCGTTCACATTCCAGTCGGACCCGGACTGCGTCCGGCCGGTTGGGGGTGCTGCCCGGTGGTGCCCCCGGACCGCAGGTGCACCTGGCTGTCTCCACCTCGTACATGAACGTTTCTGGCGGGCCAATCGGCCGCCTGGCCGACTTCCTGCGGATCGCCCCGACGGAGATTCTGGTGGTGCACGATGACCTGGACCTGCCCGCGCACCAGCTTCGCCTGAAGCGCGGCGGCGGCGAGGGCGGACACAACGGGCTGAAGAGTTTGAGCGCTCACCTGGGAACCAAAGATTATGCCCGCCTGCGAGTTGGGATTGGTCGGCCTCCCGGACGGCAGGATCCCGCCTCGTTTGTCCTGGCTCCGATCCCAACGTCTGAGCGGCCCGAATGGGACGTGACGATCCAGTTGGCGGCGGATGTGGCCGAAGAAACCGTGCTGCGCGGCCTGGTGGCTGCCCAGCAAGACCTACACGCCCGCTCATGAGTCAGCTGCGCGGCCTGCTGCCGCTTTTAGCCCGGGATGAAGCCGTTGAGGCGGTCACGCCCTATCTGTGGGAACCCGGTCACGGCACGGTGGTGTGCCCGGTGGGGGTGCGGCCTGCATTGGTAGCACACGCACTGTCGAACCGGTCCGGGACCGCGCCGGTGGTGGTGGTAACTGCCACCGGCCGCGAAGCCGAGCAGATGGCCCGCGCCATCAGTTGCTGGGGGCCGGAGGCCACTGTGTTTCCGTCCTGGGAGACCCTGCCGCACGAACGTCTTTCTCCTCAGTTGGACACCATGGCTCGGCGGGTGGCAGTCCAGCGTCGCCTGGCCCACCCGGAACCGAACCACCCCCAGGCCGGACCGATCCAAGTTCTGGTCGTGCCGATTCGCGCCCTGCTGCAGCCCATCATTGGCGGACTGGGGGATCTGCGTCCGGTCCAAGCTCGTCCAGGGGACTTCATCGATCGCGACACGCTGGTCCACGAGCTGGTCCAACTTGGCTACGAGCCCAGCGACCAGGTGCGGGGGCGCGGCCAAGTTAGCGTTCACGGCGGAATCGTCGACGTGTTTCCGCCCGCCGGGGACCACCCGGTCCGGTTGGAGTTCTTTGGTGATGAGATCGAGGAGATCCGCTGGTTCTCGCTGGATGACCAGCGGAGTTTGGGCGCGGCAGAGACCGGTCTGTGGGCCCCACCCGCCCGCGAACTGCTGCTGACCGATGCGGTCAAAGAAAAGGCCCGGGCAGCGCAAATCCCGGGAGCGGCAGACCTGTTGGAGCTGGCGACCGAGGGCATCTACAGCCCAGGAATCGAGTCGCTGGCCCCCTTGCTGGTTGAACGGATGGACTCACTGGTTGATCTGCTGCCAGCAGGAACCCTTCTGTTCATGTCCGAGCCGGAGCGAATCCAAGCCCGCGCCGCCGACCTGGTCACCACTTCGCAGGAGTTCCTGCACGCCTCGTGGGGTGCGGCTGCTGCCGGTGGGGCCATCCCGCTGGGCGCCCAGAGCGCGTCGCTGCTCAGCCTCGATGAGGTCTGGGGGGCCCGGAAGTCTGCCTCGTGGTGGAAACTGACCGCTCTGCCCGGGCCCGAACTGGCCGACCAACTGGCCGAGCAGCTCGCTCAACGGGAACCAGCTGGGGCCGATCAGACTCCCGCCGATCCGCCCGCCGCGGCCGTGGTCGCCTCCCCGCGTCTGGCCATGATTGGGGCGCGAGAAGTCCGCCCTTATCGGGGTGACTTTGCCCGTGCCACCTCGGATCTTGGTCAACTGGAGCGCGCCGGCTGGAACCTGGTGGTGACCACCCCCGGTTCCGGCTCCGCCCGCCGCCTCGTCCAGGTGCTGGCTGAGGGCGACGTGGCCGCCCGCCTCGACCCGGAGCTGACCGAACTGCCCTCCCCGGGCCTCGTCCACGTGACCGCGGCAGAGGCTGGGGCCGGCTTCGTGCTTTCCGCCCAAGAGCTGGCGATCCTCACCGAGCAGGACCTGACCGGGGGACGCAGTGGCGGTTCGACCCGTGACATGAGGAAGATGCCGGCGCGGCGAAAGAAAGGGCTGGACCCGCTCGCGCTCCGGCCCGGAGATTTCGTGGTCCACGAGCACCACGGGGTGGGTCGATTCCTGGAAATGGTCTCTCGCACCACCGGCTCGGGTGAACAGCAGGTGACCCGCGACTACCTGGTGCTCGAGTACGCTTCCTCCCGCCGCGGTGGGCCCAGGGATACGCTCTACGTGCCCACCACCTCGCTGGATTTGGTCTCCAAATACTCGGGATCGGACGAGCCGAAGCTCTCGCGGATGGGCGGCGCCGACTGGGCAAAAACTAAGCAGAAAGCGCAGAAGGCGGTTCAGGAAATCGCGGCCGAATTGGTGCGCCTGTACGCGGCCCGCCAGAGCGCGGGTGGGTTTGCCTTCAGCCCGGACACGCCCTGGCAGCGCGAACTAGAGGACGCCTTCCCCTTCCAGGAGACTCCCGACCAGCTGTTGACCATGGACGAGGTGAAGGCGGACATGGAGAAGCCGGTACCCATGGACCGGCTGCTCACCGGCGACGTCGGCTACGGGAAAACTGAGATCGCGGTTCGGGCCGCGTTCAAGGCTATTCAGGACTCCAAGCAGGTGGCGGTGCTGGTGCCCACCACCCTGCTGGTGCAGCAGCACTACGACACGTTCCGGGAGCGCTACGCCGGGTTCCCGGTCAACATCGCCCAACTGTCGCGGTTTTCGTCTCCGGCTGAGGCCGATCGGGTGCGGGCGGGCCTGCTCGACGGCAGCGTCGACCTGGTGATTGGGACGCATTCGCTGCTGACCGGGTCGGTCCGGTTCAAGGATCTGGGGCTGGTCATCATCGACGAGGAGCAGCGATTTGGGGTCGAGCACAAGGAGACACTGAAGGCGCTGCGCACCGACGTGGACGTGCTCGCAATGTCGGCCACGCCGATCCCCCGGACGCTGGAAATGGCGGTGGCTGGGATCCGAGAGATGTCGGTGCTGCAGACCCCGCCGGAGGAGCGCCAGCCGGTGCTCACCTTCGTCGGAGCGTACTCTTCCGCTCAGGTGGCTGCGGCGATCCGGCGGGAACTACTGCGCGACGGGCAGGTGTTCTTTATCCACAACCGGGTCGAGTCGATCTCCTCGGTGGCGGCGGGACTGGCAGAGCTGGTGCCGGAGGCGCGGATCCGGGTGGCGCACGGCCAACTCGGCGAACACCAGCTGGAACGGGTAATCGTCGACTTCTGGAACCACGAGTTTGACGTCCTAGTTTGCACCACGATCGTCGAAACCGGGCTGGACATTTCGAACGCGAACACGCTGATTGTGGACCGCGCGGACACGTTTGGACTGTCACAACTTCACCAGTTGCGGGGTCGGGTGGGCCGTGGGCGTGAACGAGCCTACGCCTACTTCTTCTACCCGCCGGGCAAAACCCTGACCGAGACGGCGCTGGAGCGGCTCCGGACTATCGCCGCCAACGCCGACCTGGGCTCCGGACTGGCGGTGGCGCAAAAGGACCTGGAGATTCGCGGGGCCGGTAACCTGCTGGGCGGAGCCCAATCCGGCCACATCGAGGGGGTCGGCTTTGACCTGTACGTCCGGATGGTGTCGGACGCGGTCGCCCAGTATCGGGGGGAGAAGCCGGTTGAAACGACGGAAGTTCGACTGGACCTGGCGGTGGATGCACACCTGCCCGAGGAGTACATCCCCGGTGAGAGCGCTCGCCTGGAGGTGTATGCCAAGATCGCGGCCGTCAACGATCCGGGGGCGATGCGGGAGCTGCGGGACGAACTGGCGGACCGGTACGGGCCGCTGCCCGCCCCGGTGGAGCGCCTGTTCCTGTTAGCGCGGCTTCGGTCGATGCTCCGCCAGCTGGGGGTGGACGAGGCGGTGACACAGGGCAACTATCTCCGCCTCGGCCCGGTGGAACTGATGGACTCAACCGCGCTCCGGCTCAAGCGCCTCTACCCCGGCTCCGTGATCAAGCCGGCTACCCGCCAACTGCTGGTGCCCCTCGGCGGGCGCCGCCACCACGGAGAGGAGCCACTGGTGGACGAGGCGCTGGTAACTTGGGTGGAGGATCTCCTGCGCAAGGTCCTTGTACCCAACCGGCGTGTGGCATTGGCCCGCGCCGCCAAACAGGGCGGGTGAGAGGCGCAAAATGGCGCCTGTGCGCAGTTGGGGAGGTTCGTCGTTAGGCGAGCATTTGCAGTAGAATGATCAGGGCTGAACAAGGAGGACCTAGTGAAGGTAAACAGACGAGTTCTGGCGGTCTGTGTCGGGGTGGCTGCGGCCCTGTCGTTGGGCGCGTGCAGCAGTGGGGGAGCCAACCCTGGGACCGCAGTGGAATCGCTGGGCGTCCGCTACACCGAGAACGACCTGACGGTCGCGACCGATGAACTGACTTCAGTCATGGGTCAGCAGCTGGATCGAACCAGCGTGGTGTCGTTCCTGGCGCTGGCGCAGCCGTACATGGCGATGGCCGACCAGGTCGGAGTGTCCCTCGACGATGACCAGTTCACCCAACCCATCGACCAGTTGCTGGAGACCTCGGGGGCATCCCGCGACGGTCTGTCCCAGGCCACCATGGACGTGCTGAACGCCATCTTGCTGTCACAGGTGGTGGGTGCCTCCGTCCAGGCAGATCCAGAGTTGAACCAAGACTTTGCCGAGCTAATCGCGCAAACACACGTGAACCCGCGCTACATGTCCCTGTCGATGGAGGCGGGCGCCGTGCCCGCCGGTCCGCTGGCAGACGTAGTCCCGTTGGGACAGGGTCCCAGCGTCGGTTAAGAGCTTCAGTCCGAAGAAACAATGCCAATCCAACCAAGAGGAGATTATCGTGGCATTCATTGAGGAGATCCGTGCACGCGAGATTCTAGATTCGCGAGGCAACCCCACCGTTGAAGTTGACGTTGTGCTGGACAACGGAGTCGCCGCTCGCGCTGCGGTTCCCTCCGGCGCCTCCACCGGCGCGTTTGAAGCGGTCGAGCGCCGCGACAACTCCGATCGTTACCAGGGCAAGGGTGTCGAAGGCGCGGTTGAGGCCGTGGTCGACATTATCGCTCCCGAGGTCGAAGGAATGGACGCCTCCGATCAGCGCGCAATTGACCGCGTCATGATCGAGCTGGACGGCACCAAGAACAAGGGCAAGCTGGGCGCGAACGCGATCCTGGGTGTTTCCCTGGCCGTGGCCAAGGCTGCCGCCATCTCCGCTGAACTGCCTCTGTACCAGTACCTGGGCGGTCCCAACGCTCACGTGCTGCCCGTCCCGATGATGAACATCCTGAACGGCGGCTCCCACGCGGACACCAACGTCGACATTCAGGAGTTCATGATTGCTCCGATCGGTGCGCCCTCCTTCCGCGAGGCGCTGCGCTGGGGCGCCGAGGTTTACCACACCCTGAAGGGCGTCATCAAGGAGCGGGGCCTGTCCACCGGTCTGGGCGACGAGGGCGGCTTCGCGCCCAGCCTCGAGTCCAACGCTGCGGCCCTGGACCTGATCATCGAAGCGATTGAGCGCGCCGGCTTCAAGCCCGGCACCGATGTGGCTCTGGCCCTGGATGTTGCCTCCACCGAGTTCTTCAAGGACGGCGCCTACCAGTTCGAGGGTGAAGCTCGCTCCACCGACTACATGATCGACTACTACGAGAAGCTGATCGCCGACTACCCGCTCGTTTCCATCGAGGACCCGCTGTCCGAGGACGAATGGGATGCCTGGAAGAAGCTGACCGACGCGATTGGTTCGCGCGTCCAGCTGGTGGGCGACGACCTGTTCGTCACCAACCCCGAGCGGCTGACCCGTGGGATCAAGGACGGCGTGGCCAACGCGCTGCTGGTCAAGGTGAACCAGATTGGCTCCCTGACCGAGACCCTGGACGCCGTCGAAGAGGCGCACCGCAACGGGTACCGGTCGATGACCTCGCACCGTTCCGGTGAGACCGGGGACACCACCATTGCCGACCTGGCTGTGGCGACCAACTCCGGTCAGATCAAGACCGGGGCGCCGGCGCGGTCCGAGCGGGTGGAGAAGTACAACCGCCTGCTGCGGATCGAAGAGGCCCTGGGTGAGGACGCAACCTACGCTGGTGCCAGCGCCTTCCCCCGCGCGAACTTCTAAGTTCTAGCATTATTGCGGCGAGGTCCCGGTTCATGCCGGGGTCTCGCCGCTTTGCTGTCTGCGGGGTGGGGTTGTCTCCGGGCCCGCGCGTGGACGGGCGGCCGGGAGGGTGCGGGACGTGGGTTGCGGGGCTCGGTTGCGGTCGGTCGCGGTCGGTCGCGGTCAGTCGCGGTCGGTTGCGGCCAGTCGTGGCCAGTCGCGGTCGGATGTGGGAGGCGCCGAGGCGACCAGGGGCAGGAACGCGGTCTCGACAATCTCGATGATGGTTTGGTCGGGGACGGGTTGCAGGTTCATTAGCAACTCGTGGCGGAGCAGGTCCACTGGGAGAGTAGCCACGCGGGCGGGTGGAAGCTGGTTTAGTTCACCGCGTTCCAGTGCGCGCTGCAGGATGGTTTCCATCGCGTGTCCGCGATCCCCGAGCAGCCGGTTTCGAAGCTCCGCCGGGGTGGTGCTCATGTCGTCAAAGTAGGCACCGAGAATGGTGCTG
>WPCI01271630.1_pt1 | contig 43611 bp, 43 predicted proteins | sample 5399871 | NCBI WGS metagenome assembly WPCI01 (sample SAMN12869469, study PRJNA574797) | sludge metagenome | isolation source: wastewater treatment of pH7 | place: China:Beijing | collected 2019-05-20 | reverse complement strand
GCCGGGCAGGCCTGAGCGGGCGCGGGGTCGCACGCGGCGGGGCGTGCCATCACGGCGGATTCGGTGACGGTGAGCGTGGTCCGCTCGGCCTCGTGGCGGACGATGAAGCGGGTGCCCAGCGCGCGCAGGCTGCCTTGCGGCGTCAGCACCATCAGCGGGCGCGGCTCCGCCGCACTCGCCGGTGCGCTGCGCACATGGATCTCACCCTGGCGCAGGACGATGGCGCGCCGATCGGCGTCGAAGGCGAGGTCGATCGCGCTGCGGGTATTGAGGACGACGACGGTGCCGTCCGGGAGCACGACGGTGCGCTGCTCGCCCGTGCCGGTGCGGTGGTCGGCGAGCAGGCCGGTGAGCGGCTGGTGGCGGTCGAGCCCCCCTGCCGCGACGGCAATCAGCAGCGCCAGCGACAGCAGGCCGGCGGCGGCTTTCCTGGTGCGGCGACGGCGCGGCGTCATCAGCGTGTCGCGCAGCGGTGCAGCAGCGTCCCGAGGCAGGTCGTGCAGGCCGTGGTCCAGCAGGCCGAGCTGGCGCCAGGCGCGGGCGTGGTCGCCATCGGCCTCCAGCCAGCGGATCAGGTCCGCGTGGTGTTCGTCCGAGGCGTCGCCCGAGTCGAGCAGGACTTGCCAGGCAATGGCTTCGTCCAGCACCCGGTCGGAGACTGGAAAGTCGTCCCTTGAACGGGCGCTCACGGTGGTCAGCATGGCGTTACGTCGGGCTGCCGAAACGCAGCCGGTAACAATGCCGCGCGGCCTCGGCGAGATATTGGCGCACGCTGGAAACCGATACGCCGAGCCGTAAGGCGATCTCGGCGTGGGGTAGGCCGTCGAGCCGACTGTACAGCCAAGCTGCTCGTATTCTGGGTGTCAGCCCGTCGAGCATGCGGTCGACTTCCAGCAGTGCCTCGATGACGAGATGACGCGCCTCGGGCGAGGGTGCCTCGGCCTCCGGCGTGTGTGCAAGCGCCTCCAGCCAGGCACGTTCCAGTTCTCGCCGACGGTAGTGGTCGATGAGCAGGCCGCGGGCGACGGTGGTGAGGTAGGCGCGCGGTTCGCGCAGCCCTTCCACCTGTTCGCGTCGCCCGGCGAGCAGGCGCACGAAGGTGTCCTGGGCGAGGTCGGCAGCCTGCTGGCTGCAGCCGGTGCGGCGGCGCAACCACTGGTTCAGCCAGTCGTTGTGTTCCCTGTAAAGCGCTGCAAGTAAATGTGACTGGACGATGGACGACATGCTGGACTCTCTGGGACGAAGTCAGGGAGACATGAAAACGAGAAGTGTTCGCATTGTTACGTTTAACCCTTGTTGTCGTCAATGTGTCGTCGAGGTGCTCACGGAGCGGTGGCTCCTCCAAACTCGAAAGCCAAGTTGTAACGGTATGCAACAAAAAGGGCGGTTTCACGCGCTCAAACGACATGTCCAGTGAGAGCACAAAAAATTGCATCCCGCCCCGACTCGGCAGTAAGGGGGTTTTGTCGTTTGCTGCGCTGGCACTCCGTCAGTGCAAAGGAGAGACCATGATTCCGAAGGCTGTTTTTGCGCGTGGCAAGGGGGTTCGTCGATGAGTTCTGCTGTACCACAAGGCGGAAGAGCCCAAAGCGGGCGAGGTGGCGCGCGGCTGTGGTTCCTGGTGCACAGCTGGGCAGCGCTGCCGCTGTGGATGTTCATGTTCTTTGTCTGTCTGACCGGCTCGATCGCCACGGTCAGCCAGGAGATCGTCTGGTTGGCCGATCCGGCTGTACGTGCGCGCCCGCCAGCAATCGATGCGCAGGTGCTCGGCTACGACCAGGTGCTGGCTGCGGTGAATGAGGCACGACCCGACGCCGTGGTGCAGTCCATCTCGCGACCGGTGAAGTCGCAGTTCGCCCTCAGCGTGCGCGTCGGGTATGCCGACGGTACCAGCGGAACCCTGTATGTGAATCCCTATACAGGGGATATTCAGGGCGCGCACTCCGGTTTTGATTTCCGTCAGTTCATCCGCGCATTGCACGGCTGGCTATTGATGCCGTTCAACAGCGGCTTCAACCTTGGCTGGTATGCGGTGTCCTTGCTCGCCCTGCCGATGCTGGTGTCCCTGGTGACCGGGCTGGTGGTTTACAAGAAGTTCTGGCGCGGCTTTCTGCGCCCGCGCCTGCGGTTCTCCCAGGGGGCGCGCGTCTTCTGGGGTGATTTCCATCGGCTGGCAGGCATCTGGTCGATTCCGTTCATCATCATCATGGCGGTGACGGGGCTGTGGTTCCTGGTACAGGCAACGCTGTCCGACCTGTCGATCTCGATCTCCACCGAAGGCGTTCCGCCCGTGGTGGCACGCGAGGATGCGCCCTATACCGCGGATGGCCTGCGTGCGCCGATGATTTCGCTTGACGAGGCTGCGGCGAAGGCGAGCGAATACCTGCCGGGCCTGGAGCCGATGTTCGTGCGACTGCCGGGCACCGCCTACGATCCGATCATGGTTCTGGGACGCGGGGGCTATCCGCTGCTGTTCGAGCGTCTCCACATCAACCCCTACGATGGCGACGTGGTGTACATGCGCCGGGTCTCGGACCGTTCCGGACTGGAGTTGTTCACCGAGTCCATGCGGCCGCTGCATACCGGCGATTTCGCTGGCCTGTGGTTGAAACTGGTGTATTTCCTGTTCGGCGTGCTGCTCACCATGATGGTGCTGAGCGGCATGCTGATCTGGACCAAACGCACGGCGCAGGCCACCGCCGCTGCGCTGCGCCGGCAGCCGCAGCCGGTGATGGCGCGGGAGGTGACCGAATGACTACGACCAACACCCTGGCTGCGTCCAAGCCGCGCAAGAAGCCTGAAGACGTCACGCGCAAACGTTGGATTTTCCGCCTCAGCCTCGTGTTGGTGCTGCTGCCCCTGTTCTATCTACCGGGCTACTTCGACAGCATCGAGATGAACCGTGGTGCCAAGGGGCTGGGTGAGCGCGTGGTGGGCGAGTACGTCGTGGGCCCATGGTCGGTCCGCCTTGCCGAATGGAATCTCCTTCCTCCCATGCTCGACGGCGATGCCGGCCACATGAAGACCTTCAGTCTCGCCCTGTGTGCAGAGTGCACGGCGCAGGTGAAGGCCGTCTATATCCGCGTCGGCAAGCCGCGCAGCCTGCGTGCTGCCGGGGCCATCTTCTTTGGTTCCCCGTACCGCCAGTTGGCGAACCTGCATGTCCCTGATCGAACCACGCCCGACGCCGAGGTGTGGATCACCCTGGAAGGCTGGGACGGCTCCATGTACCAGGTGGCGCTGCCGCTTGCGGAAGCCTCGCCGGCCACCGCCGAATGGCTTGAAAAAAGAGGAAACCCGACATGAAAGACCATTCTCCACGCAAGGTGCTGCATTGCATCGTTGCCGGCATGCTGGCCGGGGTCGCCAGCCTCGCAGCAGCTCACAACCCGGTGTGCGTCTGCGAGCCGGATGGCGAAACCGTGGTCTGCACCGGTGGATTTTCCGATGGCAGCAAGGCGCCAGGCGTCACCCTCGATGTTATCGCCTACGACGAAACCATCCTCCTCAAGGGCAAGCTTGGTGACGACTCGAGGTTGCGCTTCAAACGCCCCGACGGGGAGTTCTACGTGCTCTTCGACGCAGGCCCGGGCCACGTCGTCGAGATCGACCACACCGAGATCCGCTGATGGCCGAGGTCGTTGTTCGCCCCGCCGGTGCGGGCCACGAATCCTTGTTCGTGGCATTGACCTGCTGCGTGATCCTGGCTGTGGCCGGGACGGTGGTCGGGGTGCGCGCCACGCACGACAGCGTCGCTGCCGTCGAGGCACACCAGCTTGACGCGCGTGACGATCTGCGCGTGGCCGAGCAGGGGCTGTATGCCGATCTGCGCCTGGTGGCTGGAGAGTTGCAGGCGTGGAATGACGCACCACCCGCTGTGGCCGAACTGGCCGAGGAGCTTGTGCCGCCCTTTGTCTCCGACGTTGGCATGGCGTGGCGAGGCGCACACCGCTGGTCGCTGGTCGAACTCGCAGGCAGGCATGCCTACATGGGCTTGAGCGCCGAACCGACGGTTGCGGGTTCGTTTCTGCTGGTGCTGCCGCTTGCGGGTGCGACCACCTCACAGGCACAGATCTGGCTGCACCCCGGGCCTGGTGCCGCAGCGCCTGCCCGGTTCGATGCCGACTTCCTCGCCGAGGCAGGCTGGCGTGAAATCGTCAGCCGCTTCGATGCCGGCGTGACGCGCCACAGGCACTGAGTTTCGCGGTGGGCAGAGCACCTGCACCGACATCCAATCCGACAGTTGTTCGCGACTGCTTCTTCACGGAGTTTCCATGTCCGATACCCCTCGTTTCTCGCGCTCGCGCCGACATCTGCTTGCCGGGCTGGCGGCGGTCTGCGCGCTGCCCGCTGCTGCACGTGCGGCAATGCCTGCACGCAATCGCCCACTGCGCATCGGTGTCACACTGCATCCGTACTACAGCTATGTGAAGAACATCGTCGGCGACCTCGCCGAGGTCGTGCCGGTGATTCCCGCCGGCTTCAATCCACATGCCTACGAGCCGCGCGCCGAGGACATCAAGCGCATCGGGTCGCTCGACCTGATGGTGGTCAATGGTGTTGGTCACGATGACTTCGCCGAGCGCATGATCGCTGCCAGCGAGAAGCCCGACCTGCCCGTGATCGAGGCCAACGCCGACGTGCCCTTGCTGGCTGCCACCGGCATGGCGGGCCGTGCCGGGTCGGGCTCGGTGGTGAATCCGCATACCTTCCTGTCGGTGACCGCGTCGATCGCGCAGGTCAACACCATTGCGCGTGAGCTGGCGCGTTTCGATCCCACCAATGCCGCGACTTTCCAGGCCAACGCGCGTGGCTTTGCCCGTCGTCTGCGCCAGCTTCGTGCCGATGCGCTGGCCGAACTGGCCGACATGTCAGGCGCAGAGTTCCGGGTGGCGACCATACACGGCGCCTACGACTACCTGCTGCGCGAGTTCGGTATCGAAGTCACGGCGGTGGTGGAGCCGGCGCATGGCATCGAGCCAAGTCCGGCGCAACTCAAGGGCACCATCGACCGTTTGCGCGGGCTGGACGTGAAGGTCATCTTCTCGGAAATGGACTTCCCTTCGGCCTACGTCGACACCATCCAGCGTGAAACCGGCGTGCGCCTGTACGCGCTCACCCACATCTCCTATGGCGAGTACGAGGTTGACAAGTTCGAGCGCGAGACGGCCCGCAACCTTGCTACCGTCGTGCGTGCGATCCGCGAGGCCGCGCAATGACGCACTCCCCAGCAGGACCGGAGATCCGCTTCGAGTCGGTCGGGCTGACGCTCGGGCGCACCGAGATCCTGCGCGATGTGTCACTGCGCGTCGTGGCGGGCAGTGTGCACGCGCTGGTCGGCCCCAACGGCGGCGGCAAGAGCTCGCTGGTGAAGACCCTGCTCGGGCAGATGCCCCATCGTGGCCGCCTGTCGATCACTTGGCCCGGGCAGCCTGGCACCATCGGCTATGTCCCGCAGGCGCTGGAGTTCGACCGTGGCCTGCCGATGACGGTGGAAGACTTCATGCGCGCCACCACCCAGCGCCGACCGGCCTTCCTGGGCCGTGCACGCGGCCAGATGGCGACTGTCGATGCCGCGCTCGATCGCGTGGACATGGGCGACAAGCGCCTGCGCCGCATGGGGGCGTTGTCCGGCGGTGAGCGCCAGCGCGTGCTGCTGGCGCAGAGCCTGATTCCACAACCGGGTCTGCTCGTGCTCGATGAGCCGATGGCCGCGCTCGACGAAGCCGGCATTGCAGTGTTCGAACATCTGCTTGCCGACTGGCGGCGCGACGGTGTCACGGTGCTGTGGATCGAGCACGACATCGACGCCGTCGCCCGGCTTGCCGACCGCGTGAGCGGGCTCAACCGCAGCCTGCTGTTCGACGGTGCGCCGCTCGAAATGCTGGCGCCCGAGCGACTGCTCGCGCTGTTCTCGGCACGCCCGCGCATCGCGCCGACGGCCGTCCGGCTGGAGGCGGCCGCGTGAGCTACGAATCCTTCCGTCAACTGGTGCAGGGTTGGGCTGAGGCGGGGTGGCTGCCGCCGTCGCTGACCTATGGTTTCGTCGTCAGTGCCTTGCTCGCCGGGCTCATCATCGGCCCCGTACTCGGCGGGCTGGGTACCCTGGTGGTGGTCAAGCGCTTCGCCTTCTTCTCCGAGGCGGTCGGCCATGCGGCGCTTACCGGCGTTGCCATCGGCATTCTGCTGGGCGAACCCTACACCGGCCCATATGGCAGCCTGTTCGGCTACTGCCTGCTGTTCGGCATCCTGCTCAACTTCCTGCGCAACCGCACCGGGCTCACGCCCGATACGCTGATCGGCGTCTTCCTCTCGGTATCGCTGGCGCTTGGCGGCAGTCTGTTGTTGCTGTTGTCCGGCAAGGTGAACATCCACATCCTCGAGAACGTGTTGTTTGGCTCGGTGCTCACGGTCAATGGCCAGGATCTTGCCGTCCTGGCAGTGGTGGCGGTGCTGGTGGTGGTGCTGACGCTGCCGTTCTACAACCACATGATGCTGGCAAGCTTCAATCCTCAACTCGCCACCGTACGCGGTGTGCGCGTGAAGCTGCTGGACTATCTCTTCGTTGCGCTGGTGACGGTGGTTACGGTGGCCTCGGTGAAAGTCATCGGCGCCATCCTGGTGGGGGCCTTGCTGGTTATCCCGGCGGCCGCTGCGCGCCTGTTGAGCCGCTCGCTGCGTGGCTTCTTCTGGTTGTCGGTGCTGTTTGCCACGCTCAGCACGCTGGCCGGCATTCTGGTACCGATCGAGTTCGAACTACCGGTGCCCTCGGGCGCCGCCATCATCCTGTTCTCCGGTGCGCTGTTTGCGCTCGCGGCCATTGCGCGCGGCACCGTACCTGCACTCAAAGGGCAAGTTGCATGACTACCTTGAAGACGCTTGTCGTCGCCTGCGCGCTCGCGTGCAGCACGCCTGTCTGGGCCGGCGAAACCCCGCAGGCGAAGCCTGCCGCTACCGTGCTGGTGGCACACCCCGTTGTGTACGCGCTGACGCGCCAGTTGGCCGAAGGCACGCGCATCGACGTCAGCCGCGTGGTGCCGGATACCTTGCCGCCCACGCGTCACGCGGCATACTTCAACGGACGCGGTGCTGCGGCGCTGGAACGCGCCGCGCGCGAGGCCGATGCCGTGGTGGGGCTGCGCGCCGTGTGGGCCGATGACGTGCTCTACCCCCATGCCCGGCGCGCCAACCTGCGGATCGTCGAAATCGATGCAGCTCGCCCGATTGATGGCACGCTGCCCGGCGTGGCGCTGCGGGCCGGTGATGCGGATGGGCTGAACGTCTGGCTCGATCCGACCAATCTCGGTCGCATGGCCGACATCGTGGCGCATGACCTCGCACGTCTTGCGCCGGCTGATGGCGCAACCGTGGCACAGCGTCTGGCAGCGTTCAAGCGCGAAGTGGTGCGCCTCGCTGCCGAGGCCGGTCAGCGCTTTGCCGCGCTCGACAATCCGATGGTGTTCAGTCTGTCCGATCGGCTCGACTACTTCATCACCGGTTTCAACCTCGACCTGGAAGGGCGCGACCTGCGCACCGATGACGAGTGGACCCCGCAAGCCGTATCCGCCCTGCTTGAGCGCCTGCATGCGGCCGATGTCGGTATCGTACTGCACCATCGTGCGCTGCCTGAGGCGCTGGCTCTTGCACTGCAACGGGCCGATGTGCGTGTCGTGGTACTGGAAAGCGTGGGCAGCGATCCCTTGCAGGCCTTGCGCGACAACGTCGCTGCCGTGCTGGACGCGAACTGAGCGCTGGCATCCGGTGAGAAAGCCCGCCCCTTTCTGGGGCGGGCTTGCGCCCAGCTGCCTGATCGGCGGCTACGGCTGAGGGTCGGTCACGAAGCCCAGCTTCTGCATGCCGGCGCGTTGCGCCGCGGCCATGACCTTGATCACACGCTCGTACTCCACGCTGCGGTCGCCGCGCACGTGGATCTCCGGTTGCGGCTCCTCCCTGGCGACCTGAGCGAGGCGCGTTTCGAGCAACGTGTCATCGATCACCTCTTCGTTCCAGTGCAGGCCGCCCCCGGCGGTAATGGCAATGGTCACCGTGCGCGGCTCGACCACGTTGGGCTGGTTGGCAGCGCGAGGCAGGTCGAGTTTCACCGAGTGGGTCATCACCGGTACGGTGATGATGAAGATGATGAGCAGCACCAGCATGATGTCGACCAACGGAATCATGTTGATCTCGCTCATCTCGGTGTCGCCGGTGTCTTCCAGTCCGTTGCCGAAAGCCATCAGGAGGCCTCACGCGTCTTGTTGGCGACATGCAGCTTGGCGACCTTCACCGGCGCGCCGGTGACGAGGAATGCGTGAAGGTGATGGGCGAAGCGGTTGAGTTGTCCCAGGACGCCCTTGTTGGTGCGTACCAGCGCGTTGTAGCCGAGCACGGCAGGGATCGCAACGGCGAGGCCGAATGCGGTCATGATCAACGCTTCGCCGACCGGCCCGGCAACCTTGTCGATTCCGGCATTGCCTGATACGCCGATGCCTACCAGGGCGTGGTAGATGCCCCACACCGTTCCGAACAGGCCCACGAACGGCGCTACCGAACCCACTGAGGCCAGCACCGACAGGCCGTTCTGCATGCGTTCCGCGCTCTCGTCGATGGTCGTGCGCAGGCACGCGGTCAGCCATTCTGCCAGGCTCAACTGGCCGTGCAGTTCCTCGCGCCGCGCGGTGTGGTGGTCGCTGGCGCGGCCGGCTTCTTCGACCAGGCAGCGGAAGGGGTTCGTGGCCGTCGTGCCGCCCATCAGGTTCAATCCTTCCTCGATGCTTTGCGCATGCCAGAACTTCTGCGCCTGACGGGCAGCGCGCTTCAGCCGCATGGCCCGCAGGCTGCGGGTGACGATCACGTACCAGGACGCGATCGACATCAGGAACAACATGATTGCGACCGCCTTGATGACCAGATCGCCCTGAGCCCACAGCGCTTCGATGCCATAGGGGTTGGCCAGCGTATCCACGACGCTCCCATCCGGTGTCGGTGGGGTGATCGCCTCGGGCATGCCGGCTGCGGGTGCCAGCGCATCGGCCGCGGGAATTGCGCTTGCATCGGCAGCGTCGGTGGACGCACCGGTCGCAAAGTCTGGTGAGGCTGCAGCAGGGAGGAGAACTTCGGATTCGTTTGCCATCTGTGTTTCCTTGATTGCGAGTAGCCGCTGCGCGGGGCAGCAAGTCTTGGGTCGGTGAGGGTCAGTTGATCAGCGAGAAGATGATTGGCTGTACGTACCAGAACGCGATCGGCTTGCCGCCCCGCGTTGCCGGTACATAGCGCCAGCGTTCCACCGCTGCGATCGCCGAGTCGTCGAGTCGGCCGAAGCCGCTCGATTCACGCAGCCTGACCTCTGCCACGGAGCCGTCCGGCATGATGTGTACATCGAGCAGCACGCGACCCTCTTCGCGCATGCGGCGCGACAGCGGTGGGTAGGTTGGGGCAGGGTTGTTCAGGTGCGAGGCATCCACGCGTGGCGGTGTAAGCGGCGTTTCGGTCGGTGGTCCGGTTTGCCCAGATGGAGGAGGGCGATGTGGCTGGGGCGCCGCCGCGTCCTGCGATGGCGTTGTATTTGCCTGCGGCACTGGCAGCAGCTCAGCTTCGTCCATCGGAATCTCAATGGCAGTCTCCGATGGCGGCAACGGTGGTGGTGGAAGCGGCTTTCGTTTTGGCTCGGGTTTGGGCTTTGGCGGCGTGGGCTTTGGCGGTTCCGGTTTTGGTGGTTCCGGAGCGGGCTCGGGAGGCGGCGGTGCCAGGGGGGCCGGTGTTGGGGGGACGATGACGTCCGACGGAACAAGTACGCCCTGCATGGTTGGTTGCACGAGCTCGGAGCGGCTCTGCTCGAGCGCGTGCGTTGCCCACGCTACGACGCCGACATGTAGTGCCAGAATCACCGCGAAGGTTGAACCGCGTTCGGTGGCACTCACTGCTGAGCTCCGGTTGGTCGGTGGTTACCGGATCGCAAAAAAGCTGCCCACGAGTGTCGTGGGCCTTGGGGACAGCTGTATCGCATTGGTGGTTCTGTAATCCTGTCGAAAAAAAAGCGCAGCGCCCGTAGGCGCTGCGAAAAAACTGCCTCGTCGGAGATCGCCTGAGGCGAGCATCCGATCGAACCAGAGAGGAGATCGAAAAAGCCGTTTCGCTTCGAGGTGTCGTGCCCGTCATCGCGATGAGCCCATCTGCGAGCATCTTCCAGGTGCCCGCAGTACGTCTCTTGTGACAGCCGCCTGCGCAGGCATGTCGACTGCAATGAGTGCTTCTCACTAGACATGTCGTTTGAGCAGACCAAAAAGCGCAGCTTGATATAATGTGTTACATATTTTTCTTAAGCGGGTGAAGACATCTTGGAAAGTGGTGTCTTCGATGGACTACTCCGGAACATAGACGAAGGACCCGTCCTTCATGCGGTAGGCGACGCCGGCCTTGGAGCCCTCTCCCGAGCCGATCTCGCCACTGGCTTGGTAGTGTTCGATGATCTCGCCCTTCTTGACGATCATCTCCATGTTCGGCTGCCCCGGATTCCTGATGATGGTGATGTCATCGGCGGTAAAGGGGTTCATCGGGTTGCTTGCGATCGCCAGCAGCAACGCGGCAATGATCACCAGAAACACGTCGATCAGATTGACCACCGACAGAATGGGGTCGTCGGCCTCGAGGTCGTCCATCAGGCGCAGGCTCATTGCACACCCTCCGCAGCCAGCGGGGCGAGCGGGTCATCGTATGGCGCAACACCCTGTTCGTGGGCAGCCGAGCGGCAGCCCCGCTTCTCGATATCGGCCAGTTCGGTCGCCAGCCAGCGGCGGCGCACGCTGACGACCCAGTAGGTGATCGCCGAGGCGATCAACGCCAGGATCACCGCTGAGAAGGCGATCATCAGGTTGCGGCTGACTTCCTGGAGTTGCCCGTCGGAGAGCGCCATCAAGGCCGGCCCCATGGGGATCATGGTCGCAACCAGGCCGAGCATCGGCCCGACGCGGGTGGCGATGCGCAGGGTTTCGAGCCGGTGCACCGCAATCGCTTCCAGATCGGTCACCCCCAGGCTGGGATCCAGGCGCAGCGCGGCATGGAGTTCCTGCGCGCGCGGATCGCCGCGACGACGCTGGCGTGCCTGCATCAGGAAGCAGCCGAGGGCATGGAAGGCGTAGAAGAAAAGCACAGTCACGAGCAACAGCACAGGCAGCATGAAGAGCTGACTCAGCCCGTACATGGCGGTTTCGATCAGTTGGGAAAGGGACATGGGTCCTCCGTGGCAGGTGAAGGGATTGGTGGTTGTCCAAGGTGAATCCGCGCCCGCATCATGCGCGCGCACCAGGCATGACGCCCGACTTCCGGCGCGCCTGGCTCAGCGTACCCGCGAAGAAGGCGCCCAGGGTCAGCAGCGCAAGCAAAAGCTCCAGCCAGGGCGCCGGCATATCGGCGGTCGCATCAGGTGCGACCTGCTCCAGCACCTGTCCGGTCACTTGCTGCGGCTCTGCTTCGGTCGCGGTCGCGGTCGCCGCCGCATCCTGCGCAGGTGCCGTGCTCGATTCCAGCCCGAAGCCGGCCGCGAGCGAGCGGGCATAGGCGTCCACCTTGCTGCTGACCGGCTGGTAGTCGAGTCGCTCGACTGCGTCGGCATAGATATCGACGAGCCGCTTCAGGGTGGCCTCGTCGGTGCTCCAGTACTCCTTGCGTGCGGCCTCGAGCATGCGCTCGGCGATCTGGGCACGGGCGGTGGGGTTGTGGCGCTCGAACCACTCATCCATGCCCAGTTCAAGCGAATCCTCGACATAGACCTCGAAGAACTGCTGCCACTGGTCGTCGCGGACAATCTCAGGTGCTACAGCCGTCCAGCCCCAGAAGTTGTTGACCGTATCGACTACCGCCAGCGTGCCCGCATAGCCCTCCTGCTGCATCGCCGCGACCCACTGCGGATGGAAGTAGCGCGCACGCAGCTCCGCCGCCAGGAAGCGCCCTGCGCCTTCGACCCGGGTCTTGCCCTGGTCGCGCAGGTTGCTGATGTAGAGCCCGGGCGTACGCCCGTCGAGGTGGCGGACGGCGAGGCCGATGCCGCCCAGGTACTGGAAGGGATCGTCGGTGGTGAGCATGCCGTAGAGGTTGGACGAGCGCGCGAGCACGGCCGCCTCGGTTCCCTTCAGGTGCTCGGCATAGAGGTTGAAGCCGCCCTTGTCTACCGCGCCGCCAGCCGCCTCCCGATTCCCGGGCGCACGCACGCGCTCGCCCCAGCGCGAGGGGTCCGGACCATAGGCGTACTGCATGCGCTCCAGATAGAGATCGGCAAGCTTGCCCTCGTCGTCCCAGGTGTCGGATGCGAGCGTGGCGTCATCCAGGCCGGTGCCGTAAGCGCCGCTCTCGCTCGAGAAGATGCGCGTCAGCGCATGCAGGTGCGCGTCCTCGGCGGTGAAGCCCTGCTTGATGAGCGAGCGCTCGATCTCCAGCGCGTTCGCGCGCACGGCGTTGTCGGGCTCGTCGAGTTCGGCCACGCGCTCGACCGCACGCGCGATGAGCTTCATGACGGTCGGGAAGTGGTCGCGGTAGAGGCCGGTGGCGGACACGACCACATCCACCCGCGCACGGCCGAGTTCGCGGAATTTTGCGGGCTGCGGGACGCGAAAAAACCACATCCACCCGCGCACGGCCGAGTTCCTCGCGCGGGATGACCTCCACGTCGCTGATGCGGCCGAAGCGGTCCCACACCGGGCGTACGCCGAGAGCGTGGAAGACCTGGGCCTCGAGCACGCCAAGGTGGCGCATCGCTTCGACCGACCAGAGCGAGAATGCCGCCTTGCGCAGCGGCGTGCCGTGCTCCGCCCGGTGCGCTTCGAGCAACTGGGCGAAGGCGTCAGCGCCGGCAAGCCAGGCCTGCTCGGTCGGGATGCGCGAGGGGTCGAAACCGTAGAGGTTGCGCCCGGTGGGCAGGCTCTCAGGGTTCCTGATCGGGTCGCCGCCGTACTGGGTGTCGATGAAGCGGCCGTCGAGCGCCTTGAGCAGACCGATGTGCTCGCCAGCTGCCGCAAGTGCGTCGAAGTAGGCACGCCCCTCGCTCAGCAGCGGGTCTTCGTCCGCCGCAGGCTCGGTCGCGAGCGCGCCGGAGAGCAGGCGGTAGGGGGCAGACTCGGGCAACGCCTTGTAGTCCTCCACGAACAACTCGTCCGGCTCGGCCAGGCCGAGGCTTGCGTACAGGCGTTCGCCGAGCATCTGCATCACCGTGCCGACGCGATGCTCGAAGCGCGGCGCCTCGCCGAAGGTGTGCAGGCCGAGCGGCTGTGCGGTCTGCGCCAGCGTGTGCAGCCAGTCGTGCAACTCGCGCTCGAAGGGGTGGAAGTTTGCGCGCGCGCGCTCGGCCGTCCAGCCGATATCCTCGATCAGGGTCAGGCGTGCCGCCTCATCGACGATGGCGCCCATGGTGCGATCCTTGACTGCGCCGACGTCGAGCAGCTCGTACTCGTGCAGCAGGTCGTGCAGCGGCATCAGCTGCGCATGCAGGCCGGCCGGTGCGAACGATGGCGTCTGGTGACTGATGATGGTCGCCCTGCCGCGTCGCTTCGCCTGAGTGGCCTCGCCGATGTTGTCGACGATGTAGGGATAGATCACCGGCAGGTCGCCCAGCACCAGGTAGGGGTCGTCGTGGATGGACAGACCGCGCTCCTTGCCCGGCGTCCATTCCTGGCTGCCGTGGGTGCCGAAGTGGATCAGCGCGTCGGCATCGAAGACGGTGCGCGCATAGAGGTAGGCGGCAAGGTAGAAGTGGGTCAGCGGCACCTTGGTGTCGTGGTAGATCGCCTTCTCGGGCGGCTCGTCGATGCGGCCGCGCGGCGGCTGCGGCATGATCACCAGGTTGCCAAGCTGCAGGCGTGGAATCGCGAAGCTGCGTGCCTCCCCCGCACCGACCAGCATCGGGTCATTCTCGGGCGGCCCCCAATGCTTGTTGATGCGCTCGCGGACGTGCGCAGGCAGGCCATCGAACCAGGCAAGATAGTCGGCAAGGGGCAAGGCCGCCGCGAGGTTGTCGGCCAGCAGGGCGTCGAGCCTGCCCTCGCGGTAGAAAGGTGCGAGCAAACGGGCTGCGTTGTCGATGAGCACTTGTTCCTCGGCGGGCGGCACGGTGTAGCCCGCGCCCTGCAGGGCCTCGGACAGGCGGGCGAGACTGCGTGGCACGTTCAGGAACGAGGCCGACAGGTTGCGCTCGCCGAGCGGGTAGTTGTAGAACATCAGCGCCACACGCTTGTCCGCATTCGCCTTCGCGCGCAGGCGGGCAATGCGGTACGCCTTATCCACCAGGGCGGTCGCTTGCTCGGAGATCAGTACGGCACGCTCGTCCTCGATCGCGGCGACCATCAGCGGGTCGCTCAGGCCAGCCTGTTCCGGAATCGCGAGCAGGAAGGGCACGGAACCGCCGGGCACTCCTTCGGCACTCGCACGCCAATGGGCTGCGTCGCCCTCGCGCCAGGTCATCGCCTGCAGCACCGGAACATCCAGCCTGGCGTAATCCTCGCGCCGGCTGCCCTGGTACATGACCTGGAAGTTGAGCAGCACGTCCACCGCTGCTCGCCCCTCGTCCATGACGATGTCGAGTGCGCCGGTCGGCGCTGTCAGCGGGTGATAAAAAACCACCGGCAGCGCCCCCCGCGCTTCCAGCATGCGCACCAGTTCGTCGATGTGCCCCATGCCCATGTTGCCGATATAGGTCTGGTGGATGACGATGCCGACCGCCGGGCTGCGCCGGGCGCGCGCTTCGCCCAGCCACTGGCGGTAGGTGGCGAGATCGCCGACCACGAGGTCGGGGTGATCCGGGTGATAAATGCCGGTGTCTGGGAATACCACCGGGGCCGGCACCGCGACGGCGGTTTCGCCGAAGAGGTGATGGCGGACATGGGCAAAGAAGCCGGCGAAATTGCGCTGGCTGCCATTGCGGTAATAGGCGTACAAGGCCTCGCCGGTCGCAGGTTCCAACCCGCCGCCCACCTGTACGCCACGTGCCGACGACAGCATCCAGGGCACAGCGAGGCGTTCGAGCACGGGCAAGACCTGTTCGCGCATGCGTCGGCCGTCCTCCTCGCGCGGCGCGTCCAGCACGGCCAGCCTCACGCCGCGCAGGGCCGCCTCGACCGCATCAGGGGCGTCACTGTCGACATTGACCACGGCAAGATCCACCCCGGCCGTGTCGGCCAGGGCGCGCAGCGCGACGAACTTGCCGCCGAGCACGAAGTTGCTGCTGATTACTGCAATCCGGCCTGCATGGGGTTGCGGCTGGAGGGCAATCGCCAATGCGGCGGCAAGCACGAGCAGCGCACAGAAGAAGATGAAATGACGCCAGGACGTCCGGGCTGGCGTATGTGAGACGGATTCGACCGGAGTGGAGCTGTTCATGGGCGGTATCGTGGGTTCAACAAGCGCCCCGCGAGAACGCGGGGCGCAACAAAGGGCAGGGGGCAATCAGAACGCACCGTGCAGCGTGACGCGCAGCGCGCGCGGAGTTTCCGAGTAGCTGAACAAACTGGACTTGTCAGCCAGGCGGACATTGGTGATGTTGTCGATGCCAGCAGTCACGCGCAGGTGTTTGTTGAACGCGTAGCCACCCTGCAGATGCAGCAGACTGTAGGCTGGCGCCTTGCGCGCTGCCGAGGTGACATACTGACGGCCGGTGTGCTCCAGGCGAAGGGCTGCGCTCAAGGGTCCCTGCCTCCAGCCCAAGCGGGCATTGAGCAAGTGGTCGGGCCGCGCATTGAGCGGCTTGCCCGAGGCCTTGTCCTCGGTATCGAGCCATTGTCCGCTCAGGCGGGCATCGAAACCGCCGCCAATATCCACGCGCAGCGCGGTTTCGACCCCCTGGATGCGGGCATCGTTGATGTTGTCGTAGATGTAGAAGGCACGGGGACCGACGCGCTGGATCTCGCGCGTGGTAATGAGGTCGGTGACGCTGTTGCGGAACGCGGTGAGCTCCCAGTCGATCGCACCCTTGGCGTACATGAGGCCAAGCTCCCACGACTTGCTCGTCTCGGGCCGGATGTCGCTGTTGCCATAGAAGGTATGCGGCCCTTCTGCCCCCTCGTACGACGAGGAGGCCTGCTTGAGCGTTGGCGCACGGAAGCCTTCACCGTAGCCGCCTCGCAGTGTCCAGGCATCGGTCGCGTGCCAGACAAGGTAGGCGCGCGGACTGCTCTCGGCGCCGAAGATCGAGTGTCGGTCGCGACGGAAGCCGAGCGTGAGCGTGAGGTCTGCAGCCAGTGCAATCTCGTCCTGGATATACAGCGCGCGAAAATCGGCGTCGTCCTTACCACCGGCGAGGCCGGCGTTCTTCATCGTCTCGGTCCGGGTGTCGAAGCCCACCGTCAGGTACTGCATGCTGCCGAGCGCGAAGCCGACGCGCCCGTCCACACCACGGTCGTCCATGCTCTGCGGGCGGGTAGGCGCCACGCCATTGGTGCGCCGGTTCGACACCGAGAAATCCGACTCCCAGGCGCGCAGCTGGGTCTCCACACCCGACCAGTCGGCGCGCCAAGTCGCGATCGACTGCGATCGATCGATGTTGTAGGTATCGCGGTAGTAGGCACCGCTGCGGACCTGGTCGCGCTCACGCTCCTCGTTGCTGACGCGGTGCTCGAGGTCGAACGTGTGCGCGGCCAGCGGCTGCCAGGACAGCAGCAGATGCCCCGACTGCAGGTCGGTACCCTCGATCTCGGAGGTGCGCCGGTCTTCCTTGCGCTCGAGCGGCGAGCGCTGCAGCCGCGTGGCCGAGACCGCCATGCGCAAGGTGTCGGTCAGGCCACCGGAAAAATGAATACCGCCGCTGAGCGAATCACCCCCACCCGCACCCGCTACGCTGCGCCCGCCGAGGCGAACGCCGCCACGCCATTCGGTGTCGGGCCGGCGGGTAATCGTGTTGATGACGCCACCGAGTGCATCCGAGCCATAGAGCACGGACATCGGCCCTCGCACAACCTCGATGCGTTCGATGCTGTCGACAGGTGTCCAGTCATACTGGAAATCGGAATGTCCGACCCAGTCGTCGGTATTGATGACACGCAGGCCATTGACGAGATAGAGGGTGTGTTTTCCGTCCATGCCGCGCAGGGACATCGTCTTGCGGCCAGCAACGCTTTGCCCGACGAGGCCGATTCCCGTCGTCTCGCGCACGGCCGCAAGCACATTGTCGGCACCTGCGGCCTCGATTTCGTCGCGCTTGACCACCGCTGCCGCTGCGGGCACGTCGCGAACAGCCTGCTCGCGCTGAGTGGCGGTCACGAAGACCTCGTCGAGCCTCGAATCGGAAGCCGCCCCAGCCCAGGCCTGCGTGGCGGGCAGGACGGCGAGCGCCAGCATGATCCGTGACACACCGCCAAACGACAGGGGCTGAAGCGTCGACTGAACGCCAGTGAAGATAACCATCAAGCTCTCCAAGAAGGAAGATTTGGCTGGCTACCTATCCGTACAGGCGTTGGTTGCTGGCTGATATGCGAAAAAGGGACCAAACACTCCGCTTGGCTGGAAACGAGCGCAATACAAGCGGGCAAAATTGAGCTATATCAAATAAAAATGAGAATGATTTTTATTTGTAATTATTATAGACGGGCCTTGGCTCGAAATGCAAGCCGCCTCCCCTTGCAGGTCGAACACTTGGGAGCGGCGAGGACCGTCGGTCGCATTGCCACCCGGCACGTCAGGGCGAGCCGGGTGGCGTCGGGTTACGCGCTTGTCAGAAGGCGTACTTCATCGACACGTTCACGCTGCGTGGCTCGCCCCAAGTGTAGGTGCTGTATGCATTGAAGATCGTGTAGTACTTCTTGTCGAGCAGGTTGCTGACGTTGAGGGTGCCGGTCAGCTGCTTGTTGAAGCGATAGCTGGCCATCGCGTCGACGACCCAGTAGTCGGCCACCGTGTGCTTGACCATGCCGCCGGCCGCGGGGTTGAACACGTCGCCCCAGGTCTCATCCTGCCAACGTGCGCCACCGCCGAGCGTCAGACGGCCATCTTCGCCCTCTGGTTTGTAGGTTGCGAAGATCGAGAGTTGGTTGGCTGGCGCCAGGGTGGACACCTTCTCACCCTGCCGACGCGACACACTGTGGCTGTAGCCAGCGTGGAGATTCCAGTTCGCATCGAGCCGGCCGGACAGTTCCAGTTCGTAACCCTTGGTCTTGACGCCGCTGATAGCGCGGTAAGCGGTGCCGCCGTCGGGTGTCAGGCCGCCCGTGGCTTGCGCGAAGTTGTCTTGTTCGAGCTGGAAGATGGCTGCACTGGTGTTGAGCCGACCGCCCAGGAACGCACTCTTGAGGCCGAGTTCGAGGTTGGTGCCTTCAAGCGGATCGAGGGCCTTGCCGGACTCGTCGCGCCGCGATTGCGGTTTGAAGATGCCGGTGTGGCTGGCATATACGGAGTGGGCGCCGTTCAGGTCGTACACGACGCCGAGGTAGGGGACGACGACATCGGACTCGTTCATGCTGCCGCGGTCGTAGCTGGAAACGCGTGCGCCGGTGATGAGCTTGAGGTCGTCGCGCAGGTTCCAGCGCACGGTGCTGTAGAGCCCCTTCTCGCGCGTGGTCTCGTCGTTCTGACCATGCCATGCTGCGGGGTCGTTCCAGTTGGGTTCCGGCACCCTGCCGTTCCAACCGTAATAGTCGGCTACGCTGGTTGGGTAGCCGACCTGCGGTCCGTCGCCCTTGTTGGTCCAGCGGCGGTCGCTGGCGCCGCCGCCAAGCACCAACTCGTGTTTGCGGCCGAACAGCTCAAACGGGCCGCTGGCGTAGAAGTCGGCGGCGTCTGCACGTGTCTTGCCAACGTACCGACCGACCCACATGCGCGTACCGGAGCCGTCTGCTGGGTTCGGGTTGCCGCCACCGACCGCGCCCAACGGCGCGTCGTAGCCGTTGATCTGGTGATTGAGCTGAAGCTTCACCACCCAGTCGTTGTCGAAGTAATGTTCGAGTGTGGCGAACACTGTACGCGTGTACTGTTCCCAACTGCTCCAGGTGGCGCCGTTGTTGAAAGAGCGCGGGCGCTTGTTGAAGTTGCCTGTGGTGTCGTAGATCGGGATGCCGCCCCAGGTCGAGCGCGTTGGCTTGTTGTCCTGGTAGTCGGCGCCGACAGTCAGCAGCGTGCTGGTGCCGAGATCGGCCTCGAGGATGGCGTAGAACACCGGTGTCTTGCGGCGGTAGCCATCCAGGTGCGATTCGTGGTCCTGATAGGCGGCGACGGCACGTCCGCGCACCGTACCCTCTGCATTGAGCGGGCCGGACAGATCGACCTCGGTGCGGTAGCTGTTCCACGAGCCCGCGCCGAGGCTTGCGTGGCCCTGAAACTCGCGCGTCGGCTTCTTGCGAACCAGATTGATGGTGGCGCCTGGGTCACCGCTGCCGGTGAGCAGGCCTGTGGCGCCCTTGAGCACCTCGACACGGTCGTAGATCGCCATGTCGCTGAGCGTATTGCCGGCTGAGTAGCCGGAGTTGCGCTCCATCGGAATGCCGTCGTACTGGAAATTGTTGATCGCGAAGCCGCGCGCGTAATACACGGTGCGCTCGCTGTCATAGGTCAGGATGCTGATGCCCGGCGTATGGTGCATGACCTTGTCGATGTTGGTGAGTTGGAAGTCATCCATCTCATTGCGCGTGATTACGCTGATCGACTGCGGTGTCTCGCGCGGCGAGAGCACCAGACGGGTGGCAGTGGCGATGGCTCCGGGAGAATAGGTGGCAGTGCCTTCGGTGATCTCGCCGAGCTGGTTGGCGCTGACCTGAACCGCCTGCAGCGTGGTCGGGCCGGTGGGCCGCTTGCGGAGGGTGATCTCACCGCTGCTGTCGCGTACCGCCTCGAAGCCTGTCCCGCGCAGCAGGCGTTGCAGCGCGTCGGTGGCAGACAGTTGGCCGCTGACGCCGGGGCTGGACAGACCGCCGGTGAGTTGCGCATCGACTGCGAGCTGTACGCCCGCCTGCTGACCGAAGCGGCTCAGGGCTTGGTCCAGGCTGCCCGCGGGGACATCGAACTGGCGTACGGTATGCTCGGCGCCCGATTGCGCCAGTGCCGATACAGAGGTTAGCGCAATGCCGCTGCCCAGGAAGGTGAGCAACAGCGCACGTGCAATTGGAGCCATACGATGGTGGGTTGGCTGGTGACTGCGGTTCGGGTTCATCGAAATTTCCTGTGGTCGAACAGTGATCGGGCCGGTGCGGACGCGATTTCCGCGAGGCCTCAGCCTGATATGCCCAACGAGACCGAAGAACCTGCCAACTTTTTTGATGCTTGGGGTCAGCCTTCGGCACGAGGTAGCACGCGCACCCAGTAGCGGGTGAGGGTCTGGATGCGCACCGGCAACCGTCTTTCGAGCGAGGCGAGCACGGTATCGGTGGGCTGGTCGCCGTGCAGCGGCCAACTGCCGGTGATGCGCAGGGCAGCGACCTCCGGGCTCCACTGGAGGTATCCAGCGCGATGGCGTGCGATCTCTGCGAGGAAATCATCGAGGCGGCGGTTGGCCGCTACCAGCATGCCTTCGGTCCACGCATGCGTGCTTTCATCGAGCCCAGTGCGGGCGAGCAGCCGATCGTGGTCGAACTGTGCCTGCTGACCGGCTTCGATGCGTGCGGTTGGGCCGCGGTTGCGAAAGAGAATGTCTACAGCGCCTTCACGTACGCCGAGTCGGCTATGGTCTGCCAGTTGCAGGACATGGAAGCGGGTGCCGACCGGCACAAGGCGTGCATCCCTGGTGTCGATCGACAGTGGCCGGCCTGCGGGGTCTGGGGCGGTGACCACCTCGATCTCGCCTTCGCGCAGCACGATGCGCCTTGCCTTGTCGTCGTAACGAAGATCGACCGTGGTCGCACTGTTAAGGCGCAACTGAGTACCGTCCGCGAGGGTTATGCGGCGAAGCTCACCGGCCTCGGTGCTAATGTCCGCGGGTGCAGCAAGCGCGTGGAGTTCGTCACGGCCGGACCACAGTAGCGCGCCCGCTGCGCCGGCGCAGAGCAGGTGGCCGAGCATGCGTCGCCGCCCCATGCGCCCGGCACGTGTCAGTGTCGCGCGCGCCAAGTCCGGGGTTCCGGTGTTGTGGCCCTGCATGATCTGTCCCATGTGCTCCAGCCGTGCGAGGGCGTGGGCGTGGTCGGGATGCGCCTCGCGCCAGGCCTGGAGTGCACGTCGGTCCGCAGCAGAGATGTGGCCGGAGGACTGAAGCACGAACCAGTGTATGGCCCGATCGACGACTGCCTCAGCGATCGGGCGGCCATCGTCAGCCGGTGGCGTACGAGGATCGTGTAGATGGTCCAAGGAATGGGTCATGCGGGGTAGAGCGCTTTGTAGCAATGCGCCATGGCTTGGATCATGGCCTTCTGGACCACGTTGACGCTGACGCCGAGCTGGCTACCGATGGCGCTATAGGTGAGACCTTCGATCTGCGACAGCAGGAAGATATCCCGCACGCGGGGCGGCAGGCCATCGAGCAGGCGGGCGATCTCGACCAGCGCTTCAACTGCCAGCGCACGCTCTTCGGGCGACGGTGCGAAGGCTTCGGGGCGGCTGGCCAGCTCTTCGAGGTAGGCCTGCTCGAGCGCCTTGCGACGCCAGTGGTTTACGACGAGCCCGTGCGCGATGGTGGTGAGGTAGGCACGCGGCTCGCGAAGATCGACCATCTCGTCCTTGGCAAGCAGCCGCAAGAAGGTGTCCTGCACAAGATCCGCAGCCTGATGGCTGCAGTTGAGGCGACGCCGCAGCCAGCCGTGCAGCCAGCCATGGTGTTCGCGATAGAGGCTGCCGATGGCTGCCCGACAAGTCGCAGCGGTACTCACGTGGGTCTCCGGGAGTCGGTCTTGCTGGCTGGCCCGGAGTGGGTTGGCTGGCTAATCTGTTTTGCGAATGGTTCTCATTATTGCACTTGTATCGTCGCTGCTCAAGCGGTCATGGGAGGTTTGGAGCGCCCAGATCGCTGCGCTCGATGCACGTCGTTTGCGCTCCTGGCGATGTTCCGCACTTGGACCATCGCCAAGGAGCAGGGGCTGGCTCGTACCGGATGGTCAGAAGCGTGCGCTCAGGCCGATGCGCAGTTCGCGCCCCGGTTCACGCGAGCCGACGACGCCTTCGTAGCCCGGAATGTGCTGGAAGTCCTCCGTGGTGGCGTGGTCGAGGTAGCTCTTGTCGAACACGTTCCTGACACTCAGGCTCACCGTGTAGTTGTCGCGACCGCTCGGGTGCCAGCGTGCATAGAGGTCATGGACGCCGTAGCCCGGTTTGCCAATCGTGCCGACGACGGTGGATTGACTGTCGATGCCGCGCACGAAACGGCCTTGCCAGCCCATTTCGAGGCGGTCGTTGAGCGTATAGTCGAGGCTTGCGGTCACGGTGTTGCCCTGGCTGATGCCGAGTCCGTTGTGGGCGTAACCGTTGGGTACTTCGTCGTTCAGCGTAAGCAGGTTGCGATGGAAGTTCACCGCCATGGTCAGGCGATTCCACTGGTAGCCTGCCGTCAGCAGGAGCCCGCGCGATTTCAGTTGGCCGACGTTCTCATAGCGGTTGGGGTGGCCGAGAGGGTCGGCGATGGCGTTGTCGATGAGGGTCTCATACACCTTGGCGCCGAACCGAAGTCGATCACGCTCGTATTCGGCCCCAAGCTCGGACGAGCGGGCCTTTTCCGCCTTGAGTCCGGGAGCGTTGGTGGCCACCGACACCTTGAAGGCGTCCATGTTGCCCGGACCGCGTAGCGCGCGTGAGTGAGCCGCGAGCAGAATGAGTTCCGGGGTCAGAGCGTAGGTGAAGCCGACGTTCGGGCTGAAGCCGCTGGCCTTCATGGTGGTGCCGCTGTCGTCGGTGACCTCGTAGCGGTCGTGACGGACGCCGATGTCCATATGCAGAGGGGCAGCCAAATGGATACGGTCCTGCACGAAGAAACCGTGGACATCGCCGTTTCCAGTTTCCTCATTGAGGTTGGAGAGCGAGCCTGCGTTGACCTTGTCGCGGCGGTAGTCGAAGCCATAGGTTACACGATGCCGGCCAAGGACACTGGTGTTGCGCATATCGAAGCCTGTCGACTCCATCTGTGCGACATAGACGCCCCAGCGGCCGATCACATTCTGCTCGAAGTCGGTTTGCGTCTGGTAAAGGTTGGCCGCGAGATCGAGCAGCGGGTTGTCGGACTTCCAGGTGTAGCCCGCATTCCAGGTCTTGCGCTCGCTGCTCATCGGATAGGCCGGGTTCCATGAACTGCGGATCCATTGCGGGCGCTGGTTGCGCATGCCTTCGTTGTCATGCCGGTCGTAGGTCAGGCGCAGGGTCTGCTCGGGAGTCAGCTTGCCGACCACCTTGAAAAAACTCGAATTTTGCAGCGAGCCGGTGCTATGGACGCGTTCGCCGCCGCCGTCTTCGTAGTCGTTCTGGTCCTGGCGGGTCAGCGAGGCCATGGCCGACCAGTTTTCGCCGATGCGGCCGAAGACCGTGGTGTGCGCCTTGTAGCCTTCGGCGTTGCTGGTGTATTCGCCCTTTACGAGCGCACCGGCTCTTTCGTCCTGGCGCAGCAGCTCTTCCGGGTCCTTGGTGATGAAGCGGATGGCGCCGCCGAGTGCACCCGGGCCCGCCGTGGCGTCCACCACACCGGGCATGATCTCGACCCGACTGATCAGCTCGGGTTCAAGCTGCAGCCTCCCAGCGTGGTGGAAGGCGCGGTTGCCCTGCACGGTGCCATCGATCGAGACGCTGACCAGGGTGTCCTCGACCCCGCGTACGAAGATCTTCTGCGCGATTCCATGTCCGCCGCCGACGGATACTTCCGGCTGGCCGGCGAAGATGTCTTCGAGATCATTGGCTGCGTAGCGTTGAATCGTCCGGGCATTGACGCGTCCCGGGCTGGCCGCGCTGTCGGCCGGTCCGGCAGTCACGCGCACTGTTGGCAAGGTGGCCTCGGCGCTCCCCGATTGCCGCGCGCGGGCGGCACGGCGAAGCCCGTACTTGCCGCCGCTGTCGCGATAGCCTTCCAGTCCGCTGCCTTCCAGCAGGCGGTCGAGGCCCTCTTGCAGGGAGTAGGTGCCGCGCAGCCCGGCGCTGTTCAGATCAGCGACGAGATCGCTCGGAAAGGCCAGCAGGATTCCGGATTCCCGCCCGAAGCGGTTGAGCGTGCTCTCGAGCGAGCCGGGGCCGATGTCATACTTCTTTCGAGCCGTGGCGGCGCTGCTGGCCGTCACGTCGGCGTGGACGGGCTCCGGGAAGACTCCGGTGACGACCACTGCGACGGCGAGGCTGAGCAGGGTGCGTTGGACTGTGGGGGTGTTGCTGTGTCGGGGGCGCATCATCGATCCTTGAGAAAGGTGGGCAAGCGTCGAGGCTTGCCTTCCATGTCTCGCGAGATTTGAAAACAGCTCAGCCTGATCGAAAAAAGATCAACCGCGGCGTGCCGCCCGCACCGTTGCCCAGTAGCGGGTGAGGTAGTGAATTTCGACCGGCAGCGTGCTGCGTAGCGCATCGAGGATTTTGTCCGGTTCGGCCAGGGGGTAGGAGCCCGACAGGCGCAGCGCTGCCACGGCCGGATCGCAGCTCAGGCGGCCAGGGCGATGGCGGTCGAGTTCGGCCAGGAAGTCGGCCAGACGCATGCGGCTGGCGACGATCATGCCGTCCTGCCAGGCAATGCGGTCATCGTCGGCAGTGCCGCTGGCAAGAATGGTGTGCCCGGTGAACTCCGCGCTGTTCCCCGCACCGACCGTGAGGTTGGGGGCGGCGGCCTGCGCAGGATGGATCTCGACCGCGCCCGCGAACACGTCAAGTCGCGTCCTGTCGTCGTAGAGGCGAACGGAGAAACGCGTGCCCAGTGGCTGCAACACGCCGTGCGGGGTTGCCACCTGGAACGGACGGGGCTTTGCGAAGGCTTCGTCACGCCCGGTGTCGATGAGGATCTCGCCGCGCACCAGTTGCAGCCTGCGGGCGTGATCCGAGAACGCGATATTGACCGCGCTGTTGCTGTTCAGCAGCACGCGGCTGCCATCGGCCAGTTGCAGCGTACGTCGTTCTCCTGTCCTGCTGCGCGCGTCGGCGAGCCACGGGCGCCAAGGCACGTGGTCGTGCGTCGCCAGCGTCGCACCACCGACGAACAGGGCCGCGGCCAGCAGCTTGACGGCCTGGCGCCGTCCGCGCGAGGCCGGTCGCGTCAGTGCCGCCTGCGCCAGCGCCGAACCGAGCGGTGAGGCGAGCCCGCCCAACCGGGCATTGACCGCCTCGATGCGCTGCCACGCGCGCTCATGCGCTGGATCGCGCGCCCGCCAGTCCAGGATTGCCCGTTCGATGCCCGATCCCGGCTTGGCGGATTGCAGTTCGACCAGCCAGGTGACCGCCTGGCGGGCGACATCGGCGGAAACGCCGTCAAGCCGGCCCTCACTCCCCGCCAGCGGTGGCGAGTTGTCCATGTCGGCCGGCGAGGCGGGTGACAGGCCGGACATTCAGTTCAGCGCCAGTGCAAAGTAGCATTGCGTACCGGCCTTGATCAGGTAGCGCTTGACCGAGCTGATCGAGATGCCCAGCATTGCCGCGATCTCGGTGTGGCTCATGCCGTCGAGCTGCGCATGCAGAAAGGCGCGCTTGACGACGGCGGGCAGGCCGTCGAGCAGGCGGTCGATTTCCATCAGCGTCTCCAGCAGGCAGGCCTTTTCCTCTGCCGAAGGCGCTACCGCCTCGGGCCACTGCGCCAGCGTCTCCAGGAAGGCGCGTTCCACGCGTTCATGGCGCCAGTGGTTGGAGAGCACTCGCTGGGCAACGGTGACCAGGAATGCACGGGGCTCGTCGAGGACGGGCATCTCCTCGCGGTTGAGCAGGCGCATGTAGGTATCGTGCACGAGATCCGCCGCGCGGTGCGTGCAACCGAGCTTCTTGCGCAACCAGGCATGCAGCCACCGGTGGTGGTCTGCATACAGGTCGGTGATGGGGTGGGCAGCGGGCACGGGCGACTCCGGGCGGGGAGGAAAGCGCTGGCTGGCTGCCTGAGGTCAGGGTGGCTGGCTATCGAGAATGGTTCTTATTCTCCAGGATGGCGTCGCTGTACGTCAATCGCTGTATGAAAAGCTTTTTTTGCGGTCCGTGGGGTGTCGACCGCAAAAACGGATGGCTATGCTTGTTGGGGCGCGGAAATGGCTGGCTTGGGTGTGAGTGCTCAGAACATCAGTTGATCAGGGCTTCCCCAACGAGGTTGCGCGCATCGCGCTATTTCAGAATGCGTACCTCACCGTCAACAGCGCATTGCGCGGGTCGCCGTACATACCTGTACCGTAGGCACCAAGGCCGGGCATGTAGGTCTTGTCAAAGACATTGTTTACGTTGAGTGTAGCGGTAAGCTGGCTGCTGAACGCGTAGCGGGCCATAAGACCAACGACCGCATACGTTGGTTGGTAGGCACGCCAATACGGCGATGACGCCTGCTGATAATACGTCTTGCTTTGCCAAGTGAGATTGCCGCCCACTGTCCAACGTGACCAATCGCCCAACAGGCGATAGCTGGTACTTAGCTTGAACAGGTGCCGGGGCTGGTTAGTATTTACCGCATTGCTCACCACGTCAGGCTGTTTTGGCGCCTTCGAGGTGCGGTAGGTATATCCCCCATGGACGTTCCAGCTGGGTGTGAGGCTGCCCGAAAACTCTGCTTCCACGCCTCGGCTGGTGATACCTTCGATGGCCGCATAGATCTCCTCGCCGCCGTTGCTCCCTACGTACTGCGGCGCGTTGTCCTGGCGGATGTGGAACAGCGCTAGACTGGTGTTGATTTTGCGGTCGAGCAGTTCGGCCTTTAGGCCGACTTCGTGGGTGCGGCCGGTCAGCGGCGCCAGCGGGCTACCCTCCGCGTCCTTGTAGTAGGTCTGTGGCTGGAAGATGTCAGTCACGCTGGCATAGGCCGACCACTGCTTGTTGATGTCATAAATAATGCCTGCGTAGGGTGTGATCTTGCGGTCGATATTCAGATCGTCTAGCACGGTGCGATTCCCCGTACTCAGTGCGACCGTCTCGTCCAGCAATTCATACCAATTTGTGCGTGCCCCCAAAATAATCGAGAGTCGCTGTGCAGGCCGCAGGCGGGTAGCCAATGACACACCTTTTTCTGTGATCTCAGTGTGTCGATCAGTGGTCCTGGTAAAGCTCGGCTGGGCAATGTTGCCATCCCACGCGAAGTAGTTGTCGATCGTTGTCCATACCGATGCGACGTTCTGTGCATCGCGGCGTTGGCGCGAATAGCTTGCACTCAGAACAAGCTCATGCGAGCGACCTAGTAATTCGTAAGGGCCGGAGAGTTTGGCATTGAAGGTGTTCGTGTCCGCCTGCACCGGGATCTTGCCTGACAGCATGCGGATACCCGCACCAGTGTCCCTATCGATGGTGCCGTTGTAGGCCGTGCCATATAGCACGTCGCGCTCCTGTGAGAGATGGCTGGCCGAGACGTCGAGTGTCCAACCGCTACCAAACTCGTGGTTGAGTGTGGCGAAGACATTTCGGCTGCTATTGTTCCAATATGACCAGCGTGCGGCCGGGTTCCACGAACGAGAAAAGTTTGTGCGCGAACCGTCGCTGTAGAACAAGGGTATATGTCCAAAGGATGACCCTTGCGCTTCGGTCTTCATGTAGTCCAACCCTAGGCTCACCAGGGTGTTGGGCGTCAGGTCTGCTTCGATGATGGCGTAAAGATTGCGCGTATCGCGGCTGTAATAGTCGGTAAAGGCGTCGGCGTTCTGCCCTGCCGCGACAAGTCGACCACGCACGCTACTCGACTCATTTATTGGGCCGGACACATCCGCTACAACGCGGTGGCGGTTCCACGAGCCGATACCGCCCTCAATTGAGGCGGCAAACTCGCGCGTGGGTTTCTTGCGTACAAGATTCACCACCGCAGACGGATAGCCCGCGCCAGTCAATAGCCCTGTGGCGCCACGCACGACCTCCACACGGTCGTAGATTGCACTGTCGGCTAGGGCCGAGGTAAACGCGATGGCCGAGGTCACAGTGTTCGGTATGCCGTCAAACTGGAAGTTCTCAACGGAGTAGCCGCGCGAGTAGAAGGTGAAACGCTCGCTGTCACTGCGACCAACGGTAATGCCGGTGGTCTTCTCAAGAACGTCCGGAACACTCGTCAACCCTTGGTCATCCATCTGTTGGCGGGTGATGACAGTAACAGACTGCGGCGTCTCGCGTAGCGTCATCCCTAGGCCGGTGGCGGTGCTGCTGGGCCCGGTCTGGGTATAGCTACCTGTTCCCTCGGTCGTTCCACTGAAATTTTCCGTTACTGTCACCGGCTTCAGCGTCGTTTCCTCCGATGCCGCCGGCACCTTATACAGCGTATAGCTCCCATCCCCCAGCGCTTCGGCGGCCAGCCCGGTGCCTTGCAGGAGGCTGGCGAGGCCGGTGCTGGCGGTGTGGCTTCCCTGCAATCCTGGGCTTTGCCGGCCGGCGGTGAGGCCGGTCGGGAAGCTGAGCAGGATGCCGGCTTCGCGGCCGAAGCGGTTAAGGGCGGCTTCGAGCGGGCCGGCGGGGATATCGTAGCTGCGCAGGACGGCGGCGCTGGTCGGCTCCGCGGCATAGGCGGCGGGAAGGGTCGCCGGAATGGCGCCGAGTTGGGCGATGGCCAGGGCCAGCAGGCTCAGGCAGGGCAGTTTGTGTTGGGACATGGGGTTCCTCGCGGATAGTGAAATGTGCTGCTTCACTTGGTTTGTCCCGCGAGGAAAAAAAGTAGACCATTTTTGTGCTGCGCTGCAGATCAGCTGGCTGGGCGCACCGTGACCCAGTAGCGGGTGAGGAAGTCGATGCGCACCGGCAGGCTGGCGCGCAGCACGTCGAGAATGCGTTCGGTGTCGTTCAGCGGATAGGTGCCGGAGACCTGCAAATGGGCAATTTCCGGCGCACAGGCGAGTCGACCGTGGCGGTGTCGGCCGACTTCGGCGAGAAACTCGGCCAGCGGCATGCCGCTGGCGACGAGGGTGTCGTCGCGCCAGGCGATGGTATTTTCGTCGGCGGCCTGCGGTGCTGATTCGATACCCGGCGCGAAACGTGCCTGCTCGCCGGCCTGCAGCACCCGGCGCGGCACGGCGTCATCGGCCATCTGGATGGCGACGGCACCTTCGAACACGGCAAGCTGGCCGGCATCCGGCAAGAGGCGCACCGAAAAGCGGGTGCCGAGCGGGCGCAGGGCGCCGTAGCGGGTGAGCACGACGAAGGGGCGCGCTGCCTCGTCATGACCGGTGCGGATCAGGATTTCGCCCCGATGCAGGGTCAGTTGCCGGGTTTTTGCATCGAAACGCAGGTCGACCGCGCTATCGCTGTTGAGCGAAAGTTCGCTGCCGTCGGCGAGCGTTAGCGTACGCCGTTCGCCGACGCCGGTGCGCAGGTCGGCGAGCCAGCCGGTGGCGTGGCGGCCGGACTCGCTGTTCAGCCACAGGCCGCCGCTGGCGCCGACGGTGAGCAGCGCAATCAGCAGTTCGCGGCGCTGCCGGCGCGGACCGCCGAGCAAGGCCTGGCGCACCGGCGGCGCCTGCTCAGCCACGTGGTGCAGGCGGGCATTGACACGCTGAATGTGTGTCCAGGCCCGGCGGTGTTCGGGGTGGGCCGCCAGCCAGTCGGCGAAAGCCTGGCGCGGCGCTGCGGCATCGCCGGCCTCCTGCAGTTCGAACAACCAGTCCACCGCCTGCCCGGCGATTTCCGGGGCGATGTCGGTAACCGGGGGATCCGATTCGGTCGCGCGCATTTCAGGCGATGTCGAGGGCGAAGTAGCACAAGGCGCCGGCCTGGCGCAGGTGGCGCTTGACGGTGGTGACCGACACCCCCAGCTCGACGGCAATCTCGCCCTGCTTGAGGCCGTCGAGTTGCGACAGCAAAAAGGCACGACGGACTTCGTTGGGCAAGGTCGCGAGTAGCGCGTCGATCTCGATCAGCGTGGACAGGATCATCTGGCGCTCCTCCGGCGACGGCGCCAGCGCTTCGGGCTGCAAAGCCAGCGCGTCGAGGTAGGCCTGTTCCAGGTATTCGCGCCGCCAGTGGTTGGCCAGCACTCGCTGTGCCACGGTAGTCAAAAAGGCTCGCGGCTCCTGAATGGCGACCGGTTCCTGGCGGTTGAGCAAGCGCAGGAATGTATCGTGGGCGAGGTCGGCAGCCCGGTGGCTGCAGCCGAGTCTGCGGCGCAACCAGCCGTGCAGCCAGGTGTGATGATCGGTGTAGAGCTCGGCGACGGGGTGGGCAGCGGACACGGGTGACTCCGGAAAAGGAACAAGACCGTTGGCTGGCTACCTGAGGGTTGGCTGGCTATCGAGAATTATTCTTATTTTCTAGGCAAGGAGAGGGCGGCGTCAAATTTTGATTCAATGATTCGGACACCAAGGATCCTTGCATTAGCGGCTCGACGCCGACACTGTCATGACCATCCTGAACACGCTCGGCTTAATCCCGGATCAGGTGCCTGCATGGCTTGACCTTGGTCAGTTCGACACCTAGTATGACCATATGGTCATTTTCAAGGAGGCGCGATGAGAAACGTCACCGTCGTCGAAGCTAAGAGCCACTTTTCCGCCCTGCTTGCCGAAGTGGATGGTGGCGCCGAAATCCACATCACCCGGCACGGCAAGGTCGTGGCGCGGCTGGTGCCCGCCCATCCACGCATGGCCGCCGACGCCTTCCGCGATTTTTGGGACGACACCGCCGATTTCGACCTGCAAGCCCCCGCCGACCTCCCCGCCGAGGACGTGCCCGCACTGGACGACTGAACTGGCATACCCGTGGCTACCCGCTACCTGCTCGACACCAATATCCTGATCGCCGCACTCAAGGGCGAATCCACCGTACGTCTGCGCTTGGAAACCTTGCCGCTGCCTGATCTGCTGTTATCCACCATCGTTCTCGGCGAGCTTGAATTCGGGGCGGAAAAAAGCGCCTGGGCCGCACGCAACCGCCAGCGGCTGACGGAACTAACCCAGCGCCTGCCGCTGGTCGGCCTGGAGGCCAGCACTGCCCGGCACTACGCCCGCATCCGCATGCAGCTCGAGCGGCAGGGCACCCCCATTGGCGCCAACGATCTCTGGATCGCCGCCCAAGCCCTGGCCGCAGACGCCACGCTGGTCACCAACAACGAACGCGAATTCCGCCGTGTGCAAGACCTGGCGGTGGAAAACTGGCTGAGCGACTGAGCATCTGCGGGACAGTGCTTCGCCGCCGAATTGGCAGCGGACACCGGGATAAGGCTGCCAAGTCATAGAGATCGGCAGTACGAAACGGCAACGATGCTGCCTTGACAGTGACCACAGTGATGACTATGGTCAGAAGAATGGTCATCAACGGAGTTCAAGCATGCGAATGATACAAGCCTCCGAATTCAAAAGTAAATGCCTTGCCCTCATGGATACCGTCGCTGCAACGGGTGAAACCCTGGTCGTCACCAAGAATGGCAAGCCGGTTGCCGAATTGCGCCCCTATTCGGGAGGGCGTGTCGATTCCCCCTTCGGTCTGCACAAAAACCTGGAACTCCATGGCGACGTGATTGCGCCGCTTGAAGAAGGGCTCTGGAAAGCGCAGGCGTGATTCTCGACACGCACACCTTGCTCTGGCTGGATCGTGACGACCCGGCACTCGGTCCGCTGGCGCGCAGCCAGATCGAAACGGCCTGGCGTGCCGGGCTGGTGGCGGTCAGCGCGAACGGGGGTGTAGAGCGGGCCACCGGCTAAGAACTGCCGATGACCCAATGCCGAAAATAGTAGAGAAAGAAGTGCCTACCAGCGATAACCCATCGACAGCATTACCTTTCGCCGGGTGCCGTAAAAACAATCACCGGCGCCAGACCGGCAAAGTGTTATATGTTCTTTGTCGGTCAGATTGGTAACGTTCAGTGCCAGATTCCAGGGGCCACCGTTCCAGGAAAGCATCGCGTCACCCAGGGTTATGGAGTCCAACTTTAGAGTGTCGTCCCCGTTCCAGATCGGGCCAACATAGCGTACCCCCAAGCCGGCCTTGACGCCTGGCAATCCCAAGTCGCCCAATTGGCGGACGGCCCATAGCGAGGCAGTGCGTTCCGGTACGCCTTCGAAGTGGTAGCCGGTTTCCTTGTCGGTGGTATCTGTCCGGGTGTAGCTTGCGATCAAATTCCAGCGTTCCAGATTGGCAGCCAACTCCAGTTCGAAACCTTTGACGTCGACCTGCCCGCGTTGCACGGAAAAGTTCGGGTCTGTCGGATCAGAGCTCAGGCGTCCTGTTTCCTTGAGTCGATAAACCGCAGCAGCGGCGGTAATTGGCAAGTAGGTCGGCTGCCATTTCAGGCCGGCCTCCACCTGCTCACCACGTTTCGGCTTGAAGGCCTTGCCATTGCGATCGTTGCCGATGATCGGCTCGAAGGATTCAGAATAGCCCAGGTAGGGTGACCAGCCGCCATCGGCCAGATAGACGAGGCCCAGGTTTTTCGTCGTTGCACTATCTTCTTGTCTGGCACCCTGGGTGTCAGTACTTTCGGCCCGATCGTGACGCACTGTGCCCATTAGGACCCAGCGGTTGTCGATTTTCAGTTGATCCTGCAGGACGAGGCCCTTTTGTTCGACCTTGCTGGTGCCGCCGAATCCAGCATTCGCTTCGGTCAACACTGGTGCTGTCCATGTGCCGTAGGTAGGACTGTAAACATCCAACGGTGTGGCACTGCCAAACCAAGTCAGACTGTCACTTTTATGGTGCATGTAGTCCACACCCAACAGGAGCGTATGGCTGAATATGCCACTGCTTACCCGGCCTTCCAGCTGCAGATTGGTGTTCGTTATATGGTTCTTCTGATCGGTGGCATACCATGTTCTGTTGATGGTGCGCCCATCAGGTTGAAGACCTTCCCAAGTATTGGCATACATGCTGTGGTAATGCCCATCGACTTTGTCGTAGCGAAAGCGATGGCGCAGGGTCCAGTCATCATTCAGAGCATGTTCCAGGGTATAGCCGAAACGCAGTCTTTCCCATTCGTAACTGTCCCAATCCGGCTCGCTGACGAAACGCTCGCTCGGTATCCGTCCGTAAGGGCCGGGATACAAGGTGCCGACCACAGGGAAAAAGCCGGCGGTGTTTCGGCTTTCGTCCTTCTGATACTGTGCATAGACGGTCAGACTGGTGCCTGCGTTCGGTTTCCAGGTCAGCGTCGGTGCAAGGTATTGCCTTTTCATGTCGGCGTATTCGACCTGAGTATCGCTGCTGCGGGTCAGCGCGACCAGGCGATATAACAAGGTTTTGTCTTCGTTGACCGGGCCGGTCAAGTCGGCGGCCAATTGCCGGTGATTGTCGTTGCCGATTTGGGCCGAGATTTCATGCTGACTCTCCGCCTGAGGCTGTTTGGTTACCAAGTTGACCACACCGCCAGGGCCGTTCTGACCGGAAATTACTGAGGCGGGCCCGCGCAGAACTTCTACTCGTTCGAAGGCAAGCGGTTCATTTCGTGCGCCGACTCCACCGGTTAAGGGCAAGCGCATGCCATCCAGGAGTGTCGATCCCTGGCTGCCGCCGCGCAGGTTGAACCAGTCGCCGCGGTTGTCCAGGCCGTAAACGTCGGCGTGCACGCCCGCCGTATAGCGCAAGGTTTCCTGGATGTTCTGGACATTCCGGTCCTGCATCTGCTCGGCGGTGATGACGCTGATGGATTGGGGGATTTCGTTCAGTGGCGTATCGGTGAGCGTGGCGGTGGCGCTGCGTTTGGCGACATAACCCTTGACCGGCCCCCAGGCATTCTCTCGCTCACCACCGGCCGTTACCGTCACTGGCGCCAGCGTCGTATCGCCTTGCTGGACCGGCAGCTTGCGCAGCGTGTATTCATTGCCGCCACGATGCACGGCTTCCAGCCCGGTGCCGCCGAGTAGTGCGGCCAGGGCGCTGGCAATCGAATGCTGGCCGTGCAGGCCTTTGCTGTTCAGGCCGGCGGTCAGCTCGGCGTCCACCGATAGCTGAATGCCGGCCTGCTGGGCGAAGCTGAGCAGGGCGCCGGCGAGGGGGCCGGCGGGGATGTCGTAGTTGCGCGGGGCGACGGCTTCGGCGGCGTGGGCGCTGGGCAAGGCGTCGGGCAGCAGGGCAAGCGGCGGTAGACTCAGCAGGGCGGAGATTACGGCGAGGTGCAAGCGGCGCCGACGAGGTTTGAGCTGGGGGAAAGCCGGCAAGGTCGAAAAACGATCAGTCATGAGGATGCCTTTGCATGGATCAGAGGGATGAAGGGGGTTTCATCCGGTAGGCCAAGCAAGGCCGGCAAAAAGGGAACCTCCGATAGCAATTTTTTTACGGTGCCGGCAAGCGATGGAGCTGATTACTTCCGAAACGCACCATGTCCGGCCGACTCAGGGCGTCAGCCAGTTCTCCACACGCAAGCCGTCGACCCGGGAAAATTCTTTCAGATTCGCCGATACCAGGGTGCTGTCGCTGCTCAGTGCCTGGGCCGCGATCAGCATGTCATTCGGCCCGATGAGGGTGCCGGACTGCTCGAGCGCGAGGCGAAGCTGGGCATAGAAACAATCTGCGGGAGCATCGAAAGGCAGAATCTCCATGGCGCCCAGGATGGATTCCACCTGGGCCGTCAGCCGTGGCGAATTTCTTTTCGCCGCGCCAAAGCGTAATTCGGAAGCAACGATGATCGAGGTGCAGACGGCGAACTCACCGTGCTGCGCAATGCGCGTGGCCACGCTCCCCTGAGGGTGCCGGACCAGATCGGAAAGGATATTGGTATCGAGCAGGAAGCGTGGAGGGGTCACAGTTCGACCGCATCCAGCTCGGGCAATCCCGTATCAAGGTCGGGAAAGTCCTCATCCAGCGGCTGCAGGGTGGCGAGTGTGGCCAGCAAGCCCTTTCTTCGCACTGGTTCGATGACCAGACGCCCCTCTTCCTGACGAATGATGGCCTCCTGGGTATCGAGTTCGAATTCGCGCGGAATACGTACCGCCTGGTTTCGCCCATTGCGAAACAATCTGACATGGCGTTCGGGGAACATGGAGACCTCCTGAAAACGAAGCATAGGCCTGAACATAGGCCGCCGTCCCTGTGTTGTCAAATCCGGGGCGAGCGGGCTTCCACCACCACCCACCACGGCAGCGTGCGCCGCACCCGTAGCGGTAGCGTCGCTTCCAGCGCGGCCAGTACCCGGTCGGTGTCGCTCAGGTCGTAGGCGCCGACCAGGCGCAGGTCGGCCACTTGCGGCGCGCAGGCCAGGTAGCCGGGGCGGTGGCGGGCCAGTTCGGCGATGAAGTCTTCCAGGCGCATGTTGTCAGCCAGCAGCAGGCCCTGGCGCCAGGCCTGACGGGCGTTATCGGCAGCTGTCGTGGGGCCGGCGCCAGCGCTACTGAGCAGGCTTTGTTCGCCAGCCTGCAGGATCAGCGGCGTACCGCCGTCTCGCGGCAAGAGTTCGACGGCACCCTCGAACACGTTGACCCGTGTGCCTTCGGCTTGGCGTTGGACGGTGAACCGGGTGCCCAGGGCGCGCATCCGGCCGTCTTCGGTCTCGACGACGAAGGGGCGGGGCGGCTGGACTGCGTCGCGGGCGGTTTCGATGAGGATTTCGCCGCGATGGAGGCGGATACGGCGCTGGTTCGGGCTGTAATCGACGTCCATGGCGCTGGCGGTGTTGAGCCAGATGCGGCCACCGTCGGCCAGTTCGACCTCGCGTCGTTCACCGGTGGCGGTCTGATAGGCGGCGCTCCATGCAGCCCACGGGGCACGTTTGGCCACGCTCCAGCCCAGCAGGCCAGTGCCGCACAGCAGGAGCAGCATCTGGCTGGCGCGCCGCCGTGCCAGCTGACGTTCGGAGGCGGTGTCGAGGACTCGGCGGGCGCCGGACTTGTCGTCGGTCGGTACGCTGGTGAAGGCGCCGCTGATGGCCTCGACCCGAGCCCAGGCGGCGCGATGTCGTTCGTCGGCATCGCGCCATGCCGCCCAGCGCTGCCGCTCGCGGGCGCTGACGCTGGGCGAACCAAGCACCGCGAACCATTCGGCAGCCTGTTGCAGAACCAGGAAATCGTTTGATCTAGCGTGGTTGGCGTGGTCGTCCGGCCCCGGCTTCATGTCGGCTGCAGCCCCGATTGCAGGCAGTGCAGCATGGCCTGGGCCATGTACTTCTTCACCATGCGCTCGGAGACGCCGAGGCGGCGGCTGATCTCGGCGTAACCCAGGCCATCCAGCTGCGCCAGCAGGAAGGCGCTGCGCGCTTTCGGGTTGAGCTGGTCGAGCCAGGCATCGAGTTCGTACAGCGCCTCGAGCAGCAGCGTGCGTTCTTCTGGTGACGGTGCGAGGGCCTCCGGCCGCAGGGCCAGGGAATCCAGGTAGGCCCGTTCGATTTCCAGGCGCCGCCAGTGATTGACCACCAGGCCGCGCGCCACCGTGACCAGGTAGGCACGCGGTTCACGCAAAGCCTCGACTGGCTGTGCCTGCCGTTCGTTGACCAGCAGGCGCAGGAAAGTGTCGTGGGCGAAATCGGCAGCGCTGTGGCTGCAACCCAGCCGCTTGCGCAGCCAGCCGTGCAGCCAGCCATGGTGCTCGCGGTACAGCTCGGCAAGAGGTTGGGATGAAGCAAGGGCGCTCAAGGGAAGCCTCCGGAAAACGGGAATCGTCGGCTGGCTATCTGCAGGCCTGGCTTGCCGTTGAGAACGGTTCCTATTGTGACGCGGTGCGGAGCCTGGCGTCAAACTTGGATATTGATCCTGGCGGGGCTTCGGGTTGTTTGAAGTGAAAATGAGTAACGCCGGCGGGATGGGTACCGGCGCACTGGTACTACCGAAAATTCCGCCGATCAACGGGCACGCTGCTGCATGGGCTGGTCGCTCTTCGCGGCCAGTAGTGCCCGGATTGCGCGGGCCGATTCGCCTTGCTGTCCGCCATCAGAACCCGACCTCCTTTTGGTGGCGCACGACGAGGATCGTGACGACCTCCTTCTTGATCGCCACAGGGCGAACGGTCGTCGAAGTCATGATGGACTCCTCAGCAGTAGCTAGAGGTAATACCCTACCATACCGAGCCATCGGATCAATCCCTCGGGCCAAGCCCTCGAATCCTGCACACCTCCCACCCAACGTCACGGCAGCACCTTCGTCGCCTTGGTGCTATAGTGCATTCGTATTTTAGTAAAGAAGGAGTCTTTCATGCCGACCACCACATCCCCTCCCGTCGTGAAACTGGTGGGTGCCAACGGGCAGATTTCATTGGGCAAGCAGTACGCAGGGCGCCAAGTGCTGGTGGAAGAGCAGGAAGCCGGCGTCTGGCTGGTGCGCACTGCCACGGTGATGCCCGATAACGAGCGCTGGCTGCACACGCCGCAAGCCGTGGCAAACCTGGACGAAGCGCTAGACTGGGCGCGTAGCCATCCGGCCAGCGACGCGCAAGCCGACGCGCTGCTGAAACAACTGCGCGATGAGTGAGGCCGACGCCGCCGTCCGTCTGGACCTGAACAACCCCGTCTTCCAGCGCGATCTGCTCGCCCTGGAAAAAGTCGAGCGCCATGCGGCGCTGGATACCCTGGCCAAACTGCGCCAGCTCAGTTGGCAGCAGGTCTACCGCGACAAGGGGCTGCACTGGGAGAAGATCATCAGCGTCAAGCCGCCACCTGGCATCGCCGCGCTCTACAGCTTGCGCATCACCCAGTCGCGCCGCGCCGTAGCCTGCCGCGACGGCGACTTCATCCGCCTGCTGTCCATACCACCCGATCACGACGCCACCTACGGCAAAAAATAGGGGCAGCGTTCCGCCGCCGCACCCTATCACCGCAACCTCGTTGATGCCTTCACCTGTTGGGTGCCGATAACGAGCTTATCGCCCTCGCTCAAGGATGACCGAGGGCGGGAAGTTCACTGGCGAGTGGGAAACCCTGGATACGGAAAGCGAGGCGAAACGCAACTGCTTCGCAGCGCTCACAATAAGCAGATTCAGAATGTCATTTGCCAGAACAGGTGCGAAGCCCCACATCCGTTCGGGCTGAGCGAAGTAAGCCCCAGCGTGGGCGTGGCAAGGCAAACGCCGGAAACGGGTACTCCGTTCGCCTGTCGAAGGGCACTTGATGGCAGTGCCTTCGAGCGGGCTTCGACAAGCTCAGGGCGAGTGGTGTTGCTACTTCCATTGCCAGATTATTGGCCGACGGTGCAGCGCTGGTCGAGCTTGAAAGCAAATCGTGACAACTTGACAAGATTGCGTCTGCTACATAGGATGAGTTCACGACGAACCCCAACGAGACCAATCATGCAAACCATCCAGGTCGGTGAATTCAAGGCCCGTTTTTCCGAGATGATCGATTCGGTGCGCGCTGGCGAGACCATCGTCGTTGCCTATGGCCGCAATCAGGAGAAGGTCGCGGCGCTGATTCCCTACGACCAGTTGCCGGCCAGCCAGCCGCGCCAGCTCGGCGTGCTGGCCGGCAAGGCGACGGTCGTCTTCAGTGACGATTTTGCGATGACCGACGAAGAACTGCTCGGCGCATGAAACTGCTGCTCGACACCCACGCGCTGCTGTGGGCGATCATCGCCCCGGAGCAGTTGTCCGCCGAGGCGCGGGCTGCCATTACCGATCCGGCGGCACAGGTTGCCGTCAGCGCCGTTTCCTTTTGGGAAATCGCCATCAAGGCAGGGCTGGGCAAGCTCACCCTCACCGGCACGACGCCGGAGGCCCTGATCGAGGCCGCGCAGCAGCAGGGTTTCGACCTGCTGCCGCTCGACCCTCGCCTGGCCGCCAGTTTCTCCCGCCTGCCGACCGATCCACAGCATCGCGACCCGTTCGACCGCATGCTGGTCTGGCAAGCCATTTCGCTTGGCTACACGCTGGTCAGCCGGGACCGGAAAATCGCCGCCAGCCCGGTCGATGGTTTGCGCTTGCTTTGGTGAAAGCATGACTACCCTTGCCGGGCAAGGTCAAACGTGTCGAAGTTGGTCCCCGCGACGGGCTGAAGAACGAAAAGCAGGTCGTTCCGAGTAGGTGAACCACGGAATCCTGGAGCGCGAAGACCTGGAGCTGGACGCTGTCCTGCAGGGGGGCTTTACCTTGTATCGGTTTGGACTCACTATCAAGTGCCAAGTACAAGGATGGGCTTCGCTACGCTCGGACCATCCTGCACGTGCGGTTTTGATCTAGGCGCCGGCGATTACCATTTATAAGTGACCGTCCCGACAACCTTGCGCGGCTCGCCATAAAAGCAGCCGTAGGTGCACGAAGCGACGTAGGTCTTGTCGGTCAGGTTCGTGGCATTGAGCGCAAACCGCCAAGGGCCTGTGGCGTAACTCACCATTGCATCCACCAAAGTAAACGAGGGGACTTCGACTTCTGTACCCATTGCGCTCCCACGCGTGGAGTCAACATGCCTCACTCCGGCACCCATCTTCAATCCGGGGAGCCCAAATCTGCCAAAGCTATAGTCTCCCCATACGGAAAGCTGATTGTAGGGGACGCCATCGGAGCGTTCCCCTTCTTTCTCCGGCGTCAAAGGACTGCTCTTGATCGTGCGTGCATCCGTGTAGGCATACCCTACGATCAGATTCACGTTCCTGCCGACTCTTGATCTGGCTTCCAGCTCCACGCCGCGTGAGCGTACTTCACCGAGTTGAGCATGAAAAATCGAGTTCGACGGATCGGTGACCAAGTCGTTGGTACGCGTCAGGTCGTACACCGCTGCGGAGAGCATACTATCGCTCCCTTTGGGTTGGTAACGCAAACCCAGCTCCCATTGGACGCCGCGTGTTGGTTCGAAACGGCTACCGTTGCGATCCGTGCCCGACTGTGGTTGGAAGGACTGGCTGTAACTTGCATAAGGTGTCAACCCGTTGTCCGCCAGATAGACTAGGCCGGCACGACCCGTGAAGGCGCTGCTTCTTTCATTGTTGGCAGAAATGGCGCCTGTGTGGAAGTTCTCTTCGTCCTGTTTGACCCAGTCATACCTTCCACCAAGCAGCGCGACCCATTTGTTGGCGATCTTCATCTGGTCCTGTACGTATATGCCGCTCTGCCTCGTTCTTGATTTTGGAGAGTAGTAGATGCTGGGTGCCGGGTCGGCAACCGGACCGCCATAGGCAGGGTCGAAAAGGTCAAGAGGCAAGGTGTTGAGGATGTACTGCTCGATCTTGTCCCGCTGGTGGGTGACGTCGAAGCCCATCAAAGTCGTGTGTACGATTCCGGATGATGACCATGTGTATTGCACTGAGGTATCAGCGACGGTTGCTTCGGAATCCATATTGCGTTTTATTCCGTAGCGGCTGAGCGTGCTGCGTTGATCAGGCGCCATCTGCCAAACTTCCACATAGTTGAAGTCTCCCTCAGCTTTGAAATGGCGCAGACCATGACGCAGCTTGAGTTGCTCGTTAAATTCGTGCTCCAAGAGATAGCCTATCGAGGAATTGCTATGGTCGAAGGTATCGAAGGCGGGTTCGCCCACGAACAGGTTGCGCGACAGCTTACCGTTTGGATTACTTAGTAGTGTCCCTTCTGCCGGCAAGCCTGCGACATAGGCAGTTCGGTCACGCTGGTGTTGCGCCAACACTGTGAAAGACGTCGCGGCATTAGGTTGCCATTTCAGAGCAGGGGCAATATAGAAGCGGTTGTCCGGAACGTGGTCAATGAAACTGTCACTGTCGCGGATCAGGCCGGTCAGGCGGTAAGTCCACGCGGCGTCTTCACTTAGGGGCCCGCCGAAATCACCGGACATTTGTCTGCGCTTGTAGGAACCTGATTCCACGTTGATTTCCCGCAGGGGTTCATCAGGTGGCCGTTTGCTGACCGTATTGATGATGCCTCCTGGCGCGGCAGTCCCGTATAATACCGACGATGCTCCTTTCAACAGTTCAACGCGCTCAAGCCCATAGAGCTCTTGTTGTCCATTGAATCCATTCACGGTGTACTTAGTACCGTCGCGATACATGCTTCCTACACCTGAGTACGCTCTGAAACCCCGAATCACGAAAAACTCGCCGGTGCGGTCGGCGCCTTCGCTGCGCGCGACGCCTGCGACATAGTTCAGCGCATCCATCAAGTTGTTTGGTTTTAGCGTTTCGATCTCTTCTGCGCCGACCACCGAAATCGACTGCGGCGTTTCGATGATGGGCGTATCGGTCTTGGTCCCGGTGGCGCTGCGTTTGGCGACATACCCCTGAACGGGGCCCCAGGCGCTTTCCCTTGCAGTATCGGCTCGTACCGTCACGGGGGCCAGCATCGCACTCGCGTTGCTTTCCAGCGGCGGGACCGGTCGCACGCTCAGCGTCCCGCTTTCGGTTACGACCAACTCCAGCCCCGTGCCGATCAGCGCCTGTCGTGCGGCATCCGTGGTGCTGAAGTTGCCGCGCACCGGCGCACTGGTCTTGCCGGCGACCAGCGCTGGATCGGCGGACAGGCGCTGGCCGCTGTCGCGGGCGATGTGCGCCAGGGTGTCAGCCAGCGGGGCAGCGGGGAGGTTCCAGCTTCTGGCTGCGGCTTCGGCCGCGATGGAGGTTGGAGCGTTGCCCTGGGCAATGGCGGTCAGGCTGGAGAGGGCGAGCGATACGGCGATGGCGCAACGCAGTGGGCGGATGCGGAAGACGTCGGGGTGGTGTTGGCGGGGCATGGGCTTCCTCGTCGGGTGTTGAGCATGCGATGAACAAACGGGTTCATCAGTCATGTCGAACGAGGCCGGAAAACCCCCTCATGAATCCGAAAAATTATTGAAATTCGTTTCGATGCTCGACCAAGGTCAGCAGCGGGCCGTATCGTCGGATGGCGATGGGCTGGGTTTCGGCCAGAGACAACAGGGTGGCGTCGGGGTCGTCTAGCGGGAAGACGCCATAGACACGCAGCGCCGCGGCTTGCAGTGAGACGCGCAGGTAGCCGCGCTTGTAGGGGCGCAGGGCGGCGATGACTTCGGCCAGTGGGCGGTCGCGAATGTCGAGCAGGCCGTCGGACCAGGCCGCCAGCGGCGCGGCGAGGCCGGGCAGGGGGTGGATGTGGCTGGCGGTGTAGCGGGCGGCGCTGCCGGCGGAAAAGGTCTGCTCGCTGCCGTTGGCGGCGGTGAGCTGCACGCTGTGTTCGAGCACGGCGAGTTCGCTGTGATCGTCCTGCAGCCGCACGCTGAAGCGGGTGCCAAGGGCGCGGGCGAGGCCGTGAACGGTATGGACGATCAGCGGGCGCGTGTGGTCGACGGCGGTGTGGATGAGGACCTCGCCCCGGCGCAGGTGCAACAGCCGCGCTTGCGCGCTGAAATCGACGTCGACCGCGCTGCGCGCATTGAGGGTCAGCGTGCTGCCGTCGGCCAGTTGCACCTGGCGGCGTTCGCCGGTGGCGGTGCGCAGGTCGGCGATCAGCCCGGTGAGCGGCTGCTGGCGGTTCAGCAAGTAGCTGCCCGGGCCGACCAGCAGCAGCACGGCAGCGGTGTTGCGCAGGGCCTTGCGGCGAGCCGGTGCGGTGAGCGCCTGGCGGGCGGCGCGGCGCTGGCCGGGCAGCACGGCTTCGGCATTCTGGAGGGCTGCGACGGGTTGATCGAGCAGGCCGGAGATCGTGCGCCAGGCGTGCTGGTGGCGTGGGTCGGCGTTCAGCCATTGGGCGAAGGCGGCGTGGTCAGCGGCCGATGCGTCGCCTGAATCGAGCCGTACCAGCCAGTCGATGGCGCGCTCGGCGACGGGGTCGAGCTTGCGGGTGGCGGTGCTCACGGGCGCCGTGCCGACAGGCTGTCGGCCATATCCTGCGGCATGGCCTCGAGGCTGGCCAGGTAGCAGTGGGTGACGGCCCGCTTCATGTCGCGCTCTACGGTGGCGACGGAGATGCCGAGGGCCTTGGCGATTGCGCTGTGGGGCATCTCCTCGAGCCGGTTCATCAGAAAGACTTTGCGCGCGCGCAGGGGCAGGCCGTGGAGCAGCGTGTCGAGGGTTTCGATGGCTTCGCGCACCATTGCGTAATCCTCGGCCGACGGGGCGTGGTGCTCCGGCAACTGGGCCAGGGCCTCAAGCCAGGCGAGTTCCAGGCTGCGCCGCCGCCAGTAGCTGACCAGCACGCGCTGGGCGAGCGTCATCAGGAAGGCGCGGGGTTCGTCGAGCTGGTCAAGATCGCGTGCGCCGAGCACGCGCACGAAGGTGTCCTGGGTCAGGTCGGCGGCCTGGTGGCTGCAGCCGACCTTGCGCCGCAACCAGCCCAGCAGCCAGCCGTGGTGCTGTCGGTATAGATCTGCAACGGGCAGGGGTGGTGTGACGGCGCGCACGGGAAGCCTCCGGGGAAGGGATGATTCGCCGGCTGGCTATAGGAAGGAAGGCTTGGCTTGCCGTTGAGAACGGTTCTTATTGTGACTCGGAGCGAAGCCTGGCGTCAAACTCGAGTATTGGTCTTGGCGGTTTTTCGGGTCGGCCGAAGCGGAAATGAATGACGCTGGCGGCGAGAGCAGCCGGTGGTGAGCAGCCAGGTTGAAGCCAGCATCGATCCATTCCAGTGTCAGCAGCAATGGTTCAATGGTGGAGATCGAGGGTGTTTCAGGGGTCAGCTCACAGCGCGATGCCGGCATGATGCGGCGTCAGTTTGTACTCCAGCATGTTCTTTCTCCCTTGTTACCGGTCCTCGCGGGTGTGCCACAGCCGCAGCACGTAGTTTGACTGTGTCACAAATTCCGCCTAGCCCTCCCGCAGCACGGACAGCGTGGCAGTACTCGAGCGATCCGTGCGGCCAGCATTTGTCTGAGCGTGGCGATCGAGTCCGGAACGTGTCGTTGCATCCGGACGGCTGCCG
>WPCI01158794.1_pt1 | contig 43745 bp, 39 predicted proteins | sample 5399871 | NCBI WGS metagenome assembly WPCI01 (sample SAMN12869469, study PRJNA574797) | sludge metagenome | isolation source: wastewater treatment of pH7 | place: China:Beijing | collected 2019-05-20 | reverse complement strand
TTGTTTGCTTAGAGCTTATCATTATTAGATGAAAAGAAAACTACAATATAGGTGGACCGCGGTATGCCGTGAAAGTGGCACGTACCGTGCGGATCGGGGGAAAAGTTGGAGATAACCTCAAAGACTTACCTATCGACAATTAATGATATCACCTAAAGTAACTGTTTCCGGCGTGGCTGTTTTTTTCGGATTTAATATAGCTGTAGTTACATTCGTTGTGTTAATTGGAGTAGGGTCTGTAATTGTAATAGGAGGTTCACCAGGACCTGGTTCATATGTGAAAGTAACAGTTGCTTGATTTCGAATAATACCACCAGGTGGTACACTTGTGACTCTTGCTTGGAATTGAACAGTAATTGTATCGTTTGGATTGACTGTTCCAACAGGTATACCTACAACAGGATTTGCTCCAAGATCTGAAATGTCATTTATTACAACAGTACCTGGAAGAAACGTTAACCCATTTGCTAACGGATCAGTAATGATAACGGAAGTTGCAGGGACTGATCCGCGATTTTGGAAGGTTACAGTATACGTTATGATTTCATTTATATCTACAATTTGTTTGTCGGCTAGTTTATTTGGGTTAGGTGTAGGTGTAATAACGGATACTTCAACAGTTGGAGTAGGATCTGTAATAGTAATAGGGGGTTCGCTAGGGTTTGGCTGGAATGTGTAAGTGACAGTTGCAGTGTTTTTAATAATACCGTCTGGTGGGAGTTCAGTTACAGTAACTTGATAAGTTAATGTAACAATTTGTCCTGGAGTTACAGTCCCAACGTTTACACCATTATTTGGATTTGTTCCAGGTTGCGTGACGCCATTAATCGTAACGCTATTCGGAATGAAAGTAGTACCAGATGGAGTAGGGTCTGTAATAATAACATCTGTCGCATTAATATTCCCGACATTTTGGAACGTAATTGTATATGTGACAGTATCACCAAGATTAATAGTTTGAGGGTTACCTTGTTTGTTAGGATTAATAGTAACTTCACTTACTTGCGTCTTTGTAGTAGGTGTAGGCGTAGTAACAGATACAGGTGGTCTAGTAGGATCTGGCTGATATTGGAATGAAACGATCCCTTCATTTTCAATAAAGCCTGTCGGTGGTATCGAAGTTACTTGAACTTGGAAAGTTACGACGGCTGAAGTGTTAGGTTCTAATGTACCGATAAGAATTCCGGAACTAGGAACGATACCTGGTTGCGTGACGCCGTTTATCGTAACGCTATTCGGAATGAAAGTAGTACCAGCTGGAATAGGATCGGTTACAAGTACATTTGTTGCAGGGACAGTTCCTGTATTTTGTAAGGAGATTGTATAGGTGATTGTGTCACCTAATAAAGCAAATACTTTATCAGCGGATTTTGTAGGGTTTGTTGTTGCCGTGTTGACATTGGTAGTAGTAGGAGGCGTTGGAGTAGTCACTGTTACTGGAGGTTCTCCAGGATTAGGTTGGAATGTGTAGGTGATAGTAGCTTCATTTATAATAATTCCGTTAGGTGGTATGGAAACAACGCGAACTTGAAAAGTTACAACAACTGATTGACTAGGATTTAATGTGCCAAGAGGAATGCCAAGAGCTGGATCAACATCACTAGTTGGGATACCATTAATTGTTACACTATTTGGAATGAAAGTCGTACCAACTGGAATCGAATCTGTAAAAATGATATTTGTTAGTTGAACAGTTTGTAAGTTTTGGAATGTAACGGTGTACGTAATGATATCGTCTATATCAACGTTGTTTCGATCAGCCGTTTTCGATGGATTAATAATACTATTAATGATTTCAGTATTAACTGGTGGTGTTTCTTCTGTTTTTGTAATAGGAGGTTCATTTGGATTAGGCTGAGAGGTAAAGTTGATTGAACCAACATTTGTAACAACCCCATTAGGGGGTATATTCGTAATCGTTACTTGGAACGTAATGGTTATTATTTGATTTGGTTGTATTGTACCAATGAGTATCCCAATGCTTGGATCAACACCTGGTTGTGAAAGGCCATTTACTGTAACAGAATCTACAATAAATTGTGTGCCTACTGGTGGTTGATCAATGACAGATACATTTGTCATAGGAATATTTCCAGTGTTTTCAAGGGTAATTGTATAAGTGAGTGCATCGCCAATGTTAGCGATTGGCAAATCTACTGTTTTTGTTGACTCTAATTCTGCATTTTGTACAATTGTTTCTGCGATTGGAGTCGGTGTGGTTGTTGTAATAGGCGGGAGTGTCGGATCTGGTTGAGATGTGTAAGTGACATTTGCTTCATTTGAGATAATGCCATTTGGTGGTAAAGCTGTTATTTGTACTTCTAAAGTAACAGTCACTACTTGTCTAGGGTTTAATGTGCCAACTGGGATTCCTGTTTCAGGGGTCAAATTAGGTTGTGGAATGCCATTAATCGTAACGCTACCAGGGATAAATGTAGTTCCAGTAGGGATAGAATCTGTAATAATGACATTAGTTGCAGGTATATTACCAGTATTTTGAAGGGTGATTGTATAAGTGAGCGTATCACCAATACTTGCAAACTCACGATCCACTGTTTTTTGCGGGTTCGGGTTAGCGGTACGAACAGGTAAAGTTACGGTAGGAGTCGTTTCTGTTGTTGTAATAGGAGGTTCGCTAGGATTAGGCTGAGAAGTGTAGGTAACACTTGCTGTATTTTCTATTTTTCCATTAGGAGGAATAGCGTTTATTTGAATCTGGAATGTAACAGTAACTGTCTCGCCGGGATTAACTGTTCCAACAGGAATTCCTGTGACTGGACTTACGCCGGGTTGAGCGACATTGTTTACAGTAACACTATTCGTAATAAAAGTTGTACCCGGTGGTAAAGAATCTGTAATTGTTACACCAGTAGCAGGTATAGTTCCTTGGTTTGTAAATGTGACAGTATAAGTTACAATATCGCCAATTTCTGCAAACGTAAGGTTTGCTGTTTTTGTTGGACTTATGACTACAGTTTGGATAGGAGTTGTTGTTTCAGGAGTTGTTTCTGTTTTTGTGACTGGAGGTAAATTTGGATCCGGTTGATAATTAAATGTTGCACTACCTTGATTTCGGATTTCGCCGCTAGCAGGGATGTTTATTACTCGTACTTGGAAAGTAATCGTTGCGCGTTCGGATGGCGCTAAAGTTCCAAGTGAAATTCCTGATGATGGATTTGTTCCTGCTTGAGGAATCCCATTAATCGTAACACTATCTGGAATAAATACAGTACCGGCAGGGATAGAATCTATTACTGTTATATTCGTAGCAGGAACAGTACCGGTGTTTTGAAATGAGAGAGTATAGTTAATGACATCATTTAATGCAACGAAGGAGCGATCTGCTGTTTTTTGTGGATTTAGTGTAGCGGTATTAACTGCTGTTTCTGTTTCAGGAGTTGTAATAGTTGTCGTAACGGGAGGTTCATTTGGATTTGGCTCGTATGTGAATGTAACATTTGCTTGATTTCTAATAACTCCTCCGGGCGGGATACTATTTACTACACCTTGGAACGTAACTGTAATACTTTGGCCGGGATTTACAGTGCCGACGGGTATACCAATTTCAGGGTTTTCTCCAAGTTGTGATGTGCCATTTACGACAACGCTACCTGGAACGAAAGAAACACCAGATGGAAGTGTATCTTTTATAATAATATTTGTAGCGGGGACGGTCCCTCTATTTTGGAATGTTACAGTAAAAGTAATCGTATCCCCTATATCAACAACTTGTCGATCAGCAGATTTTGTAGTCGTTGGATTAGGATTATTAATTGGAATGTTTACACTTGGAGTGGTGGTAGTTGTTGTGACAGGAGGCTCACTTGGGTTCGGTTGATATTGGTAAGTGAAGGATGCTTGGTTTCTAATTATTCCATCAGGTGGTAAGTTTGTAACGACAACTTGATACGTGATTGTTTTCGTTTCTCCGACAGAAATGGTACCAAGTGGTATACCAAGTGATGGGGCTGCTCCTGGCGTTGTAATGCCATCGATTGTAACACTATTTGGAACGAAAATAGTTCCGTTAGGTGTAGGGTCTGTAACGACTACATTTGTAGCCGGAACGGTCCCGTTATTTGTAAATGTGACCGTGTAGGTAATCGTATCTCCTAAATCAGCAACTTGTTTGTCGGCAGATTTTGTAGGCGCTGTAATAACGGTCCCAACTTGAGTTTCTGTTTTAGGAGTTGGGGTAGTTGTTGTAACAGGAGGCTCATTTGGATTAACAATATAATTAAATGATACACTGCCTTGGTTTTCTATAATTCCATTTGGCGGGACACTTGTAACTTGAACTTGGAATGTAATTGTTTTTGCTTGATTTGGATTTAAAGTACCAATCGATATACCGTTTTCAGGATTACTGTTAGGTTGTGAGACACCATCAATCGTGACGCTATTTGGAATAAATGTTGTACCGTTTGGAATTGGATCTGTTAGTACAATATTTGTTGAGGGAACAGTGCCGTTATTTTGTAAACTAATTGTATACGTAATAACATCACCAATATCAACGAAAGTACGATCAGCAGATTTTGTAGGGTTAACTGTAGCGGTATTAACGGAGACTGTAGTAGGTGCTGTCGGTTCGGTTGTGGTAACCGGCGGTCTTGTTGGATCTGGCTGGTACGTATATGTCGTTGAAGCTTCGTTTGCAATAACACCGCCAGCTGGAATTTGTGTAACAAGAACTTGGAAAGATAGTGTTTTGGTTTCACCGGGATTAATTGTTCCAACCGGGATTCCTAGTGCGGGATTTGAATTTGGAACCGGTACATTATTTAAGATTACGCTATTCGGAATGAATGTTGTACCAGTAGGAATGGTATCAGTAAAAACTACATTTGTAGCAGGGATCGTACCATCATTAGTGAAAGTAATCGTATACGTAATAACATCACCAATATCAACAGTAGTTTTATCCGCCGTTTTAACAGGGTTTGTAATAGCGGTGTTAACAGGAGTAGTAGTAGGTGGTGTAGGGTTTGTTGTTGTAATAGCTGGTTTTGTAGGATCTGGTTGATACGTAAATGTTGTGGTTCCGATATTTCGGATTAGGCCATTCTCTGGGAGAGCGGTAACTTGAACTTGGAAAGTGACAGTGACAGTATTACCAGCTGCGATTGTTCCAATTTGTATACCACCAGAAGGGTTTACGCCAGGTTGTGAAGTACCGTTAATTGTGACGCTATTCGGAATAAATGTAGTGCTACTTGGAATTGGATCAGTTACAATAACGTTCGTTGCAGCGATGTTTCCTGTATTTGGTACAGTAATCGTATACGTAATAATATCACCGATATCAGCAATTTGTGGACTAGCAGTTTTTGTTGGATTTACAATTGCAGTTCGTACAGAAGTAGTTGTTGGAGGTGGTGTTATCGTAGTGGTTGTTGAGGGTTCAGCCGGATTCGGTTGCGACGTAAATGTTACATTTGCTTCGTTAGTAATCGTTCCGTTAGCTGGGAGGGAAGTGACTTGGACTTGAAATGTGACAGTTGTAGTTTGACCAGCAGGAATTGTACCTAGCGGAATATTTGTTGGAGTTACGCCAGATTGCGCCGTTCCATTAACTGTAACACTGTTTGGAATAAAAGTAGTGCCAGTAGGGATAGGGTCGGTGATGGAAACATTTGTCGCTGAAATATTACCGTTATTTGGAACAGTAATCGTATACGTAATGATGTCACCAATATTCACAATTTGTTGGTTTGCACTTTTAGTTGGATTTATGATAGTAGCATTAATTTGTGTTTCAACTATATTACTTGTAGAGTTTCTGTTAATTGGTGGTTGGTTTGGTGGATTATATTGAAAGCCTGAAGTTGCACTATTTGGAATAGGGTTAGGTGTAGGGAGAGTATTAACTTGAACTTGAAACGTAATTGTAGCATTCCCGTTTGCAGCAATCGTTCCTACATTTATTCCAGTAGCAGGATTATCTGTAGTAGAAGTACCATTAACTGTAACGCTACCCGGTACGAACGATGTGCCGGCAGGAGGCGTGTCTGTAATGATAACATTATTAGCAGCTAATGTGGCTTGATTTGTGGCCGTAATTGTATACGTAATCGTATCACCGATAGTAGCAATTGTTTTATCTACTGCTTTTGTTAATGCGACATTAGCTGTGAAAATATCTGTATTAACAATATTGCTTGTTGTCGTACGTGTGATAGTGGGTGCGTTAGGTGCGGTTGAAATTCGTATCCAAATGATGCTACGTTACTTGCAACTGGTGGGGTAGGGACACTTGTAACATCTACTTGAAAGGTAATTGTAACAGAGCCGCCAGCAGGAATGTTGCTAATGGGAATACCAGTAGCAGGATTTCCAGCTGTTGCAACGCCATCAACTGTAACGCTGTTTGGAACGAAAGTAGTGCCAGCGGGTATGGGGTCTGTAAATGTAACGTTTTGGGCAGGAAGTGTTCCGGTATTTTGGACAACGATTGTATAGGTTAAACGACTTCCTATTGTTGCTATTGCCATTAGATTCGTCCTTTCTGTATAAATTTAAATCCGGTCAAGGCATGGAATATTTACAAATAGCATTATTTAATAATCTAGAAACAATACTATGTGTAAATATTAGTATAAAATGAGCTCGTCATTGCATCCTATTCAAATTTAAATGAATAGGAATAGGCAAAGGCTTTTTTTTTGCCCAAATTAGTCTGTGCATATACAAATGGAACTTTTTTTACTTGTTTGCATTAAATGAAATAGCGAATAAATATTTATCTTATATGGAAGGGGAGTGGAATTGTTGGCTTTTGTACAAACATATACGAAAACGGACTCTTTATTTATGGTACACACAGGGAATACAGTTGGCATGCGTGGTATTACAACAGCGACGGCGTATCAATACAATGGATTAATAACAAGAGATACAAATTTAAGTTTTGCAGGAGTTCCTTCTTCGGTAGATCCATTAACTTTTGCGGGAACGACAAATGATTGGACATTAAATGGTTCTTGGGCAAGACTTAATCCTTCAGTAACAGATGTACCAGCAACAGCAACTGTAGACTTTGCAATGCTAGTATGGCAAGGAACATTGAGTGCAACTGTGACAGAAACGGTGGTAAATAACAATATACCTACTTTACAAACACCGGATGGGGTCACTCATACAATTACGAGTGTTCCTGCATGGGGAGAGACGAGATCAAGCGGAACATTTCAAGGTACCATTTATACACGTGCTGCAAATGTAACAAATATTCTACAAGGGCTTTCAAATCGAGCAGCGGGGGATTATTTTGTAGAAAGGGTTCCCACGGCAAATCCTCCGACGCAAGGGACAGGCGTAGGATGGGCATTGGTTGTTGTATATCGCGATAATTCATATCCTATTAGGAATGTTAGTTTATATACTGGTTTACTCATTTCTACATTGGGTGAGACAGCAACGATTTCAAATTTTATCACTCCAGCTGTAGCGCCGGTTAATGCTCGTGTATTTACAATGGCAATTAATGGTGATACTGATGCGACAGGTGATAGATTTAACTTAAACGGTACGGGACTTTCAGGACCTAATAATTTAATAAATAACTTTTTTGCTTCACAAGTAAATAATTATTTGGGAAATTTAAATACAGTCGGAAGTTTTGGGGATAGAAATATGCCAATTGGTACTTCTGCGACTAATCGGCGTGCAGAGTTTGATGTGACAAATGTACCCGCAAATGGCGTGTTAACAGCCGGTTCTACTTCTACTACCGTGAATATCCCAAATACATTTGATTATCTTTACGCTGGTGCTGTCGGTTTACAAATAGATTTAGCGGAGGCACGTTTAACTGCTACAAAATCAGTAATAGTGAGTTAAAAAATTGAAAACTTTAATAAAATTTTTTATCCTAATAGGAGTGAATTCTATTGGCTTTTGTTCAAGCTTACGGTAAAAACGATAACTTATTTATGATGCATACGGGTAATACGATGGGAATGCGCGGTACTGCAAATACAAACTTTGCTTACAATGCACTTATAACATTAAATACAGATTCTACTTTTGGAGGAGTTCCTTCATCGACGGACCCGAATACATTTGGAGGTACAACAAATGATTGGACATTAGATGGCTCATGGGCTGAATTAAATCCATCAACTACTATCGTTCCAGCTACGGCGGTTGTAGATTTTGCGTTACTTGTTTGGTCAGGTGGATTGGATACGGCTGTTACAACTGCTGTTGTTGATGCGAATCCTCCAAATTTAGTTACGCCTGATGGAACGAGTACACAAGTGACAATTAATTCAGCATGGTCATCAGAAGGGACAAATCTCCCTTTTATAGCCAATGTTTATAATCGAGCAGCAGACGTTACACCTTTACTGCAAGGTTTACCGAATCGAGCAGCAGGAAGATATAGTGTGACAAGATTACCTACGCGTCAGCCAGTTGGTTATGGTGCAGGATGGTCGTTGATTGTTGTATATCGTGATTCCTCATATCCGATGAGAAATGTGAGTTTATTTCCAGGTTTTTTATTATCCGGTACACCACAAACCATTTCAGGATTTTTTACACCAGCTACAGGGACGGTGACAGCAAGAGCTTTTGTAATGGCGGTAAATGGTGATCCGAATTTTACAGGTGATAATTTTCAATTGAACTCTGTGACATTAACAGGACCAAATAATCCAATAGGGAACTTTTTTAGAGGGCAAGTAAATGATATTAATGGAAATTTAAATACAATTGGTAGTTTTGCAGATCGGAATTTTTCTGGAACGACTACAACTGCAAATGCAAGAGCTGAGTTTGATATTACAAATGTAAATGCAACAGGTTCTATTGCACCAAATACGACATCTACACAAGTAAATATTACAGGTACTGGAGATACAATTTATACAAGTGCGGTTGGATTACAAATAGACTTGGCGGAGGCTAAATTAACAGCAGTAAAATCAGTAACTGTAAGTTAAAAAAGATTGCTATAAGTTAGCAATCTTTTTTTATGAGGTAGATTTTGTTAGTAAAGATTGATAATGAGAATAATCAATCTTTTTTTCTTGTAGTTTTTTTACTAAAAATTTATGATCACGCTTCGGTGTAGCAATAATATACCCTTTAATAATTAAATCTTGTGTAATTTGAGAGGCTTTTTCTTGTAAGGCTAGTTCACCGATTTTGCCAGCAATTTTTGATTTAGCAACATCGCGAAATAGCTCTGGAACAGGACTTACGAGCTCTTCTAACAATTGTTTTTGTTCGTCATCCCATAAATGCCTCGTTTTATTAATATAGTGCTCTTCCCAATCTAAAATGGACATACCATCTTCTTTTGGTAGTCGTTTTAAAAATTTTCTGAACATAAAGTATCCACCGATAGACATAAGTCCTAATAAAATAACAGTCCACAGTACAATAAACCAACTGAACCATCCTTCGAGCAAGAGTATCCCCCCTTAATGATTGCGGTTTTCTTTTATTTATATTATAAACAGTGAGATTCATAGAAAGCAAGAACGCTTGGTCATTTTGACCAAGCGTTATCATTTAAACGAAGTATAGTTGTTCCACACATAAATTATTATTATCATCTTCTACATATTCAATGATTAATGTGCCAACTTTACGATCTTTATCTTCAGTTGTGAAAATAGAGTAAGAAGTAAAACGTGCTGTTGATAGGCCGCTTATATGTGTAGGTAAAGAAATGTAGTCGTTATCGCGGAAGAATTCCATCAGTTCAATATCCTCAAATTCTTTTCGGTCAACTTGTTTGTTTGTATAGCGGCGTTGAAGTTGTTTTAAAGACTCATTCCAAGAAATTGCTTTTGTGTCGTATACCATTTTGTTCTATCTCCTTACTGTATGTAATCATTAAGAACATACGTTCTAATCTAGTATACTCTTTTTATTAGAAAAGGGAAAGCAAAAAATAATGTAAGCTTGGATTTCCAAGCTTACATTATTGATGCGTCCGTCATAATCTCTATTTTTTATTATATGTTAGATAAGAATAAGAAACAAGATGATATATATTTCGTTGATAGTTTTCAATATTCTGTATATTATAGTTTTACTAAAGCGCAAGGGAATGAGAGGAATGGCATATGTAATTTCACTCCAAGGACCGATGGCAAGCGGAAAAACGACATTGGCTAAAAGGTTAGAGCGATGTGGGTTTTCAGTTATATATGAAAACCCTTATCCAATTGTAGAAAAGCGAAGAGTATTAAATTTGGATATAAATTCAAAAGAAGGGTTTATTCTAAATCAAAAAATGTTTATAGAAGCTAAAATAAAAGAGTTTCAAAATGCGAAAGGTTCAGTCGTAATTTTTGATCGTGGACCAGAAGATATTGAATTTTATACAATCTTTTATCCAAAGATTATAGGAGAAGAGTGGGATATAGAAACTGCATTAAGAGATGAATTATATAAATTAAGAGAATGTCGTTCAGATGCTATTTTTTATTTAGATGGCTCGGAAAGTAATTTATATAATAGAAAAAATAATGATAGAACAAGAAACAGAAGTACATTTGAGGAGCAATTTAAATTAGTAGAAACTGAAAAAGACTGGTATAAACAATTTCCTGTAACTTATGTGGACACGAATAGATTAACAGCGGAAGAATTAGAGGGATATTTTATGGATTGGTTAAAGGAGAGAGGGATATGAAAAAAATACTTTTATTTGTATACCCAACATTTGCGGAGTTTGAAATAACAGTAGCAACGGCATTGCTGAAAAATAAATATGAAATCATTACAGCTGGCTTAACGAAAGAATTGATTATAAGTGAAACAGGTTTGCAAGTGCAACCGCATATAGAATTAAGTGAAGTACGTGTAGAAGAATATGAGGGGATTATTATTCCAGGCGGAGATGCGATACATATGAAGGATGCAGAAGGACTCTTTTCAGTCATCCGTCAGTTTCACGAACAAGAAAAATTAGTAGCTGCTATTTGTGCTGGGCCTTATGCACTAGCAAAAGCAGGCTTATTCAAAGAAAACCCGTATACAGTAACTATGGATTATAGAAAATTAGATTGTTTTCCAGTAGAAAATTTTGTGTATGAAGAAGTTGTGGAACATTCAAACATTATTACAGCGCAGGGGCATGCATTTGTACCATTTGGAATAGCGATTGCCTCTTATTTTGGGATAGCGAACGAACACAATATAAATTTTTACAGTGGTAAGGGGAATGTGATGATGGAGGAGCTTTTGCCTGAGAATGTATAAAAGCTAGCATTTGCTAGCTTTTTTCTTTTTGACATCGATAAATGGCTAACGTTTTCGGATCGCGCCATATACCGTTATGAATTGCCAATTCATTTTCTACTTCTTCTTTTAGCCATTCCTTCATTTCGGCGTGAAGATGTGTATTATCAGGTATATTTAGCGACGGAAACATGCTAGAAATATAGTTTACAATTGGAGTAGCATGATGAAAAACGAGAGCATTATGAATAGCTGCTTCTTCAACAGTTGAAAAAACAGACTGTAATATCTCTTTACCATTTTCCAAACAAAATGGCGTGACTGAAGATGTTGTTTTCGGTAAATCAAATGCGTCTAACATGCGATTACACATTTCAACTATACGAGGTAATGTAACGTCAGAATTTGTAGTAGCTAAAAGTGAGCCACCAGGACGTATTACTTTATGGAACCCTTGGATAGTTCTTTCAACATCTTTCATATGATATAACATATGTCTTGCGACGATCCAGTCGTAGCAATTGGCTTCAAAAGGAAGTTTTTCAGCGTCACCTAGTCTCCATTCAATTAAAGTATTTGTTTTAGTGGCTTCAGAGAGCATGGCTTCTGATTGATCAAAACCTGTTAATTGACCTTTATGGCCATTCGCTTGCAAAAAGGAAAGAAATTTTCCGTTAGCGCACCCAACCTCTAATATTTTCTCGTCTCCTTGAAGTTGTAAATGATCCATGACGACTTCATCTAAATTCACTTGTTTTTCTTCGTAATGTTTATGCGTATCAATACGTATTTGCAAATGGTTGCTTACATTGTACTGGCGTTTTACATCATTCATCTTTTCGCATTCCACCTTCGTGCAAAATTGCTGAATTGCGTGCGTTAATACGTCGGTTTTCTTTAAGCCTTCGTAATGGAGTGCAGCTTCAAACCTTTCAAGTAATTTTTCTTCAATTCGAAAATGAATGTTTTTTCGCTTTGTCACTGAAATCTCTCCCCCTTTGTATCGGTTAGTGAGACTATAACACGCCTGAAAAATTTGTGTAAATCATTTGTGTACACAAATGGAGGGGATGAAAAAATTGTTTGAATGTGAGTTTAAACTATTGACGATTTAACCGTTTTCATATATTCTTAAATTAAGAAATATTCAAATAATTAAAAGAAATGAGAGAGTCACATGCTTCTTCAAGGAACACATCGAATTGGTCGTATGGCCATGCTGTTGGCACTTGCGGATGAGAATGAAAGCCCTGTATTATCTATCCCAAAAGGTTGGAAGTATTGTACGGGGAAAGTGGGTTCGATGAATTCGCAAAAGGTTGTCGCAGCAATGGAAACAGCGGCTAAGAGCAACCAAGTTATTGAAACAGACGTTTACAGAGAAACACATGCACTTTATCACGCAATTATGGAAGCTTTGTACGGAGTGACGAGAGGTCAAATTCAGTTAGCAGACGTTCTTCGTACAGTAGGACTTCGCTTTGCGATTGTGCGCGGTACACCATACGACGGAAAAAAAGAGGGCGAATGGGTTGCTGTTGCATTATATGGAACGATTGGTGCACCTGTAAAAGGATCTGAGCATGAGGCGATTGGTTTAGGAATTAATCACATATGATTTGCCCATAGTCTATTAGTTAGAAGGGGGCCTTACTTTTTTTAGGACAGAAGTCTGTCTTAAAAAGATAAGGCCCCCTTTTGCCTTTTTAAGGAGGAAAAAGAATGATTACATTAACGGGACATACATTGACAATTGAAGAAATGAAGAGGTTGTTACTTGAAGGGGAAGGTGTAACAGCTTGTCCAAATAGTATGCAAAAGGTAGCGGAATGCCGCGAAGTAGTTGAGAAAATTGTAGAAGACGGAAAAGTCGTTTACGGTATTACAACTGGATTTGGAAAGTTTAGTGATGTGCTAATTCAAAAAGATGATGTAAAGGCACTTCAGCACAATTTAATTCAGTCACATGCATGTGGGATAGGCGATCCTTTCCCTGAAGAAGTATCACGCGGTATGTTAATTTTACGAGCGAACACGATGCTTAAAGGAGTATCTGGTGTTAGACCGCTCGTTGTAAATATGCTTCTTGAGTTTGTAAATCGCAAAATTCACCCAGTCGTTCCGCAACAAGGTTCACTTGGTGCGAGTGGCGATTTAGCACCTTTATCTCATCTTGCGCTCGTATTATTAGGCGAAGGTGAAGTGTTCTATAAAGGAAAACGCGTTCATGCAATGGTCGCTCTTACAGAAGAAGGTCTTGAGCCAATTGAACTTGAAGCGAAAGAAGGTCTGGCGTTAATTAATGGTACGCAGGCGATGACAGCGCAAGGAGTTCTTTCTTATATAGAAGCAGAAGCAACGGCTTATCAAGCTGAATTCATTGCATCTATGACAATTGAAGGTTTACAAGGCATTATTGATGCATTTGATGAAAATGTTCATAAAGCACGTGGTTATAAAGAGCAAGTGGAAGTAGCAAGCAGAATTCGTGACATCCTTCATGATAGTAAATTAACAACGAAACAAGGAGAACTACGTGTGCAGGATGCCTATTCACTTCGCTGTATTCCGCAAGTACACGGTGCTTCTTGGCAAGTTTTAAATTATGTGAAAGAAAAATTAGAAATTGAAATGAATGCCGCGACAGATAATCCACTTATTTTTGATGGCGGAGAAAAAGTAATTTCAGGTGGTAATTTCCACGGTCAACCAATTGCATTTGCGATGGACTTCTTAAAAGTTGGAATGGCAGAACTTGCAAATATTTCAGAGCGCCGTATTGAACGCTTAGTAAATCCACAGTTAAACGATTTACCACCATTTTTAAGTCCAGAACCAGGACTTCAGTCTGGTGCAATGATTATGCAATATGCTGCAGCGTCACTAGTTTCTGAAAATAAAACGTTAGCACATCCGGCGAGTGTTGATTCAATCCCGTCATCAGCTAACCAAGAAGATCACGTAAGTATGGGAACAATTGCTTCACGCCATGCACATCAAATTATTCAAAATGTAAGACGTGTTCTTTCAATTGAGATGATTTGTGCGATGCAAGCAGCAGAATATCGCGGTATTGAAAACATGAGTACAGTGACGAAGAGCTTCTATCATCAAGGTCGTCAACAAGTACCTTCTATTACTAATGACCGTATATTCTCAACGGATATTGAAAATATTGCGTATTGGTTAAAAACGAATTATTCGATAAAAGAAAGATTAGATGTAAACGCAGCACTATAAAATGAGACAAGGGAGAGATTGAAATGGAAAAAGTTAAACAAACAATTCGCGCGCCAAGAGGTACTGAGTTACAAACGAAAGGGTGGGTGCAAGAAGCTGCACTTCGTATGTTAATGAACAATTTAGATCCGGAAGTTGCTGAAAAGCCAGAAGAATTAGTTGTATATGGTGGAATCGGCCGTGCAGCTCGTAACTGGGAAAGCTACAATGCAATTGTAGATTCATTAAAAACGTTAGAAAGCGATGAAACATTACTTGTTCAATCAGGAAAACCAGTTGCAATCTTTAAATCACATGAAGATGCACCTCGCGTTCTTTTAGCGAACTCAAACTTAGTACCGAAGTGGGCGAACTGGGATCACTTCCGTGAACTAGAGAAAAAGGGTCTTATGATGTATGGACAAATGACAGCAGGTAGCTGGATTTACATTGGAACACAAGGTATTTTACAAGGGACATATGAAACGTTTGGTGAAGCGGCACGTCAACATTTCGGTGGTTCATTAAAAGGTACATTAACACTTACTGCTGGTTTAGGTGGTATGGGCGGTGCACAACCTCTTGCTGTAACGATGAATGGCGGTGTTGTTATCGCTATTGATGTTGATAAGCGCAGTATCGATCGCCGTATTGAAAAGAGATACTGTGATATGTATACAGAATCATTAGAAGAAGCATTAACGGTTGCGAACGAGTATAAAGAGAAGAAAGAACCGATTTCTATTGGTTTATTAGGAAATGCGGCAGAGATTTTACCAGAGCTAGTGAAGCGTAATATTACGCCAGATTTAGTTACAGATCAAACATCTGCTCATGATCCATTAAACGGTTATATTCCAGTAGGTTACACATTAGAAGAAGCAGCAAAACTTCGTGAAGAAGATCCAGAACGTTACGTACAATTATCAAAAGAAAGCATGACAAAACATGTGGAAGCAATGCTTACTATGCAAGCAAAAGGCGCAATTACATTTGATTACGGAAATAACATTCGCCAAGTTGCTTTTGATGAAGGTTTGAAAAATGCATTCGATTTCCCAGGATTCGTTCCAGCATTTATCCGTCCATTATTCTGCGAAGGAAAAGGACCATTCCGCTGGGTAGCACTTTCTGGTGACCCAGAAGATATTTATAAAACAGATGAAGTAATTTTACGTGAGTTTGCTGATAATGAGCATTTATGTAACTGGATCCGTATGGCTCGTCAGCAAGTTGAGTTCCAAGGTCTTCCGTCACGTATTTGTTGGCTTGGTTACGGTGAGCGTGCGAAATTTGGTCGCATCATTAATGAAATGGTTGCAAATGGTGAATTATCAGCACCAATCGTTATCGGCCGTGACCATTTAGATTGCGGATCAGTAGCATCTCCAAACCGTGAAACAGAAGCGATGAAAGATGGTAGTGATGCAGTAGCTGACTGGCCAATTTTGAATGCATTAATTAACAGTGTAAACGGTGCAAGCTGGGTATCTGTTCACCACGGTGGCGGCGTTGGTATGGGTTATTCACTTCACGCTGGAATGGTTATCGTTGCAGATGGAACAGAAGCAGCAGCAAAACGTATTGAGCGCGTATTAACTTCTGACCCTGGTATGGGTGTTGTTCGTCACGTGGATGCAGGGTATGACTTAGCTGTGGAAACAGCGAAAGAAAAAGGCGTTAACATTCCAATGATGAAATAAGGAGGAGAAAAACATGCTGGACACTTTACTAATCAATATCGGTCAATTACTAACAATGGATCAAGAAGATGGCTTGTTAAGACGGGAGGCGATGAACACGCTTCCTGTTATCGAAAACGGTGCGGTTGGAATTGAAAATGGTGTGATCACTTTCGTTGGAACAGCGGAAGAAGCAAAAGGGTTACAAGCGAAAGAGGTTATTGATTGCGGCGGGAAAATGGTTTCTCCTGGCCTTGTTGACCCGCATACTCATCTTGTATTTGGTGGATCTCGTGAAAATGAAATCGCGCTAAAATTACAAGGAGTTCCGTACTTAGAAATTTTGGAACAAGGCGGAGGTATTCTTTCGACGGTAAATGCAACGAAACAGGCGTCGAAAGAAGAACTCGTTCAAAAAGCGAAATTCCATTTAGACCGTATGCTATCTTTCGGAGTTACAACTGTAGAAGCGAAGAGTGGTTACGGATTAGATGATGAGACAGAATGGAAACAATTAGAGGCAACTGCACAATTACAAAAAGAGCATCCAATCGATTTAGTTTCTACATTTTTAGGTGCTCATGCAGTTCCGAAAGAGTATAAAGGTAGATCGAAAGAATTTTTACAATGGATGTTAGACTTACTGCCAGAAATGAAAGAGAAGCAATTAGCTGAATTTGTTGATATTTTCTGCGAAACAGGCGTGTTCTCTGTTGAAGAGTCAAAAGAGTTTTTATTAAAAGCGAAAGAGCTTGGCTTTGATGTGAAAATTCATGCGGATGAAATTGATCCTCTTGGTGGTGCGGAAGCGGCAGCTGAAATTGGTGCAGCATCAGCGGACCATTTAGTTGGTGCTTCTGATAAAGGAATTGAAATGCTTGCAAACTCTAATACAGTAGCCACTTTATTACCAGGAACAACTTTCTATTTAAATAAAGAAAGCTTTGCTCGCGGTCGTAAAATGATCGATGAAGGTGTTGCGGTAGCTTTAGCTACAGACTTTAACCCAGGCAGCTGTCCAACGGAAAACATTCAGCTTATTATGAGCATCGCAATGCTGAAGTTGAAAATGACACCAGAAGAAGTTTGGAATGCCGTAACAGTTAACTCTTCTTACGCAATTAATCGTGGTGACGTAGCTGGGAAAATTAGAGTAGGTCGCAAGGCAGATCTAGTGCTATGGGATGCTTACAATTATGCTTACGTACCGTATCATTACGGCGTAAGTCATGTAAATACAGTATGGAAGAATGGTAATATCGCATATACAAGAGGTGAACAATCGTGGAGCACGGCCACTATTTAAAGAAAAATGCCAAGTTTATCGATCGTGAAGTGACAAAATGGAGTGAAATGATTAAAGATTGGGAGGAAGGCGTGGAAATATTCGGTGCGGCCTTAATTGGAGCACCCCTTTCTAAACCGTCTATTAGTCATTCAGGAGCAAGTTTTGCTCCAAAAACAATTCGTGCGATGTTAGATGCATATAGCACGTATGCAATTACAGAAGAACATGATATGAAAGAAAGTGTCTTATATGATTGCGGCGATATTACGATGCATGTGACGGATATAAAAGAAAGTCATAACCGAATTGCGAAAACAGTTGGTCATGTAACGAAAGTAAATCCGAACATGATACCAATCGTTCTTGGTGGGGATCACTCGATTAGTTTTCCGAGTATAACAGGATTTGCAAATAGTAAAGGGAAGGTCGGTATTATTCAATTTGATGCCCATCATGATTTGCGCAATTTAGAAGATGGTGGTCCGTCAAATGGTACACCGTTCCGTAGTTTACTAGAAAATGATGTGATTACAGGAAAACAACTCGTTCAAATCGGAATTCGTAATTTTTCAAATGCACGAGCGTACCATGAATATGCAAAAGAACAAGATGTGACAGTGTATACAATGAAAGATGTACGAGAGCGAGAAATCAAAGATATTATTATAGAAAGTATTGAAGTATTAAGAAAGCAAGGCGTGACCTCTATTTACATTTCTCTTGATATGGATGTGCTAGATCAAGCATTCGCACCAGGTTGTCCAGCAATCGGTCCTGGTGGAATGGACAGTACAACTTTACTTGATGCGATTGAATTGCTTGGTAACGAACCGCTTGTTCAAGGGATGGATATTGTAGAAATTGATCCAACCCTCGATTTTAGAGATATGACGAGTCGAGTAGCTGCGCAAGTGATTATGAGTTTTCTTTTGGCGAGGGAGACAATCCGTAAGCAGGTTAGTATATAGGTGTAAAATGAATAGGGGGTATTTACAGATTCTGTATAAAAAACACATTACTACTCATATGTAGTAATGTGTTTTTATGTAAAAAGAGAAGGTGAAATTAGAATGTATGTACGTGTGGAAAAGTTAATAAGAACGCGGGTTTTTAGTGATATTTTACGAAGTCATTTTCTTAGTTTATAAGGATTGACACGTAAAATGATTTTGTGATAAAATAAAAATTTTGCTAAAAAAACGAATGTGTGTTAAACTTGAGAAGGTTACCATATATGGAGGTGGATTATTTGTTTCAAATTGGCGATAACATTGTTTATCCAATGCAAGGAGCAGGTATAATTAAAGCCATAGAAGAGAAGGAAATCGCAGGAAAAAAACAACAGTATTATGTTATAAAAATGTCGGCTAGTAATATGGAAATAATGATTCCAGAAGGGAAAATATTGAATTCAAATATACGACCAGTTACAGATATCACGGCATTAATACACATAATAGATATTTTTCAGCATGGAGAATCAGATAGATTACTTACGTGGAAACAAAGGTACAAAGTGAATACTGATAAAATAAAAACAGGTAAAATGCAAGAAGGTGCTGAGGTTGTGCGTGATTTAATGCGTATACAGAAAGAAAAGGCACTTAATGCAAGCGAAAAGAAAATGTTAGATAACGCACATGAATTTTTGATTAGTGAACTGGGATTAATTGAAGGTATCACAGAAAATCAAATAAAAAGCTTTTGTTAAGGTTCATTACAAATAATATATTGCATCCCAAAAAAGGTTTTGAATTTTTTGGGAACATAATTATAGACAATCAATCATTTCAAAGACATTCAACTCTTTCAAACCACTTTTAGAGCATTAACCTCTTTTGTTATTACTACAATCAAATCCATTTTTATTTTTTAATTCTTTTACGAATGTTCGAAGTTTAATTCAATACTTCGATAAAATAGTTACTTGATTTTTGCAATCCTGATTCACACTGGCACGGACGAGGAGCCGTAAGGATGAAAGAGAGGTAGGGCTTTCATTGTTTTAGGTATATAAGTTATTATTTTTAGAAGAATACTGAACCATTTTCACTTCTATTGATAAGGGATTCTTTATATTAAAGAGATGAAGAAATTGACAGCCATATATGATCAACTAAAAAAGGTTTCCTACTAAGGAAACCTTTTTAGTTTATTTATAGCATTCTGTTTTTTGGATATTCGAATGTTTTATAGAAAAGTCGTATAAATTGACGTTACTATTTAAAAGTAAGTATGATGCGATTATAGCAAGAATTTTTAAGGGGGAAGAAAAATGGCAAGTTCTAATAATAAAGCGGCAAGTATTTATGAAGGAACAAATGTAAACGCTTGGGGATCTTTTGAAAATATTGAAGAAACGAAGTTGTTTGATCAGATTCAAGTCGGAGCTTGGTCTCTTCGTAATCGCATAGCAATGGCACCGATGACGAGATGCTTTGCAGACAATGAAACTGGAGTAGTTGGTGCTGATGTAGTGGAGTACTATAGAAAGCGTGCTGCTGACGGAGTTGGATTAATTATTACAGAAGGAATTATCATTAGTCCGAGAGCGAAAGGCAATCCAGGAGTACCAGGGATTTATACGCAAGAACAAATCGACTCTTGGAAACCTGTTACAGAGGCAGTACATAAAGAAGGCGGGACGATTATTGCTCAAATATGGCATGTTGGACGTATGAGTCATCACGAAATAATTGGTGGGCAAATGCCGCAAGCGCCTTCTGCCATCGCTGCAGAAGGGAATGTTCCACGTTTTCGCAAACCATTTGATACACCAGAAGCAATGACGTTACAAGAAATACAAGAAGTTATTAGTCAATACGCACAAGCTGCAAAAAATGCGATTGAAGCTGGGTTTGATGGGGTAGAAATTCACGGTGCACACGGATATTTAATTGATCAATTTACTTATGAGTTTGCAAATAAGCGTACTGATAAATATGGCGGTGACTTAAAGCAAAGATTAACGTTTATGAAAGAAGTAACTGAGGCTGTAATAGAAGCAGTTGGAGCTGATAAAACACTTCTTCGTTTCTCTGCTTTTAAAGGGGATAATCCTACTTATATGTGGGAAAACCCTGAGCTGGCAATTGAAACATTTGTAAATATGTTTAAAGAAGTTGGATTAACGATGATTCATCCTTCAACGATGAATTATACGCAAGTGATTGCTGACGGAAAGAATTTTCATCAATTAGTAAGAAAATATTGGGAGGGTACGATTGTTGGGGTTGGTAATTTGAATCCGAAAGAAGCTGAAGAAGCGTTGCAAGAAGGAACAATTGACGTAGCTGCATTCGGAAGACCGTTAATTGCTAATCCAGATTTTGTTCATCGAATTAAACATGCTGAAAGTTTAGTTGAATATGACGCGAAAGAGCATCTTGCTACATTAATTTGAATAAAGATAAAAGGAGAACACATGGAGTGTTCTCCTTTTATTATGGAATTTCATAGGGGGAAGCGAGATGAGTGAAACGCTACTCGTTATTATTAGCATATTACTATTATTAATGTTGCTTTTAATCGTCTTTTTTATTATCACATTTTTTATAAAAAAACGGACGCATCATTCTATTTTAAAATTACATCCATACTTAGGAAGAATGCGTTACTTACTGGAAAAGATAGGGCCGGAATTCCGACAATATTGGTTTGATCACGATACAGATGGAAAACCTTTTTCACGTTACGATTTTCAAAGTGTTATGTTTTTAGCGAAGTATCGCTCTGAAATACTTGGTTTTGGGTCGAAACGAGATTTTGAAGCATCTGGTTATTATATTGCTAATACGTTGTTTCCGGTATTAACAGAAGAATTAAGTGTGAACGTAACGCAAGAACGTGAAGGGAAAAAGTATGTGATTCATAAAGAAGGATTATTTTCACGGAGAGAAAAATTGACAGCGGATACAACGAATCTTTGGTTATACGAAGAAGACGATGCAATTATCGTCGGCGAAAATCGTAAATATCCGTGGAAACTGTATGGCATGTTTGGGGCATCAGCAACTTCTTACGGTGCGATTGGCGAAAATTATATTTTAGCGAGCGGCTTTGGAGCGAGAATGGCAGGCGGATCGTGGATTAATACTGGTGAAGGTGGCATTATTCCAGAACATTTACATACAGGGGCGAATATCGTTGCGCAAATTGGTCCAGGACTATTTGGATACCGTGATGAGGACGGGAATTTTTCAATGGAGAAATTTATGGAGAAAGTGAAAGAAAGTAATATTAAAGCATTTGAATTGAAATTTGGGCAAGGTGCGAAAATACGTGGTGGTCATTTAGAGGGGCAAAAAGTAAATGAGAAAATTGCTTCTGTTCGGAATGTACGAGTAGGAGAAACGATTAATTCTCCGAATCGATTTTCATTTTTGAATAATGCGGCAGATACACTTTATTTTATTCAGCGTTTGCAAGAAACTGGCGGGAAACCAATCGGTATGAAAATTGTAATTGGACAGCAGGAGCCGTTGGAAGATTTATTTAAAACGATGAAAGAGTTAAATATCTATCCGGATTTTATTACAATTGACGGTTCAGAAGGTGGATCAGGAGCAACATATAAATCGATGGCAGATAGTATGGGGATGCCGCTTATTCCAGCGTTACTGACATGTATTGATACAGCGAATCAGTATGGTGTTCGTGATAAATTCAAAGTGTTTGCCTCGGGGAAATTAATTACACCAGATAAAGTGGCAATTGCTTTAGCGATTGGTGCAGATGCTGTAAACTCGGCACGTGGTTTTATGATGGCAAGCGGTTGTATTATGGCGCTTCAATGTAACTCTGGCCAATGTCCATCTGGTGTGGCCACGACGAATCCGCACTATCAAAAAGCGTTAGATCCGTATGAGAAGAAGTGGCGAGTTATGAATTATATAATAAGTATGAGATATAGTTTGTTCTCACTTGCAGCAGCAGCGGGAGTAAAGAGTCCGCGTCATTTAACGAGGGAGCATATTGTATTTAAAGATGAGGTGGGGCGGGTGGTGCCTCTTTCGGAATTATTTCCTATAATAAATCAAAGCTAAAAGTATATTGAAAATGTAAGATTTTTCGAAGGGATAATTATATTATTTAGGAAATATTAGGAGTATAATGGGAAAAGATTTTAAAAATGACTATTTTTAGGGAGAGATTCACTTGCAGCAAGGTTCGTACAGTATTACAATTTTTTTACTCGTCATAGGGCTCGTTATATTTAGACGTATGCGTTCTATGAATCGACCAATTAAAAATAAAGGAAGACGACTATTATTGCCATTATTCTTTTTATTACCAGGTTTTTCTTTATATGCTGCACCGATACAACTTGCTGGTTGGCAAATTGGGATAGCTGCTGGGATTGGACTGTTATTGTCAATTCCACTTATTATTTTAAGTGGGTATGAAGTGAGAGAAGATGGTCAAATTTATGCGAAAAAAAGTATTGCTTTTATTGCTACATTTTTAGTTATCGTTCTTTTACGTGCTTATTTTAGAAGACATTTACAAGGTTTAGATCCAAAGTCAATCGGCATTCTTTTCTACACCCTTGCGGTTTGTTATATAGTACCTTGGCGTATTGGCTGCTATATAAAATTTCGTAAAGTTTACGTAGAGAAAGAGAAAATTACGATGCCAATAAGCTAAAAGCCATGCATTTGTATGGCTTTTTCTTTTGAAAATTTGTCGGATAAATAAATGAAAATAAGAAGTGGAAAAGCGTTTTTTGTTTTCTGAATATTTTTACTTTAATTTATTTTAAAAACCGGGTAATCCACTGGGATAAAGGCGTTTATGAAGGTTTTCACATGCAGTAAAAAACACCTGTTCACTTGAAAGAACAAAAAATGTTTGTTAAGGTAGGGAACCATAAGCGAAAACAAGAAAATAGAAAAAGTCATTTTTCGAAATTTTGAATGGCTTATGTAACTAAGGGAGAGATTTGGTGAAGATTGAGATTATGGTTTCGCTTGCTATTTATATGGCAGGTATGTTGTATATCGGTTATTGGTCTTATAAGAAGACATCCGATTTATCAGATTATATGTTAGGCGGAAGGGGACTCGGTCCAGCAGTTACAGCTTTATCAGCTGGTGCTTCTGACATGAGTGGTTGGATGCTAATGGGATTACCTGGTGCGATGTATGCGACAGGGTTATCGAGTGTGTGGATTGCGATAGGTTTATTAATAGGTGCTTATGTAAACTATTTAATTCTTGCCCCGCGTTTGCGAACGTATACAGAAGTGGCTAATGATTCAATTACGATTCCAGACTTTTTAGAGAATCGATTTAAAGATCGTACGAAAATACTTCGTTTTGTCTCCGCTATCGTCATTTTAGTATTTTTCACATTTTATGCGTCGGCTGGTTTAGTATCAGGTGGACGTTTGTTTGAAAATTCTTTCAACCTTGATTATAAAATTGGTTTATTTGTAACTGTTGGTGTCGTAGTTGCTTATACACTATTCGGTGGTTTTTTAGCAGTAAGTTGGACCGACTTTGTGCAAGGGTGTATTATGTTTATTGCTCTCGTATTAGTACCAATTGTTGCTTTTACAGATGTCGGTGGTGTAACAGAAACATTCAATACGATTAAGCAAGTTGATGCATCGCATTTAGATATGTTTAAAGGGACCACAATTCTTGGTATTATTTCCTTTTTAGCATGGGGTCTTGGGTATTTTGGTCAACCACATATTATTGTCCGCTTTATGGCAATTACCTCTATTAAAGATTTGAAAACTTCTCGTAGAATCGGTATCGGTTGGATGACGATTTCAATTATAGGTGCAATGCTTACTGGTCTAGTTGGTATTGCTTATTACGCTAAAAATAATGCGACATTACAAGATCCGGAAATGGTCTTTGTAACATTCTCAAATATTTTATTCCATCCGTACATTACTGGATTTTTATTATCAGCTATTTTGGCTTCGATTATGAGTAGTATTTCCTCGCAATTACTTGTTATTTCAAGTGCAGTAACGGAAGATTTCTATAAAACATTTTTCCGTCGTAACGCAAGTGATAAAGAACTTGTATTTATCGGTAGACTGTCAGTTTTAGTAGTAGCTATGATCGCAGTTGTTTTAGCGTATCATCCAAGTGATACAATTTTAACACTCGTCGGTTATGCTTGGGCAGGATTTGGTTCAGCATTCGGACCTGCCATTTTATTAAGTTTATATTGGAAGAGAACGAACAAATGGGGCGTTCTTGCTGGGATGATTGTTGGTGCAGTAGTTGTAATTACTTGGGTACAAATTCCAAGTTTAAAAGCGACTATGTATGAAATGGTACCTGGATTCTTCTGTAGCTTATTAGCTGTGATTGTTATAAGTTTATTAACGAAAGAACCAGTTAAAGCAATTCATCGTGAATTTAATGAGATGGAAGCAGTGCTGGAAGAAGAAACGAAATGATTAGCGAAGAGAGTAAACGAAACTGGCGTTTACTCTCTTTTTATTTAAAATGAAAATAAGGAACTTGTTGACAACTAAAAGTAAGTAACTTATAATAAATTTGAGTTCGAGTTAATTTGTACTTTGAATAAAGATTTCAAATGGATTAAATATTTTTTTGATAATTATCTCGAATTTGAGATAATTTAAGGAACTGGAAGTTAATGTGTAATTTTAAAATAAATATCTCGAATTCGAGATAAGATTATCATGACGGATTTTACTAGTCAGTATGGACAAAATGAATAATGAATCTTAATGTAAAGCAATTTTTATAATGGAATAAAAAAGGAGTGGAAGAAATGGAAAAGAAAACAATGGGCATCCACCATATTACAGCGATTGTAGGGCATCCACAAGAAAATGTAGATTTTTACGCTGGTGTGTTAGGTTTACGTTTAGTGAAACAAACAGTGAATTTTGATGATCCAGGTACGTACCATCTTTATTTTGGTAATGAAGGAGGAAAACCGGGAACAATTATTACGTTTTTCCCATGGGCAGGTGCTCGTCAAGGAGTTATTGGTGACGGTCAAGTAGGAATCACTTCTTATGTTGTACCAAAAGGGGCAATGGAGTTTTGGGAAAATAGATTAGAAAAATTTGATATTTCGTATACAAAAATGACTCGATTTGGAGAACAGTACTTAGAATTTGATGATCCACATGGTTTGCATATAGAATTAGTAGAAAGAGAAGAAGGCGAATTAAATAATTGGACTTTTGGGGAAGTTACGCCAGAAGTAGCAATTAAAGGATTTGGCGGTGCAGTTCTTTTATCAACGGAGCCTCAAAAAACTGCTGAACTGTTAGAACATATCATGGGTCTTGAGAAAATTGGAGAAGAGGGTGAATTTGTTCGATTCCGTTCTTCTGCTAATATTGGCAATATTATTGATTTGAAATTATCGACAATCGGACGCGGTCAAATGGGTGTTGGTACAGTGCATCATATTGCTTGGAGAGCGAGTGACGATGCTGATCAGCTAGACTGGAAAGAGCATGTGTCCCGTTTTGGATACCACGTAACTCCTGTACAAGATCGAAATTATTTTAACGCAATTTATTTTAGAGAACACGGTGAAATTTTATTTGAAATTGCAACAGATCCCCCTGGTTTCGCTCATGATGAATCGTTAGAGACGATGGGTGAGGAATTAAAGTTACCGGAACAATATGAAAAACATAGAAAACAGATTGAACAAAAGCTTTTACCATTTGAAGTGAGAAATTTAGATTAAAGTGATTGAAAGGGGAAAAGGATTATGATGAAACATGTTTTTCAAAAAGGAAAAGATACGTCAAAACCAGTATTGCTATTACTTCATGGTACAGGAGGTAATGAAGTAGATTTATTACCACTTGCAGAAATAATGGATCCGGAAGCTTCAGTATTAAGTGTCCGTGGAAATGTATTAGAGAATGGGATGCCACGTTTCTTCCGTCGATTAGCAGAAGGTATTTTTGATGAAGAGGATCTTATTTTCCGTACGAAGGAATTAAATGAGTTTTTAGACGAAGCTGCAAAAACATATGAATTTGATAGAAACAACATTGTAGCTATCGGTTATTCAAATGGAGCAAACATTGCGGCAAGCTTATTATTCCATTACGAAAATGCGTTAAAAGGTGCTGTGCTTCATCACCCAATGGTGCCTAGAAGAGGAACACAATTGCCTAATTTAGCTGGGAAATCCGTGTTTATTGCTGCTGGGACAAATGATCCAATTTGTTCATCTTCTGAGTCAGAGGAATTGAAGCTACTATTAGAAAATGCAAACGCTAATGTAACAATGCATTGGGAAAATAGAGGACATCAATTAACGATGGGTGAAGTAGAAAAAGCAAAAGAATGGTATGGAAAAACAGTTCTATAAGTATAAATAATAAAAGAAGCATCTGCTAATCGTTAGCAGATGCTTCTTTTATTATTTAAGACTGGATTGCAAGGTGAGGTGAAGAAAGTGGTAGGTGAATATCAACGACCGTACCTTTATTTAATTCACTTGAAATGTGTAATTTACCATGATGTTCTTCAATTATTTTGTAACACATCATTAATCCTAGCCCTGTGCCTTTTTCTTTTAAACTATAAAACGGTTCGCCTAAACGGGAGATACGATCTTCTGGGATACCGCAACCTTCATCGATGATCCGTATTAAGATGAAATTACCCTCTAATGGTTTTGTTTGGATGAAAATATTTCCGCCATTTGGCATTGCTTCAATCGCATTTTTTAATATATTTATAAAAACTTGTTTTAATTGGTTACCGTCACATTGAATGTCATATACGTAATCAAAATGATCCATAATGATATGAACGCTATGCATAATTGCGGTTGGTAAAATAAATGTAACTACCTCTTCAATTAAAGTTTGTATGTTACAAGTTTGGATTGCTAATACTTGTGGTTTAGACATCGCCATAAATTGACTCGTGATAGATTCCATCTGTGAAATTTCACTTAACATAACATCGATATACCACTTCTGCTCCTCATTTATTTCAGGGAGTAGCAATGTTAGAAAACCTTTTAGAGAAGTGAGTGGATTTCGAATTTCATGAGCAATTCCAGCTGTCAGTTGTCCGACTACTGCGAGCTTTTCAGATTTTCGTAATAACTTTTCCGTTTCCTTTAGCTCAGTAATATCTCTTCCCATTACGATAAGACCTTTACGGGAGCCGTCAGGGTGATAGAGAGGAACTTTCGATATACTTAAGATTAGGTCGAAATCATCTCTATGAATAATAAATTCTTCACCATGAAGAATTTGTCTTTGTTGCCATGCTAATTCATCGACTTCTTCACAATGTAAAAAAGCTTCTCGGTACGCTTCATTATATTGAATGAGTTCACTATCTTTTTTTCCGTGGTAAGGTACATGATGGAAATTGAAGCAAGAAAGTGCGTAGTCATTTGCCTCAAGCCAGCGCCCTTCATGATCTTTAAATATAACAAACGCAGGCATGGAGTTTACTAATGTGCGTAATCTCTTCTCACTTTCTTTCAGCTTTTTCTCAATTCTTTCTGATTTTTCAAGAGGCTTCATAATGGCATATACGCCAGTTAGACGATTTTGGACAAAAATAGGAACTAGTTTTGTCACGACATCTAATAAGAATCCATCTTTATGATAAATAGATAAAATATACTCTTGTTGATTATCCGCTTCCGTATTCTTTATATTTTGTAATACTTGCTCAGAAATATGAGCTTCTAAAATCGAGGTAATGCTTTTTCGCTCTAATTCTGAAGAAGTGTAACCTAGTATTCTTTCAGCAGAAGGATTAGTGTGTATAATAATTCCCTCTAAATTTAATGAAATAATACCATCAGGGTTGTGTTCGAACAGAGATGCGTACATTTCTGTTAATGAACGATCTTGTATATGGTTTCGCAAACGTCTAGAAATGTTCGGATGACGTTTTTTTTGAGTTGATGAATATTTTTTACGACTCATAATAGTTCCTCCGTACAAATAGCATCTAAAAAGATTTGTCTATTCATAACTATAATATAGATGTAACGTGTATTTCTATAAAAAATGGAAGTTATATAATAAATTTTGTTTTCTTTATTTTGGAAAAGTACGTATAGGGTGGTAATAAGGGGAGCTTATATTGTTTTATAAATCATTTGTAAGTTACAGGAGTAGGTTTTCCTTATAACATTAGGGTAGAAGAGGGGGAGAGAAAATGAGAACTTATATTCAAGGGATCGATCATGTACAAGTAGCTGCGCCTGTAGGGTGTGAAGAAGAAGCGCGAGAGTTTTATAGTAATAAAATTGGTATGGAGGAAATCCCAAAGCCAGAGGAATTAAAGAAGCGCGGTGGGTGCTGGTTTAAGTGTGGAAATCAAGAGATTCATATCGGAGTTGAGCAAAACTTTACCCCAGCTAAAAAGGCACATCCGGCTTTTTATGTTTTAAACATAGATGAATTTAAACAAGCGTTAATACAGCAAGGCATTGAAGTAATAGATGATCATGCACGACCAGATGTAATTCGATTTTATGTGTCAGATCCGTTCGGAAATCGAATTGAATTTATGGAAAATAAAAACTAGGTGGAAATCCACCTAGTTTTTTAAGCTTTTCTAAACAATCCTAATACTTCAACTGTTTCTGTAATGTTAACGAATGCATGAGGGTCAATTTCAGAAATTGTTAATTTCATACTTGCTAATTCTTCACGAGAAACGACTGTCATAAGTACACGTTTCTTTTCGCTAGAATAAGCACCTTCGCCATCAAGTAATGTAATGCCACGTACAACAGTTGAAAGAAGTTGTTTTTTCATTTTTTCTGCTTCATTTGTTACAATCATAAGTGTAACCTTCCGATGTTTCGTATGAATAGCATCAATAACTTTACCAGTTACATAAATCGAAAGTAAGCTTGTAAGGGCAACATCCCAAGTGAAGAAGAATCCTGCAATGATTACAACGACTGCATTTAAAACAATAAGGAATCCGCCAAGTTTAATATCTCTTTTGCGAGATAACAACATACCGATAATATCAAATCCACCAGTTGATCCATTACAGTTAAAAACAAGACCGATACCAGCTCCGGCAATAACACCACCAAAGATAGATGATAAAAGTGGATCTGTTGCTACGACTTTTACTGGAACGTAGTATAATGCAACAGATAATACAATAACAGAGACAATCGTGTTAAAAATTACTTTTTTTCCAAGGCCTATGTATCCTAAAATAAGGATAGGTAAGTTTAATACAAAGTTAATAATACCTGTGTTTACAGGAGTTACAATCCCTAAAATAATAGCAATTCCGCCAATTCCACTACTTAAAATTTTGTGGGGGATAAGGAAAAGATTAAAGGCAATCGCAATAATAATAGAACCAATAATAACACCAAGAAATCTGACCATCTCTTTCCCGTCCTTCACTGAAAAATTCATATTATTTCAAGATTATATATGATATTGAAAGTTTTGGGTAAAAACAGTTTATTTCGGTAAATTTGATTAATCAAAAGAATTTGAGTATTTTATCATTTGAAAGGGGATACAGTTATGAAGATAAAAACATATCAACAGAAAAGCCCGTTGAAGCAAGAATGTGAGGATTCTTATTTTTGTAATGAAGAAAAAAAGATTTATGGTGTATGTGACGGTGCAACACCACTTGTCCCGTTTCGTGATGAAAAGGGACATAATGGAGCATACATCGCTTCACATTTATTTGCAAGTTATTTTAATTCATTCCGCGAAAATCATAGTTTACAAGTTGCTGTTGCAAAAGCAAATGAAGCATTGCAAAGAAAAATGTTAGCATATGGAGTAGATACGAGAAAGAAAGAGCATTTGTGGTGCACATGTATCGCGGCAGTCCAAATAGTTGGTGAGAAAATTGAATATGCACAATTAGGGGACTGTATGATTGTTGCAATACTTCAAAATGGAACGATGCAAGTATTAACGAAAGATACGGTCGAAGGAATTAGTAAACGAGCAAAAAAGAAAAGAGAAGAAGATCGTAAAGAAGGGGTATCTGTACCAGAAGAACATGTTTTTCAAGATGTGCGAGAACAGTTAAAATATAATCGTTATCTTGCAAATATGCAGGGTGGGTATTCCGTTGCAAATGGAATGAAAGAAGCAATTCATTATTTGCAGCATGGGGAATTACATGTAGATGAAGTGAGTGGGATTTTTATTTGTTCAGACGGATTATTCCACCCAGATTGGCCACTCGAACAAACTGTTGCATATATAAGAAAGAATAGTATAAATGAATATGTAGCAATTATTGAAGAGTTAGAAGGGGAAAAGAGAATACGACCAGATGATAAAACAATTATGATGATTGATTTTTAAGGGGGATATTCAAATGGAAATTAAATGTGTAAATTTAGCATTTCAAGATGAATTAGTTCCTTTAGAAAAAGTAAACAAACTGATTATTCACCATACATCCGAAGATGGATGGGATGTGTATAAAACACATGAATTTCATCAAAAAGTAAGAGGGTGGAGCGGGATCGGTTACAATTATTTTATTGAAGAAGATGGAACTGTAGTCGAAGGACGTGGTTTACATATTGGAGCACATGCGAAAGATCATAATAGAGATACAATTGGAATATGTATGACGGGTAATTTTGATAAATATGATCCAACTACCGCACAAATGAATGCATTATATTCTTTATGTAAAATGTTTATGAATCGGTTTGCTATAAAGAAAGAAAATATACTCGGTCATAGGGAGCTAGAAGGCGTTACAAAAAGTTGTCCTGGAAAGCGTTTTTCTATGGTAGAGTTAAGAAACATACTATCTTACATATAGAGGAGTAATAAATGATGATGAATATAAAAATACCAAATGATAAAAAAGAAGAGCTTGTAGCACAAATTCAGCAATTTTTCGTTGAAGAAGATTTAGATGAAATTGGGCGTTTTCAAGCAGAACGTTTAATAGAAGAAATGATTAAATTAGTAGGGCCTTTTGCATACAATCAAGCAATTGGAGATGCTAGAAAGCTTGTAACAGAGAAGCTATCTAATATTGAAGAAGATTTGTATGTGTTAGAAAAAAGTGAAGGGAAGTAAACTTCCATCAATTATAAAATAAGTGTTATGTCACGGCCTTTTCCGATGTTTTATTTGGAAAAGGCCGTGACATTTTTTTATTGTCATCAGGAAAATAATGAAACTTATTCCTCTATCTCGTACTCCATTCTTTTGCCATTTCATCATGATATGCTTCTGTCCAATGATATGGTTGCAACTCTTTTAAAGGTTTAAAAATAATATCTTGTTTAGCATTTGTAATCGCACACTGTACTTCTGGTCCCCAATAAAATAAACGTTCTTGGCATACACCACAAGGCGAGAGTACCTTTAATTGAGAATGCTCATTTTCTCTCGCAAGACAAATAGAATGTGTAACTTTCTTTTGAAATTTATGAGCTTCTAAAATTGCACCTGTTTCCATACAAAGTTCTGTTGAAGCATTTATTACGCCTGGAGCAACACTTGTATAAATTGTTCCATCTTCTACACGAATCGCTGCGGCTCCACCCCAATCGTTTGGATATCTTTGTTCAATTAACTGTTTCACCACATCATATAATTGTTGCTCAATATTCAATTTCTTTTCCTCATTTCTGCCCAAATTCAGGTTTGTTATTTCTAAATATTCTTTCTTTTATCATAATAGCATAAACAAAAAAATGGAATGAACATTTAATTTCAAGCCATCTTTTTGCCAAAAGGAACGTTTTTTTATAAAAAGATTGAGATTAAAAATATATAATCTTAATTTTATCTTTTTTTAATAATTTGTTTATGGGCAATTTATAGTTGCTATTTATAATTCCTATATAGCAGCTATTGATACTACAAATAAGAAATTTGGATGTGTAACACTTCGTATTCCATTAGCTGTAATCAAAATTTATAACATAAATTGCGCACATAGAATCTTCTTTTGAAAGAAAAGTGGTGTAATTATTTGTTAAATGAAGGAAGGGATTGGGAAGTTATGAATAAAACAATTTTAAAAACATGTATCATATCAGCAGTTTTAGGTGGAAGTCTACTAAGTGAAACGACTGGAGAGGTGAAAGCAGAAGTAGTTACACCAAACACGAATCATACTGGGGTATTCAAAGATGTTCCAAAGGGGCACTGGGCATATGAGGCGATTCAGCAATTAACAGGCGAGAAAATCATTTTCGGCTATGATGATGGAAGATTTGGTTTTGGAGATAACGTGACACGTGAACAAGTTGCAGCTTTACTATATCGTTATTTTAATTTGGCAGAAGACAAAAATTATGAGAACCCATATGGGGACATAAGTAAAGAGTCGACAAGCTATATAAAGGAAATCTTGTCTTTAACAGAAATGGGCGTTTTTAAGGGTGACGAGCATGGGAACTTTAGACCAAAGGCTTCCTTAACGCGTGCAGAAATGGCACAAGTTCTTACAAATGCTTTTCATTTAAAGGCAAAGAGTAATCATACTTTTAATGACGTTTCAACGAACTCATGGGCAAGCAATGCAATTAGTGCTGTTCAAACAAATAATATTGCAAAAGGAGTAGGCGGAGGGAATTTTGCTCCAAATATGGATGTGACGCGTGAACAGTATGCACAATTTTTATACAATGCAATACAAGAAACTGAGCAAACTCAAGAAACAAAAGGGCAACTATTAGCTAGCATACTTGGTGAAACAAACTGGCAAGGGACAAAAGTCTATGACAAAGATCATAATGATGTAACGAAAGAAAATCAAAATTTCATCGGGCTTGCAAAGTATGATGCTAAAACGGCAAGGTATGAATTTTTTAATGCAAGTACAGGAGAGAGTCGTAATGATAGCGGTACCTTTTTTATAACGAATGATGGAAAGAAAAGAGTACTAATTTCTGAGACGCAAAATTATCAAGCAGTTGTTGAATTGACGCAATTAGATAAGGAGAAATTTACATATAAAAGAATGGGGAAAGATACAAAAGGGAACGATGTAGAGGTGTTTGTTGAACATATTCCGTACCATGAAAAAGAACTTTCTTTCACGCGGCCTGATAAAAATTTAGAAAGTTCGACAGGTAAAATAGTTAAAGATGTTGATGGAGATGAAATTTTATCTAGTACACTATGGAACGGAACGGTGGTATTAGACGACCAAGGTAATGATGTAACAAAATATAACTCAAACTTAATCAGTCTAGCAAAATACGATAAAAATACAAATAAATACGAGTTTTTCAATGTGAATACAGGAGAAAGTCGTGGAGACTACGGTTTCTTTGATGTTGTACATGGTAATAAAATAAGAGCTCACGTTTCGTTAGGAAATAATAAATACGGTGCAGTTCTTGAACTTACAGAATTAAATAAAGAGAAATTTACGTATACAAGAATGGGGAAAGATGCGAATGGAAAAGATATAAAAATCTTTGTTGAGCATGAACCGTATACAGGTGATCTAAAACCAAATTTCACAAAGTAAGCCTTTACTGTAGCAAAGGCATTATGTTAGAAAATGTTAGTAAGGAAAAGCTTAAGGGTTGGGTAATTAAAATAGTTATTTATAGACAAATAGATGCCTTGAGGCATCTATTTGTCGTTTTAAAATGATTTTTTATGGGTGCAATTTCTCTTTTCTCAAATCTAGTAACTTACTACTTGCACAACCATACATTTTCGTTTTTTTATTTATTTTCTTTATATTCATTAACTTTCTTTTTTACATTACCAACAGTATCTTTAGCAGTGCCTTTTACCTTATCCCATTTTCCTTCAGCTTGTAATTTCTTATTGTCAGTTACTTTCCCGACAACTTCTTTTACTTCGCCTTTTACTTTATCAATAGCACCTTCTACTTTTTCTTTTAAACCATGATCATGTTTAGTCATACATTTCTCCTCCTTGTAGTTTGATTAGAATGCTCTTTTCATATTGCAAGTTGAATGATGTATCTAGCAATAGCGTAACAGATTTAGTTTGAATATTCAAATGATTAATAGAGTTGAAAAGGAATTGTCATAAAGTGTATAAAGTTGTAATGAGAAGAGAAAGAATGTTAATTATATGTTTTTGGCGGTCCAGATTGATTTTGTATAAGCGATCTTCATATGGGCACGTTCCATATTATTTTGACTGCTGCTACCGAATCTTGCTTGTCCGACTATTAAATGACAATTGGATTCAATAGCTGTCTCAATTCGTTTTTGAATTAATGCAGTGTGACAACCTTTACGCTGAAATTCTGGCAAAGTAGCAGAAGCAGCTAATGATGCGACACCCTTATTTATATACAGGACACCAATGCCCGCAGGAATGTTTTGAACTTCAGCTATGAAAAAATGCCATCCTGGTTTATTGTAAAGAATTTCGTTATTTTGGCGCACGCCATCTTTTGTAAAGGATGGCATGTTAAAACCACATACATATATGTCAGCAAAAATATCAAACTCATTTTCTTTTAGTTTACGTACTGAAATGTTAGAAGGAAGAAGAGATGGATCTTCTTTCGGTTTACTATATAAAGCGGTATGGAAGCTAGATTGGTAAAATCCTTTTTGAGATAAGTATTGAAATAGTTCAGCTGTACCTTGCGCTGGTGTAATTTCAAAACGGCAAGGAATTTGTAGTGAGTGATAATAAGAGATAATCGCATCTATCTCATCTGCATTTATAAATGTAACGCCTTTTACTGTGTTAAAAGCAGGACCAGTAATTACTTTTGATGAAAAGGCAGTGGCACTCCCGAACTTTTTCATTTGTACTTGCATTGGATTTCCACTTATTGCTTGTAGTAGCGCTAATCTAGAAGAAAGCATATGTATTTCTGCGTTTTCAATTTCATTTGCTGTATTAAGTGTCACAATAGTACTCATAAAATTCCCCCGTCATTAAATATATTTCATAGTACATATACGCTTTATGTTCTAAGATTCCTGTTGAAATGTAAGAGAATTAGAAGTTTTTTGGAAGGGAAATGGAAGTGGATTGTCGAAGGGAGTAGAAACAGATTAAAGGTGGTGCTCTCATGAAACAGAAAAATGTGCAGACATGCTCTAATTGTGGTTCTCAAAATATAGGAGAAGGTGAGTTTGTCGGTTATGCACAAATACGGAAAAAGGAGACGATGTTCACATCTTCACCAGTAGATGCTTATATTTGTACAGATTGCGGGAATGTCCTTTTATTAAAAGTACGACATTATGAAAAGTTTAAGCAGAAGCCGTTATGATTATTAAAAAGTGTTTTTATTAGGGAAGTTAATAGGAGAAATATTTTACATATATATGAATACGCCTTATATAAAGAGATGACAACATATACTGTGTGGGATGCTTATTAATCGTTGCACAACGTACAAAAATGTATAGAAGAAATTGTGAATTAGTATGAGAAAGAAAAATTAGCTCATCTTAGAATATTTCATATCGAAAACTCCTTTATAAATAAAGGAGTTTTTTTATTTTTTATAACAATAATTACCTTTTATTGTTATAATTGGTTATCGAGGTGGGGTGTTTTATAAACGCTATAATCATAGAAGAAAACTAGCTAAATCGTATACAAAACTGCTATATAACATAATCGCAACCGTAAGTTGACAAAGTGCAACCGCAGGAAGATAGAGATAAGGGCTATGTTTACATACAATTTAGTTAAGAAAACGAAGGGGGACACACATATGGGATTTGGTGAAAAGCTGTTTAAATTAAGAAAGGAAAAAGGCCTTTCTCAAGAAGCGTTAGCTGAGAAATTAAACACGACAAGGCAAGCAGTTAGTAAATGGGAAAATGGTCAAGGGTTTCCTGAAACTGAAAAATTAATAATGATTGGAAATGTATTCGAAGTATCTCTTGATTACTTATTAAAAGAAAATGCTGAACAAAGTAACGAAAAGGAAAATGGTTATTACGTAAGCAAGGAAATGGCAGAAGGGTATATAGTGTATGGAGAAAAAATTTCTAAATATATTGCGTTAGGATTTAGTTTGCTCATTTTATCTACAATACCATATTTATTATTTAAAGAAGATGTAACAATGTCTACGTTTCTTGTCATTATCATTGCTGTCTTTGGAATTGGAGCAATGATGGTACCTGTAACGATAGAAGAGAGTCGATACAATGTATTAAAAAAAGAAGAATTATTATTTGATCAAAACTTTCTAAAACAATTCACAAAAAGATATGCGATTATTAAGAAAAAGTATGCTGCAGTAATGATCGTTGGATTTTGTTTTATAGCTGCAGGCGCAATCCCGTTTTTGTTTGAGAAAAAGCATATCACTTCAGGGGAATTAGTGCAGTATTACCCTTACTGTGTTGTACTTATTGCTATCGGAGTTTATCTTTTTGTTCGTGTGTTAGGAGTATTAGAGGCGTATCGAATTTTAGTAGAAAATAAAGAATATAGTAATCGTCTTATTTTTAAACTGAAAAAGAAAGTGAGAGAAAAGGTGGATAATTTTTAATAGGAGAAAACATATTTTTATTAAAAGTTAAGATAGGAGTGTAATGATGTCAAATCTTCTAGAAATTGAAAATCTAAGTAAATCATTTGGAAATAAAGTTGTTTTAAGAGATGTTTCTTTCAATGTGCCGTCTGGATCAATTGTTGGATTCATTGGTAACAATGGAGCTGGGAAATCAACAACCTTTAAAACAGTATTACAATTAATTTCTAAAGATAATGGTACAGTAAAAATATTTGGTAAAGAAAATATAAATAAAGATGCCAAGATTAAGGAAAAGATAGGAGTCGTATTTGATGCTATGAATCTCCCGGTTCATCTTACAATAAAACAACTAAATAAAGTTTTTGAAAAGATGTTTGAATCTTGGGATGGAGAAAATTTTTACCGATTAGTTCATTCTTTCTCTTTACCTACTTATGAAAAAGTAGGTAGGTTTTCCCGTGGAATGTCGATGAAACTATCTATAGCTGTTGCATTGTCACATAATGCTAAATTATTAATTCTAGATGAAGCGACGGGAGGTCTTGATCCTTCATCTAGGGAGCAGGTATTAGAGGAATTAAAAGGTTTTGTGAATAAAAGTAATGGTGGTATATTACTCTCTTCACATATTATGAGTGATGTAGAAAAAATAGCTAGTCACCTTATTGTGATAAAAGATGGAGAAATTTTATTAAATGAAGAAAAGGATAAGGTTTTGGACAATTATGCCATTGTAGATGTTGATGAGGAACAACTAACTTTAGTTAACAAAGATATAGTTGTGGTGAAAAGGAATAATGGCTCTTATTTCAATGTACTTGTATCAGATGTGCATAAACTACCAAATGGGATTGCTCATAGAACCATTTCAATAGAAGAAATGAGTGTCTTATTAACGAGGAGTGAAAAATAAATGAGAGGTTTATTATTGACAAACTATTATCTAGTGTATCGAACTTTCTTTACGTTCATGGGAATAGCGATATTAGGATCGGGATTTGTTTTTTATTTTGGTAATGCTTCAATGTACCGTTTAATTGCTACATTCATTATCTTATTTGCTGCAATTCCTGCACTTGAAGTTATTAAATATGAGAGTAAGTCGGGTTATGAAAAATATGTACTTACTTTACCGGTTACTAGAAATAACATTGTGCAAAGTCACTACCTTTTCTATTTTATAGTTGTAATTATTGGTACTTTATTATCGTATAGCATATTTTACGTACATGCTTCAGTTTCAGGTACGCCAATTGATGATGGTATATTTAAGAGTGTTTCTTTAGGGACGTTCATCATCCTTAATGCCGGAGCAATAGCCTACCCACTTCTCTATGTTTTTGGAGCAGAAAAATCTGATGCTATTACAATTGGAGGCGCATGCGGGGGACTTGTTACTTATTTTGGATTACAAAGTGTAATTGGCTATCTAATAGAACAATTTCCAATATTAAATTTAAATTCATCTTTATACGTTTCAATTCTATATACAATATTTGGCGTTATCATATATATCTTTTCTTTTGTTATTTCGGTATTTATATATCGTAAGAAGGAATTTTAGTATATCTTCTCTTAGTATTTTCTGAATTATTTCCAAAGGAATAATTCAGAAAATACAGAAAAATGTCGTGATTATTTGTAGAAGTCTGTTATAATAAACAAAATGAAAACGCTTTAAAGGGGGATGTAACCAATATGATGATGAATGTACCGCTAACAATTAGTTCTATGATGGAAAGAGCAGAAAAATTGTTTTCAAAGAAAGAAATTGTTTCACGGACACATGATACAATTACGACGTTAACGTATAAGCAGTTAGGTGAAAGGACGAGAAGGCTTTCCAGTGCGTTAAAAAAGTTAGGAATTAAGGAAGGCGAGCGTATAGGAACGTTAGCGTGGAATCATCATCGACATGTGGAAGCGTATTTTGCTATTCCAGGTATTGCTTCTGTTTTGCACACAATTAATATTCGTTTATCTCCTCAACATATTTTATATATTATTCAGCACGCAGAAGATCGCATTCTACTTATAGATGAAGATCTCGTACCGCTCGTTGAAAATATTCAATCACAACTATCAGCTGTACAAGCTTACATTATTATGACTGATAAAGATGAACTTCCAAATACTACGCTAGAACCTGTATATCATTATGAAAAGCTATTAGAAGAAGGCGATCCAAATTTCCAATTTGTAAAAGATATTGATGAAAACACACCTGCTGGTATGTGTTATACGTCGGCGACTACAGGAAATCCAAAAGGTGTTGTATATACGCATCGTAGTACTGTATTGCATTGTATGGCACTTGGTTTAGCGGATACAGCTGCTTTATCGGAAAGTGATGCAGCAATGGCGATTGTACCGATGTTCCATGTGAATGCTTGGGGACTTCCTTTCGCTGCTACGTGGTTTGGATCAAAACAAGTTCTTCCAGGACCGATGTTTACACCAAAAATTTTATTAGAAATGATCCAATCTGAAAAAGTGACGTTAGCTGCTGGTGTGCCGACAATTTGGCTCGGTGTATTACAAGAGTTAGAAAATAATAGTTACGATTTATCTAGTATGACGAGAATACTATGTGGTGGTGCAGCTGCACCGAAAAGTGTTATTAAAGCATTTGAACAGAAACATAATGTTCCTTTCATCCATGCATATGGTATGACGGAAACGAGCCCACTCGTAACACTTGCGCGTTTAAAAAGTTATGAAACAGAATTATCGTATGAAGAGCAATTAGAAATTCGATCAAAACAAGGGTATCTTGTACCTGGTGTAGAGATGAAAGTAGTCGGTACAAATGGTGAAGTGAAGTGGGATGGTACAGAGATGGGAGAACTTTGTTTACGAGCACCATGGATCGCTGAAAGCTATTATAACGATGAGCGTACTGTCGAAGGTTTTCGTGATGGATGGTTATATACAGGAGATGTTGTCACAGTCGATGAGGAAGGTTGCGTGAAAATTGTTGACCGTACGAAAGATGTTATTAAAAGTGGGGGAGAATGGATTTCCTCAGTGGACCTTGAAAATGCTTTAATGGCACATGATGCTATATTTGAAGCAGCTGTCGTTGCCGTTCCTCATCCGCAGTGGCAAGAGCGACCAGTTGCCTGCGTTGTTCAAAAGAAAAATAGTACAGTAACAAAAGAAGAAATATATGCGTTTTTAAAACCGCAGTTTGCAAAGTGGTGGTTGCCAGACGAGATTGTATTTATGGAAGAAATACCGAAAACATCTGTTGGGAAGTTTTTAAAACAAGCGCTTCGGAAAGAACTTGAGCATTTGCGTAAAGGGGAATAATGGAATTCATATTTGTAAACCTATTATGAAAATAAGTTGACAAATTCTAGATAGAAATATAATATAACTTCTATAATATGTTATCCGAAAATTATTTTCAGTTTACAAATGGGAGAAGCAAATATGAATACAAAAAACTTAGTTTTCGTCGCTTTATTTAGTTCTATTATGGGAGTGTTAGGATTAATTCCTCCAATTGCTCTTTCTATTACACCAGTTCCAATTACATTACAATCACTTGGTGTTATGCTTGCTGGTGGACTGTTAGGATCACGTCTTGGTGCATTAAGTCAACTTGTTTTCTTACTTATTGTAGGAGTTGGAGCACCATTACTTGCTGGTGGACGTGGTGGCTTTGGTGTATTTGTTGGGCCAAGTGCAGGATATTTACTTGGTTATATTGTTGGAGCGTTTGTCATTGGTTATTTAATTGAGCGTTTACGTGAAGTTTCTATAATAAAAGTATTATGCATTAATATAATTGGTGGTATTTTCGTAGTTTATGTATTGGGTATTATTGTACAAGCTTTCGTAATGGATATTTCTATATGGCAGACGATGAAAGTAAGTGCTGTGTTCTTACCAGGGGATTGTATAAAAATAATTATTGCAGCAGTTCTTGTAACAAAATTACACCGTTCATTGAAACATATTATTACGCCTGCTTTAAAGAGTGGGAAATATACAAATGCGGGATAAAAAAGAGAAGAAACACGTTCATTGCGTGTTTCTTTTTATTATTTTTAAGAGAAAGGACGTCTCATATGGGGATTACAAAAGAATATAAAAAGCATGCTTCCTTACAACCGAATAAAATAGCAATAAAGGAAAATGATCGAGTTTTAACATATAAAGAGTGGTTTGAGTCAGTGTGTAAAGTAGCAAGCTGGTTGGATGAAAAAAAGTCAAAGAATAAAACGATAGCAATTGTATTAGAAAATCGTATCGAGTTTTTACAACTATTTGCTGGTGCTGCTATGGCCGGATGGGTTTGTGTGCCATTCGATATAAGGTGGAAACAGCATGAGCTTAAAGAAAGGATTGCAATCAGTGATCCGGATGTGATTGTGACAGAGCGATATAAGGTAAATGATCTACCCGGTGAAGAAGGAAGAGTAATAGAAATTGATGAGTGGAAAAGAATGATAGAGCACTATCTTCCTACATATCAGTCCGTAAAAAATGTACAAAATGCTCCTTTTTACATCGGATTCACATCAGGATCAACTGGAAAAGCAAAAGCATTTTTACGTGAACAACAATCGTGGGTTCATAGTTTCGATTGCAATATACATGATTTTCATATGAAAGAAGAAGATTCTATTTTAATAGCTGGAACGCTCGTTCATTCTCTTTTTTTATACGGGGCAATAAGTGCATTATATATAGGACAAACGGTGCATATTATGAGAAAGTTTATTCCAAATCAAGTGTTGGATAAGTTAGAAACGGAAAAAAATTCGGTCATGTATACAGTTCCGACAATGCTAGAATCTTTATATAAAGAAAAGAGAGTAATAGAAAATACATTGAAAATTATTTCGTCAGGAGCGAAATGGGAAGCTGAGGCGAAAGAAAAAATAAAGAGTATATTTCCTTATGCGCAAAAATATGAATTTTACGGTGCATCGGAACTAAGTTTTGTAACAGCATTAGTTGATGAAGAGAGTGAAAGAAGGCCAAATTCAGTAGGGAAATCTTGTCACAATGTGCAAGTTCGAATATGTAATGGAGCAGGTGAAGAAGTACAGAAAGGTGAGGTAGGAACTGTTTATGTGAAAAGTGATCAGTTTTTTATGGGTTACATATTAAATGGGATTGTAGTTCCAGAATTGAATGCAGATGGCTGGATGACAGTGCGAGATGTAGGCTATGAAGATGAAGAAGGCTTTATATATATTGTAGGTAGAGAAAAGAATATGATTTTATTTGGAGGAATTAATATTTTTCCAGAAGAAATAGAAAGTGTATTACATGAACATCCAGCTGTAGATGAAATAGTTATAGTTGGTGTGAATGATAGTTATTGGGGTGAAAAGCCTGTCGCCATCGTCAAAGGAAGTGCTACGAGGCAACAATTAAAGAGTTTTTGCTTACAACGATTATCCTCGTTTAAAATACCGAAAGAATGGCATTTTGTAGATGAAATACCTTATACAAATAGCGGAAAGATTGCTCGTATGGTAGCAAAAAGTATGATTGAAAAACGGGAGAAAATATATGAATAGGGCAGTTATTGTAGAGGCGAAAAGAACACCCATTGGCAAGGAGAATGGGATGTTAAAAGATTATGAAGTTCAGCAATTAGCAGCACCACTCCTTACGTTTTTAAGTAAAGGGATTGAGAGAGAAATAGACGATGTTATATTAGGGAATGTTGTGGGACCAGGAGGGAATATTGCGAGATTATCTGCTTTAGAAGCAGGACTAGGTTATCATATTCCGGGAGTAACAATTGATCGGCAATGTGGTGCCGGATTGGAAGCGATTCGCACCGCATGTTATTTCATTCAAGGCGGGGCAGGTAATTGTTATATTGCAGGAGGAGTAGAGAGTACAAGTACATCACCTTTTCAAAATAGAGCACGATTTTCACCAGAAACAATAGGTGATCCTGATATGGGAGTAGCGGCTGAATATGTTGCAGAACGTTATAACATCACGAGAGAAATGCAAGACGAGTATGCTTGCCTCAGTTACAAACGAACACTGCAAGCATTAGAAAAAGGATATATACATGATGAAATAATGTCTTTTAATGGATTATTAGATGAATCTATAAAGCTAGAAATGAATTATGAACGAATGATTAAAAGAACAAAACCTGCATTTTTACAAAATGGTACAGTAACGGCAGGGAATTCATGTGGTGTAAATGATGGGGCATGTGCAGTTCTTGTAATGGAAGAGCGGCAAGCTCGAAAATTAGGATACAAGCCTGTTCTTCGTTTTGTTCGCAGTGCTGTAGTTGGAGTAGATCCCAACCTTCCGGGGACTGGTCCAATATTTGCGGTGAACAAATTACTAAACGAAATGAATATGAAAGTAGAGGATATCGATTATTTTGAAATAAATGAAGCATTTGCTTCAAAAGTTGTAGCTTGTGCAAAGACGTTACAAATTCCGTACGAGAAATTAAATGTAAATGGTGGTGCAATTGCGCTCGGTCATCCGTACGGTGCATCTGGAGCTATGCTTGTAACACGTTTGTTTTATCAAGCGCAAAGAGAGCATATGAAGTATGGAATTACGACGTTAGGAATAGGGGGCGGGATAGGGCTTGCTTTATTATTTGAGAAAGTAGAAGATTAGCGAGGTATTAACTGTACTATGATTAATAGGGGATAATTAGTTCAATATATGAGTTAATATCCGCTCTTAGTAACTATAAAACAAACAAATATTATTCTATATTTTGGGGTTACCTGAGGTTGAATTTGTAAGCTTGATCCTCAGATTATTGGTATAATGTATTGACACTCCCACGGCTAAAGCCGCAAGCTGACTAACGTCAGTGGGATTCTTGCTACCAAAGGCGACGTCTATTTCTAGTATCGCTGACGTGCAAGATTGCGGTGTGCCATCACCACTCCGTATCCAGTGCATCTAGCA
>WPCI01284919.1_pt1 | contig 43868 bp, 38 predicted proteins | sample 5399871 | NCBI WGS metagenome assembly WPCI01 (sample SAMN12869469, study PRJNA574797) | sludge metagenome | isolation source: wastewater treatment of pH7 | place: China:Beijing | collected 2019-05-20 | reverse complement strand
ATATTGCCTCGGCAACCAAATAGGCCATATCAGGCCGCATAAGACATCTTTGTGTGCCTGAAAGTAAATAGCGACCGCAACCGGCCAAGGAACGGCCACGCAAGGTCAGCACCGCGCTGAAAGCCAACGCCCTGCTGGTGATCCGTGGGAATAGCAATGCGGAACAAGGAGTTGTTGGGGTCAGGCTGTTACAAACTTTCAGCACTAATAGCGAATCTTGTCAGGCTTGTTCATCCACTCTTCAAAGACAGTGATCGCCTCGTCCCGGCCCGGCTGCTCCATCGGCAGTTGTCTGGCATTGAGCGGTTTTGCGATTTCCTGATAGATCAGGTCGTCATCGAACTGGATATCGGCGGCATCCCGGCACGTGTTGGCATAATACAGCTTGCCGATTCGGGCCCAGTAGATGGCCGCCAGGCACATCGGACAAGGCTCACAGCTGGCGTAGATTTCGCAGCCTGACAGGTCAAAGCTATTCAGACGGGCGCATGCCGCCCGTATCGCCACCACTTCGGCATGGGCGATCAGATCATTGCTGGAGGTTACCCGGTTCCAGCCCTCGCCGACAATTTCACCATTCCTGACCACCACCGCACCAAAAGGTCCGCCGGCGTTCGCCTGCATGTTCGTTCGTGAAAGTTCGATGGCTCGACACATGAGTTTTTTTTCATAAGCATCTGGTATCAGGCAAGAAACAAGAAACAGTGGCAACAATCGGGGGCAGGTCAACAACTCTCACCCAAGGATATCGGTAATTTCCCCCAACCGGTTCACACTGGCAATCCGCTGCCCGTCCCAAATCATTTCGTAATGGCTGTTTTGCACAACCGATATCACCGGCTTAGGTGTACACAGGGCCCAACAATGCTGCCCGCCTTTACGGACAGACCTGTATTTCAGGCCCGGCAGACCGGACTCTCTAGTCGCAGAGCCCAGTATGCGGCTGGCATTATAATCATCCAATGCATAAACCGGATGCTGCCCGGGCAAGCCACTGATATCAGCCATGCCGTTCTGGATAAACTGACAACTCAATCCCCGCAGAACAATACGCTCAAACTCCAGCCCGCTTACGCCTTGCCAGTAGCTTTGCTGGTGGTAGCGTACTTCAGCCAATGCAGTGGGCATGGTATCTGCCAGGTACAGCACGCCATAGCTGCCAGCACTGAACCGCGAGCCTGCCGGGTTGACGTGGGTGAAGGGAGCCACCGCATAGGAACAGCCAGTAATGCCAAAAGGAATTTCATTGCGTGGCAGCTGTTCGATACGACCTGCCTCATTGAGCAGGCGCGGATTGGTTCTGGCTTGTAGCTGGTAAAGAATTTCAAATTCGTCCGCATCAGCCACATCGTCAAACAGGGCTATGGGTGGAAATTTGGAGTTGACCAGCCGATAGCCGGTTGCTTCAGTGGCCGGTAGCAGCGGTAGCTGTTTCAGCTCTACCACTGGGCACCACGCAGGCCATCAATGTGGCGGTGGGTTTCGTACAGGCTGGCGAAACTGCCGTCACTCATCACTTCCAGCGGGCTACGGCCGTTAAAAAAACCGTTCTGGTTGGGCATGGCAACAAAGCCGTACAGGTTGGCGGGGTTCTCAAACAGGGTACGCAGGGCCGCATGAATATTGAGTACATGACTGATTCGGTCCAGCTGGTCATCATCCAGTTTTGCGGCACTGCCATTTTCAGCCTTGCTACGCGCCAGGGTACTGGCCGAGACCCGCAGAATCTTGCCCATTTGCTCACGTGTCGCACCCCAGCGCTCCATGATATTCATCGCCACACGCAAACCACTGGCAGCCATTTGCCTTGAATCAGTCTGATTGTGTTCAACATGCATGCTCATGACTGACCTCCATCTTGATAAAGTGTTATTTTTGCACGCTCGTCTGAAGATAGCAAAAAGCGCAATTGAACGTCTACAGAAATAGCGTGACATGCCCACAATCCAGCTGCTGGTCAGCGATCAAGCACTGGCTGCCCGCCGTATCAAGCAGGACAAAAAAGGCTGGAAACCGGCCAAGGATGGCGCCGCGCCCCGGTCTTGCATACAATCACTGCCCGCGCCGCACCCGGCAGCGGCCTTCCATCCATTTGAAACGTTGCCTGCCCCATGTCCCAGTCCATCACTTCCGCGCCAGCTCCGGCCAACTCACGCTCCCGCGTCATGTTTGCCAGCCTGGTCGGCACCACCATCGAGTTCTACGACTTCTACGTTTATGCCACCGCAGCCGTGCTGGTCTTCCCCTACCTGTTCTTTCCGCCGGGTAACGAGAGGGTAGCGCTGCTGGCGTCCTTCGCCATTTTCGGTGCAGCCATGATTGCACGTCCGCTGGGTGCAGTATTCTTCGGCCACCTGGGTGACAAGATCGGGCGCAAGACCACGCTGATCTATGCCCTGCTGACCATGGGTATCGCCACCTTCCTGATCGGCCTGCTGCCTACCTACCATGCCATCGGCTGGCTGGCACCACTGCTGCTGGTGATCATGCGCCTGGCCCAGGGTTTTGCCATTGGCGGTGAATGGTCCGGCGCGGCACTGGTCGCCACCGAGAACGCCCCCGCTGGCAAGCGCGCCCTGTTCGGTACCTTCCCGCAGCTGGGTGCACCACTGGGTTTCATCATCGCCAACGGCCTGTTCCTGATCGTCGCTGCCGTGCTGCCATCGGATAACCCGTCACGGCCATCGGACGCCTTTCTAGACTGGGGCTGGCGCATCCCCTTCCTGTTTTCGGCGGTGATGGTGATCATCGGCCTGTGGATTCGCCTGAACCTGGTGGAAAGCACGGCTTTCTCCAAGGCTGTGTCCACCGGCAAGGTGGTCAAGCTGCCGCTGGGTGAAGTGGTACGCCGGAACTGGCGCGAGCTGATCCTCGGCACCTTCTACATGCTGGCCACCTATGTGCTGTTCTACCTGATGACCACCTTCTCGCTGAGCTATGGCCGCGCACCGCTCGAACCGGCCGCAGGCCAATTGGGCGGGCTGGGCTACAGCTACAACAACTTCGTGCTGATGCTGATCTTCGGCGTGGTGTTCTTCGGCATATTCACCCTGCTGTCCGGCCTGCTGGCAGACCGTCTGGGCCGGCGCAAGACGCTGATTCTGGTCACGCTCGGCATCATCCTGTTCGGCCTGCTGTGGGTGCCGCTGCTATCGGCGGGATTCGTTGGCGTGATGCTCTGGCTGGTGCTGGGGTTCAGCCTGATGGGCATGACTTTCGGTCCGATGGGCGCGCTGCTGCCCGAACTGTTCCCGACCAATGTGCGCTATACCGGCTCGGGCATTTCCTACAATGTGTCCTCGATCCTTGGCGCCGCCGTGGCACCGTTCATCGCGGTCTGGTTATGGGGCATGGGTGACGGCAGCCCGTTGCTGGTCGGCATCTATCTTGCCTGCATGGCCCTGCTCACGCTGCTGGCGCTGATCATCGGCAAGGAAACCAGGGACGTCGATATCAACCACTGAGTTACACTGTCTAGGTAGCGAGGCATCAACCAGGAGAAAGTCATGTTCAGATATTGCAAGACCCTGATACTGGGCCTGTGGCTGAGCGCTGTCGCCAGCCCGGCCAATGCTCTGGAGCCCGGTGAGCCAGCCCCGGACTTCACCCTGCCCGGCTCCGACGGACAGACTCACCGCCTGGCCGATTACCTCGGCAAGCAGGCCGTGGTGCTGGCCTGGTTTCCCAGGGCCTACACCTCCGGCTGCACCATCGAATGCAAGTCGCTGGCGGAAAACGGCCATCTGATCCGCGAATATGACGTGGCCTACTTCATGGCCAGTGTCGATCCACTGAGCAAGAACATCGGTTTCGCCGAATCCACCGACGCCGACTTTCCGTTACTGAGCGATGAGGACAAGTCGGTAGCCCGTGCCTACGGGGTGCTGCATCCACTGGGCTTCGCCCGCCGCCATACGGTGTACATCGGCAAGGATGGCCGGGTGCTGAAAATTGATACCGACGTCAAGCCCGCCACCTCGGCCGAAGACATGGCCGCTACGCTCGGCGAGCTGGGTGTTGCCAGGTTGCGCTGAAATCACGGCGACTGCTGTGCGGGAGCGCCCAGCCCGCAGATGAACGAAACCCTGAACAATGGGAGACGAAGCTGAGCGACTGAGCATCTGCCGCGTCCTTGGCGGCAATACCATCCAGGTACTGGCCGAACTGGCTTGTTATCATGAGGTCCCGTCAGGCCATCATCGTGAAGACCACCCGACATGACAGAAACAGAACTGGCAGGCATCCTCGATTTCCTGCGCGGTGCCGAGCAACTGAAAAACACCCTGCGCTCGTCCAGAACCTCCAATGGCCGCCATGAAAGCACCGCCGAACATACCTGGCGCCTGTGCCTGATGGTGCTGCTGTTTGCCGACCAGTATCCGGATATGGATACACTGAAATTGCTGAAAATCTGCATCATCCACGACCTGGGTGAAGCCATCAGCGGCGATATTGCCGCCATCGACCAGGTAGAGGGGATGGATAAAAGCATTGAGGAGCGCAAGGACCTGCAACCCCTGATCCGTCCGCTGCCACAGCCCCTGCAGGATGAAATCCTCATGCTGTGGGATGAATATGAGAGCGCTACCAGCAAGGAAGCCCGGCTGGCCAAGGCCTTCGACAAGCTGGAAACCGTGCTGCAACATACCCAGGGCAAAAACGCCCCGGACTTCAACTACGGCTTCAATCTGGCCTACGGCAAGCAATACACCGGCCACGATCCGCTGACCGCTCGCATCCGGTCCATGGTTGACCAGGACACGGAGCGTCTGGCCAGGACAAACAGCAGCCTTTAAGCGAACCGCCCGGCTACCGCCGCACAGCTCAACATACTCCGTTCTCGCTCACTTGCGCTCACACGGCCATTTTCGCCAGCTGACTAATCTTGGTGGACTGGTACACCACCTTGCTGCCGTTGAAAGATAGCGCCTTCAGCTTGATCAATTGCTCCAGCACCGCCTCGGTCATGGCCAGATTCTGCCCCATGCGGGTACGGATGCTGTTTTTAAGCGTGGTTTCCGACGCGGGGCGGTTGCCGCTATATCGCTCCAGATGCTCACAGTACAGGCGCACACCACTGGCAACATCGCGAATAACCGGTGTGACAACAGCGGGCTCTGCTATTGGCTGCGGGCTGGTCACGGGCTTTTCTTTGCCTTTGCGCAGAACAGAGTGCCCCTGCCCTTCCAGCAAACTGACCAGATGATCCAGATCGGAATCATCCGAAACAATGGTGAATTCTGCTGCCGCCTCAAGCTGCTGCGCCAGCATTCCGGCAAAGAAGAAAATGCCGAAGTCGGCAGCATTCTTGCCGATACTGTCCATCTTGTGGATTTGCAGATGACCGGCACTGATGGTTTCGTGCAACGGCATCAACCAGTCCAGCGGGATTTTTGCGCCCGTGCTGGCATAGCAAATGATCACCTTGTCATAATCACGCAGGCTGTCCTGCAATTCCTGAATATGATTGGGGCAATTTTCCAAATCGATCAACAGGATTCGCAATGCCTTTACATGCTCGACAATGACCGGGGAACCATATTCAGTGCTGGACAGATCATCCTGTGTCATGGCGTTCCTTCCAATAGCTACAAAAACTTTAGGCGATACATCATTCCAGACTCGGCATGATCGCACAACGTGCCTGTAGTACCATGCCTTGTGTTTTCCACAAAACCGGCACCCGTGAGTTGAAAGTGCAGCTTTGTCTTAAATACTCACATTGTCATGCCTTCATTCCTGTCAGCACCTCATGCCCAGACTCCGCCAACTCCCGCTTCGCACCGCCCTGCTCCTGCTGTTGTGCTGGCTGTTGTTTCTGCTGGCGGACCGGCTCGATCCGTTGCCGGATGTGCAGGCCAGTGGTGCCCAGGTGGTGCTGGCCCGTGATGGCCAGCCGCTCTGGCGCTTTGCCGATGACGAGGGCGTGTGGCGCTATCCGGTGACACTGGACGAGGTATCGCCGCTCTACCTGCAAGCCCTGCTGGATTATGAGGACCGCTGGTTCTATCTGCATCCCGGCATCAACCCGCCCGCGCTGCTGCGGGCCGCCTGGCTCAACCTGCGTCATGGCCGCATCGTCTCGGGCGGCAGCACATTGAGCATGCAGGTGGCACGCATCATCGAACCGCACAGCCGCACCTGGCAGGGCAAGCTGCGACAGGTCTGGCGCACCCTGCAGCTGGAATGGCATCACTCCAAGAATGAAATCCTTGAAATCTATCTGAATCGTGCCCCTTTTGGCGGCACGCTGGAAGGTGTATCGGCGGCCAGCTGGGCCTACCTGTCGAAACCGGCCGGCGAACTGACCCATGCGGAAGCCGCATTGCTGGCGGTGCTGCCACAGGCACCCAGCCGCCTGCGTCCGGACCGTCATCCGCAACGGGCGCAGGCGGCGCGGGATAAACTGCTGCAGCGCCTGCGCCAGCACGCTACCTGGCCGGCACAGCAGATTGACGAGGCACTGGCCGAGGAGATCTGGCTGGCCCCGCGTCAGGAGCCGGCACTGGCTCCACTGCTGGCTCGCCGCCTGCGTCAGCCGCACAGCGGGCGTATCCGGACCACCATCGACTTCGCCCTGCAGCAACGGCTGGAACAGCTGCTGGCCAGCTGGAAACATCGTCTGCCGCCGCGGGTATCCGCCGCCATTGTCGTGGCGGAAACGGCCAGTATGGAAGTGCGCGCCTATCTCGGCTCGGCGGACCTGCATGACGAACAACGCTCCGGCCATGTCGACATGATTCAGGCGGTGCGCTCGCCCGGCTCGACCCTGAAGCCCTTTCTCTATGCACTGGCACTGGAAGACGGCCTGATCCATTCCGAGTCGCTGCTGCAGGATGTGCCCCGGCACCATGCCAGCTACCAGCCGGGCAACTTCGCCCGCGGCTTTGGCGGGCCGGTATCGGCCAGCGAAGCATTGCTCAACTCGCTCAACCTGCCAGCAGTACAGCTGCTGGAGCACTATGGCAGCCAGCGCTTCGACGCCCGCCTGCAACAGGCCGGCATCCGTCTACAGTATCCGGGTGACGGCATTCCCAATCTGGCGCTGATTCTCGGTGGTACCGGAGCGAAACTGGAGGATCTGGTCAGTGCCTATGCCGCGCTCGGGCGCAATGGCAGCACCGCCCCGTTGCGCTATCAGCCGGACACACCCCTGCAACCACGCCCGCTCACGACACCGGGGGCAGCCTGGGTGGTACAGCGGATCCTGTCCGGCCACCTGCAACCCAACAGCACTGAGCAGCAACGCCGGCAGGGCTTTGCCTGGAAAACCGGCACCAGCCATGGCCACCGTGATGCTCTGGCACTGGGTGTGGGTAACGGCCATGTCATCGGCGTCTGGGTCGGCCGGCCCGACGGCACGCCGGTACCGGGACAATACGGGCAGGTCAGTGCCACCCCCCTGTTGCTGCAGGTGTACGACATCCTTGCACAGCAACCCGGCCGGCTCACCGGCAATCCGCCACAGCCGCCCGCTGTGAGTGTCGCCGCCATCTGCTGGCCGGGCGGACAACCACTGGCGGCCGATGACGGTAACTGCCGCCGCCAGCGCATCGCCTGGACGCTGGACGGCATCACCCCGCCAACCCTGAATCTGGCCGGCCTGTCCCAGCCCGTTTGGCAGCGCATCTGGACTGATGACAAAGACCGGCAAGTGGCCGCCGACTGTCAGCAAGCCCGGCCAACGGATATTGCCCTGTGGCCGGCCACGCTGGAGCCCTGGCTGCCGGCCGGCGAACGCCGCAGCCGCCGCCTGCCTGCTGTCAACACTGACTGCCCGCCCGTGACACAGCCGGTAGCCGGCGAGCTGCGCATTATCGGTATCACGCCTGGCGCCAGGCTGCATTTGCCACCACTGCGCAGCCATGAGGAACTGGTCGTCGAATTCAGCGTCGAAGGTGCAAGTGACGGACTGTGGTGGTTCCTCAACGGCCGGCCGCTGCAGCAATCGGACGGCAGCACCGCATTCCAGCACGCCTTCACCCGCCCCGGCAAACAGCAGCTCAGTGTGATCGACAGCAACGGCCAGACCGCCCTGCTGGAATTCAGCACTGTGCTGCCGGTCACGGACTGAGGCGGTTACGACATCATTCCTGATGACGCCCGGATCGGGCCATGGTTATAGTAGTGCCCTCAGCCAAGGGAGCCGCCATGCACAACACCCGAACCTCCAGAATTCTGCTGCATTTCCTCGCCATCCTGCTGTTTGGCAGCCTGCCGGCCTGCAACCAGGAAACGCCCGACAAGAAGGCCGCTACGGACACTGCAGTTGTCACCGCGCCCGCTACAGATGCCAGACCGGATCCCGCCCACTATCAGGGCCAGCCCCTGACACTGGTCGATGTGTCCGAACAACAGGTGGACGGAGCAGCGACGCTGGTGCTGAGCTTTTCCGTACCCCTGCAGCCCGGCCAGGCCTTTGCCGAGTTCATCAGCATCAATGACCTGACGGCAGCCACCATACTGGAGCCAGCCTGGGTGCTAAGCGATGACGGCATGGAGCTGCGCCAGCGCCATCTGCCACCCAAACACAGACTGAATATCGAGGTGCAGGCCGGACTACTGGCGATCACCGGAACCCGGCTGCAACAGGACAACCAGACCCGGCTGACCACCAACAACATGGAGCCCATGCTGGGCTTTGCCAGCAAGGGTTCACTGCTGCCGATCGAGCTGGCACAGGGGCTGCCGGTGCAATCGCTCAACGTCAACGAGGTGGATGTGGACTTCTTCCGCATTCACGATACCTCGGTACCTGGCTTCATCGCCCGTCATGACAGCAGCGGATTCTCCGTCTGGAACAACGACGACCTGCAAGCCATGGGTCGTCTGGTCTACAGCGGCCGTTTCGACCTGCAAGGCGAAGACAACGTGCAGCAGCGCAGCCTGCTGCCGGTCAGCGACATCGAGGCCCTGCAACAACCGGGCGTCTATTTCGCCGTCATGCGTCAGGCCGGCAATTTTGCCTACACCCAGCCCGCCACCCTGTTCACCCTGAGCGATATCGGCCTCTCCGCACACCGCTCGGCACAGGCACTGGACCTGTTCGCCCTGGGCATTGCCGACGGCAAGAGCCTGACCGGGATCAGCATCCAGCTGCTGGATGCCAGGGGCCAGCTGCTCGACGAGGGCAGTACCGACCACAAGGGCCACCTGCAACTGCCGCTGCACAAGGACGCCACGCTGGCCCTGGCCCGCAGCGGCCGGCAAACCAGCTTTCTGCCACTCAAGCGCGGAGCACTGGACCTGAGTGAATTCGCCGGCCTGGACGGAGCAGCCCAGCGTCCCATGCAGCTGTTCGTGTTCGGTCCACGCGATCTCTACCGCCCCGGTGAATTGGTTTTGCTCAACGCCCTGCTGCGCGATGCCGATGGCCAGCCGCTACCCAAGCAACCGGTGCAGGCACGTATCCTCACGCCGGACGGCCAGGAGCTGCGCAGCTTCGCCTGGCAGCCGCAGGAGACGGGCTTTTACCAGTACCAGCTGCAACTGGCCGACAGCGCACCGACCGGCCGCTGGCAACTGGTGGTTGATCTGGACGGCAGCCAGGGCATCAATCAGGTACGTCACGAGTTCCAGGTGGAAGACTTCATGCCCGAGCGCATGGCACTCGAACTGTCCGGCAGCACGCAGCCGCTGGCTCCGGATACCGCGCTCGATATCCAGGTAGAGGGCCGCTTCCTGTATGGCGCACCTGCCGCCGGCAGCGAGGTGCAAGGTCAGCTGTTTGTGCGGCCGCTGCGCGAGGCGCTGCCCGTCCTGCCCGGCTACCAGTTCGGCTCGGTGACGGAAAAACTGCCGACCCAGAGTCTGGACTTCAAGGCCGTCCTCACCGACGACAAGGGCCACGCCAGCCTGCAGATGAAAAGCCAGTGGGACGAAGCCCGCTCGCCACTGGAGCTGGTGGCCAGAGTCAGCCTGATGGAGTCCGGTGGCCGCCCGATCACCCGTCGCCATCTGCAAGCGGTCTGGCCGGCATCACAGCTGGTCGGCATCCGTGGCCATTACACCAGTGACAACCGGGTGGATGAGAACTCCCTGGCCAGCTTCAGCCTGGTGCTGGCCAATGCCGCAGGGGAACTGCAGGCCGCCGACAACCTGCAGGTACGCCTGATCCGCGAGCGCCGCGATTATTACTGGAGCTACTCGGCAGAGACCGGCTGGCGCTCCCGCTATAGCGAAAAGAACCTGACCCTGCAACAGCGCCAGATCAGCCTGGACGGCAAGACACCGGCGCAAATCGAATTCCCGGTGCAGTGGGGTTCCTACCGCATCGAGGTGGAAAACCCGCAGACCGGACTGATCAGCAGCGAGCGCTTCTGGGCCGGCTACCGCTGGCAGGACAGCAGCGAGGATGGCGGCGTGCGCCCCGATCAGGTGCGCCTGAAGCTGGACCGCGCCGCCTACCGCAACGGCGAGACTGCCAAAGTGCGCATCGAAGCACCCCATGCCGGTTCCGGCTATGTGCTGGTGGAGTCGGCCGACGGCCCGCTCTGGTGGCAAAACATTGAGGTGCCGGCCGACGGGCTGGATATACGCATTCCCGTCGACAAGGACTGGAAACGTCACGACCTCTATGTCACCGCACTGGTGGTACGGTCTGGCGCGCACAACGCCGAGCAGACCGCCAAACGGGCCGTGGGCGTACTGCACCTGCCGCTGGATCGCAGCAAGCATGCGCTACAGCTGGAACTGGAAGCCCCGGACAGCACCCGCCCCGGACGCGAACAGCAGGTGCGCATCAAGGTTCGTGATGCCGATGGCAAGGTCCCGGCCGGCAGTCGCGTGCTGCTGTCGGCGGTGGATGTCGGCGTACTCAACATTACCGGCTTCAAGACACCGGACCCGCTTGACAGCTTCTTTGGCCGCAAGGCCTATGCCGTCGACCAGCTGGATGTTTACGGCCAGCTGATCGACGCCGGCAAGGCCGGGCTGGCCCGCCTGCGTTTTGGCGGTGATGCCGCGCTGGAGCAGGGTGGCGATCGTCCGAAGAGTCATGTACAGATCGTCGCCTGGCAAAGCGATGTGCTGACTGTGGATGCCGACGGCTATGCCGAAACCCGCCTGCCGCTGCCGGAGTTCAACGGCCAGCTACGGCTGATGGCCCAGGCTTGGGATGACGACCGCTTCGCCAGTAGCGAACAGCTGATGACCGTAGCCGCACCGCTGGTGGCCGAGCTGGCCATGCCGCGCTTTCTCGCCCGGGGTGATGACAGCCAGCTGATGCTGGAGCTGCACAACCTGACCGACCAGCCGCAAAGCCTGCAGCTGAAACTGGATACAGGTGACCTGCTGGAGCTGTCCGACACCCTGCCAGATACCCTCACCCTGGCCGCCGGCCAGCGCCAGCGCCTGCCGCTACCGGTACGGGCAATCGCCACCGGCACCAGCCAGCTGGCTCTCAGGGTTGATGGCCTGCAACTGCCGGACGAAACCCTGCCCGCCCTGCAACGTCAATGGCAGCTGGATGTGCGCTCGCCCTGGCCGGACCAGTCGCGCCGTGTCACCCGCCTGCTGCAACCGGGCGAACACTGGAGCAGCGCCGATGACTGGCTGGACGGCTGGCTGCCGGGCAGTACTCGCGCCCGCCTGACCCTGTCGACACAACCCATGACCAGCCTGGCCACTCTGGTGCGCTCGCTGTACGAATACCCCTATGGCTGCTCCGAGCAAACCGCCAGCCGCCTGCTGCCGCTGCTGTACCTGCCGGCCGAGCGCCTGTCGGAGCTGCTCGACAAGCCGGTCAGCACAGAACAGCGCCGTCAGCTATTGCAGGGCGGCATCGAACACCTGCTGAGCATGCAGCGCCCGGACGGCTCCTTCGCCATGTGGGATGCCAACGGTGAAGAGATCCCCTGGAATACCGTGCTGGCTACCGACTTTCTGCAACAGGCCAGCCGGCAGGGGCTGGAAGTGTCTGCCGCACGGCTGGACAAGGCCCGCGAGCGCCTGCTGCGCTATGTGCGCGAAGGCTATCTGGTCAGCTACCAGTACACCGATGATGTCGCCCACAGCCGGCTGGCCACCCAGAGCTACGCCGCCTATGTGCTGTCGCAGCAGCAGCCGGTACCGCTGAGCGCCTTGCGCACCCTGTACAATCGGACTGCCGATGCGAAAACCCCGCTGGCGCTGGTGCATCTGGCGGTGGCGCTGGACAAGTCCGGTGACGGTCAGCGCAGCCAGCAGCTATTGCAAAAAGCCGGCCTGTTCCAGCGTGATCGTCACCTGTGGGTACAGGATTACGGCAGCCCGCTGAGCGATCTGGCCTGGCAGATTCATGCCCTGAACAGCAACGGCCTGCTGCCGGATGCCCAGCTCGGCCCACGGCTGGAGCAACTGGTCGATGCCATTCACGGCAAGCGCTGGCTGTCGACCCAGGAAAACGCCGCCGCCTTCATGGCACTGCACAGCGCCGGTCTGGGCAGCAGCGAGCCCTGGCAGGCCAGCCTGCAAACAGCCAGTCGCGTGCTGGAGCTGTCAGCGAAGCAGCCTTCCCGCAACCTTGGCAGTGCGGACCTGCGCCAGCCGCTGACCGTTACCAACGATTCCGAACATGCGCTGTATCAGGTACTCAATGCACGGGGCAATCCGGAGCACTACAGCCCGCAGCTGGATAACGTGCTGAAAGTCGGACGTGATTATTTCAATCTGGATGGCAGCCCGGCACAACTGGGCCAGCTCGCCAACGGCGACCTGCTGCTGGTACGCCTGCAGGTCAGCGCCAGCGAGACCGTGCGTGACGCCCTGGTGGTGGACTTGCTGCCGGCCGGCTTCGAGCTGGAAAATCAGAATCTGGGCGAAAGCAGCGTGTTGCTGAGTGATGTCGGCACATTCAAGGGCTGGCAGACGCAAATGCAGGAGACACGCATCGCCATGCAGTCCTGGCTGGATGACCGCTATGTTGCCGCTGTCGAAGCCGGTCCGTGGCAGGCAACCACGCTGCTGTATCTGGTCCGGGCCGTCACCCCGGGCGAATACCTGCTGCCACCGCTGCAGGTGCAATCCATGTACCGGCCCGACTGGCAGGCCGAATACAGGGGAGATGATGACAGGGTTGTGATTCGTTAGAGTACAAAAACTGCATGTGCGAATTCATTCGCACAAGTAACCCGGTCATATGCCCGGCGTTGCCGGGCAGTGTTCGAATGAATTAGACACTTCAGCTGTCTTGATCCGCACTCCCCCTGTAGGTGCGATTTTATTCGCACAAGTAACCCCGTCATTTGCCCGGCCTTGTCGGGCAATGTTCGAATAAATTCGAACCTACCCCATCGACATGCCCGGCAGGATTTGCGAAGCGATATACAGGTAAACCACCACACCCGAGGCATCACACACCGAGGTGATCAGCGGTGCACTGGCACTGGCCGGGTCCAGATTGAACTTGCTCAGGACAAAAGGCAGGCTCATGCCGATCACGCAACCGACCATGACAATGCTGACCATGCTCAGCGCCAGCACCAGTGCCACCAGCGAATCACCGCGAATATAACCCAGCAACGAAACCGCTGCCGCCATGGTACAGCCCAGCAACAGGGCAACCGTGGCCTCCCGGCCAAGCAGCTTGAACCAGTCCTTCATCACCACTTCACCGGTGGCCATCGCCCGCACCATCAGCGTCGACGACTGGGAGCCGGCGTTACCGCCACTGTCCACCAGCAACGGCAGGAAGAACACCAGCACCAGGTTGGCGGCAATGATGTCCTCGAAGTGGGCGATACCGGCACCGGAAAACAGGTTGCCGAACACCAGCAACACCAGCCAGAACACCCGCTTGCGGTACAGCAGGCCGATGGTGGCATCCTTCAGGTTACCCACCGAGGTGGTCACGCCAGCCGACTTGTGGAAGTCGTCGGTGGCTTCCTCGCTGGCCACATCCATGGCATCGTCATAGGTGACAATCCCCACCAGACAACCCATCTGGTCGGTAATCGGCAGCGCCAACAGGTCATAACGGGTAATGCGCTTGGCGATATCTTCCTGGTCTTCGCCGACCTCGCCACTGACCACATCAGCAATCATCAGCTGGTCGATGGTCTTGTCCGGATGGGCCAGAATCAGGTCGCGCAGGGATACCACCCCGAGCAACCGGCGCTCGTCATCAATCACATACGACTGGTAGATGGTCTCCGCATCCGGGGCTTCATGGCGCAGGGAGGCCAGCGCCTGGGCCACCGTCATGCCCGGTTTGAGCATGGCATAGTCCGAGGTCATCAGCGCACCGGCCGTGCCTTCCTCGTAAGATGACAGCCTGCGGATGTCTTCACGCTCGGCCTGGGCCAGCGCCGGCAGCAGTTCGTTCTGCTGTTTCGGATCCAGGCGCTTGAACAGGTCGGTTCGCTCGTCCGCCGGCATCTCGCCAACCAGCCGGGCCAGTGTCGCCCGGGGAAACTCGCGCGCCAGCCGTACCTGTTCATCAGCATCAAAGTAGGCGTAAATCTCGGCCCGGCCGGGCAGGCGTTCCAGCAAGCGCCAGGCCTGTTCGGGGGCAACCAGCTCCAGCGCGTCGGCGATATCCACCGGCCGCAACCCTTTCAGGGCATCAAGTGCTTCATCCAACTGGTCATTGTGCAGGGCAGCGCTCAGGACGAGCGCAATATCTTCGTGGGTAATGCTCATATCAGTCTCCGGGGCATGCACTGGCCACCCGGAAACGCGCCCTGGGCAGGGCTCAGGGCATGATCAAAGGGCGGGCAGCAGCTGCCGGCAAGCAGGTATCAAATTATGCAAAGTTGTCCATGAAGGACATAAACAAGAACTTTCCATACAGCGTCAAAATCTCGTAACACCGCATATGCGGCGGGCGAATACTAGGCTACCCATTGGCAAAGGGCAACCTGACAGCAGGCTGCCCCGACATTAAAAGGCCTGTTGTTAAGCGTCCGTTCATGACATGCGCAAAACAGGATCGCAATTCGTCATGACCAACAAAATTACAGGGCCAACTCCAGCACCTGGCGGCAAACCTCCGGCGTGATATCCCCGTGTTCGCCCAGTGTGGTCATGCCATGGGCTTCCAGCTGCTGCAACACCGGCTCGATGCAGGCTGCATCCAGTCCGTAGTCCGCCAGCCGGGTCGGCACGCCAACCGCCTCGAAGAATGCCCGCGTACGCCTGATGGCTTCATCAATGCGCTGTTCCTCGCTGCCGCTCGTCAGCTGCCAGACCCTTGCCGCATATTGCAGCAGCTTGTCCCGCTTGGCGTCACGGCGTACCTGCAGCATGGCCGGCAGCACCACCGCCAATGTTTGCGCATGGTCCAGCCCGTACAGTGCGGTCAGCTCATGGCCCAGCAAATGGGTCGACCAGTCCTGCGGCACGCCGGCCCCGATCAGGCCGTTCAGGGCCAGACAGGCCACCCACATCAGGTTGGCACGCACTTCCTCGTTGTCCGTTTCGCTAACCGCCTGCTCGCCAATCTCCACCAGCGTTTGCAGCAAGCCCTCGGCAAAGCGGTCCTGCAGCGGGTTGTTGCCCGCCACCGTCAGGTACTGCTCGATGACATGTACAAAGGAGTCCACCACCCCGTTGCCAACCTGACGGGCCGGCAGACTGAAAGTCTTGGTCGGGTCCAACACCGAAAATTGCGGAAACACCAGGTCGCTGTGCATGGGCAGCTTGGCCTTGTCGGCCAGACGGGTGACCACCGCACCATTGTTCATTTCCGAGCCGGTTGCCGGCAGGGTCAATACCGAAGCCAGCGGCAAGGCTTCGGTAACGTTCTCGCCGCCATTGAGCAGGATCTGCCAGGGATCACCGGCGAAATTGACGGCAGCAGCAACAAACTTGGTACCGTCAATCACCGAGCCGCCGCCCACTGCCAGCAGGTAATCCAGCTGTTCGCGGCGGATCAGCTCCACCGCCTGCATCAGGGTTTCATAGGCCGGGTTGGGCTCGATACCGGAAAAGTACTGCACATGGCGTCCACCCATTGCCTGGCGTACCTCGTCGAGCGTGCCGTTACGCTCGACGCTGCCGCCGCCATACAGCACCAGCACGCGGGCATCCGCCGCTATATGCCGGTCAAGTTCGGCAATGCGGCCCTTGCCAAGAATGATGCGTGTCGGGTTGTAAAAATCGAGACTGAGCATAAAAACACCTTTTAATCGTTAGTCAGCAGCAATGGCAAAATTTGTCCGGCCGGCCCTTGCAGGCTGTATTCATTGGCACGGCCCACAGAGATTGGCTCCGGATTGACATGGATTACCGTGGCACCCCTCCGGGCGGCCAGATCGGGAATCATCGCTGCAGGTTGTACCACACCGGAGGTACCGATCGACAGCAGGCAGTCACAGTCCCCGGCAGCGGCAAATGCCGCATCCAGCGCGCCCTCGGGTAACGCTTCGCCAAACCAGACCACCCCTGGGCGTACCCGTCCGTTACAGGAACTGCAGCGCGGCGGCTCCAGTGCCTGCTCGCTGGCCATTGCCGGTGCGCCGGCAAATTCATGGGGCCGGCCACAATCGAAGCAGCGCGGAGCAAAGATGCTGCCATGCAGGTGCAGCACATCCCGGCTGCCGGCCCGCTCATGCAGGTCGTCAACATTTTGCGTAATCAGGGTAACCCTGGGCAGAGTCTGCTGCAGCCCGGCAATGGCGCGGTGCGCCGGGTTTGGTTCCACGCCCAGCAAGAGCTGGCGCCGCCACTCGTACCAGCCCCAGACCAGCGCCGGATCACGCAAAAACGCTTCAGGCGTGGCCAGCTGCATCGGATCAAAGCGTGCCCAAAGCCCGGTCAGCGCATCACGAAAGGTATGCACACCGCTTTCTGCCGACACGCCAGCACCGGTAAACACCACCAGATGCCGCGCCTGGCGCACCGCCTGTTTTGCTGCCGCTGGAATATCTGTCATGGCTGTTCTCCTCTCATGCCGGGATGCAAGCAACCACCATCCGGAACCGGATCACCATCCGCCGCTCAATATATTCTGCATACTGTTTCTGGCCTTTCGGCCAGCGACCCTGCAAAATAGCGCTTTTTGCCCCGCCTGCTTGATCCGGCATTCGTTTTAGCACATTTCTATGCTTTCTTCCCTGTTTTACCGGTCACTCCACTCACTGCTGCTATCGTTGCTGCTGGTGCTGTCCGGCTGCGCCGGCGTCAAGACCGTCAGTGTCAGCACCACCGATTACATGTCCCAGCGTCGTGGCGACATCCTCACCACCGGCGAGCTGAGCCCGTCCACCCATGCCGCCCTGCAAGTGCTGGGGCTGGATGTAGCTGCCTGCAGCAAGCAGATCGAAATCTGCCATAAACAGCTGAGCAACAGCAACGGACTGGATGCCGAACAGCGTACCGCCGCCCTGGCCGAACTCTGGCTGCAGCAGGCCATCAACGGAACAGCCGCCACAAGCGAGCCGGCAGACCGGCAACACCGGGACAGCCTGCATGCCTGGCTACAATCGGCCCGCCATGCCTACGCCTACCTGTTCTTTTCCGAGCGCACCGCCAGCGAGCGGGCCCTGGAAGACCGTCAGACCCAGGTACGCGACTACTACAACTACTCCGTCCAGCAGGCTGTCACCCGCCTGTTCGACGAAAAGCAGCAGGAGCTGCGTGGCAGCCTCGACCGCTTCGGCAACTTCAACATCAATGCCGATGGCTGGCACATCAGCGGCAAGCTGAAGAACCTGCGCCTGTCGCGTGACCAGCAGCTGCCCCAGCAGCTGGTACCCGCCGCCTCGCTGACCTTCAAGGGCTTGCGCAACCAGTACCGGCGTGACGGCATCGGTGCAGAGCTGGTGGCAGTGATGGCGAAAAAGGTGGTCACCAGCCAGAGCAGCGAACAGGCCTACAGTGAAACTCCGTTTCCGGCACTGACGCTGGTGCTGCGCTTTCCCGGCGACAGCCTGGAAGAGGTGCTGGCCACCCGTACCACCGAGCTGATGGGCTTCGACCCCTACCGCCTGGACCATGTCACCCTGGCCGGGCAGTATGTGCCGCTGGCGGCCAACTTCACCTCCGGCTACGGGCTGTGGCTGGCCCGCTCCGGTTTTGCCAACCAGTCGCTGCTGACACTGATCGGCCGTGGCGAGATTCTCGAACAGCCGCACGTCTACCTGATGCAGCCCTATGACCCGCGCCGGCGCATCATTGTCCTGCTGCATGGCCTGGCCAGCAGCCCGGAAGCCTGGATCAACGTGGCCAACGAGATCCTCGGCGACGAGTCCTTGCGCCAAAACTACCAGATCTGGCAGGTCTACTATCCGACCAACGCTCCCATTGCCCTCAACCATGCCCTGATCCGCCAGGCTTTGCAGGACACCATCAGCTCGCTCGACCCGCGCGGCCAACACCGCGCCACACAGGACCTGGTGCTGATCGGACACAGCATGGGCGGGGTGCTGTCACGCCTGATGGTTTCCGATTCCGGCGACCAGCTCTGGCAGGAAGTGGTTGACCGCTACCAGCTCGACGGTCAGCGCAAGGCGCGTGTCCGCAAGGCACTCGAACCCTATGCCTGGTTCAAGCCGATGCCCCAGGCACGCCGGGCGATATTCATTGCCGCCCCGCATCGCGGCACACCGGTGGCCGAATACCGGCTGGCGCGCTGGACCGCCAACCTGATCAAACTGCCCTTTTCCATGCTCGGCCGCATGACGGAAATCGCCCAGCTGCTGGTTGACCCCTCTTCTGCCAACGCCACACCGGTGGTTCGCGGCTTCAACAGCATCGACAACCTCAGCAACCGCGACCCCTTCATCCGCGCCACTGCAGGACTGCCCATCGCCGATGGCTTGCCGTATCACTCGATCATTGGCCACGACAAACTGAAAATCCCGCTGTTGCAGTCCAGTGACGGCGTGGTGCCCTACCAGAGCGCCCACCTTGAAGGGGCTCGTTCAGAGAAGGTGATCCACTCCTGGCACAGCGTGCAGGAAACTCCCGAGGCTATCCTGGAGGTCCGCCGCATCCTGCATGAACATTTGCAGACCACGCCGGCACTGGCGGAGGCTCCCTGATGCTGCACTGGAGCCTGCGCCTGCTGCTGAGCCTGCTGATCCTGCCGGCGGCAGTCTGGGGCCTGCTGGCCCTGCATTTTCAGCTGCCGTTCAACCCGGCACATAACACCTTCGTCCAGCTGACCTGGGCCGGCCTGGGCTTTTACGCCCTGTACCTGCTGTGGCGCGGCTACTGGAAAACCGGGCTGATACTCTACCTTGTGTTGCACGGTGAGCTTTTGCTGTGGTGGGGCGATATCCAGCCCTTGCATGAGCGTGAATGGGCCGACGAAGTGGCCCGCATGACCACCGGCGATATCAATGGCAACCGGGTGACCCTGCACAACGTGCGCAACTTTGCCTGGCGCTCGGACAACGACTACGACATCCGCTGGGAAAGCCGCGAATACGACCTGCAGCGCCTGCGCTCGGTGGACATGATCAGCTCGCACTGGGGCATGGACAGCATTGCCCACGTGCTGGTGTCATTCGGCTTTGATGGCGGCCAGTTCGTCACCTTCAGCGTGGAAATCCGCAAGGAAAAGGACGAGGAGTTTTCCGAACTGGGCGGTTTCTTCAAACAGTTCGAGCTGAGCATTCTCGCTACCGACGAGCGTGATGCGGTGGCTGTGCGCCCCAACGTGCGCGGCGAGGACGCCTACCTGTATCGCATAGCCATGCCGGCCCAGGTCCGTCGTGCGCTGTTCCTGGCCTATGTCGAGCAAGCCAATGCACTGGCAAAGACACCGCGTTTCTACAATACCATTACCGTCAATTGCACCACGCTGGTGTATACCATGCTGCAGCAGGTGACCGGCGGCCTGCCGCTGGACCCGCGCCTGCTGCTGACCGGCTACCTGCCCTCCTATATCCAGGAGCAGCACGGCCTGATCGAAGGCTTCGGGCTCGACGAACTGCGCGAACTGGGCCATATCAATCAGCGCTCGCTGGCTGCCGCCGGGCGCAGTGACTATTCATGGCGCATCCGCGAAGGCGTGCCCGGCTGGCGACACGAACCACAGGCCCTGCCGCAGGGATTGCCTTTCTAGCTTGGGGCATTGCAGTGCGTCACCGGAGCGTCAAGGCGTGAAACAGGCCGCATTTGCACATCATCACGGCATAAATCATAATTACCGGCCGCGTGCAGGATGCACGCAATCTGATTCCATCTCCAGCAGGCCTTCTTTCATGCACAGCGTAGAAAAAATCGGCGGCACTTCCATGAGCAGCTTTTCGGAAGTACTGAACAATATTTTCCTGACCGAACACCCGGAGCACGGGGTCTATCAGCGCATTTTTGTCGTTTCCGCTTACAGCGGCATGACCAACCAGCTGCTGGAGCACAAGAAAACCGGCGAACCCGGCGTCTACCAGCGCTTTGCCGAAGCCAGCAGCGACGAAGCCTGGCAACAGGCGCTGGAAGCCGTGCGCGAGGCCATGCTGGCCAAGAACGCGGAGATCTTCGGCGACAACAGCCATGCCCTGCAGCAGGCCAACCAGTTCATCAATGGCCGCATCGACGACTGCACCCACGTCATGCGCAGCCTGCAGCAGCTGTGCCATTACGGGCACTTCCAGCTGGCCGAACACCTGATGAAGGTACGCGAGATGCTGGCGTCGCTGGGCGAGGCGCACAGCGCCTTCAACACAGTGCTGGCACTCAAGCTGCGCGGCATCAATGCCCGCTTTGCCGACCTCACCGGCTGGCAGCAGAGCCAGTCACCATTGAGCTTTGAAGAGACCATCGCCGAGCACTTCAAGCACTTCGACTTCGCCAGCGAGCTGGTCGTTGCCCCGGGCTACACCCACTGTCGCGAAGGCCTGATGAACACCTTCGACCGCGGCTATACCGAGATCACCTTCGCCCAGATCGCGGCCGCTACCGGCGCCAAAGAGGCGATCATCCACAAGGAATTCCACCTGAGCACCGCCGACCCCAACCTGGTCGGCCATGACAAGGTAGTGACCATCGGCATGACCAACTATGACGTCGCCGACCAGCTGTCCAACCTGGGCATGGAAGCGATCCACCCGCGTGCCGGCCGCACACTGCGCCGCGCCGGTGTCGAGTTGCGCATCAAGAATGCCTTCGAGCCGGAACACGCCGGTACCCTGATCTGCCAGAGCTACTCCAGCGAAATTCCACGGGTAGAGATCATTGCCGGGCGCAAGGACGTTTTCGGTATCGAGGTGTTCGACCAGGAAATGCTTGGTGACCCCGATTACGACACCCAGATCACCAACATCATCAAGCAGCTGCGCATCTACATGGTCAACAAGTCGCGCGATGCCAACAGCATCACCTACTTCTGCTCTGGCTCGCGCAAGATCATCAACCGCGCCGCCCGCCTGATCGAGGAGCACTATGACAAGGCCGAGGTGACAGTGCACAACGTGGCCATCGTCTCCGCCATCGGCTCCAACATGAAGGTAAAGGGCATTCTGGCCAAGATCGCTACCGCGCTGGCCGATGCCGACATCAGCGTACAGGCACTGCAGCAGACCATCCGCCAGGTCGAGGTGCAGATCGTGGTCCAGGAAAGCGATTACGACAGCGCCATCAAGGCTCTGCACCGCGCCCTGATCGAGCCGGAAAACTACAACGGCGTCATCAATCAGGCGGTCTGAGACCTGCAGGCTCCGGCCTGTCCGGCCATCGGACAGGCCGGCCTTTCTCTCCTGCGGGCGTCATGCACGGCCCGCCTGCGGCAAAATGTCGCAAGACTTTGTTTATCAAACGATATATCTTTTGGCTTTCCCACGTCCCGAACCGGAGAGCCAACATGACAAAAACCGTATTCGCACTGGGCCTCGGCCTGGCCCTGGCGGCTTCCAGCGCACTGGCCGCCGAGCCACAGCAAGTTACCGTTTCCCTGACTTCCGCCAGCCCGATGAGCCAGGGCATGGCCATGGTACTGGCCAACCAGATGCAGGAACAAGGCGCGCAAGTTGATATCCTGCTGTGTGACACGGCCGGTGACATGGCACTGAAAAATGCGACCGGCGAAGCACTCAAGCCGAACAACGTCACCCCGGTGCAGCTGCTGGATGCTGCCATCAAGAAAGGTGCCACCGCCTCGGTCTGTGCCCTCTACTTGCCCAATAACGGCAAGACGGCAGACGACCTGCGTGCCGGCATCACCCCGGCCAAACCGGCAGACATGGCTGCCCGCCTGCTTGAGCCGCAGCGAAAAGTCATAGGCTTCTGATCAGCCAGACCCGGCCAGGTCACCCTGCATCTCAAAGCGGCAGGCGAAGCGGCTGCCCTGACCCGGGGTGCTGTCGATTTCCAGCTGTCCGTTGTGGCGCAACAACACATGCTTGACGATGGCCAGCCCAAGCCCGGTGCCACCGGTGGCCGTCACGCGGCTGGCGTCAGGCCGGTAGAAACGTTCGGTCAGGCGTGGCAGGTGATGGGCGGCAATGCCGGGACCGGTATCATCAAAGATCAGCCGGCCACCTGCGCCCTCGCCTGCATCCGGCTGCCAGTGCACATGAATGCATGCGTCCTGGCCGCTATAATGCACGGCATTGGCCAGCAGATTGCCAAAGGCACTGGCCAGCTCGGTCTCGTCACCCTGCAGGTGCAAGTCAGGCGGAATCTCCAGCCGCACCTGCTGGCCTTTATTGCGGATCAGCAGATCAAGACCATCCACCAGCCCCTGCACCAGCCCGGCCACCGCTACCGGCTGCGGATCATTGCGGGTTTCGGTGTTTTCCAGCCGTGACAGCAGCAGCAGGTCACGGATCAACAGCTCCATGCGCTCGCTTTGTGCCCCCATGTGTTGCAAGGCGCGGTGCAGTGCCGCCTGCTCTGCGGGTACGGTTTCGATCAGGGTTTCCAGATAGCCCTTGAACACCGTCAGCGGGGTCTTCAGCTCGTGGCTGACATTGGCAACAAAGTCCTTGCGCATCTGTTCCAGCCGGTGCAGACGGGTCACATCACGAATCAGGATCAGGTACTCGCCTGCACCAAAGCGGGTGATGCTGTATTCCAGCAGGCGCTCCTTGCCGGTGGGAGCCGGCAGGCACAACGGCTGGCTGAAATCATTGCCCTGCAGGTAGGCACTGAGCGCCGGATGACGCACCAGATTGGTCAGTGCCTGGCCGCGATCGCTGGCCATGCGCAGGCCCAGCGCCTGGGCGGCAGCCTGGTTCCAGGTTTCCAGCTGCTGGCGGCGATCCAGCACCACCACACCGTCACGCAGCGCCGACATGGAATTTTCGGTACGGCGGATCAGCTGGCCCAGCTCGTCGCGGGCCAGGTTTTCCTTACGCAGCAGTCGATACAAACTGTTGAACAGATCGCCCCAGGCACCGCTGCTCTCCGGTGGTTCCCAGTCGGCCGGATATTGCAGCAGCCAGCGGTTCAGGCGTACCAGTTGCAACAGGTTGAACGCGGTATAACCCGCCAGTACGACCAGCAGCGGCCACAGGCTGCGCAACAGCCAGGCGGCCAGCCCGGCAAGCAACAACAGCCAGGTCAGCCGGCGCAGCTCCTTGACAATGGTGAAATTCAAATCAGTCCTGCTCCTGCAGCCCCTGCTGTGAAAAACGGTAACCGGTACCACGCACGGTCTGCAGCAGGCCGGCAAAACCATGCGGCTCCAGGCTTTTGCGCAGGCGCCGGATGTGCACATCAACCGTGCGATCCTCGACATAAACACCGCTGCCCCACACCTGGTCCAGTAGCTGCTGTCTTGAATAGGCGCGCTCGGCATGGGCCATGAAAAAAGCCAGCAGGCGAAACTCGGTCGGCCCCAGGCTGAGCGGCTGGCCATGGGCGGTGATGCGCTGGCTGACCGGGTCCAGCACCAGCCCGCCACAGTCCAGCGGCTGCTCGCCGCCCAGCGGGCTGCTGCGGCGCAATACCGCTTTGACCCGCGACACCAGTTCACGGGTGGAAAACGGCTTGGTCACATAGTCGTCAGCACCGGCATCCAGCCCCTGGATCTTGTTGTCCTCGTCGCCACGGGCGGTGAGCATGATCACCGGCAATTCAGCCGTGGCCGCTTCGCGTTTGAGCCGGCGTGCCAGCTCGATGCCGCTGGTGCCGGGCAACATCCAGTCCAGCAGCACCAGATCGGGGGCATGATCGGCAATCTGCACCAGCGCCTGCATGGCATCTTCCGCCAGCAGCACCCTGAAACCGGCCAACTCCAGGCTGGTGGCCAGCATGTCGCGAATGGCTGCTTCATCATCCACAACCAGCAGTGTCTGCTCATTCATCATCAAACCGTCCTGTCAGCGAGTGTTTGCGTCCATTAGATGACAACTCTGTGACAGTTTAATGAAAATCGCTGATCTTTTCGGGTCGTTAGCGAAAACTGTTTCAAATGCCCTGTGCCGCATGGATCCAGTCGCCTGGCGGAACGGCACAGGCTCCGTTGGCGGCCAGGTAATCCAGCCAGGCCGCCAGCGGCATGGCGGGCGACCACAGGTACCCCTGCCCTTCACTGCAGCCCAGCACCTGCAGCCGCTCCAGACAATCCTGCGTCTCGATGCCTTCCGCCACCACACGGAAGTTGAGGCTGGCAGCAATCTGCAGCATGGCCCGCACCAGGCGGTCATCGGCTGCCGCATCCGCCAGCGGCATGATGAACGATTTATCGATTTTCAGCCGCTGGGCCTGAAAGCGGCTCAGGTAACTGATATTGGAATAACCGGTGCCAAAGTCGTCTATGGCCATGCCGACACCAAGCCGGCTCAGCCGTGCCAACTCCTGCTGGACGGCTTCGTCATCATCGATCAACAGGGACTCGGTCAGCTCCAGCTCAAGGTTGCCGGGCGACAGGCCGGTCAGCCCGAGCTTGTCGGCAATCCGCTCCGACAGCGAAACACAGCGGAACTGCACAGACGAGACGTTGATGGATACGCCGATGCCGGCAAACCCCTGTGCCTGCCAGGCCGCACAGTCGGCAATGGCCTGCTCGGCCACCCAGCAACCCAGCCCGGCAATCAGGCCGCTTTCCTCGGCCAGCGGAATAAAAGTCTCCGGAGAAATGAAACTGCCGTCCTGCTGCGGCCAGCGCAACAGGGCTTCGGCTGACAGCACCCGCCCGCTGACCAGGCAAACCTTCGGCTGGTACCAGAGCACGAACTCCCGTGCCTCCAGCGCATCCTGCATGTGCTTGAGCATGCGGAACTTGTCCACGCTGGCGCGGCCCAGATCATCGTGGTAAAGACAGAATGCATTGCGCCCGCGCCGCTTGGCCTCGTACATGGCCAGGTCCGCCAAGCGGCAAATTTCGGCAAAGTTGTCGCTGTGAAAAGGGGCAATGGCGACCCCGACCGAGGCCGTGGCGACAATGGTATTTTGCATGATCTGCATGGGAGCGCTGACTATGTCCAGCAGCTGCTGCGATCGGCCACGCAGAATGCCGTCCCACTGCTCCGGGTCTTGCGGCAGCTTGGTCCGCACCAGCAGGAATTCATCACCGCCAAACCGGTAAAGCAGCTCCCGCGGTGCCAGGCTCTCCTCCAGCCGGCGCGAAAGCTCCTGCAACAGCAAGTCGCCCGCTGCATGACCAAGCGAGTCATTGACCGGCTTGAAGTTGTCCAGATCGATGAAGTACACGGCAAGCTGACAGCCTTCCCGGTGAGCCTCTTCCATCATCAGTGCAAAGCGCTTTTCCGCATCACGGCGGTTAAACAGTCCGGTCAACTGGTCACGCCTGGCCAGCTCGGTAATCATTTTCTCCCGCTCAAGAACACGCTGATTTTCCTTGCGCAGGGACGCCATCAAGCCACGCATGTCCTTGACCAGGATATAAACGCTGAAACCGGTCAGAAAGAAAATAATGTTGAAGAAGAATATATGGGCATAGGTGATGTCCGGCAGGGACATCGTGAAGTGTCCCAGCACGGTCAGAACCGTCAACAATGAACAATACAGCAGGATGGCCAGCAGCAGCCCGGAAAACATATAGGCATTGCCCGCAACTGCGGCAAAAACCAGCAACCCGGGATAGCCGAGCATGGCCATGTCACGCACACCGCCGGATATCCAGATCAGGCTCGACAGCACCACGAACAGGTTGATCAGGAAAACACCCACGGAAGCCCGCATATACCCGCGCCAGGCGAGACCACCAGACAACAGCATGCCCAGTAGACCGGCAACCAGAACCAGCTGCTTCGAGCCCACGGCCAGACAGGCAGCGCTGGCCATGCTGATAAAAGTGGCAATGGATATCTGCAACAACCGCCTGGAACGCTTTGCGACAATGTCATCAACCGTATCCAGCCTGTGCGCCTGGGATCTGAACAGCACTGCATGCGCCTCCTCTCGGTACCCGGCGCATACTCTATAGCAAAATGCCGCAAGCCTGTATCAGACCGAAGTCGCTGGCCCCGCCGCCGATCACATTCCCTTGAGCGCCACTACCAGCATCTCGATGAATGCACGGGTCTTTGCCGGCAGCAGGCGCCGACCCGGAAATACCGCCCAGACATCGGCTCCCTTCAAGCGCCAGTCAGGCAACACCTGCTGCAAGCGCCCGCTCTGTACCAGCTGCCTGACAAAGCTGTGTGGCAAGGCGACAATGCCGGCATCATTACAGGCCAGATGCATCAACAGCTCCGGTGTATTCGCCTGGATTCGTCCGTTCATCTCACCCGTCCACTGCTGCGCATCATTGATCAGCTGCCAGGGCACAACCTGGCCACTGGCACTGCGCAGCTGCAAGGTCTGATGCTGCTGCAGATCATCCGGGTGCAACAGTTCGGCATGATTGCGCAGGTACTCCGGGCTGGCATACAGCCCGTTGCCCATGTGGGCCAGCTTGCGTCCCACCAGCAAGGCGTCATCCGTCAGCTGGCCTATGCGCACCGCCAGATCGAAGCCTTCGGCCAACAGGTCAACCCGCCGCAAAGACAAGTCCAGCTCGAGGCTGACCTGGGGGTGCAGACTGGAAAATGCCGCCAGCATTTCCACCAGAAACAGGTTGGCAAAATCGCTGGGAATGGATACCCGCAAACGGCCACTGGGCTCCAGCTTGCGCTGCTCGCTCAGCGCCCAGGCGGCACTAACCTCGTGCGCCACCTGCTGGGCATGCTCCAGCAGGACACGGCCAAAGTCGGTCAGGTGCATCTGGCGCGTGGTGCGCATCAGCAGGCGCTCACCAAGCTGCTCCTCCAGTGCGCTGATACGCCGGGAGATGGTGGACTTGGGCCGGCCCAGTCGCTCACCGGCAGCGGTAAAGCTGCCCAGTTCGGCAACACGGGCAAAAATCAGCAGATCATCAGCCGATAATTGTTCCCCTGAAGCAACAATGTTATTCATTCAAGCCACCTAATCATAAATTGATGTTCAAAGTAGACTAGTGCCATCGTAACCACAACAGGACAGCAAACAAAATGAAAATCTTGCAAATCAATGGCAGCGCCCGCAGTGAAGGCGCACACTCCACCACCATCGCCAACCGCATCAGTGAGCGTCTGCTGCAGGAACATCCCGCTGCACAGCTTGAGGTGCTGGACCTGTCTGTCAATCCGGTCAGGGTCTTTGACGAAGCCGCCATTCAGGCCCTGTTCACCCCGGCAGAGGCCCGCACTGCCCAACAGCAGGAACGCGCCGCACACAGCATGGCACTGGTAGCCCGGTTGCAGCAAGCCGACGTACTGGTTCTGGGTGTTCCGATGTACAACTTCGGTATTTCCTCGCAGCTCAAGGACTGGATTGACAACGTCAGTCTGAACCAGGTGACTTTCCGCTACACCGCCAACGGCCCGGAAGGTCTGCTGAAGAACAAGCGTGCCCTGGTCGGTTTTGCCCGCGGCGGCCTGTACCGTGGCACCGAAGCCGACACCCAGCCCCCCTACTTCCGTGCCTGGCTGAAGTTTGTCGGTATCGAGGATGTGCAGTTCGTGTATGCCGAAGGCCTCAACATGGGCGAAGAGGCCAGCCAGGCCGGTTTTGCTGCCGCAGAACAGGATCTGGCCACAGCACTGGCACAGTTCTGATCACCGCCCCGCTGATACCTGATGGAGCCATAATCCGAAAGAATACGAGGACTTGAACATGAATACCCGGCCATTACGGCATATTGAACAGCAGCTGCACGGTCGCGCTACATCCGACGGTGCCGGCGTCAGCCTGACCCGTTACCTGTACGGTTTGCCCCTGCAGCAGCGACTGGACCCGTTCCTGATGCTGGACGCCTTTGGCAGCGACATTCCCGACCAGTACATTGCCGGCTTTCCCGACCATCCTCATCGCGGTTTTGAAACCATCACCTACATGCTGGAAGGGCGCATGCTGCACCGTGACAGTGCCGGCAACGAAGGCCTGCTGGAAAGTGGCGACCTGCAATGGATGTGCGCAGGCAGCGGTGTCATCCACTCGGAGATGCCACAGCAAGTGGCCGGCCGCATGGAGGGTTTCCAGCTGTGGTTGAACCTGCCGGCACAAGACAAGCTCTGCCAGCCCTGGTATCAGGACATCAGGGGGGACAGCGTCCCCGTCGTGGAAACCGTCTCCGGCAGCCGCATCATGGTGGTGGCCGGTCACAGCCATGGCGTGTCCGGCAGCGTGCAGCGCCCGGTTACCGAGCCACTGTATCTGGATGTGCAGCAGCCGGCTGCCGGCACCGAACGGCACGAGATTCCAGCCGGGCACAATGCCTTTATCCAGCTCTATCGCGGCCAGATCGAGATTGGCGACCAGACCGTCACCGCACCCTGCATGCTGATTTTGGACAATCCGGACAACAGCACCGGCGTACAGATCCGGGCCCTGCATGACAGCCGCTACCTGGTCGTAGCCGGCAAGCCGCTGCGCGAACCCATCGAGCAGCACGGCCCCTTCGTCATGAACAGCAAGGAGCAGATCTACCAGGCCATCCAGGATTACCGTAACGGCAAGCTGGGATAGCCCGCTCCCCATTTCCACCCGGGCGGATTGAATCACCCAGCCTGGCGCATGGCCCGGGCTGGATCAATCCGCCCACACAGGTGTGACGCCTCCTTGACGATTGCATGCCGCCTTCCGCCCCGCAACGACGGAACGGTTTGCGACGCAAGCCACATTTTTTGCCCTGTCCAGCCCTGATGGGCTAAAATTTGCACTTTCCCAGTCATACCAGGACTTGCTCCATGAATCGTGTGCTTTACCCGGGTACTTTCGACCCCATCACCCATGGTCATACCGACCTGGTCGAACGTGCCGCCCGCCTGTTTGACGAGGTCATCATTGCCGTTGCTGCCAGCCCGAAAAAAGGTCCGCTGTTCAGCCTGGAGCAACGCGTCGAACTGGCCCGTGAAGTGACCGCACACCTGCCCAACGTCAAGGTATACGGTTTCAGCAATCTGCTGGCCCACTTCGTCAGGGAAGTCGAAGCCAACGTGCTGATGCGCGGGCTGCGTGCCGTCTCCGACTTCGAATACGAGTTCCAGCTGGCCAACATGAACCGCAAACTGGCACCCGAGGTGGAAAGCCTGTTCCTGACCCCCTGCGAGCAGTATTCTTTCATCTCTTCCACGCTGGTGCGTGAAATTGCCGCACTGGATGGCGATATCTCCCAGTTTGTCCATCCTGCAGTGGCCCGGGCACTTGAAGAGCGCTTCAAGCGTTGATCCGGAGCAAGAAGCTGCTGCCATAAAAAGTGCAAGTTACCCCGCGTAAACCCATTTCAAGGAGCCGGCCCCATGGCTTTGATCATTACCGACGACTGCATCAACTGCGATGTGTGCGAACCCGAATGCCCCAACAGCGCGATTTCCCAGGGCGACGAAATCTATGAAATCGACCCCAACCTGTGTACCGAATGCGTGGGCCACTATGACGAGCCCCAGTGCCAGCAGGTCTGCCCGGTCGACTGCATCCCGCTGGACCCCAACCATCAGGAAACCAAAGAGGAACTGATGGAAAAATACAAGATCATCACCGGTCAGGCATAGTTTTCCGCCCGGCCGCCACCCACCGTGGCGGCCTTGTTGCATGAAAACCGCCTGCAATCCTGCCGTTTGCCTGCCCGCGCAGATGCCGGCATCAAGATGCGGCAGGCAGTGTCGTGCCTACAGATGAATCAATGGAAACTCGTCTTCCCCGACACCCAGCCGCCTGACCTCTTTCAATAGGTCTCCGCCATCCAGCACGCCCAGCTGCAAGACATTGCGCAAGCTCTGGGTAATGCGGCTGACGTAGCCCAGATCATTCATCAGCGAGCTGGCCTGCAGGTTGTCCAGTTTCTGCTTGCGTACCTCGGCAAAGATGCGGTTGCGGAAATCGGCATCAAACTTCGCCGCCTGCCCGTCCAGCCATTCCAGCCGGCTGCGCCAGACATCGTCGGGGACATCCAGGCCACCCACCTCGCGCACCTGGCGCAAGATCCACAACAGATGGCGGCGCAGGTCCAGATAGTGGTTGTGGACCAGCGAGCGGTCATCACGCAGATAATGACCCAGGTTCTTTTGCAGGTGCTTGGCGTCCTTGACCGCATCCACCAGCTGCAGTGCCGCCACCTGCGCGGTCATCCAGCTGCGCTGCTGGCTGTCATCCATTTCCTGGCTGAAGCGGCTCATGAAGCCCAGCAAATCCGAATACACGCCCTTGATGTGCAGCTGATACAGCGCTTCGGCATCCAGCACGGCAGCCTCTTGCGGTTGTGCATTGAGCCGTGCCTCGTCCACCCGCGCACTGCTTAGCTGCTCCACCGGCTGATACAGGGCGTGACAGATCACCTCCAGGCTGAGCCGGCCCAGATGTTGCAACTCCAGCGCCACCGCCCGCATGGCAGTATCGGTCGCGGCCAGCGCCGCCTCGGTGAGATAACGCGCACGGGTCACCGGCTGATGGATGCGCACGCTGGTCGGCGTGCTCGATGCACTGATCAGCACCTCCGGCTCGTCCCGCTCGGGCAGCAACCGCTGCATCCAGAGTGCCAGCTGTGGCTGCAAGGGCCAGAGCACCAGCACACCCAGGACGTTGAACAATGTCTGGAACAGGGCCAGTTGCAACAGGCTGTTGTCACCCGCACCCAGCACACTCATCAGGTTCTGCACCAGCCAGAGCAATGGCATCAGCAGCATGAAGGTCAGAACACCACTGACCAGGTTGAACAGCGTATGCACCAGCGCCAGCCGCTGGCCACTGCGGTTGCCGCCCAGCCAGCCCATCACCGCGACATTGATGCTGCTGCCGACGCTGCCACCAATGGCCATCGACATCGCCTGCCACAACTCCAGCTGGCCTGCGGCCAGTGCCGCCAGGATCAGCATCAGGGTGGCATGGCTGGACATCAGCATGGCGGTTAGCGCCATGCCGGCCAGCACCAGCAGCAGCTGGCTGCCGACACCGGGCAGCAATTGCTCGCCCAGCGCCCAGTCGCTGCCGAAATCGGCAAAGCCGCTTTTCATCTGCTCGATGCCGAGAAAGATGAAAGCAATGCCGAGGATGATCCGCCCGGCCGCCGCACCCTTGCTACCGGCAAAGCGTGCCAGTACGCCAAATACCAGCAACGGCATGGCCAGCGGACTCAGGCTGATATTCTGCCCGGCCATGGCCAGCAGCCACATGCCGCCACTGGTGCCAAGATTGACCCCCAGAATGATCGCGATACCGCCGGCCAGCTGGATCATGCCGGTACTGATGAAGGCTATGGTCAGCATCGACATCAGGGTGGTCGACTGCAGCACCATGGTGCCGGCGACACCAAACAGAAAGCTCTTCAGACGTGTGGCTGTGCTGCGCTCCAGCCACTGCTCCAGCTTGCTGCCGGCCAGCTGCTTGAGCCCTTCCTCAAGACACTGCATGCCAAACAGGAACAACGCGATTCCCGACGCCAGACGCAGCCAGGCATCGCTGTACCAGAAGCTCATGGATAATATGCAAACCGCCAAAACGGGCAGCAAGAAACGCCGGGGACCAGGCATGTCCTACACTCAAAACAGGCAAAAGTACGAAGATGTCATGCAAGGGCTCGCAGAGCCCGGCACGTATCGAGTGTAGCAGATCAAAAATGAAAAAAGCCGGCATGCTCCATCAGGGAACACGCCGGCCACAAGTCTGCCGGGACAGGTTTTACTGGTCGTTTGCTTTGCCATAACCCGGCTTGCTGCAGCCCAGGCAACGCACAAAGGTTGCTTCGCCGGGCTCCACTACCAGCGCTTTCCATGTCTTGCTGGCACTGCCACTGCCCCAGGCAAACGGCAATGTCACCAGATAGACGCCAAAACCAACGGCTGTCGCTGCCAACAACATCGGCCTGGCAATCACCGCATCGGCCACCATGGCATAGGCTGCCGGGGTTTCTTCATCATGGTATTGGGTATTGCCAGCCATGGCCGGCATGCCGGTCACGGCCAGAGTCAGGGCCAGCGAAGCGGCAGTGATGCGGAACAGTTTCATAATGCGGTCCTTCTGCAGGTCGTTTCAATATGCCAACACTATATACACAAGAATCCGGCTTGTCAGTGTCTTGCAGGCTGCAATATAGATGTGTGTCACAATTCAGGGGCCTGGCCTCGCGTCATGCTGACGCCCGCTGGCTCAGCTTTGGCAGTGACCGCAGAATACACTGGAGCGCTGTCCGAGCTTCGCCTCCCTGAGCTCGCGGCCACACTTCAGACAAGGCAGCCCGCCACGGCCATAGACGAACAGCTGTTGCTGAAAGTAACCGGGCTTGCCATCACCACCGACAAAATCCTTCAGTGTGGTGCCACCCTGCTCGATGGCCCGCGCCAGCACCGCTCTGATTTCCCCGACCAGACGGGCATAACGCTGTTTGCTTACGCTGCCCGCTTCTCGACGCGGATCGATGCCGGCGGCAAACAGCGCCTCGCTGGCGTAGATGTTGCCGACACCAACCACCACCGCATTGTCCATGATGAACGGCTTGATCGCGGTCTTGCGCCCCCTGCTTTTGGCAAAGAGGTCATCAACGGTGAAGGCATCACCCAGCGGCTCGGGGCCCATTCTGGCCAGCAGCTTGTGCGACAGCGGATCGTGGCTCCAGAGCATCAGGCCGAAGCGGCGCGGATCGGTGTAGCGCAGGCTCTGGCCACTGGCCAGCTCGATATCGACATGATCATGCTTGCCCGGCGGCTCGCCCTGTGGCACCAGCCGCAAACTGCCGGACATGCCCAGATGACAGATCAGGGTGCCGGCGTCAGCCTGTATCAGCAAGTACTTGGCGCGGCGTTCGACCTTGCGGATATGCTGGCCGGACAGGCGCACATCCAGGTCTTCCGGCACCGGCCAGCGCAGGCGGCCATTGCGCACCACCACCCGCTCCACCTGCTGGTCAAGCAGATGCGGCTCGATACCACGACGGGTGGTTTCGACTTCAGGCAATTCAGGCATGACAACCCTTAGCGTACAAAAGTGGAGAAACTGTACTTCTGGCCGGGCAACTCCATCAGGATCTCGTCACCTTCCTGCAGCGGACCGACCCCGGCCGGCGTGCCGGTCAGCACCACATCACCCGGCTGCAGGCTGAACATCTGTGCCATGTGCTGGATCAGCGGTACCACGGGGTTGAGCATCTCCCTGCTGTTGCCCTGCTGGCGAACTTCGCCATTGACGGTCAGGCGCACATCGACATTGGCGGTATCGGCCACCGCATCGCTGACAATGAACGGGGCGATCACACAGGCACCGTCAAAGCTCTTGGCCACTTCCCAGGGCCAGCCCTTCTTCTTCAGCTGGTCCTGCACATCGCGCAGGGTCAGATCCAGCGCCGGCGCATAACCGGAGATGGCATCCAGCACCTCTTCTTCATTGGGCGTCTTGGACAGCGGCTTGCCGATCAGCACGGCAATTTCAATCTCGAAATGCACCGCACCACGGTCTTTGGGGATATTGAAACCGTTGACCGGACACACCACCGAACTACCGGGCTTGATGAACAGCAGCGGCTCATCAGGCACTTCGTTACCCAGTTCTTTTGCGTGGTCGGCGTAGTTGCGGCCCACACAAACCACCTTGCCCATCGGGTAGTGGATGGTAGTGCCGTCCTGGTATTGATGTTGATAGCTCATTGTTTCTTCTCTATTTATTATGGGTGGTGTTTTTTCAGGGGTGGAGTGCAGGTGTGCTGGCTGTGAGCTGTACTGCGGCTGCGCAAACGCGCCGAAACAAGTTTCGTCACGCCTGCTAAGGCCTGGTACAGCTCCCAACCAGCACGCAATACACTCCTGCTGTCGGAGGGTATGGCGCGGTTGCACCGCACTGCTGTCGCGCGCCAATCTGTCACCTCTGTTAACAACCTTCAGATACGGCAGCCTACAAGATACCTGCTAACGACCTGCCCTATCTATATGCACACAACATGCCGCAGCAATGCGACAGCAGCACGGCAAGGCCGTGCTCTCTCCCAACCGCAGCAAGTGTTTATTCAGGGCGGATTGTGTTCCATGCCAAGCATTAGCAGCTGTGCCGAAACTTGCTTTCGGAGCGGCTGCGTAGCTGCAGCATGGAGCACAGTCCGCCCGGCAACACTGCACTGCACCCCATCAATCAAACTGCAAAAATCTTCCCGGGATTCATGATGCCATTGGGGTCAAATACCGCCTTGACCGCCTTCATCACGGCAATCTCTTCCGCGCTGCGGCTGTAGTGCAGGTAGTCACGCTTGGTCATGCCCACGCCGTGCTCGGCAGAGATGGAGCCGTTGTACTTCTGTACCGTCTCGAATACCCACTGGTTGACTGTGGCGCACTTGGCGAAGAACTCGTCCTTGTCCATGTCATCGGGCTTGAGAATGTTCAGGTGCAGGTTGCCATCACCAATGTGACCAAACCAGACCACTTCAAAATCCGGATAGTTTTTCTCGACAATTTCGTCGATATCCCGCAAAAACGCGGGAACCTTGCTGATGGTGACGGAAATATCGTTCTTGTACGGAGTCCAGTGGGCAATGGTCTCGGAGATGTACTCGCGCAGCTTCCACAGGTTTTCCAGTTGCTGCTCGCTCTGGCTCATCACGCCATCCAGCACCCACTCCTGCTCCATGCAGTGCTCGAACACTGCCAGTGCCTGCTCCATCACTTCCTCGCTGGTGGCCTCGAACTCCAGCAGCGCATAGAACGGGCATTCGGTATCAAAGGCTGGCGGTACGTCGCCACGGGCCAGTACCTTGGCCAGCGCCTTGTCGGAGAAGAACTCGAACGCGGTCAGGTCCAGCTCTTTCTGGAAGGCATGCAGCACCGGCATGATGGAGTCGAAATCCGGTGTACCCAGCACCAGCGCGGTCAGGTTCTTCGGCGCACGGGCCAGACGCATGGTGGCCTCGACGACAAAGCCCAGCGTACCCTCGGCACCAATGAACAGCTGGCGCAGGTCGTAGCCGGTGGCGTTCTTGATCAGGTCCTTGTTCAGCTCCAGCAGCTCGCCGCTACCGGTAACCACCTTGAGGCCGGCAACCCAGTCGCGGGTCATGCCGTAGCGAATGACCTTGATGCCGCCGGCGTTGGTGCCGATATTGCCGCCAATCTGGCTGGAACCGGCCGAAGCGAAGTCCACCGGATAATACAGGTCATGCTCTTCGGCAAAGTTCTGCAACTGCTCGGTGACCACGCCCGGCTGGCAGACCACGGTACGATCATACTCGTTGAAATCAAGAATGCGGTTCATGTAATCGAACGACACCACCACCTCGCCATTGGCGGCTACAGCGGCAGCAGACAGGCCGGTACGTCCGCCTGAAGGCACCAGCGCCACCTTGCGTTCATTGGCCCAGCGGACAATGGCCTGCACCTGCTCGGTGCTGCGCGGGAAGGCAATCGCCAGCGGTGCCGGGGCAAAGTGTTTGGTCCAGTCAATGCCATGGCTGGCCAGGCTGCCGGCATCGGTCAGGACTTTGCCGTCATCCAGCAGGGCTTTCAGTTCATCAATCAGGGCGCTGTCGCTCATCGGGTACTCTCACATCGTTCAACACCATCCTGAAAAGTCTTCAGCTCACAGGATTGGCTATTTTTTGGTGCGCTTATGGTAGCATGGACGCCCTGTTAATCGTGCACTCTCGCGATTGATGGAGCCGTCCCGGATCAGCCCGGCGGACAGCAGCCACTCCTGCTGGCTCCCGCCTCTCCCGGACCATTACTGACAACCGCTGTGAAAAGCGATAAAACACCGTTAACTGTCGAGACCACAGCCTGCCTCGCATCCTTGTTTTATCCCGTCCCTTGAGCAGCGTTCGCTGAGGACACAGGTTTAAATCATGAGTAAGACATCGCTTGAGAAAAGCAAAATCCGCTTTCTGCTGCTGGAAGGCGTTCACCAGAATGCCATTGACACCCTGCATGCCGCCGGTTACTCCAATATCGAGTACATCACCGGCGCCCTGCCGGAAGACGAGCTGAAAGAGAAAATCGCCGATGCCCACTTTGTCGGCATCCGCTCGCGCACCCAGCTGACCGAAGACGTGTTCGCCTGCGCCAAGAAACTGGTTGCGGTTGGCTGTTTCTGCATCGGCACCAACCAGGTTGACCTGAACGCAGCCCGCGAACGCGGCATTGCCGTTTTCAACGCGCCCTATTCCAACACCCGCTCGGTTGCCGAGCTGGTACTGGCCCAGGCCATCATGCTGATGCGCGGCATCCCGCAGAAAAACGCAGTCTGTCACCGTGGCGGCTGGGACAAGAGCGCGACCGGTTCCTATGAGGTGCGTGGCAAGAAACTGGGCATCATCGGTTACGGCTCCATCGGTACCCAGCTGTCAGTGCTGGCCGAAGCACTGGGCATGCATGTCTACTACTACGATGTCGTCACCAAGCTGCCACTGGGCAACGCCACCCAGGTCGCTTCCCTCGACGAACTGCTGGCCATGTCCGATATCGTTTCCCTGCACGTTCCACAACTGCCTTCAACCAAGTGGATGATCGACGAAAAGCAGATCCGCACCATGAAGAAGGGCTCCATCCTGATCAACGCCGCCCGGGGTACCGTGGTGGTAATTGACGCGCTGGCAGCCGCCATCAAGGACGGCCATCTGGCCGGTGCCGCCATCGACGTGTTCCCGGTCGAGCCGCGTGCCAACGGTGAAGAGTTCGTCAGCCCGCTGCGCGGCCTGGACAACGTGATCCTGACCCCGCACATCGGCGGCTCCACCCAGGAAGCCCAGGCCAACATCGGTCTGGAAGTAGCCGAAAAGCTGGTCAAGTACAGCGACAACGGTACCTCGGTATCTTCGGTCAACTTTCCCGAAGTGGCATTGCCATCGCACCCCGGCAAGCACCGCATCCTGCACATCCACAAGAACATTCCCGGTGTGATGAGCGCGATCAACAAGGTGTTCGCCGACAACAACATCAATGTATCGGCGCAGTTCCTGCAGACCGACGAGAGCGTTGGCTACGTCGTGATTGACGTGGACGCCTGCAGCTCCGCCCTGGCGCTGAACAAGCTGCAGGAAGTGGAAGGTACCATGCGTTGCCGTGTGCTGTATTCCGAATAAGGAATGCATCCACGCAAAAAAGGAGCCGCTGGGCTCCTTTTTTGTTTGCAGTAGCCCGCCGCCGACGTTATCTCAGCCACGAATGCGCCAGACCGGTACCTGCACGAATCAGCACTGACCACCCTGAATACGGTTGTCGCTGTACAACCGCTCATGCCCCGCAAATGCCAGCTCCACCGCCGTACCTTGCAGCCACAGCTGAGGATACGCCCGTAGCAATTCTGCCAGCTGCTGCTCTTGCCCGGTATTGAGTACCCCGTCCAGGCAATAAAGCAGCGGTTGCTGCGGATTCAGCGCCAGCAACTGGCTCAATGCCTGCAGCGAAAACGTGCCCGGCAGCCACTGTACATTTTGCTGTTTCTCCTGCAGTTCCAGCGCCAGCAACAAGGTACGCCATGGCGCGGTCGGCACGCCGCCAAGCACCTGCACGCCCCGCTGCTTTTTACCGCCACCCGCCGGCCAGTAACGCAGCGCATAGCGCATCAACTCGGCCTGCAACAGCGCCTCCAGCGCCGCTGCCGCCCCATGCCCGGCCAAACGGCCAAACAGCGGCAATAACACCTGCTTACGGCACCAGCTGGCCGGGTACTGCTTGAACAGTTCCTGCAAGGTTTCCGCCAGCCTGCCCGCCTCAAGCTGCTCCAGATGCGCCAACAACTGCTGTTGCAGGTGTAGCGTTTCTTCGTCCTGCTCCACAGCCGGCAGTGGTGCATCGCTGCCCAGCAACGGGCGAATCTTGCGTAGCGGCACGCCGCGCTCAATCAGCGCCAGCGTTTGCAATACCCGCTCCACATCCGCCTGCCCATACAGCCGATGGCCTTTGGCGGTACGCGCCGGCTTGAGCAAGCCATGGCGTCGCTCCCAGGCACGCAGGGTGATGCTGTTCACGCCGGTACGCTGGCTCAGTTCACCAATCGGAAAGCACCCGTCACGGGTGAATGCTGCATCCATCACAAACACCTTGTACAAATATTTTTTCTGTATAAGAATAGTTATACGCTTTTCAGAATTGTACAAGAGAATCCCTGCCCCATGTCAGCCCAACCTTTACGCCTCGGTATCAGCGCCTGTCTGCTCGGCCAGCCGGTACGCTATAACGGTGGCCATAAATACTCGTCCCTCTGCAACGATGTGCTGGCCTCCGCGGTGGAGTTTGTCAGCTTCTGCCCCGAACAGGCGGCTGGCTTTGGTACGCCACGCCCCGCCATGCATCTGCGCGGTGCTGCCGATAAACCCGACCTGGTACTGGCCAAAGACGGCACTGACAACCTCGGCCCACAACTCGAAGCCGGCTACCGTCAACCGCTGAACAACTTCGACAGTGTTGACGGCTTTATCCTGATGCAAAAATCACCGAGCTGCGGCCTGTTCCGCGTCAGGCTGTATGACGAGGCGGGACGGCAACAGCGTGAACACACCACAGGGCTGTTTGCCAAAGCCCTGCAACAGCGTTTTCCGCTACTGCCGCTGGAAGAGGAAGGACGCCTGCACAACCCTCAGCTGTTCGACAACTTCATGCTGCGGGTGCAGGCGCATCACCATTTCCGCCATCAAGTACTGGCGCAGCCGTCACCGGCGGCCCTGACCGGTTTTCATGCCCGCTACAAATACCTGCTGATGGCGCATAGTCAACAATTTGCCCGCGCCATGGGCCGTTTTCTCGCCAGTTCGCAACAGTTGCCGCTAGAGCAGCGTTGCCATGACTATCAGCAGCAACTGATGCAATGCCTGGCCAAACACGCCAGCCGCAAGGGGCACAGCAACGCCCTGCAACACATGCTCGGCTACCTGCGTGGCACAGTCAGCGCTGATGCCCGCCAGCTGCTGGCAAAAAGCATCGAGCAGTTCCGCCACGGCCACCAGCCGCTGCATGTACCGCTGGGCTTGCTGCACCACTACGCCGCCCAGCTGGAGCGCAACTACCTGCGCCAACAGCAGTATTTCAGTCCTTACCCTGCCCGGCTGTATCCGGCCAACCGCACGGAGCATCTGTAATGCGCCAGCTGGTATGGCTACGCAACGACTTGCGCACAATCGACAACAGTGCCCTGCACCATGCCATGCAACAGGGGCCAACTCTGGCGCTGTATATACTCAGCCCGGTTCAATGGCAATTGCACGACGAAGCCGCTATCAAGCTGGATTTTCGCCTGCGCAACCTGCAACAACTGGCCGAACGCCTACAGCTCCTAAACGTGCCGCTCATCGTTACCCAATGCGACCTGTGGCAAGAGCTGCCACAACGGCTGCCGGAGTTTTGCCGTACATGGCAGGTCAGCAGTCTGCATTTCAATGCCGAATATGGCGTCAACGAGCAACAGCGTGACCGGCAGTGCGCTGAGCAACTGGAGGCTGCAGGCATCAGGGTATACCGTCACGGCGACAGCTGCCTGTTCCCGCCCGGCAGCCTGCGTACTCAACAAGAGCAGATGTTTCAGGTATTCACTGCCTTTAAAAAAGCCTGCTGGCAACGCCTGCACGCCGCGCCTTTGCGCAGCCTGCCACCTCCAGTCGCACAGGCCCCCACCGGCATTGCCAGTCAGCTGGATGCCATCCAGCCGTATCTGGCGCACAACCCTGACCGGGAACGCCTCTGGCCAGCCGGTGAAGACGCGGCCTGGCAGCAACTTGAGCGCTTTTGCCGGCAGGATATTCACAATTACCAACAAGAACGAAATTTCCCCGCGCTGGACAACACCAGCCGCCTGTCGCCGGCGCTGGCCTGCGGTGTGCTATCGGTACGCAGTTGCTGGCAGCGAGCGTTGCTGGCCAATCAGGGCGAATTTGACAGCGGCAGCGAAGGGGTTGTCACCTGGCTGACCGAGCTGCTGTGGCGCGAGTTTTACCAGCATCTGCTGGCACTCAACCCGCGCCTGTCCAAAGGCGAGCCGTTTTTAGAGTCAGGCAAGCGCATCCCCTGGCGCAACGACCCCGGACAACTGCACGCCTGGCAGCAGGGTCGTACCGGCTTTCCGCTAATTGATGCCGCCATGCGTCAGCTGGCAGCAACCGGCTGGATGCACAACCGCCTGCGCATGGTGGTGGCGATGTTCTTTTGCAAAAACCTGCTGCTCGACTGGCGACTGGGCGAACGCTGGTTCATGCAGCAACTGATTGACGGCGATCTGGCCGCCAACAACGGCGGCTGGCAGTGGTGCGCCTCCACCGGCACCGATGCCGCGCCCTACTTCCGCGTATTCAACCCCGTCACCCAGTCGCAACGCTTTGACCCCAAAGGCGAGTTCATCCGCCGCTGGTTGCCCGAGCTGGCACATCTGGATGACAAGCAGATTCATCTGCCGCAACACGGTCATGATCTGTTTTCCGGCAGCTATCCCGCTCCCATCGTCGATTTGAAAAGCAGCCGGGCGCGGGCGATTGAGGCCTTCTCTCGCGCCAACGGAAGCCTCAACAGCCTTTCAAGCTAAAGATGCTTGCCAATGAACTCGAAGCCCTGTTGCCGGTAGTGCTCCAGCTCGTTGACCAGATGATGCTGCGCACCCGGCAGGATATGTACACGCGGGCTGGTGAACTTCTCGCCCAGCACCTGCAGGTTGTGTTTCCAGTCAACCGTACGGTCGGCATCTCCCTGCACAATCACGGGAGATACCGGCGAACGGCCGGCCTGCTCGATCCGCGGAATCCAGTCGGCCAGCGCACCCACCCAGGCAGTGGGCAATACACTGGCCTGCAACGGGTCCTGCTGCAAAAAATCGATAAACTGCTGATCCCCGGAGTTGTGTGAGCGCCGGCGCGGTATTTCCTGCACAAAGGGCTTCAGCCCCTGATACAGCAACAGGGACTGCTTCCAGGCGCGTGGCCGGACCAGTGGTGCCAGCAGCACCAGCTGGCCAAGATCAGCCGGCCAGCCACGCAGCGCCAGTTCCATGCCAATCGCCGCTCCGGTACTCTGCCCGATCAGGTGCACCGGTTGCGGCAGCTCAAGCGGGCTCACCAGCTCGCGTAACGCTGTCAGCACCTGCTGGTATTCGCCAAACGAGCCGATGCTGGCGCGTGCTCCACTGGACAGGCCGTGGCCGGGCAGGTCACAGGTCAGGACGCAGAACCCCTGCTGCAGTACCCAGGCATACAGGTGTCCATACAGGCCCATATGGTCATAATAACCGTGCAGGACAATGCAGGTGCCACGCGGCGTTTCCGCCGGCCGGCAGACCTGCGCTGCCAGCCGGTAGCCGGCCACGTCGAAACGGCCCAGCCGCTGCTGCACACCGGCCAGCCGGCCGGCAAAATCAATGCCGTAATAAGCCCGCCAGAGCTGCACCCATTGCGGTTCGGGCTCCCGGCCCAGGAGTGGCGGCAGGGAGTCTGCCTGCATCCAATCCGTGTGTCCGGCGGTGATCGGCTGGCTCATGACATCAGTACCTGCGACAATATGGCTATATGGTTTTAGGGGCCTGCATGGCAGTCTGCTGCACGGACTTGCCCGGCACACCGACACCAGACATTACCCGGCGATACAGCACCCATGCATAAAAAATTGCTGACAACCCTGTTTGTACTGGCCTGGCTCGCTGCCATGCTGGCTGCACTCTGGTGGTTCCAGAGTCGCCATATCCGCCCGTTCAGTCCTTCGACAGCGCTGTTTGGCGGCGCACAGCTGCAGTTGCCACAAGAGCTGGCCGGCCCCGGACCGATCCGGCTGGTGCACTTCTGGCAACCATCCTGCCCCTGTAATGCCGGCAACCAGCAGCACCTGGCAGAGCTCATGGAACGCTTTGCCGGCGACGTACAATTCTATCATGTGCAAAAAGCCGGCACCAAAGGCCAGCTGGCCAAGCCGTTGCAAACGATGCAGGCCATTGAAAGCATGCCGGGAGGCGAGACGCTGCCCGCCAGTCCGGCCGTCGCCATATTTGACCATACCGGGCAGCTGGCTTATTTTGGACCCTATAGCGAAGGCGCCATCTGCACCTCCAGCAACAGCTTCATCGAGCCGGTACTGGACGCCCTGCAGCAGGGACGTCCGGTTGCGGCGGCCAATACACTGGCCAACGGCTGCTTCTGTGACTGGTGACGGCCGGCGCTTATTACTCTCCAACAGGGGAGGTTTGTGCTACCCTTCACAGTCAGCCTTATTGTTGTAGCTGTCCACTTCGAGAGCAGTTCATGGAACCACATCCCCTACACCAGAGAATCCTGCGTGAACATCACCTGTTTCAGCCCCTTTCCGAGTACCAGCTGGGCAAGCTGCTGGAAGAAAGCCAGCTGATCAACCTGGACAAGGACGAGTATGTCTTTCGCCAGGGTGATGCCTGCCAGTACTTCGGCTTCGTCATTTCCGGCAGTATCAAGATCTATCGCCTGACTCCGGACGGCCAGGAAAAAGTCTTTGAAGTCATTGGCGACCGCAAGACCTTTGCCGAAGCCATGATGTTCATGGATACCAAAAACTACGTGGCCACCGCCCAGGCGGTAACCCCGACCCAGCTGTTGCTGCTGTCCAGCTCGACCTATATGGGCCTGATCCGCGAAAACCAGGACCTGGCCAGCGCCCTGCTCGCTGCCTTGTCGATCCGGCTGCATACGCGCATCAACGAAATCGAGATCCTGTCGCTGAAGAATGCCACGCATCGGGTCATCCGCTATCTGCTGTCCCAGGCCCTGCGCTCGTGCAGCAGCTGTGATACACCGAGTTTCGAGTTGCCTATCGCCAAGCGCCTGATTGCCGGCCAGCTGTCCATTCAGCCGGAAACCTTTTCGCGCATCATCCACCACCTGAGTCACGAAGGCATCATTCGGGTGGAAGGCCGCCTGATCTGCATTCTGGACCGTGAGCGACTGGAAAACTACGAGTAAGCAAGTCGGGCCTTGATTGTCATCAAGCAGGGCTTGCCGCTCTTGCAGTTATGTTTGGGCCTCCCAGACGGCTCGCCAGACAGAGGATCACATCATGGCAACCTGCCTGTTTTGTCAGGAACAGAACCCACCCGGGCAGACAAGCTGCACCCACTGCGGCATGGCCCTGCCGCAGCAGGAAGAAAAGCGCAAACAGCAACGCCTGAGCCGCTTTGTCTGGTTTGTCATCCTGTTTTCACTGTTCTGCGGCATCATGATCATCTGGCTCGGACGCACGCCGCCCGTCATCGGCTGACCAACCCGCTCCATAACGGCAAGGGCCCCGGACAGGGCAGGATGGTTTCTTCAGGCCTGACCGGAATCACGCGCCTGCTGACAAGCGATGCACAGGCGTACTCCGGGCAAGGCCTGACGCCGGCCCTCCGCAATCGGTTCGCCGCACTCATCACAGTCGCGGGCACTTTCGCCGCACGGCAAAAGATCGCGGACACGCCGGACCGCATCATCCAGCGTATCCTGCATCTGTCCGGCTGCCGCATCTTCCGACCCCCAACCCTTGGCCATCTCAGCTGCCTCCGTCGCCGCCATCCCCGGCATCAGCTGCAGCTTTCAGTTCCGCTTGCTGTTTTTGCCAGGCAGCCAGTTCTTCGTAGTAGAAATCCCAGACACAGGGTTCACATGCACTTTCACAACAGTCGAACTCGCCAGGCGGTTC